>Ga0307417_10000050_pt1 | contig 45968 bp, 37 predicted proteins | sample SalMarWE160210MG_2_FD_202514 | JGI IMG/M metagenome (GOLD analysis project Ga0307417, IMG submission 202514) | Salt marsh sediment microbial communities from the Plum Island Ecosystem LTER, Massachusetts, United States - WE1602-10 | ecosystem: Environmental > Aquatic > Marine > Intertidal zone... | reverse complement strand
TGGAAGGGAATCCCGCCATCACTCCGGGCGGAGGAAAGCTGGAGTTTCTGGAAACCCCTAACGGGTCGGAAAAATGATGGCATTTCCCGCCTTGACGGGAAAGAGAGGCGCTCCGCATCACGCCTGCCACGGCCATCTGTGCCTTTAGCGACTCATGTTTAACCACATTATCTACTTCATTGTTGTCCTCCTGACCTTCAGCGTCAGCTATGCCGGAAAGGCCCCGGGATATCCCCTCCCTCTGACGCTGGTCGCGATCGGTATCGGCTGGGCCGGCTTCGCCCTCTATTGCAGAAAGGTGTTTGAAGGGATCAGCAACCATTTCAGGGGAAAAGGGTTCGGGGATGGCCGGGCCGTTGCCCTGTACCAGAAGGCCCAGGTGAGGCTCTCCGTCCTTGCCATCTTTATCTTCGCTCTGTTTACCTTTCTCCTCAATCTCAAGTACTGGATCCAGGCGATTCCAGGCTTCAAATCCCTGACGGTTCTCCAGGGACTGGTGGCCTTGGCCCTCTATCTGTTCTTCCTGTTCACCATCTGGTGGTTTGCCGCGCCCACATACCGTGAATTGTTTTCCATCAACATTACGAGAAAATCGTACATCTTTTCCAATGCCAGACTCAACGTCCCCATCCTTTTCCCGTGGGTGTGCCTGTCCTTGATCTATGATCTCCTGGCCTTGAGCCCCTGGGGGCAACCATCCAGTTTTTTCAACACCATGGAGGGCCAGATCCTGTTTTTCTCCATATTCCTGGTCCTTCTCATGATCGTGCTCCCCGTATTTATCCAGTCGTGGTGGGGCTGCAGGCCGTTGGATGACTCCGACAAGTCCCGGCAGCTCATGGCATTCCTTGAGGAGAAGGGCTTCAAATACCGGTATCTGTTGAGATGGCCCCTATTTGAGGGAAGGATGATGACCGCAGGCATCATGGGAATCCTGCCCCGTTTCCGCTATATTCTTGTTACGGATTCCCTCCTTGAAATCCTTTCCATTGATGAGCTGAAGGCCGTACTGGCTCATGAAATGGGTCATGCCAAATACAGGCATCTCCTTTACTATGTCTTATTCCTCATCGGTTATCTCGTCCTGACCTTCGGCCTCTTTGATATCTATTACTGGTTGCTGGCCTCCAGTTCGTTTTTTTCCGGATTTCTTGCATCGGGCCACGAGGACGGGAACACCCTCATGTACATGGTCCTTTCACTTCCCATGCTCCTCAGCCTGGTGATCTACTTCAGGTACGTGATGGGATTTTTTATGCGAAACTTTGAGCGACAGGCCGACCTCTATTCGGCAAAGGTTATGGGTACGCCGGAGTACACGATCCGCTCGCTCGAAAAAATTGCCATGCTTAGCGGCAGGAGCAGAAACGTTCCCAGTTGGCATCACTTCAGTATCCGGGAACGGGTGGATTGCCTGGCGCGGTCTTTGAGAGACCCGACCCTCTTGAAGAGACATACCCGGTTTGTGACTGTGCTTTTCACAGGTTTTATCGTCCTGGTTGTGTTTCTGGGGTACCTTCTGAATTTCAGCCCCCTCAAAGAGCATATGACCTACGCGGCCCTGGAAAATGTCCTCCAGGAACAGTTGAGTGTGAATCCTGCGGACCTGGGCCTTTACGAAAACCTGGCCATGCTCTATCAAAAGATGGAGGATTACGGAAAGGCAATCGAAGTCTACGAGAAGATCCTCCGACTGGACCCGGACCGCTCCTTGACCCTCAACAATCTGGCCTGGCTGCTGGTGACCAGTGATGATCCGAAACTGCGAGACAGAAGGCGAGCCCTGGCCCTGGCCAAAAGGGCGGTTTCCCTGGAAAGGATTCCTGTCTATCTGGATACCCTTGCCGAGGCCTACTATGAAAACGGCGATCAGCAGGAAGCCCTGGAAACCATTAGAGAGGCCCTTTCAAGAGCAAGGAAGAACAGGACCTACTATGAGAAGCAGCTTCGGAAGTTTCTCTCAGGTGACTTAAAGAAATCATAGGCAAAAGTACGGTTGGATAAAGAGCATATAAATTCCAAATGACCAATGATCGATTTGGAGGTGGAGTGATGAAAAAGTGGGTCCTGGTGATTTCTTGCGTTCTCGTGGGCATCATTGTGGTGGGCCTCGGCTCCGGCTATCTCTGGTTTCAGCATACCCTCAAGAAACGGTTGCCGGAGATCAGCGGCGAAGTGAGCCTGAAGGGTATCACGGAGGATGTGCGGATCATAAGGGATACCTTCGGGGTGCCCCATATCTATGCCGCGAATGAAGCGGATATGTATTTCGCATTCGGCTATGCCGTGGCCCAGGACCGGCTCTGGCAGATCGATTTCTTGCGTCACTTGGGCCAGGGACGTCTCTCGGAAGTCTTTGGAAAAGACTTTGTGGAGACGGACCGTTACTTCAGGCTGCTCACCGCGGCGGGAGTCAACAAGACCATCCCACGGGAATTTGAGACCGTTCTCAGCGCCTTTGTGAAAGGGGTAAACGGTTATATCGCGAGCCATTCAGACCGGTTGCCCATAGAGTTCACCCTGCTTCGCTATAAACCCGAGAAATGGACGGAAGACGACTACCTCGCTATCCTGAAGCTGGTCAACTGGGGGCTTTCTTGCGGGTTCACCACAGACCTGACTGCGGGTAAAATCCTCAAGAAGGGAGGGGCGGAGAAGTTCAGAGAGGCCTTTCCGCCCTGGCCGGGTGATGCTCCCATAATTGTTCCCAAAGGATATGAAGGCGCCACAGCATACCAGGATGAGGCGCTCAGGGTGGCGGAAAAGGTAAGGGCGCTGATCGGTTTTCCCGTGGGCGCGGCGAGCAACAACTGGGTAATCTCCGGGGAGAAGGCCCAAAACGGCAAACCCATGCTGGCCAACGACACCCATCTTGCCCTGACCAATCCCTCTTTCTGGTGGGAGGTAAACCTGAACTGTCCCACTATCCATGTATCCGGGTTTGCGGTCCCGGGTGTGCCGGGCGTTGCCATCGGCCACAACCGGGATGTTGCCTGGGGCATTACCAACGTCATGGTGGATGACGTGGATTTCTACATCGAAAAGATCAATCCCGAGAACCCTCGCCAGTACTGGTACAAGGACCACTGGGAGGGCATGAAGGTCATCGAAGAGACCATCAAGGTAAAAGGCGGTGATCCTGTCAAGAATGAAATTCTCCTGACCCGTCATGGACCCATTGTGACTCAGCCGGGAAAAGGCGGCGGCAAGGAGACCATTTCCCAGAGATGGGCATTCACGGACGGCCTCCAGCCGGGAAAAGCAGGATATAAACTCATGACGGCCGGGAACGTCCGGGAAGTCACCGAGGCCCTCCGGTACTGGGAACTCCCCAGTCAGAATTGGGTGTTTGCCGACCGGGAAGGCAACATCGGGTACTGGTGCTGCGCCACTGTTCCCATACGTCCAAAAGGAGATGATGGAATATTGCCGGTGCCGGGATGGACCGGGGGATATGAATGGAAGGGGTATGTCCCTTTTGATCAACGGCCCCATCTCCTGAATCCGGAGCAGGGCTTTATTGCCACCTCCAACAACAAAGTCGCAGGGGATTACTATCCCTATCTGATCGGCCACTACTGGGAGCCCATGGATCGGGTGACCCGTGTCACCCGGCTCCTTGAATCAAAAGAAAAGCTGACGGTTGAAGATTTCAAGAAGATCCAGCACGATACCTATTGTCTCCTCGCCTCGGAACTCACGCCGAAATTCATAAAAGTCCTGGACAAATATCCAGATAAAGATGGGTTTAAAAAGGCCCGGGAGGTCCTTTCCGGATGGAATTTCGTGATGGGCGACAAGAGTGTCGCGGCGTGTATTTTCGAGGTGACGTTCCGAAAAATGATGGACAATATCTTCAGAGATGAACTGGGAGAAACACTCTTCCGGAAATATCTGAAGACCACCATGTTCCCTCCAAGGGCCATCAGGGCCATGTGCCGAAAAGGATCATCCCCGTGGTTTGATAACGTCAACACGCCTCAGAAAGAAGGCATGGAAGATATCATGAAGGTGAGTCTGGACCAGGCCCTTTCGCAACTGCGTGAGAAGATGGGAAATGATATGGGGAAATGGGCCTGGGGAAAGATACATACGCTGACCTTCGAACATGTACTGGGCAAGAAGAAGCCGTTGAATTATATTTTCAATCTGGGCCCCTTCCCGGTGCCCGGGGACCACCTGACCGTGAATAAGAAGCAGTACCAGTACACAAAGCCGTATGATGCCGACCACGGTGTTTCCCAGCGGATGATAGTTGATCTCTCAAATATCAAAGACGCACTGCATGTGCTTCCCACCGGTGAATCGGGCCATCTCAAGAGCCCGCACTACCGGGATCAGATTCCCTTGTACCTGGGAAACGGCTACCATCCCGCATGGCCTGAAAGGGTCCAGGTAGAAAAGAACAAGGAGGGCGTTCTGACGTTGAGACCCGAAAAAACGCAATAGCTCCAACTTCCTGGTTTTTTTGTAGATGCGTTGGTTGCGGCTGGATTAATCGGGGATATTGTGGCACATAACGCGTCCATATCCGTTGCAGAAGCTGGATGTCAGGCTGAAATCGGCACGGCCTGCACCATGGACGTCAAGAAAACATTCCTCAGGTCAGGAAGGCACTTTCAGACTGAAGGTGATCATGAGAGGGTCATCGTCGGAGATCGGTTTGCCCAGGCTGATGGTCCCGTCGCCAATCATGAACCACTCCCGGTGGTGCAGGTGCATTTCCATGCCACTATAAACGTGCCCTCCTGGAGCCGTGTTGATATAGGTACCGTTGGTGCTGCCGTCCACAAAGACAAAATCGCCGTAACGGCAAATGATTTTGGCATGAGAACGTGAAGCCGTTTCAGCGTTGACAACCAGGTCGCTGGTGCCGTCCCGGCCGAAAACATAGGGTGTCATCTCTTTTGTGATAACGATCTCTTTTTCCCCAAAACCCACTACCAGTTCCGCATTTATTGCAGTCGTTGCAGTCATCTTCGAAGGGATGAAGAGCCTGGTTGCATCATCCATAGCCCAGACAACTTCCATGGTGTTCAGGGGGTTGGATTTTCCTTTTACTTCAAGTCGTCCGAATGGACGGCACACGCTTTTACTGTATTCGGGGAGTCCTTCAGTGGTTTCAACCGTTGTAACGATCTGCCCACCTTTGGCCAGGGAGGCAATCCGTGCTGCAATATTGACCGTATCTCCATAGGGATGTCCTTTGTCCAGTTCAATGGGGCCTTTGTGAAACCCGATGCGGACGTTGATCTTATGTCCGTGTGATGTTGCTGTAAATTTGAAATGTTTTTGTAAATCACACGCACAGTTCACCGCTTCCAAGGGGTTCTCAAAATAAGCCATGATTTCGTCACCGATCACTTCAACCACGACACCGTTATTCTCTTTTATCTTTCTTGAGACGGAATTGAGGCTTTCAACAACACATTCGTGGGCAATCCTGTCGCCGAGGTTCTCATACAAATGTGTGCTTCCGGCAACATCTGCAAAGAAGATTACAAGTTCTAAAGGTTTCTCAACAGGGTCTTCTTCCGGTTTAAACCTTGACTTGCCGAATATGTTTCTTAACAGTGAAATAGTTTATCCCTCAATTCAGCAGTAGCAGATCGGCTAAAAATACCGTTTTCTTCAGGAGGCCGCAAGATTTTTTCTTGGCAGAATATTGCAGGGCTGGGGGTCCATGTTGAAACGACCTGTCATCATGAGCAACTCCCAGTGTATGTTAAGTGGAAAATAGAGACAATATCGCGGCGTGCGACAGGAATAAGGGATCCCCTTTAATCTATGCGATCAAAATCGTTGTTGACAAATTCGTGAGATGTTGAGGAGACTTTTTTTCTTGACAGATTGAAGAAGCGACTTTTCAGCTCAAATAAATACTGAAGCAAATATCGGGAAAGGGACCTTGTATGGGTATTTTGACAGCAAAGAGGACCTGTTTTTCGGTGTATCGGATCCACTTCGTTGGTCATAGGCTGCTGTTTGCGGCATTAGTAAGCTTCCAAGGAACTCATAGTATTAATTAAGCTCCTTTATCATAGGTTGCCGCTTGCGGCATAAACCAGCTTTTTACGAAGTCATCATGTATTTGAGGAGAGTCCTTATCGGAGAATCAGCACGGATGATTCACTCCCCTTGATCAATTTCCCAACTTTTCCCTTCGGGAATACCTTTTCAAGCATGGACTTTTTCCCCATCCACAACGCCATGAGTCCCCATTTGGCTTCTTGTGAGATGAAAGCATCCAGAGATGCCAGTTCGACAATCTCTATCCACGGTTCAATATCCCGTGCCGTATAATATTTCAGGATGGCCTCCATCTTCTGTTCGACCTCGCCCTTGAGTTCCTTCCCTTCGGTTAATCCGACGATTTCGAGTTTGGCCTTGTGAAGGGTCACCAGTTGATTGATCATCTCGAGCGATTGTTGGCTCACCAGGTCATGGTCCAGGCAGCAGACGATTTTGTCCACCTTCTTTTTTTTCTTGGCCACAAGGACCGAACAGGTGGCGTCATTGACGACCTTTTGTGGGATCCCACTCAGTCCTTCCCATTCACATCCGTGCGAATTGTCACAACCCAGGACAATCAGGTCTATTTCCTCTTCCTGCGCTTCTGCTAAAATTCCTTTGACCGGATTGCCCAGCCTTATCCGTACCTTCAGCTCTTTTCTGGCACTCTTGGCCACATACAGCTCATCCCAGACCCCTTTCTTTCTCTCAATGAGTTCATAGCCGAACTCACGCTGAATATAAGGGCACTCATCCTCCTTGAAATACTTCAGAAACGTCTCCCGATAGCTACTGATCGCTCCGGGCAACGGGTGGCTTTCCGTCCAGTCCCGGGAGGCTGCTCCCGCTGGCGACATTCTTGTATGTACCCCAAGGAGTGTGACATTTGCCCAGGTATTCGCAGCCAGCCTGGCCACTTCGCTCACTGCGTGAGCGCTATAGGGGTTTTGATCAACGGCAACAAGGATTCGCATCTATGCCTCCATCATCTGAAATTGTACTACTGCCAGCACAGGAGAACTGCTGAAGGGACTCGGCTCAATACCTCCAGCATGGGGCTCTTTCTCGCCATCTGCCGCGGGACACATGATGCCACCAGGCTGTATTCCTGGAGGGAGTCAGCGATTCTTGCCGGAATATCCCGTATTGTTTTGACCTCCTGTGGAGACGATCCTGCTTCTACGAGCATGTTCCTGACATTCGTAAGCATTTCATCTGCATCCCCCGATGCCGGCACCTCCTTATCTTGAACATCTTTTTTGAAACTCAGCCTGCCGGGTTTTTGCAGAATCACGCGGAGCAGGTCATATTCCAGAGTTGCCTCCTCGAACAGCTTGGAAAAGATCGGGACCAGGGTCCCCAGGTCCGTATGATCTTCTACCAGGAGAGCGATTTTCTTCAGGCCAACCAGATTTTTTACGAGGAGAAGGGGGCAAGGCATTTTCTTATAGAGCTTTGACCTCATTCTGTTTTCAAAATGGGATGCATCAAAAGACAGGAGAATCCCTTCCACCAGGAGGTCGTAGGATTCTTCCTCCAGTTCCCGCAATATCTCGGCCTCGCGCTCACCAACCATCATCTTGGGTGAGCCAAGCGTGGGGCATGATGACCTCTCCGCGTTGATAAGCTGAGATATTTCAGCCTCGGCGGTTCCCAGCAACCCTTTTTCCCAGGTCCTCCGCACCCAACCAGTTCCGGGCGGATTGCCTTCGGAATCTGTCTCTTCTACATGAATTGTTTCAATACCCATTTTGACAACCTCTGCCATGCGGCAGACGAACCTGAGGGCAATGCTTGACGCCAGGTCTGCATTTAGAGAAACAAGTGTCTTGATCATAAGCTCCTACCTTATTTATCTTGTATTTTCTTTTCGGCCTTTCTTACGGTATCAAGGATTTCCCCAAGTTTGAAGGGCTTTGCAAGGAAGTCAAAAACACCTTTTTGAAAGGATTCCTTGGCTGTTTCCATGGTGGCAAATCCTGTTATGACGACGATTTCGGTGGCAGGAGAGTGCTGCTTCACCTGGGTTAAAAACTGCATACCGTCAATACCTTCCATTTTTAGATCGGTGATGACGATGTCAAAATCCTTCTCATTGACCCGGTTCGACGCTTCCGCACTTCGAGTAAATGTCTCTACCTCATAACCTGCTTTTTCGAGCGCCGGCTTCAATCTCTTGAGAACAATGGTTTCGTCATCCAGGATTAATATGCTCGTTTTTTGACCGGTGTTCATGCTGTCCCCTCCAATTGATTCGCACTACCATTTGTCTGCGTCAGGCGATCAAATTCTTCCACAAAGCGTCCAATCTGTTGGTCATTATCCATTTGTACATCAAGTTGCCGGGTAAATGCAACCAGTTGCCCGATGATATGTATCTTCTTTTTCATGGCTTCCGGAGCCAGTTTTTTGATCCGCCCTACCAGAAGGTCGCCGCGCAGGTCCACTCGAAAGTCCCTTTTTCCCAGTACTTCGGCAATAAACTTCACCCTTCTGGACCTTCTTGTCTGATCTGTTACGCCACCGAGAAAACGAAAATAGGCATAATTGTCATGGATATTTTCACTGATATACGCATCAATCATATTGAAATGGTAGCCGAGGCGCAAGTTTATATTTGCGTATGTTTTTGAGATAATGGCGAGGTTTTGACCAATAGATTTCGGATTGGCAATATCTGAGGAAAATGTCTTCGTAAGGCTGGACATGAAGCTGCCGAAATCCACGGACATGGGTTCAGAACTCCAGAATCCCGGCATATTCAATCCGGACAGAAAGGCCCGCATTGGTACCGAGGCGACCTGCTCCACCTGTACATTTTCAGGATCGGTTTCTTCCGAAAACCCGCCTCCAATATCAATCATGACCAGATCCAGAGGGATAGCGGATTGCAGCTTCCTTCCGGGGGCATCAGGATCACGGTGACGATAATAATTGAGGTCAATGAGTTCTTCCACTGCCTTTTCGTGAATGAAGCGTGTGATGTCATGAAACGTCCTGCAGGCCTGTGGAACAAAATTCCCATCTAGGGGGTCCAGCAGGTTCAAAGGCGAAATTTTCTTCAAGACCCGACGGAGAAGACGGTATTCATAGGTCTCTGCGAAGGCATCTTCGGTAAAGCTATAGTAAAGCAGTTCTTTTATGATTCCCGCGTATACAACGTTATCTTCCGCGTCCAGGGTGATGAGTTGACCCGGCTTGAGGCGCTCGGTCGCTATCCCCGTATTTACAATGGCAGGGACTTTGAATTCCCTCGCAATGGTGGCCATGTGCCCGGTCGAGGTCCCTATATCCGTTATAATCCCGTTCGCTTTTCTCACGACTCTTGCAAACCTGGGTGACGTTTGCCTGGCAACGAGAATGGCCCCTTGGGGAAATCTGTCCAGGTCTTTGTCATCCTTGACCATGAATACCTTGCCGGCGCCGATGCCATTCTGGGCGATAACCCCTTTGTGAGCGAAGATGACCGGGTGTCCTGCTACTACCGAAGAGATGTCCTCGACCATTCGCTGAAAACCGCCTCTGATATTGAGCTGCCTCGCCTGGAGAATAATGAGTCTTCCCTTTCGATCAAAGGCCCATTCAATATCCTGGGCTTTCATAGAATATCTTTCGATCAGTAAACCAGCCTCTGCAATTTGTTTGATTTCAATGTCTGAAAGGCACGGCCTGGTCTGCAAATCGTGTGGAACAGGTTGCATTTCACAGCCGCCCCCTTCCTTTGGCGCAAGACTTTCTGTCTTCCGCACGACATCCAGCGCTGATATTTCATAGGGGGGTTCCCTGGAGACCGTGTATTGATCAGCTCTTACCTTGCCGGACAGCACAGGAGCGCCAAGCCCCCAGGTTGCAGTGAGCAGCAGGACATCACGTTCCGGGTGGATCGGATCCAGAGTATAGAGGACACCGCTCTTGGTGGCGTCTATCATCACTTGAATGGCGACCGCCATGGCTATTTCCTGTTCCAGAAATCCTTTTTCCTGCCTGTATTGCATGGCTGAAGGGGAATAGGTGCTTGCAAGGACCTTTTTGTAAGAGTCCAAAGCATTTTCCTGAGGTTCGTTGAGCAGACTCAAATACTGCCCGGCGAAAGTATACTCGGTATCTTCACCCAGGGCACTGCTGCGAATGGCCAGATAGAGATGCTTGTCACCGGCGAGTTCCTGTATATGCAACAAGCCGCTTTCGATGGCTTTTCTGACCTTCTGCGGCACGGTTGCGGAAAGGACGAGAGATTGAATATTGGCTGAGGCATCTTCGGTGGAAATTTCTTTTTCTGACCATGCCTTTGCTATCTCCCCTATTTTTTCATCGAGATTATTATGTTGGAGAAAAGATTGATAGGCCCGTGTGGTGACGGCGAAACCATCCGGAGTTTCAAGATCAAGGTGGTTTTTCAATTCGGCCACATTGGCGTTTTTTCCTCCTACCACATCTGCAAAGTCACGGGTTATCAGTTCGTAACGCATGATATAATCGGTTTGAGGAATCACAAGCCTGCCGGCGAGCTCCTCTTCTATTTCGCTGTTTATCTTCCTGAATGCGTCGTTCAGCTGCAGGTATTTTTTTGGAGCGAGGCCGTGCAGGTTGTAGATGAGCTTAGAGACCAGGTCAGCCATGCCTTGGCAGGTTGATAGGATATATTGCCGGTCGAAGATGTAATCCCCTCCCAGCTTGTCACCCATATCCGCCATCAACTCCAGCACCTGGTTATTGATGTCCAGAACCTTCCGGAATTTTGAAAATAGGGCCGTGAAGGGAAGCTTTTTCCCTGTTCCCCGGCCATGGCCGAGGAACTCCATGACCCAGTCTCGAAATCGTCTTATCATCCCATGCCTTGATCTCGAACAAACTATCTCATTTATGGATGGACACGAGTCAAGGTCCCGACTCACGGCTCCCTATCCATGGCTCCCTCAGTGTCCCCCCTTGCCACCCTTGAAGACCAGGCCGGTCACCAAACCGGCGATAATGGCCACCAGCACGGCCAGGACACCGTAAAGGGTCCCGTGATGAAAGGCTAGAAAGGAGAGGGTGGCTGGAAAGCCGGTTTCTTCTGCAATAATGTGCTCCTCTGCGCTCGTCACAACTGATCCATTCTTAATAGCGAAAACTTGTGCCTTATAGGACCCTTTAGGCATACCTGATGGAATGGACATGGTAGCCGTAAAGGTTTTCGTGGAACCATGTGTCTCCCCGTATCGAACCTTGTTTTTCTGAATTTCGTAACGCCCTGCACTCTCTTTGAGTTTTCGAAATTCCTTGAAGAGTTTTTGCTTGTCTTCCGAAGCGGGAATAATCTTCGCCTGCTTTTCAAGGGCTCCGAAGCCAAGGCCGATCTTCCGCCACTCATCACTATCGTTTTTCAAGGATTTTTCAAGGGCATTAGAGGGAAAAAGCAGAAAAACGGAGGGGATGTTCTGAAACTCAACGGCACCCATGTTCATCCACAGAAAGCCCAATGCACGGCCTTTCTTTTTCAGCTTTGTATTTTCGAATGGACCCATCAGCCTGATGAGCACTTCAGAATTTGCCGGAACGTTGCCTGTCACGGAAATCCTGGCTCCATTGAATGTTGCACCTATAAAGATATGATTGGGTTTCAATTTCATCTGCATCGGTAGTGCGGCCATGGGAGAGTCCGGGCACCATCCTGCACTACAGATCAAGAATACGACAATGACAGGGAAAAGTTTTTTCAACACGTTAATGCCCTCCTATATATGCTAACAGAACGCTTGGTTCGAGCAAGAGGCCCAGTAACATCTTGACCATGACAATGAGAACAAGGGAGGCAAGGATGATTTTCAGTTGGTCTCCTTTCAGTCTTTTACTTATTTTGGCTCCGAATTGGGCCCCCAGGGAAGATCCTATGAGAAGTATGAGGGCCAGGACAAAATCTACGGTGTGATTGCTGTGAGCCTGCATAATGGTCACATTTATACAGGTGAATAATATCTGAAAAAGGCTGGTCCCGACAACCACATGCATGGGCATTCTCAAGAGATACACCATCACCGGGACCATGATGAACCCACCGCCGACACCCATGATGGCAGCCAGGATGCCCACGAAAGTCCCCAAAATCAAGGGCATGAGGACGGAGAGTTCAACACCGGATTTCTCAAAATGGGTCTGCCAGGGGAGTTTTTTCAGCAGTCGAGCGTAGCCGGATTCCCTTTTTTGGGTCTTTTTTATTGGCCTTCGGTCCGTTTCCTTTTTTAATCCTTGGAGGCTTTCCATGAACATGTATATGCCAACAAATCCCAGCATAAGGACATAGGTTATATTTATCAGGAAACCGGCATTTCCCATTTGGCGCAGGACCTTGATAACCTGGACACCTACCGTCCCTCCTATCACTCCTCCGACGAGTAACAGGAACCCCATCTTGAAGTCCACGTTTCCAAGTCGGTAGTGTGCCAGGGTGCCGGATGTTGATGCTCCAACGATCTGGTTCGAATCGGAAGCTGCTGCCACCGTCGGTGGAATCCCGATAGTGATTAAAAGAGGGGTCATCAGAAACCCTCCGCCAACGCCGAAGATTCCCGAAAGAAGGCCGACAAAAAGCCCCAGACCGAAGACCAAAATGACATTTACACTATTCCCCGCTATTGGTAAGTACAGGTGCCACATCTTCATCTCCTTTTTTTCTTTTTTCAGCCTGAGCCTGAAATATCCGGTTTTTCATACACCACTCCAATCCGGCAGTTGATTCGGTGCCGGATTTTTTCCCGTGCAGCCTCATATTCTCCTCTGCTCCTCGTCTTCGGCTATTGGGAGATAAATGGAGAATGTGGTTCCCTTTTGCAGCTCACTCTTGACTTCAATATACCCGCCGTGATTTTTTACTATAGCATAGACAAGGGAAAGCCCGAGACCGGTGCCTCTTCCCACTTCCTTCGTGGTAAAAAAAGGGTCAAAAATATGCTCCATGTCTGATGGTCTAATCCCGCTCCCGGAATCAGATATATCCGTTCTAATGTATCCATCGGGACCCATCCCGACACGGATGGCCAGCCATCCGCCATTGGGCATTGCCTGCATCCCGTTCGCAAGAATATTCATAAACACCTGCTCAAGGTCCTGACGCGTGCCCTTTATTGACGGGAGGTTGCTTGGAATTTCCTTTTTAAGCTCGATTCCTGCAATCATGATCTGGTTTTGTATGAGCTTCAGTGTGCGATCGATGACCTCGGAAATGGCCAGGGTCCTCAGAAACGGTTTTTCCGTCCTCGAAAATTCGAGAAGGTTTTTTACCACCTGGCTCGCCCTGTCGGCCTGGATCAGGACATCCTGTAACAATTCGTCCACCTCTTCATTGGCTATATCAGCACAAACGATCTGCAGTGTTTCAGCGGTCAATGAAATATTATTGAGCGGGTTGTTCAGTTCATGTGCTATACCTGAGGTGAAGGTTCCTATGGACGCCAGCTTGCGGGACTGGAGCAATTGCTCCTGCCTTGATTCCAGTTCCTGGGCCATCTTATTGAAAGCGGCAATCAGGTGTGATATTTCGTCCCCTTTTTCTGTTTGGTATGAAATAGGGGTAAAGGTATCCTTTGCCACTTCCTCTGTTGCACGTTCCACAAGGGAAAGGGGCTTCAGTATGCCGCGATTGACGAGTTGAAATACCACAGCAATCAGGATGATGAATGCGGCCAGGGAGGCAAACGGGATAATAAGGCTCCGGCCAAGAGCCTGCTGGATTCTCCTGCGTTTTATTTGGATCAGGTTTTGTGCGAAGTCCACGAGGGCCTTGCCTTTTTCCCTGATTTTTTCAATGTTGATAGAGGCATGACCTGTCTTCACACGCAGGACGTTCTGGCCCAGGACATGTTTATAATCAGCAAGGTCCTTTTTAAATGCCATGCTTTTCTTTTTGCCAACAACTCTGGTGATGTCCGTGTCGAGCCGCTTGCAGGCATCCTCGATCTTGAAAAAATAGAACACGTTTTCATCGAGGCTCGGGGTATCGTGATAATAAGTGTAGTTTTTTTCGTAGCGCCTAAGTTCCAGGATATCGTTCAGGAGATCGTCGAAATTCTCCATGGTAACGAGCTTTCCCCTGAGGTTCATGGTGTTTTCATAATAAAGGCCGGTCAGTACTCCCACAAAAACGATACAGAGTACGAAAAAGATGGTTATTTTTCCCCGAATGGTTTTTATTATGAAACTCCTTCCCGAGACGTTGGGGTCAAACCATTTTCCTTCAGCAAGAAAAAATGTCAGGGTAGGGCAGTTGGCCTTTTGTAAAGGGTTTGAACGCTCCGTTTGGATCCCGCCGCGCGCCAGAGTGTCTCGTTACACAACTCGCTTTGTTTATGGTATTTTTTCTGCAAAAACCGGTCAGTTTTTTGCCTTATAGCATTATTTTTCGCATTGGACTATGAATTTTTTCAAAGACCCGGCAACCCCGCATGCGCAGAGCAAAAGTGCTGCTTTATTCTTGACTTATAGCTTCTCTTTTTCCTATGATTCATCAATTTGACAGTGTTTCGGAATGATCCTCTATTCCGTTTTGGTGAGCCTCGAGAGGAAACTGATTGATGGAACCATTGACTACTGAAATGATCCTGGTCATGATCATGATCGGCATAGCCATCTTCCTGTTTATAGCCGAGTGGGTACGTGTTGATGTTGTCGCTATCCTGATGATGGTTGCGTTACCGCTGTTGCACCTTGTAACGCCCAAAGAGGCCTTTGTCGGTTTCAGCAGCAACGCGGTGATTTCCATCATCGCCGTTATCATCATAGGGGCTGGCCTTGACAAGACCGGGCTGATCAATAACCTGGTCCGTCCGGTGCTTCGCATCGCCGGGAGGAGCGAGTCGCGGGTCGTTATTGCCATCTCTCTGACGGTGGCGGTTATCTCCAGTTTCATGCAGAACATCGGCGCGGCCGCCCTTTTTCTCCCGGCCATTCAGCGGGTGAGCAAGATGCTCAAAATCCCCTTGAGCAAGCTCCTGATGCCAATCGGGTTCTCCGCCATCCTTGGCGGCACCATCACCCTGGTGGGATGCAGTCCCCTGATCCTCCTAAATGACTTGCTGGAGCCCTTCCATCTCAAGCCTTTTCACCTGTTCGACGTGACGCCCATCGGCCTGGCCCTGGTGGCGAGCGGCATTGCCTGTTTTATCCTTTTCGGTCGTTTTATCCTGCCCCAAGGGGTCGTGGAGACTGGGGAAGAAGGCGCTGCCTCTGAGTTGAGGAACGCCCTGGAAGAACTTGGGGAGCCCTATGAAATTCATACCCCTGCGGATTTTACGCATTACCGCGAGCCGGTCCTCGTGGCAGATCTCAGGCGGCGTTACCTCGTCAATGTGGTGGGTATCATTGAACCCCCCGATTTCAAGGTCCTTTCCCCGAGCCCGGAAGAGGAAGTACGATCGGATATTGATTTTTTGGTATATGGCAAGGAGAAGGATGTCCTGAGAATGGCGGAAGGGGAGGGGATGAAGGTCAAGGAGGACTTGGATGTGTTTAAGAGTGATGTCTCCGAAAGCACTTCAGGCACGGTGGAGGCGGTTGTGGCCCCACGGTCCCCTTTCGCCGGGAAGACCCTCAACCAGATCAGCCTGCAGGACCGTTTTCGCGTGACCCCACTTGCCATCTATCGCCACGGTGAGACCTACAGGGCCGAAATAGGCGATCTCGTGTTTGCCGTCGGCGACGCTATCCTCATTCAAGGCAACTGGCGCCGGCTCAAGCTGCTCCAAGCCGAAGGAGGTCTCCTTTTCACGACGCCCATTGATGTGGAGTTGATGCGCCCGGAAAAGGCCATGTGGGCCGGTCTCTGGCTTGCGGTCGCCCTGACCATGATCATGGCGTTCAAAATACAGCTCTCAGTGAGTCTCATGACCGGCGCCCTAGGGATGATCATTACGAGAGTCCTCAGTATCGATGAGGCCTACGGCGCCGTGGATTGGCGTACCATCTTCCTGCTGGCCGGTTTGATCCCCTTGGGTATTGCCACCGAGAAGACGGGAGCGGCCGCATGGATTGCCCATGCCGTGCTGAACGCCATCGGGACGGTAGAACCGATTGTTCTCCTCACAGTGATCGGGATTCTGTCGACCATTTTCACCCTGGTCATATCCAATGTGGGTGCCACAGTGCTTCTTGTACCTCTTGTGGTGAATATGGCCATAGCCGCCAACGCGGATCCGCGTATGGCCGCCCTGGTTGTGGGCCTTGCCACCAGCAACTCCTTCATGCTGCCCACGCACCAGGTGAATGCCCTTTATATGGGGCCAGGGCGATACAGGAGCGTGGATTTCATGAAGGCCGGTCTTGTGATCAGCGTTGTTTTTATCGTAGTGATGATCGGAATGATTTATCTTATATACGGGGTATAGAATTGATGAGTTCCTTGGAAGTCATCATCGTGCCCATGGACGGACTTTTTACGGTTCCATCAGAATTAGAAAGAAGGTGAAAAGACGTATGGCTGTTATAACCATTTCAAGAGGATCCTACAGTAAAGGAAAAGAAGTGGCCGAGAGGGTGGCCGAACGGCTGGGGTATGAATGCATCAGCCGGGATGTACTCCTGGAAGCCAGCGACCATTTTCATATTCCTGAGGTAAAACTCATACGGGCCATCCATGACGCCCCTTCCATCCTGGACCGATTCAAACACGGGAAACAGATTTTTATCGCGTATATCCGCAGTGCGCTCATGTCCCGGGTGGCCAACGATAATATTGTCTATCACGGCCTCGCCGGTCATGTGCTGCTTACCGGGGTGCCCAATGTGCTCAAGGTGCGGATCATCGCAGATATGAAGGACCGGATCAAGGCCGAAATGGAACGGGAAGGTATCAGTGAAGAGGATGCCCGTATTCTTCTCCAAAAAGATGACGAAGAACGGAGAAAATGGACCAGAAGCCTATATGGAGTTGACCCCTGGGACAGTTCTCTCTATGATCTCGTGATTCACATCAGCAAATTGAGGGTTTCTGATGCCGTGGATTTTGTATGCCAGGCCGCCACGAAAGATCAATTCAAGACTACGGAACCCTATCGCCGGAAAATCGAGGACCTGGCTGTGGCCTGTCAGGTGAAGGCGGCCCTGGTGGACCCCTTTTTCGACGTTGGTGTGACCAGCGAGTATGGCAACGTGCTGATCTACACGAAGACAGGCGATCGCCAGGTGGGCAAGTTGAAGGCAAGGGCAAGGGCAATCAAAAGGGAAGTAGAAGGCATCAACCACCTGGAGGTCCACGCCGGTGTGCAGTTCCCGGAAAATGCAATATGAAATGCGGATTGAAAGTCCAGATCGGGAAGGGTAAATCTCTAAGAGAATCGAAATCCATTCATTGAGAGGATACGATCATGCCCATCATCATCATTTCTTCGGATTCTTACAAAACAGGCCGGGATATCGCGGAAAGGATCGCCAAGACCACTGGCTACGATTATGTGGACCGGGAAATTCTGGGTCCCGCAGCAGCAAAGGCGAATATAGAGGAGGAGAAACTCGTCAAGTCCCTTGAAGAGACGTCTTCATTTCTGGGGCTCTCTTCCAAGATGAAAAACAGGTGTCTGGCCTATGTCCAGGAGGCCACCCTGGGGCAGCTCCTGGAAGACAACGTGGTCTGTCATGGTTTGGGCGCCCATCTCTATGTATTGGGCGTTTCCCACGCCCTGAAGGTGCGCGTCCTGACCGAGCCTGAGGAACTGGCCCGACAATTATCCCAGGATGGAGGAGGGGCACCGGAGAAATCAAGGAAAACCATCAAGCGGCTGGAGGCGCAGCAGAGAAAGTGGTCCCTTGAGGCCTTTGATCTGGATGAGACGGATCCTTCCAACTACGATATGGTCATAAGCCTCAGCCAGATCGACCCGGACGAGGCGGTGAGAACCATCGCCGATATGTCGGGTTACCGTAAATTCCAGCCCATGACCTATTCCATCAAGTGCCTCAAAGACAAGGAACTGGCCGGCAGGGTGCGTGTGGCGCTCATGGAACGGTTTCCCGATGTCAGGGTCCAGGCGAACGGCAGTACGATAGTAGTGGAAACCAAGGCCATAAAGAGAGAGAAACAAAAAAGGACCGAGGCTATCAAGGGGTTGGCCGTTGGTATTGTAGGCGTTGATTATGTTGAAGTTCACGTGGCCAACGATATCTTCAGGCAGGCCGCCGAGAGTTCTCGCTAATGTTATAAAATAAACCCATTCCATTTTGCATTCAAGATGATACCAAGGCGGAAAGGAGTAGGCGACGGAGGCGTACAGTAAGGGTACGTCGAGGAGGTTGCGACGCGGCCAACGCCGGTAGCGCTTGAATGCGAATTGGAACAAGGAGGGTAACATGTCTGAACGGCTGGACGTTATGCTCGTGGATGATGAACCTATCGTGGGAAAGAGGCTTAAACCGGCACTGGACAAAATCGGCTGTGATGTGGAGGTCTTTCAGAATCCTAAGGCGGCCCTGGACCGCATCAATGAGAAGGAATTCGATATCGTGGTCACGGATATTCGGATGGATGAAATAGACGGACTCCAGATCCTGGAAGAGGTGGTCAAGAAATCGAAACGCACCAAGGTCATTATGATAACGGGCTATGCCATGATGGCGGTGGCCCGTGAAGCCATGGAAAAAGGGGCCTTTGACTTCCTTGCCAAGCCCTTTAAACCGGATGATCTCAGAAAGGTCATTGCAAAGGCAGCCAAAGCACTGGGCTCGCCCATCGACTTTACGGGCGGGGCTGAGGGGTAGAGGAACCCTTTATCCGTGAAGGCTTAATCCCGGAGTTGCCATGATCGACGAAACCACGAATGTGGATGTGGAAAAGGGGAGCGGTGGGGGCACTCTGGAGGGGAGCTATGACCGCATAGCGGCCATTGAAACGGCCCGGAAGGCGCTCATTTCCCGAAAACGCCTCACCTTGAGGCTGCAGATCTACCTGAGTTTTTCTCTGATCGTCCTGATCGGCGTGTTCATAGCCGTTGCATTGGTGACGATCAATGCCCGCGTGGAAAAGAAACTTCATTTTCTGCAGATCGCCGATGAATTCACCCTGGAGATTATTCAGGCCAGGCGCTTTGAAAAAAACTATTTCCTCTACGGGACCAATCTGAGTGATGCCGTTGAAAATGTCCACAAGGCCAGGGACATCCTCAGGCGGCATGAGGGTGAACTCAGCAAAGTCCTTGAAAAAACCTATGCCGTTATCCTGGCCAACATAGACCGCTACCAGAAACTGCTGGAGCGGCTTGTGGGCATGGAGGAAAGCGAGACCTTCACCCCTGACAAGCTTCGCATCAAAAAAGAGATTGAGCTGGGACTGCGGCAAGACGGCCGGGAGATGGCCTTCATTGCCCAGGAACTCATCGAGAGAGAAAGAAAGGCCGTCTCAATCATCCTTTCCCGCTCAAGAACAATCCACATCTATTCCCTTATCCTGCTGGTCATTTATCTGGCTGCCAATGCCACGTATCTCATCAATCGTCTCCTGGGCAACATCAAACGTTTTTCAGATTACGCCCAGCGCATTGCATCAGGGGACTTTACGCCGATCACGCCTGCGAAACGCTACCAGGACGAATTCACCGACCTGGCCCTGGGCATCAACCAGATGATCCTGGAGCTGGAAAACCGGGAAGCCGTACTGATTCAGTCCCACAAGATGCGGGCCGTGGGCACCCTCACGGCCGGCGTGGCCCATGAGCTGAACAACCCCTTGAACAATATCACGCTAACGGCCCATATGCTTCTGGAAGATTACAAAGCCCTGGATGATGACGAGCGTAAAGAGATGATCAGTGATATGATCAGTGAATCGGGGCGGTCCAAGAAGATCATCAGCAATTTGCTCGATTTTGCCAGGGAATCCAGCTCCCAGGTGGAATCCCTGGATTTGAGCAAACTGCTTGAGGAGACTATTGCCCTTGCTTCCAACCAGTTAAAACTTTCGGGAATCCGGATCACGTTTCAGACCACGGACAACCTGCCGCGCGTCCACGGTGACGGGCAGCAGCTCCAGCAGGTTTTCCTGAACCTCATCATGAATGCCGTTGATGCCTCTTCAAAAGGGGGGCGGGTGCAGGTACTGGTCCTCCCCGCGGACGACCCCGGCTACGTGGCGGTGAAGGTCATGGATTCAGGAACGGGCATTCCCGAGCACATATTGCCGTCAATCTTCGACCCGTTTTTCACCACCAAGGCCAAGGGAAAGGGGACAGGACTGGGCCTCAGCGTTTCACAGGGAATTGTGGCGAAGCACGGCGGACGCATTCGAGTGGCCAGCAAGGAAGGACAGGGGGCCACCTTTACCGTGACCCTTCCCATTACGACGATTCCCGCCAAGATATCCACCTAACGGTCGTCCAGTGGGATCTCACTGACTTCCCAGTTTTCGTCCACCCACAGGCCTATAATTTCCATATCAGGATATCTCTCACGCAGCATCACGACAGCCTCCCTGGTGTGAAGGAGCTGTTCCTCTTCCGTGGCCGGATTCCCGGCGCAGTCGTGATGACCTATCACGGCTATTCCTTTGGAATGGTGCTTGTCAACGGATATGTTCACCCTGTTGAGAATGGAATCCACCAGTTCGGGTTCGGGCTGGTTGGCAAGCAGGTGGTTTGGCCCTGGTTCGGAGACGATGTCCACGTGCTCGGCATTGAACCGATCCTGGAGATAGGTAATGACAGGCAACTGGACCCGTCCGTCCATGCAGTTGATGGCTGTGCAGAATTTCATGCTGTATCCCACCATGCCGCCACTGCCAGAAGGCAGGGAAGGTTTCTTGAAAATGAACATCGAACATCGAACATCGAACGTCCAACTTCGAATGAAAAACAAAACCCCACTACTGAAGGAAGTTTCAGCAGCTATTTCTGTTTCTTTTCGGCCGTTTTGATACTCGTAACAAAAATCTTAATTAATTCCTCTGTTTCCTTTAAGATTGCATTTAGCAGTTGAGGATTTTCAATTAGTGGTACACTCTGAACAAGTCTTAACCATCTCTGGGTCTCCCTAAGTTCCTTTAATGAAATACGGAGCTTATGGACAAAGTCCTTTGTGGACTCTGCGGCCTGAGCTTCACCATGGTTTGGATAAGGAGACGTCCCCGATCTTAACAACTGGCCGGCAACATGGTTGGCTGCGCGGGTATTCGGCAGGTATTCAACGATCTTTATGATTCGTACCGAATACTCAAGGAGCCTTCCTTCAAGATCGTATGTTCGGACTCATCTTCCGCCATTCAACATTCGATGTTGAACGTTCGATGTTGGATGTTCTTTCTTTCCAGTATTTTCCTCTACTCTCCCAGCTTGTCCATCAGCTCTTTGGAAACGTCCTTTACCCCCGGTCTTCCATCCAGCTCAATGAACCTGGGCATGCCGTTGTTCCCGGCGGAAAGGCCCTTGTAGAAATTGACGGCTGCCATGGTGCCGGTCTCTTCATCGTAATAGATATTGTGCCGCTGGTCGATGGCCCCCTCGTCCTGATCGTCTGACCGGGTTTTCAGATCGCCGCCGCACACCCTGCATTTGTCACCGTCAGGCCTGATGGCGTCAATAAAGACATTGTTGGGGTGGTTGTTGTCATTGACACAGAGCCTGCGCCCCATGATCCTGTCCTTCGCAATCTGGCGGCCCAGGACCATCTCTATAACAATGTCCACGTCAATGCCTTCAGCCTTCAGGGCCTTGTCCATCTCCCGGGCTTGGGTGAGATTGCGCGGAAATCCATCCAGGAGCCAGCCGTTCCGGCAGTCGTCCTTCTTGAGGCGGTCCAGGATCATGGGTATGGTGATGGTATCGGGAACCAGTTCGCCCCTGTCGATATAGCCCTTTGCTTCCTTACCGAGGTCCGTCCCCCGGGAGATGTTGTCACGAAAAATAACACCTGTTTCGATATGGGGGATCTGGTATTTTTCCTTTACGATAGCACCTTGCGTGCCCTTTCCACTGCCGTTTGGTCCGAAAAACAGAATCTTCATCTTTTCTTCTCCTTTTGATTTCTATTAAGACAGGATCAACAGGATTGACGTAATAGTTTTCAATCAGGATAGATATCTTGTTTGTCCTGTGAGCCTGTCACGTTCTTTCCCATTAGAGTTTATGATCTATTGTCACCAGGTTGTTGCAGGTTGTTCGCTGCCGCAAAACGTTTAAAGACATCCGAAGACTATTTCAATATCGCGGCTTATGTCAAGTGGCTATGCTGCCCCGAGGAAGGCAGGCATCAGGTCATGGCCCTTCTCAAAGAAAAGGCCGCTCTCCTGGGCCGCCGACTCACTGAAGGCACCTGCAACGGGACGCGCCTCCAGTTCGCCCCTTGTGGCCCAGGCAAATGGCGTGGGATCGGCGGTATGGGTCTTTATCACGGTAGGCGTCAAATGGTCGCTTGCCACCAGGACCCTGTAGTCCTTGAATGTTTTCAGCCCCCTGAGGACAGGTCCCACCACCTGTTGGTCAAATGCCTCGATGGCCTGAATTTTCTCCTGAAAATCCCCGTGGTGTCCTGCCTCGTCCGGGGCCTCAACATGGAGAAAAATGAAATCCAGATCCTCCAGCGCCGCAAGGGCAGCCTCCGCTTTGCCTCTAAAATTGGAATCCAGATACCCGGTGGCCCCCTCCACATGCAAGGTCTGAAATCCTACGTATACGCCGAGGCCGTTCACCAGGTCAACGGCCGAAATAACACCGCCCCGGAGGCCGAACTTGCTTTCAAACGAGGGAAGACGGGGGGCTCTTCCCTGCCCCCAAGGCCAGATTGAGTTGGCTTCTCCGAGTCCGGCAATTCTCCTTTTCATGTTTACGGGGTGGTTCATCAGCGTCGGCCATGATGATCGTATGAGTTCGGGAACAGGATCCCCCTCGGTCCCGGCCAGGTAAGACGCCATATCCTGATCGAGAACATCGTGAGGCGGTATGGTCCTGGACCCCTCTGGCCCACTATCCCAAACCAGCAGGTGGCGATAGCCCACGCCGGGGTAGATGTGGATGCCCGGCCTCTCAAGGGCTGTTTTAATATCGGCAACAATTGCTACGCCTTCAGCTGTGGATATATCCCCGGCACTGTGGCTCATCATGATGACTTCTTGATCAGATGTCCGGGAAAGGGTCACCAGGTTCATACGAAACGCCACCTGGTCAGCCCCGAGCGAAACCCCCATGCTTGCCGCCTCAAAGGGCGCACGCCCGGTGTGAAAGATGGCGGGATCATACCCCATCAATGCCAGGTTGGCCACATCGCTGCCCGGTTCCATGCCTTCCGGAATCGTTTTCGCCAGGCCTATATTGCAGGATGCGATCCGGTCCATGTTTTGCGTCTTAGCAGCCTGGAGCGGTGTTTTTCCTCCGAGTTCCGGCAGGGGATAATCCGCCATGCCGTCCCCTATGAGGACAATGTATTTGGTCGTGCTATTACGCATTCCCATTGGGAAATCCTTCTTCCACACGTATGATGACCGTTTTATCCGTCACGATATCGAGCCGGTCAATAAGGGAGATGGCCTTGAAGACGTTCCGCTCGAGAGCCTCGTGCGTGAGCATGACCACAGGTACAGCCCCCTTGTCCTTCCGGCCTTTTTGTATCACGGAGGAAACACTGATCTCATGGTCCCCGAGAATGCCTGCGATCTTTGAGAGGACCCCCGGACTGTCAAGGGCCGAGAACCTGAAATAGTAGATACTGGTGAGTTCCTCCATGGGACGTATCTGCATGGCCTGCAGAGGGGACATATTTTTCCCGGGGGAGAACACAGGACCTTTGACACCCTGAAGCATCTTGCGGGCCACGTCCATGATATCTGAAACCACTGCACTTGCTGTGGGACGCCCCCCTGCGCCAAGGCCGTAGTAGAGGTTGGCCCCGACGAAGTCTCCCTCCAGGTAAATGGCGTTATAGGCCTCGTTCACGTTGGCGAGGATGTGGTCCTTGGGGATCATGGCCGGGTGCACGCGCGCCTCAATCCACCCGTCGCCCTGCCGGGCTATGGCCAGCAGTTTGATTCTGTAGCCAAAGTTATCCGCGAAGCCTATATCATCGAGACCGATGGAGCCAATACCTTCACAGTAGATGTCCTTGAAGGGTATGGGAATGCCTGTGATAACGGACAGGAGAATGGTCAGCTTGTGTGCGGCATCTGTGCCCTCCACATCCAGGGTGGGTGGATCCTCGGCAAAACCCAGCTTCACGGCCTGTTCCACGGCCTTTTCATAGGACAGCCCATTTCTGGTCATCCCCGTCAGAATATAGTTGGAGGTCCCGTTTAGAATTCCCACAAGGGTCTCGATGCGGTTGGCCGCCAGCCCGCCCTGCAGGGCGCCGAGAATGGGAATGCCGCCGCCGACACTGGCCTCAAAACCCAGGTGAACCCCGGCGGCCTGGGCTGAACAATAGATTTCCCGACCGAATTCCGCCAGAAGGGCCTTGTTGGCGGTGACCACATGCTTGCCCTTTTCCATGGCCATGAGGATGAATTCCCGCGCCTTGTCCAGGCCTCCAACGAGTTCGACCACCACATCAATACGAGGGTCGTCGATCACTTCCATTGCATTCGTTGTCAGGACTTCTTTTCCAACGGCAACGCCCCGGTCTGTTTTCGTATCAAGATCCGCTATTTTTCTGATGACAAGGGGTTCCCCGATGCGCTTGGCAATGGCGTCGGCATTTTTTAGAAGAAGTTGGACCGTGCCAACTCCGACCGTCCCGAAGCCGATGATCCCTACGTTTATTTGCGACATGTTTCCTCTTGATTCAAAAGATATTTTTTATTCCCTTGATGGCCTGGCGGATACGCTGGGGATTTTCCACCAGGGCGAAACGGACGCTGTCGTCTCCGTACTGACCGAAACCGATCCCCGGGGAGACAGCCACCTTGGCCTTTTCAATGAGCATTTTGGAAAACTCCAGGGAACCCATTTCCTTGAATTTTTCTGGAATTCCCGCCCAGACGAACATGGTCCCTTTTGGTTTCTCTACCGGCCAACCTATGCGATTCAGGCTATCCACCAGCACATCGCGGCGTTCTTTGTAGATATTGACGATCTCTTCCACACAATCATATGGTCCATTCAGGGCAATGATGGCGGCAATCTGAATGGGCTGGAATACGCCGTAGTCCAGATAGCTTTTGATCCTCCTGAGGGCGGCAACGATGGTGGGGTTGCCCACGCAAAATCCCACACGCCATCCGGGCATGGAATAACTCTTGGAGAGGCTGAAAAGTTCCACCCCGATATCTTTGGCCCCGGGAATCTCAAGAAAACTCGGTGGGTTGTACCCATCGAAAACCAGGTCCGCATAGGCGAAATCATGGACGACCATAATCTTGTGTTCTCTGCAAAAATCCACCAGTTTCTCAAAAAAATTCCTGTCCACCACCGTGGTCGTGGGGTTATGGGGAAAGGATATGATCAACATCCGCGGGCTGGGCCAGGTCTGCTTGGTAGCAGTAAGAAGATCCTCGAAGAAATCCCTGTGCGGGCCGATGGGGATGCTCCGGAGGTCACCGCCGGCAATGATGACGGAGTAAGGGTGTATGGGATAGGTGGGATTGGGTGCGAAGACCACATCGCCGGGGCTTATGGTGGCCAGAACCAGGTGGGAAAGACCTTCCTTTGCACCTATGGTGACGATGGCCTCCTCGTCCGGGTCCAGGAAAACGTTGAAACGCCGCCTGTACCAGTCGCATATGGCATGCCTAAGCTTGGTGATCCCCATGGACGCGGAATAGCGGTGGTTCTGACCTTTCTGGGAGGCCTCCACCAGTTTGTCGACGATGTGTTGAGGCGTGGGGATATCAGGGTTTCCCATGCCCAGGTCGATGATGTCCTCACCTTTTCTCCTTGCCTCCATCTTGATTTTGTTGACCGTGGCAAAGACGTAGGGCGGAAGGCGGTTCATTCTTGTGAATTCCTGCATACCGTGTATCTCCTTTATATACAGCAGCCCAAAGCGGTTTACACCACGAGAACCTGAGGGTCTTTTTCAGATGCTTTCTCATAGTGCACCTGGCAGCCAACTCCGGCATGGACGGCTATTTGGGGTTTACACCTTAATAAGTAGAATTGAGAGAAAAACCAACATGAACGCTGGAGAAAATGTTTATAAACTCTTTTCGAAATTCGGCCAGAAGACAAATGTTTTTACACCACCGGCCGCGAAAAATCAAAATATTAATGATCGGTCCCTTATTCCCGGCTTTCAAGATCACAGCTCCAGGGGTTTTCCCCACTCGGGCTCGATCAGACCCCTGAGAGGCCGGTAGGGTGCCCGGGTAAGGCCCGGATCCTCGTCGATAATCCGTATGGCTTCTTCCCTGGCGACCGTGAGAAGATCAGGGTTGCTCAGCGCAGCCCATTGGCTCCATTCGCCGGTCCCTGCCTGGTTCACGCCCATGAGTCGGCCCTGTCCCCTCATCTCAAGATCCTTTTGGGCAATCAAAAAGCCGTCGCTGGTCCGGATCAGGAGATCAAGCCTTTCTCCGGCCAGGTCCCCGGTATTTTCAGAGAGCATGAGCAGACAGAGCCCCTGGATTTTCCCACGGCCCACCCTGCCACGCAACTGGTGGAGCTGGGCCAGGCCGAAAAGTTCCGGCTGTTCGATAACCATGACCGTGGCGCCGGGGGCATGGATCCCCACTTCCATCACGGTTGTGCCCACGAGAAGCTGGGTATTCCCCTTCCTGAAATCCTCCATTATTTCGTTTTTCCTCTCCGCGGTCATGCGGCCGTGGATCACCTCTACACGAAAGGGGGGTGTGAAAAGGGCTTCGAGCTTTTTGGCCATATCCAGGGCACTCTTCATGTCTTCATCCTCCGAGGCATCAATAACGGGACAGATCACCATGGCCTGTTGCCCATCCGCCATCCTTTTTTTCAGGACCTCGTAGACTTGCCTCTTGTGTTTTTTCGGGACCAGACGGGTGACGACTGGGAGATGACCAGCTGGATATTCCCTGATGCTTGAAATGTCCATGTCTCCGTAGAGGGTCATGGCCAGGGTCCTGGGGATGGGGGTGGCCGACATGACCAGGAGATGCGGATGCCTTCCCTTGCCGTCCAGAATCGATCGCTGCCTGACACCAAAGCGATGCTGTTCGTCAACGATGGCGAGGCCCAGATCCGCAAAGTTCAATGGCTCCTGGATAAGCGCCTGGGTGCCGATGACGACGTTGACAAGGCCCTTCTCGATCTGCTCATAGACCTTACGGCGATTTTCGGCTTTCATTGCTCCTGTGAGCAGGGCGGACCGGAAACCCATTTTTTTGGAAAGGCTCAGAAAAAAGTGGTGGTGCTGTGCCGCCAGGACCTGAGTGGGGGCCATAAACGCCACCTGTTTTCCATTTTTAACGACCAGATAGGCCGCAACGGCGGCTACAACGGTTTTGCCGCACCCCACATCCCCGTGAACCATGCGGCTCATGGGACGTCCCTGCTTGAGATCGGCCGTAATGGCTTCCACTGCGCCGATTTGGTCCTTTGTCAAGGAAAAGGGCAAGTCCCTGTTCAACCGTTCCATAAGGTCCTCAGACACGGTGAGCGGCGGAACTTTCTGATGCCTTCGAACCCTTTTCCGGAGTTCCAGGTTGAGCAGTGTCTTGAGATGAAAATCAAAAGCCAGCCTTTGATGATAGGGTGACTTTTTACGCTCAAGTAGTTCCATATCGGCCTCCGGAGGAGGCCTGTGGAGTCCCTCCAAAGCCTCCCTGAGATCCGGCAGGCCTCGACGCTCTCGAATATCACGCGGGACAGGGTCTTCAACGTAGCCGCCGTATTGTTCCAGAGCCTTGGAAATCAAGGACTTCAAAGTCCGAGGCGGGATCCCGTCCACAACCGTGTAGATGGGATAGATGCACAGGTCATCCCCTTGATCACCGACCGTGGCGGGCTTGATCTCAGGGTGGATGATCTGCTTCTCCGAACCCTTTTCCTGGATTTCTCCGAAGACCATGACTTCCCGACCCTTTTTGATGAGATTGAGCAGGTAGGCCTTCTTGTAATGGAACCAAAAGAGATTCACCTGTCCTGAACCGTCTTCGATAACAGCCTTGAAAAGCCTTTTGCGGCTTTTTGGGAAAAAGGCTTCCCGTGCAACAAGCGGCTTGCCCTTTACCCACACGCGATCGCCGTGGCGGGCGTCGGATACGGGCAGGACACATGTGCGGTCTTCATATCTTATGGGGACGAAATAAAGGAGATCAAGGGGTGTCAGCAATCCCTTTTGGGCCAGCAGTTCAGCTCGCCTGGGTCCAACGCCTTTGAGGGTGGTCAAGGGCAGACATAGTTCAGGCCTTTTTCTTAGATGTTCCCATGGACATGCAACCATTGAGATCCATTAACAAAGACCTCCTTTCATGACAAGCAAAAAGATGAAAAGAATTGACAATCAAGCAGGGTGGGGGATATATTTGAAAGATGGAAAAAGACTTGAAAAGGGATCAATACAAAGAGGCAGGGGTTGATATTGATGCGGGGAATCGGTTCGTGGACCTCATCAAACCCATTGTCAGCAAGACCTTCCAACCAGGGGTCATCACGGATATCGGCGGGTTTGCGGGCATCTATTCCCTGAATCTTCAGCATACCAAGAATCCCGTCCTCGTCAGTTCCACGGACGGCGTGGGGACGAAGCTCAAGATCGCCTTCATGCTGGACAAACACGACACAATCGGCATCGACCTCGTGGGCATGTGCGTCAACGATATTGTGGTTCAGGGCGCCACCCCGCTTTTTTTCCTGGACTATATCTCCATGGGAAAGCTGGATCCCCACGTGGCCCGGGACATCGTCAAAGGCATTGCGGTCGGATGCCTTGAAGCCAAATGTTCTCTGATTGGCGGAGAAACCGCTGAAATGCCGGGATTTTATGCTGAAAAGGAGTACGATGTTGCCGGTTTTGTCGTGGGATTGGCCGATAATGAGGAACTCCTTGACGGGTCTGAGATCGCCGTGGGGTACCAACTTATCGGGATCGCGTCCAGCGGACTGCACAGCAACGGTTATTCCCTCGTGCGCAAGATTTTTTTTGACGGTTTGAAGATGTCCGTGGAGGATTATGTGGACGATTTCGGCCGCACACTTGGTGAGGAACTCCTTGAACCGACGCGTATCTACGCCAGGACAATCGCCAATTTACGCCGGGGTTTCCGTATATTTGGCATATCCCATATCACGGGAGGGGGGATTACGGAAAACCTGCCTCGCATTCTGCCCAAACCGTGCAAGGCGGTCATTGATCGCTCCAGATGGCCTGTTCCCCCTATCTTCACCTTTCTCCAAAAGGCCGCCCAGGTGTCTGATCACGAGATGATGCGTACCTTTAACAACGGCCTCGGGCTGATTATAGTGGTCAATGAAGAAGATGCGGGTGAGGTGCTTCTGCGACTCAAGGCCATGGGCGAAAAAGCCTATCACATCGGAAGAATTGAAGCGCTGGAAGAGGGTGAAGAGCCCGTGCAGTTCAAAGAAGAGTGATGGCATGGCAGAAGATCATCATCGTGCCCATGGAAGTCAGCAAAAAGTCCGGTAGCGCTTGAGTGCGAATTGGCATTAACACGATCCCGTCTTATAAGGAGTGACCCTATGTTTGGGCTTGGACCAACTGAACTCATCATTATTCTTGTTATCATCCTGCTTATTTTCGGGGCCAAGCGATTTCCCGACATCGGCAAGGGCCTTGGGGGCGCCGTGAGGGAGTTCAAGAATATAAAGAAAAGCATCAAAGATGACCCGGACCCGGCAGAAGATGCCAAGGGCGAGGGGGATGCAGTGAAATCCGGAACGTCCACAATTGAGGCAAAGGTCACCAACAAGGTCCTGGAGCAGGTGCCGGGCATCAAAAAAGTCATGGACGTCAAGAAAAAGGCCGAAAAGATCAGGGAAATCGTCAAGTAGAGTAAAGAGAATGTTATGAAAGCAGAACAATGCGCTATACACGACGGGAATCCCTCTTCTGAAGAGATCGCAGACATACTCAAAGACTCCCGGAGCATTGCCGTGGTCGGATGTTCCCCGAAGGCGTCTCGGGACAGCCACCAGGTGGCCCGCTATCTCCTGGACCATGGATATGATGTGATCCCCGTGAATCCCGGGCAGAAGGAGATTCTTGAGAGGATGTGCTACAGTTCCCTAATGCACATCCCTGTTTCCGTGGACGTGGTGGACATCTTCTTGAACCCGAAGCGCGTTCCTCCAGTCGTCGATCAGGCCATAGAGATCGGGGCGAAGGTCGTCTGGATGCAGCTGGGTGTCGTTGAAAATGCCAGCGCCTTAAAGGCCGGACAAAAGGGTATTCAGGTGGTCATGGACCGGTGCATTAAACAAGAGCACAGGAAACTCGCCCCGCCAAAATGAGTCTCATCACTGTCCACAATCTCTCCCTCTTTCTTTCAGGAAGAAACATTTTTGATCAGATCGGATTTCAAGTGAATCCCGGAGACCGGATCGGTCTGGTGGGGCGAAACGGCTCAGGCAAGACCACACTGCTCCGGTTGCTGGTGGGAAAGATATCTCCCGACAAGGGTGATGTACGGATTCAGAAAAGGATCGGTATCGGATACCTGCCCCAGGATCTTCAGGAAGAACTCTCGGGCCAAATCCTCGCCTATGTCCAGGACAGCGTGCCCGGCCGTGCAAGGCTCAATGAAGCACTCCAAAGCGTGGAGCGTGCCGTCAAAAAGGCCGCAAGCCGGTCGGAACAGACTGTTCTTGCGGAAAAACTGGCTGGAATTCACCAGGATCTCGATCAATTGAATTCGCGTTTTCCCGCCTATGACGCGGAAAAAATTCTGCTGGGTCTTGGTTTTCAGGAGACACAGTTTGACAAGCCGATCTCCACACTCAGCGGTGGGTGGAAGATGCGGGCTGCTCTTGCCGCGCTCCTCCACCAGCGCCCGGATCTGCTGCTCCTGGATGAACCAACCAATCACCTGGATATCCCCTCGGTTCGCTGGCTCGAGAAATTCCTCAAGGAATTTTCGGGAGCCATGGTCCTGGTGTCCCACGACAGAGATTTTCTTAACCGGCAAATAGAACGCGTGATCAGTTTCGAGATGGAAGGAATGCGGGTTTATGGCGGGGACTATGACTTCTATCTGAGTGCAAGAAACCAGGAAAAGCACGGCCTGGACGCCAAGGCAAGAAATCAGGAACAAAAGATCAAAGAGGCAAAGAGATTTGTCGAAAAGTTCAAGGCAAAGGCCTCCAAGGCCAGACAGGCCCAGAGTAAGATCAAGCTGATCCAGAAAGAGACCCTGATCCGGAAGCAAATAAAGGAAAAGACCATGAAATTTGCCTTTCCCCCGGTCAAAAGGAGTGGCAAGGAGGTGGTTTCCATTCAGGGCCTGGCAAAGGGATTTGGGGGTGAAACCCTCTACAAGGATATCAATCTGACCGTATTCAGGGGCGATCGGGTAGCAATTATCGGCCCGAATGGATGTGGAAAAACGACGCTGCTCCGGATGGTCGCAGATGAGTTGAAGCCTGACGAAGGCCGGATTGTCCTCGGGCATGAGGTCCAGCTGGGCTATTTTGCTCAGCATCATTCCGATATGCTGAATCCCAGGAAAACGGTCATTGAGGAAGTCTATCAGGAAGTCCCCCATGAATCGGTCAGTTTTGTAAGGGGGGTCTGCGGCAGTTTTCTTTTTTCCGGAGAGGAGGTGGACAAACCCACAGGCGTGCTCTCCGGTGGGGAAAAGGCCCGGGTCGCGCTGGCAAAGCTGATGGTAAACCCCGGAAACCTGATGGTTATGGATGAGCCCACGAACCATCTGGACATCACCTCCGCAGATATCCTTACCGACGCCCTGGCCCGATATGGAGGGACCCTCATGTTTGTTTCTCATAACCAGGCCTTTGTAAACCGTCTGGCCAACAGGATCTGGGATATCCGCAACGGTGAAATAGATGCGTATCCGGGCACACTGTACGAGTACTATGATCACCTGAACGACGTGGAGAGCCAGGTCCTTCATCGGGAGGCTGAAAAGGCATGTGAAGAACAACCCGAAGAGGCTTCCGGGCAGGCCAATGTTTGTGACCGTAAAGTCCAACGCCGTGAGCGGGCGGAAAGGCGGCGAATGGTCAGCGATTCCCTGGAACCCCTTTCCGCACGTCTGAATGAGATTGAAGAGGAGATAACCCGTCTTGAAGCAGCCCAGGGGGATCTCGAAAAATCCCTTGCGGACCCTGAGGTTTTAGGGGATAAGGATAGGACCGTATCCCTCATGAAGATGTACCACGAGACAAAGGAAAGGCTGCAGGCCCTGCTCCTGGACTGGGAGCAATGTCAGGATGAACTGGATGCAACGAAGAAAAAACTGGGAGTAATGGAGCAGGAGTCCTGAATCTCATGAAAATAGACGCAGCACACAAGGCCTTGCTGAAGGGCATGGGCCTCAGCGAAGAGGATTTTGAGCGCTTTGACGGAGAATATGTCCGATACGAGTTCGATGAAGAGAAGGGTATCCGCCTCTACGACCCCCATTATGCCACTTCCTATAACGAGTACATCGACCTTGACGGATGGAGTGCATGGAGCAGCGAGAATGACCGCTTTATGAGCGACTTTTTGAAAAAGACCCGGAAAGAGGTGAAAAGACAGAAGGCCCAAAGGCCACCTCAGGACCAGGAGGCCATTTCGGAGGCGCTCAGGAAGAAATTTCCCGACAGGGTCAAAGCTGATTCTAAATGACGATTTTTCCCTTTATTTACTCTCCCCCACCAACCAGGTAACGGCGTTGGTTGTATCTCCAAGCCTCCTGATCATGGTTTCAAAGAGGGATTTGATCTGCGGGGGAATGCTCGCGTATGCATCGAACAACCTGACACTGTCAAGGACACCGATCAGTACAGGCCCATGGGCGACGACGGATGCCGTCCGTATACCGCTTCCCCTCATGAACATGGCCATTTCACCAAAAACGGCGCCTTCCCCAAGGGTATCGATGTTAATAATCCCTTTCGGGGCCATCTTGGCGACCTTCACGTTTCCCTTCAGGACAACGTAGGCCCACTCCCCTTTACTCCCTTCTTCGATGATGACGGCCTTATCAGGATATTTCTCCTCCTTGACCACATAGCCATACACGATTGGATCAATCGCCATGCGCGACTCCTCTCAGGGCATCAGGAAAAAGCCCAGGATTTTTCTTGTCTCTTCGGTGATATCCATCAAAGCCAGGCCGATATCAAGCCTTCCAGGCATCTTGGCCTTTTTGGCGGTTACTATTCTGGCGTCCATTTCCACTTCCCTTCCATTTGGAAGGGTCGCTCTAACCCGAAATACCTTTCCGGGGTCATGGGGGAAATTCAGATTGTTTCTGGCAATCACATGCAGGCCGAGTCCATTCAGGCTGAGATTCCTGATGCTTCCCTTGAGCCAGACCGGTTTTCGGGTATCCAGGGATCGGTATTCGCAGGAAATATCCACATCCTTTCTGTAAAAGAGGCGCTGGGAGATGCTCAATTCCGAATCAGGTGAGGGTTTTTTCTCCCCTGTATCCAGTTTCCCGATAACCTTGTTCATGCGGGCCAGTCGTCTCAAGACCTGATCGGAAATGTACTTGATGATGGGGGACATTTTCTGATATTCCCTGACAAGCCTGTCCGGGTGCCACACCTCGACCCGGGTCTCTTCAAGGGCGCGCGCCGACGCAAACCGTGGTTCAACAACCTGGTTGAGAAAGGTCATTTCACCGATGATTTCACCCCGGCCCAGGACTGCCAGACACACTTCTTTTTCGCCCGACTCTATGTATATGCCCACTTTTCCGCTTTCTATACGGTAGATGGATATGCCATAGTCGCCCTGTTTGGCAATCAAATCACCTTTCTTAAATGAAAGACGCAGATTTGGTGGTAATGAGTCTGTTTTGTCCATAGTGACGAACCCTTTGTTGCAAGATATATCCACCCCGTATTCCTGCCGGATTATTTGCTGGGAGTGCGGGCAGGTCCACCGTCCTGTAAGGAAGATCGATGGAAAATACGGGCCAATGTCTGTCCCATTTTCAGATTTCCTTCTTCTTAGCAATTTATTGGATTGAAGTCATCAATATTCTACGCTTCTCTCGATATTGTGCATTTCGAATGGGCTTGACAGTAGATTCATATTTCCCTATATCATCTAAAAAAAGCGACTTTTAACCATCATACCAAAACAGAATATATAATCTCAATAAATATGGGTTAATGACACAAATCGGAATTGTTTGGAACGCCTGTGACAGCAGGAGGAGGAATGATGGTGCTCCTTTTTCGGAGAAAAAACGAATGAGGGGAGAGCGACATCAGTCGATTTTCCTTTGGGCCGCTTTGTTGTTGTTGGTATTCTTTCTTTTTGAAACGCTATCTTACGGCCAAAGCAATTTCTCCGGCATTCAAAAAACATTTCAACATCCCCGGGAAAGCGTTCGGGCGGTCATGTTAGTGCTCCTGAGTGAAGCGGGGGCGGAGGTGGATGGTGCACCCTCTTCGTCAGAGGACATTGGAGGAAGACTGGTGGGATTTCCTTTCTCTTTGCACATCGAGGCACTAAACAGAAGCACCACACGGCTCCGCCTTGCAATCAAGGATCCACACTTGAAAGAATCACAGGTCCTTGAAACCGTTTTGATGAATATTTTGACTCAGCGTTTGTCTCGGAGGGCCGATGCGAAAAAGAAAAGTGCCTCTTTTGTCTCCCCTGCCTCTGTTTACGAAGTTGCCACCGTGTGTCTTTATGGCTCCAACGACAATGAGACATTCCAGTCGTCAGGTATTGTCATTTCTCGTGAGGGCATGGTGCTCACCACTGCTCATGAAATTTCAGCGGCGCATGTTCTCTTCATTAAATGGCCTGATAAGGAAGTTACCAGAGGCGAGATCGTGCTCAAGAGTGACCTTTTTGACCTAGCCTTGGTCACCACCGGTCGGGCTACGGAAAATTTTGTTGCGTTGCCTGAGCCGGAGTCTCTTGACATTACAGCGGGAAAGGTGGTTTATGAACTTGGTTGCCCTTACGGGCTCATGGGGACGCTTTCCAGGGGAAGGACCGCCGCGGCCCCCCGCATGGTGGGGGGCATTCTGCTCTTCCAGTGTGATATGTTCGCCTATCCCGGGAACAGCGGTGGACCGGTATTTGACAAGGCCGGAAACCTGTTGGGTCTGGTAAAGGGGCGACTGAAAGATACAAATAATATCAGTTTCGTTATTCCGTCTTTCTATCTTTCCCTGTTTGTGAAACAAAACCTGAAAAAGAAGATTTACAAGACACCGACTGGAACCCAGTCCGATGACTGGATTTCCTGGTTTGGATTGGGTTTGGCGGCCTCGCAGGAGAGGGAAAAGGAACATGCATTCAGGAGAGTACTTTCCCTCAGACCCGGATTTATTCCCGCCCTCTATCACCTAGGTTTGCTGCTGACGAAGGACAAGAGGCTGAAAGAGGAACTCTTGGTATGGAAAAGGCTTGTGAACCAGAATGTTGGGTGGAGTGAAGCCTGGTATCGCCTGGGGAACGCGCTGTTTAAATCAGACAGGTTAAGGGACGCGGAAAAGGCATACCTGCAGGCCATAAAACTTTCAAGTGATGATCAGCGGTATTATAACAACCTTGGGGAGCTGTATCGCAGGGAAGGAAAGTTCAGGAAGGCGGAGATTTATTTCAGGAAGGCCCTTTCACACAACCCCCACTATGCGATGGCCCATTATAACCTTGGAGTGTTATGTGATCAGGAAATGGGGCGGCCTGAACTCGCGGTATATCATTACCGGCAGTACTTGAAACTGCGTCTCGGGGCGCCAGACCGAAACCAGGTGGAAAAATGGATAAAGGACGCTGAAAAGAGATTTTAGAGTATGGAACAGCTCGGCAGGTATTTGATTCAGGAAGAGATCGGTAAGGGGGGGATGGGAATCGTGTATCGTGCATACGATCCCGAAATCGACCGGAATCTGGCCCTGAAAGTCCTTCGGTCCGATCAGGCCGAGGACGAAGAAATTGTGCGGAGATTTGTGCGCGAAGCAAAGGCAGCCGGGAGGCTCACCCATCCCAATATCGTCATTATCTATGATGTGGGAGAGGACAAGGGCAGGGCGTTCATAGCCATGGAGCTTCTCTCGGGCCTTTCACTGGAAAACATGATCAGAAAGGGGCCCTTGCCGCTGAAGGATGCTTTTTTTCTTGCCGGACAGATAGCCCATGCACTGCACTATGCACACCGGAAAGGAGTAATTCACCGGGACATAAAACCAAGCAATATCATCATAGACGGGGTCGGGCAGGTCAAGATAACGGACTTTGGCATTGCAAGGGTACAGGATGTGGCTTTACAGGAGCAGACACGCACAGGCGAGATACTCGGAACCCCGACCTATATGTCCCCGGAACAGATCCAGGGGAAAAAAGTTGGAGGCAGCGCAGACCTCTTTTCCCTGGGGCTCATCCTCTATGAGATGATATCGGGTGAAAAGCCTTTCAAAGGTGACAGTATCGTTTCACTTTTTCACGCCATCTTAAACGAACAACCGATTCCCCTGAAACGGAAAATTTCTGGTCTGTCTGGAGATGTGGACAAGATCGTGCTTAAGGCCCTGGAAAAAGACCCTTCAAAACGGTATGACAGCGGAGACGACTTTGCGCGGGCGTTGTTGGAATTTCAGGAACGAGGTGAAACTGTCGTCCTTTCCGGTGCCCCTGGGAGAACAGCTGGCAAGAAGCATAAGAAGTCAATATGGGGAATTGGTTCGCTTTTTCTGGGGATTCTGGCCCTGTTGATCCTGGGGACGGTATTTTTGGTGGTTCCCAGATTTCTGCATCAGAGGGAAGTCCCTGTTGAAAAGCCAAAGACCATGGCGCCTGCAGCAATGAAGCCATCTTCCGAGACGATTGAAGAGAGTATGAAAGGGACCGTCATGGTCACGAGCGACCCTGCAGGGGCATCCGTGTTTATCAATGGCCGGCCGGGAGGAACAACTCCTGTCAGTATTGCACTGGATCAGGGGGCCTATGAAATCAAGCTGGAAATGGTGGGATATCTTACATGGGAGGCCCAGGTACAAGTTGCAAAGACGCAGACCATCCCTTTGGAGGTGGAACTCACCCCCAAGGCAGAGTGAAATACGAATCAAGGAGGGAAAATATGAAAACAGGGAGAAAAAGACTCATTTGGCTGCCGCTGATGGCCTTTGTGTTCCTGCTGGCGGCAGGCTCCGCTGAGGCGGTAAAGGTCGGACAGAAAGCGCCCAGTTTTGAACTGAAGGATTTGAATGGCCGGACTTTCCGGTTGGAACATATAAAAAATCCCCTTGTCGTCCTTTGTTTTTTCGCACCCTTTTCAAAGGCATCGGAAGAGAGCATTCAGACGGTGCAGGACCTGAAAACCAAATACGGTGATCATCAGGTCCTGGCCATGGTGGTTTCAAAGGCTCCCAAAGACGAGATAGCATCCTTTGTGTCGAAGCGGGGTATCAAGCTCAGAGTTCTCGTGGATACGGGAGAAGTCAGCAAACGCTATGGAGCCGAGTTTATCCTGCCTACGACGTATGTGCTGGGGCCGGACATGCGAATCTTGGATAAGGTTCAGGGAGGAGGAGAATCCGGTGTCAAACTTCTTGTGACCCTCGCCGAAAGAGAGATGGCACGCAAGCGGGTCGGTATCGCAAAGAATCTCGCAGAAGAAGCGGTGAAGAAATCCAGGGAGGATCCAAAGCCCAAGGCCATAGTGGCTTATGCGGCCTTGAAGCAGGGGCGAATTGATGAGGCTGAAGATGCTTTCCGCAAACTGCTTAATCAACCTGGAGAAGGCCCACATCTGGCAAAGGAGGGACTCGCTCATGTCTACTGGACCAAAGGTGATGAAGAGAAGGCATGGAAGTTAGCCGGCGAAGCTGGGGGAAGAGGTTCGGCCGATGTGCTAAAAGGTGATATCCTTTATAGCCGTGGAAAAGTGGATGCAGCCTTGGATGAGTATGCCAAGGCCACGAAAAAAGATACTTTTACCTTTCAAGCTGCAGCCCCATACAATAAACTGGGACGCGTATATGCCGAAAACAAGTCCTACCGGAAGGCGGATAAACTCTTTGAAAATGCCCTGGAGGTTGATCCATATTCCATAGTAGCTTTGAGCAATAAGGGTGTCATAAGGGAAAAGCAGGGAAAATGGCACGAGGCGTATGAAATACAGAAAAAGGCCCATGAGTTGGACCCGAGAGATGAAATCTCTGAAAAATTGCTCCAAAGGGCTGAGGACATGCTGAAGCTCGCGAAAGATACCAAACGAGCGGAGCGGATTGATCGCCTGGTGCAAACCCTGGTTAAACGGTACAGAAAAAACAAGAGCAGCCACAGGGTGACCGATGAATGGACATCACGGCCCATGGTTGTGGCATTTCTCAATATGGACGAAAAGGGGATCCTGACCGAACGGGCCGGTATCCCGGGTATCCTTGCCGATTATTTAGGGGCAGCGCTGTCCGGCACCGGCAGAGTACAAGTGGTGGAGAGGGCGCTGCTTGATAAATTGCTTGCTGAACTGAACCTGGGGAGCAGTGAGCTGTCTGATCGGAACACGAGCCTGCGGTTGGGGAGAATCCTTGCCGCGAAACTCTTGGTAACGGGCATGTTGATACACGAGCCGGGAAAGTCATTCCTGACCCTTCGCATCATGGACAGCGAAACATCCTCGATCCCTATCGTGTATGCCAATCCCGTCAACATCAGGAGCCTGAACAGCACCATCCATGATGTCAGTTCCGCCCTGCTAAGACAAATTGTTGCTAAATACCCCTTGCAGGGATATGTCATGGAGGAAGAAGGGGATAACCTCCTGCTGAATATCGGTTCCGGGCAGGGCGTCAAAACGGGTATGAAATTCGCACTGTTGGAAGGGAGCAAGCCCATAAAGTTCAAAGGCAAGCTCCTCAGACGAAAACTCCGAAAGATCGGGGAGATCGAGATAAGCTCCGTTGAACCTGATGTCTCTTACGCACGGGTGATCGAGGCCAGAGAGAAAATCAAGAAGGAATTGAAAATCAAGGAGATTCCAACCGGGGAGCGCATGTGATGAAAACCTTGTTGACCTTGGCTTTTTTATCGCTGGTGTTGCTTTTCGGGTGTGTCGCCGGCCAGCAGACGGTAAAAAGGGCCAGCGGGCCTGTCAACATCGCGGTATGGGATTTTGAAGATCTAAGCCCTTATCGTCAGGAGAGATTTTCATTTTTAAAAAATTTGCTGGCTGATATTGCGATTCAGAGGATACAGGAAATCCCGGATTTTGAGCCGGTTGAGCGGTCAAGGCTGGAGCGAATATTGGAAGAACAGTCCCTCGGGAGCAGTGAACTGGCCCAGGAATCCACGAGGCTTCGACTCGGCAGGCTCCTGGGCGCGAGAAATATGATTTTCGGGACATACCAGGTGATCGGGAAACAGACTCGTATCGACATGAGGCTGGTGGATGTCGAGACCAGCAAGGTCCTGGCCGCAGACGAGAGGACCATCGACAGGCTGGATATGGACAAGGCGGCAAAGGCTGTGAAGTTGCTGGTGGAAAAACTGCTTTTGAAATGAACGGATCGGAGATCGTTTCACACTCCATTCGCGTATGAAGGGCTGGAAAAGGGGACGGCTATGAGGATATGTGCGACAGTTTGGAAAATTTGTATGGGGTTGATGGCTGGGATGCTTTTTGTTTGCTCAGTTCCGGTTTCAGGATGGGCGGGGCAAGTGGTTACTCCGGAACTCCGCCAGTGGGCCAAGAACGCGTTGGAAAAGGAGGCAGGGCTGAAAGGCCTCCAGGGGAAAAACACGCTTAGCGTGCTCTATTTCCTGGCAAAAGGTGATGATCCCCTTTTGGCCCCCATCCAAAAAGGGTTGGCGATTATGCTTATCACCGACCTGAAGAAACTGGAAAAATTTCAGGTAGTAGACCGTGTTCATCTCCAGGCCCTCATGGATGAGTTACGGCTTTCTCAAAGCGGGCTTGTGGATGAGTCTACCGGGCTCAGGCTGGGCAAGATGTTGAAAGCGCGGTGGATCGTGGGCGGCCAACTGGGTTTGTCCGGAGAAAAGCGGCTGTCGATTCTTTCCTATTTGCTGGATGTTCCAAAGGGCAAGGCCCTCGGGAGCCCGGATGTGGCAGGCCTTTTTCAGGATTTGCTGCGGTTGGAGAAGGACCTCCTTTTCAAGATTATTGATACCTTGCAGATTGCACTGACAGATGAACAGAGAAAAGAGCTGGAACAACCGGTGACGGTGAATTTCAGGGCACTGATCGCCTATTTCAAAGGGATCAACGCGAGCGATGATCAGGACTACGAAAAGGCGGCAGGGTACTATGATGAGGCAAGGAAGCTGGACCCCCAGTTCAGATGGCCTACTATCGCCCTGACCGAATTGACTCATTTGCGCTTGATTAAGAGTCTCCCCGGGAAAAGGAGGATTAAGGAATTTGCACGTTCACTGCGTGACCGGACATCGCTGACCGACTCTTTGGAGCCTGAGGCTCCCATCAAGAGGATACGAAAGCCTGATGCAGTCCCGGTCATTGAGCCTACGGGAAATGACAGGCTGACTACTGGACTTGATTGACAAGAATATCGTATCGCCTGGTATGAATGCCGTGAACGTATGGATTGTGAAAAGACGAGGAGGGAAAGATCGAGATGGAAGTGGACCACCTGCTTTTCAAAAGAGCAACCGTTTTCCGCCCTTTGCTGTTCGGGTTGTTTGTCCTGACGATAGGTCTGGCAGCACGCGGAACATATGCCCAGGATATTATCTTCAATACGGGGTTCAACTATATTGGGTGGGAGTCAAATCAGCATGAAAAAGGAAGTGAGGCCTATATTCCGATTTCCGTTGAGGGAGAATATCGAGACGTGCAGTTCAGGGTTCTGACGGGCTACCTTTACGGGTACCACGATGACAGGGGAATCGATAGCCACCGGGTAAAAGATTTGCTGGATACAAAAGTCAATTTTTCTTATTCCTTTGAGGACGTGGGAGGTTTTACCATATTGACCGGCCTTGATTTCAATGTGCCCACAGGGCGGAGAGAGCTGCATGAAAAAGATGCAGATATCCTCGCGGACCCCGATCTTAGTCCCATCACCAGTTGGGGTGAAGGGTTTAATGTCAATCCTACCATGGTCATTCTCAAATCGTGGGATGAAATTCTTGTGGGATTTGGCGTGGGATACCTGCGAAGGGGCTCTTATGATTACAGCGATGATTTCGAAGATTATGACCCGGGCGACATATGGCTGGTGACCGGTGAGATCAGATATTATCCGGACCAGCACTGGACAATCAGGGCCTTTTCTTCCTACAACTGGTACGGGGAAGATACACTGGATGGATACGATTATTATCAGCCGGGTGATATGCTGGAAGCGGGATTGGGGGTATCTTTTGGAAAGGCCCCATGGCATTTCAAGATGGATTTTTCTTCATTTTTCCGTCAAAAGGAAGAGACTCGGGCTGCATCGGGAGATCTGACAGAAGAAGACAAAAACAGCTATGGAAATGAATTTCAACTGAACACCAGTGCCAAGTATGACCTCTCGGACACTTACGCTCTTCTGGGCTTGGTGAATCTCCTGCATATCGATCCGAACGATTATCTGAGGGGGGCCTCACTCTACAGAGGCACGAGGCAGAAAGTCGAAGCCGGTCTGGGATTGCAGTGGAGGTTTAGTGAGAAGTATCAGGTTAAGGCCCTGGGGACATATTTTACACTCCACGATCATGAGACGCCTGATCACCCCAATAACTATCGGACGTACAGGGGAATGACCTTCCAGCTTGGTTTGATAACGCGCTTTTGATAACATCGGCGTAAGGTGTGTCATCACGATACGAGACTTGGAGATCAAGCCATCAACCCAGGGGTGGTGAATCCACAGTTCAAACCTGAAAAGATTCATGTCATGTTTGTGCCGTGTTTAGTTTGGGATTCCGGAAGATTCTCCGTCTCCCCCGCCTTGAGCTGTTTTTCAAACCCGATATGCACTTCCCGCATTTTCTTTTCTCTGGAAAAATGCGCTATGCTGTCCACACCACGAAGAGTGGAACAATGGAAATAGAGACACCGGATATATCGCGTTTTGTAGCGGATATCGAAAAGGACAAGGAATTCGGAGAGATCATCGTACATGAGCACTACGTCCCGCCCCGGGAAGCTGCGTACTCCACCGCTATCACTTTTTCGCCGGAGATCACGCGTCTGCTGCATCAGCTGGGTTTGGAAAAACTTTACACCCATCAGGTGGAGGCCATCCAGCACCTGCGCCGCGGGAAAAGCGTTCTCGTTTCCACTCCCACGGCAAGCGGGAAAAGTCTCATTTACAACCTCGCCGTACTTGAGGAGATCTTCAAGAACCGGCAAGCGAAGGCCCTCTACCTTTTTCCATTGAAGGCGCTGGAACAGGACCAACTCAAGACCCTGATCCACTGGATCGATTGTCTGGGGATGAAGGACAGCCTGTCGGCCGAGATATACGACGGTGACACCACGGCCTACCGGAGAAAAAAGATCCGAACCCATCCCCCCCAGATCCTGTTCACAAACCCCGATATGCTCCACCGCGGCATCCTGCCCCACCACCAGTCCTGGGAAGCCTTGTTCAGAAATCTCAGCTTTGTCGTCCTGGATGAAATACATACCTATCGGGGCATATTCGGTTCCCACATGAACCAGGTGATTCGCAGGCTCAAGCGCATCTGTAGCGCATATGGCTCCAATCCCCGTTTTATTCTTTCGTCAGCCACCGTGAGCAATCCGAAGGTCTTCGGGGAAAACCTCACTGGAGAACCCTTGGAGGTCGTTCAGTCGAGCGGTTCCCCCAGGTCAGGCCAACATTTCCTCTTCATGAATCCTGTATCCAGTGCCAATTTTATCGCTGCCAGGCTCCTGGCGGCGTGTATGGGCAAGGGGTTCAGGACCATCGCCTTTACACAGTCACGACACGTGACCGAATTGATTCACCTCTGGGTATCCCGGTTTGCTCCATCACTCCGAAAAAAGGTGAGTTCATACCGTGCCGGTTTTTTACCACAGGAAAGAAGGGGAATTGAAAGAAAACTGGCGGACGGGAGCCTGCTGGGTGTGGTTTCCACCAGCGCGCTGGAGATGGGGATAGATATCGGGTACTTGGATATCTGCCTGCTCGTGGGATATCCGGGGACGATCATTAATGCCTGGCAAAGGGGGGGACGTGTGGGCCGTTCGGAAAGGGAATCCCTGGTCGTTCTCCTGGCCAAGCCGGATGCCTTGGATCAATACTTCATGAAACACCCGGACGATTTCTTTGGAAGGTCTTTTGAGGCGGCGGTCTTGGACCCCCATAATCCTTATGTGACACGCGCACACCTGCCCTGTGCAGCGGCCGAAAGGCCTCTTACCATGGCGGATCAGGCCTTCTGGCCAGAGGATCTGCCTCGGCATCTGGAGGCCCTGGAAGAAGAAGACCTGTTGAACAGGACCGTAGACGGAGAACCTGCCTGGTTCAGCTCCAGGCGAAATCCCCAGCTTCATGTGGATATCCGCTCCGGCGGTGAAAGCTACACGATCTTTGAAAAGGATACGGGTCAGGCGGTGGGGACGGTGGACGGGATAAGGGCCTTCAAGGAATGCCATCCGGGGGCCATCTACCTTCATCGAGCGCGGCAGTATGTTGTTGAACGCCTCATCCTTGACAAGAAGGACATCGTGGTAGGGGAATCAGACCTGAAATACTTTACCCATGTGCGCTCTGAGAAGGAGACTGAGATCATAGAGGTCCTAAGGAGCATGCCGAAAGGACAGTTTGTGATCCGGGAAGGGCGGCTCAAAGTTACGGAGCAGGTAACGGGTTATGAAAAAAGGGCGATCCCCGGGCAGGAACTCATGGGCGTATTCCCCCTCGATTTGCCGCTCCAGACCTTTGAAACCATAGGGTTTTGGATCGAAATCGAGGAGGCCTTCCGGCTGTTCGTGGAGAGAAAAGGCCTTCATTTTATGGGGGGCATACACGCCATTGAACATGCTTCCATCGGCATTTTTCCATTGTTTGCCCTCTGCGATCGAAACGACATCGGCGGGATCTGCTATCCCCATCACCCGCAGGTGGAAAAAGGGGCTATATTTATTTATGATGGCCATGCAGGCGGTGTCGGCCTGGCGCAGCGGGGCTATGAAATGATCTTGGAACTGTTGGAGAAAACCCTCGATCTTGTGAAGAACTGTGAGTGCGAAGAGGGATGCCCATCGTGCATTCACTCGCCGAAATGCGGCTCGGGCAACAAACCCCTGGACAAGGAGGCCGCTCTCTGGCTCCTGGAGTGCCTTCTCGGCCATATTCCCATGAGCGAGATCGCATCAGAGGAAGGGGATGAGCCGGTGCCTCTTCCAGAGTTGGAAAAGGCGCCGGCCGAGAAAAAGAAAGGTCCTCGGGTCATTTATCTGGATCTGGAAACCCAGAAAACGGCCAAAGATGTGGGGGGATGGAACAAGGCGCACCTCATGCGTGTCTCCGTTGCCGTCCTGTATGACTCCCTCGATGAACAATTCCACGTATTTCAGGAAGAGGCAATGGCGGCCATGTTCGCGCTGCTCAAGAAGGCGGACCTCATCGTGGGCTTCAACATAAAGGGATTCGATTACAAGGTGCTTTCCGCTTATACCCCCATGGATTTTAAGGACCTCCGGACCTTTGATATACTCGAAGATGTCCACAGGAGACTGGGTTTTCGCCTGAGCCTGGATCATCTGGCAAAAGAGACACTGAAACGGGGAAAGACTGCGGAGGGACTCCAGGCGGTGGAATGGTTCCGTGAGGGGGAAATGGAGAAGCTGACGGAATACTGCAGACAGGATGTGGTGGTGACCAGGGATCTTTTTCAGTTCGGCCTGGAAAAGGGGCATGTCATCTACCGTGAAAAGCGGGAAAACCGTCGGTTAAAACTTCGGGTTGACTGGGACATTGACAAGTTAGTAGGATAGTCGAGTGGAAGAGTAGTTGGTAGCCTTGATTTTTTAGGTATGGAATAAATTCATCGAGATCTCTTATGAAAGCGTTTGAGTGTCGAATGTGCGGGACATGCTGTTATGGTGAGGGGGGTATCTATTTTTCCGACGACGAAGAGGAAAAGATGGCCCGATACCTGGACATGCCCCCTGAAGTGTTTCTGGAAAAATATTGTGAAATCAGAAATGGCCGGTCTTATCTGAAGACCGGCGCGGACCATTACTGCATCTTCTACCACCAGGAAAAAAGGTGTCTCATTCACCCGGTCAAACCTGCCCGCTGTCTCCTTTGGCCTTATTACCCTGCCATTTTGCGGGAAAAGGAAAACTGGGAAATGGCACAGGGAGCCTGCCCCGGTATCAACCCCGATTGTTCCTTTGAACAGTTCGTGCAGGAAGCAGGAAAATGAACCTGTTGAGCGGGTTTATCGACCTGATTTATCCCCCGAGGTGCCAGGTCTGCAATCAATTCCTGATCCGAGGACGCACGGGCCGTAAACCAGGTTCCCCTATCTGCCCCTCCTGCACCGAGGGTTTCCGGAGGCTGACACATCCCCGTTGCATCATTTGTGCGAGGCCTTTTGAGCCTGGAGCCGGAGAGAATCACCTCTGTGGATCCTGTCTTGGAAAAAGGCCTCTTTTCCAGGCCATTGAAGCGCCATACCTTTACGAAGGTTCTCTGAAAACCGTTATCCATCGTTTCAAATACGGAGAAAGAAGTGGTTTGGCCGGTTTCCTCGGTCCCCTGCTGGCATCGTTTGCAAAGGATCGGGGGCTCGGGGCGGAGCATCCTCTCGTGATGCCCATTCCCCTTCATCCCAGGAGGCTCAGAGAGCGGGGCTTCAACCAGAGCAAGCTCCTTTCCGAACACCTGGCAAAAGAATTGTCTGCCGAACTTGATTTTTTGTCGCTCAGAAGGATAAGATACACGTTGCCCCAGACGGGCCTTGGAAAGCACGAAAGGCGAAAAAACGTTCGGGGTGCGTTCCGGCTCCAGGACAGC
>Ga0307417_10000049_pt1 | contig 46096 bp, 37 predicted proteins | sample SalMarWE160210MG_2_FD_202514 | JGI IMG/M metagenome (GOLD analysis project Ga0307417, IMG submission 202514) | Salt marsh sediment microbial communities from the Plum Island Ecosystem LTER, Massachusetts, United States - WE1602-10 | ecosystem: Environmental > Aquatic > Marine > Intertidal zone... | reverse complement strand
ATACTCAGGTGCAAAGTTGCGAGGGACAAGTGAGGCAAGACCTATCGGCGGCGATCCCTGCAGACCTCAGGATTGCTCGGACTGCATCACCTGTTGTGACCTGAAACTAGCAGAGGCATACAGGCTCTGCCGGTGGGTTCCGGAGCCCGGTGAATGCTACATCCAGGCTGATCACCAGTATGAAATCTGCGAAATGCAGTGCCTCATCGACTTCCCAGACTGCTAGAATGGTAGGATATCATGAGAATCAGACTGTATCTGCTGGTTGCAGTATCCCTCGTGGTGGGGTCGGCGGCAGCGACGGTGCTGCCGGTTTCCGTCAGCTACTCCGTGGCCGAGATCTCGCCGGTCGGCGGCGCCGGGCCCGTCTCCTTCCTGCAGGTGCACACGATCGGCTTCGATCCCGCCAACCTCGACAAGGCCGAGCGCCAGCACTGGCAGGACTTTCAGCAACGCGCTGGCGGCCGCTACGAGCTGGTGGATCGACCGGGCCGAGCGCGGCTCGTCGTCGAGTTCATGAAGATCGCCGAGGCAGCCGGCTACCGGGACGACGTTCAGGTCTGGATCGTGCTCCACAACGGTGACACCGTCCGCGTGCAGCGGCTCTACTCCCTGCCTGAGCACGACTCGGCATGGGTCATCAGCGACGGCGTGACGGGCGAGTACCTGCTGGTTGTCCGGCGGGGAGGAGAGTCCGGGCCGGTCACCTCCGGCTTCGTGGAGTGTAACGGGCGGCGGGCCGAGGTCGCCGGTAGCGATCAGTTCCCATCGGCCGCCGGGTCACAGGTGGCGAGAGCCTGGGGACGGCTGAGCGCCGACGCCCGCAAGCGGCTCGGGCAGGCGCTGACCATTCTCGTCTCGCTGACGGCAGGGGACGTCGATGACGTGGGACCCAGCGCCGTCGATCGACAGGGCTACCGTCTGGCGGTCCCGCCGTTCGACGTCGAGCCACTCGAGCTCGGGGAAAGCCCCCGCTTGAATGTGAAGGTGACGGTGCCGCGTAAGACGCCGCCGAGCCTGGCCGGGCTCGACGACGCAGCCGTCGTCAAACGCTTCACTGGGCCGAGAGGCTGGCGAGCCCCCGACCTGAGCAAGCCGTTTGCCAAGCTGGTCTCCTCCCTGCCATAGGGGTAGCGAGGAGGGGCCGGACGGCGGCGGGGCACGAGCTCGGCGGCGGCGGACCGAAGCAGGTCCGTCCGTCACATCAGCATCAGGTGGAGGACATCGCCTCGCGCGGCTTGTCCAGGTAGGGCAGGAATGGGATCAGGGCCATGGATGGCAGGGTGGCAAGGAAGGTCAAGCCGAAGTAGACGGTGAAGCCGAAGGCGGCGGCCAGGAACCCGGAGCAGACGCCGGCAAGGGTCGCAGACACTGTGGCGATGCCGGTGGCGACGGCCATGTGGGCGGCCTTGTACTCGGCCTTGGCGGTGCGCATGATGAAGACCATGAAGGCGGCCGTACCGAGCCCGGCGCCGAACGCCTCCACGACAATCAGGACGCTCACGAGACCCAGATCGGCGTGACCCAGGTCGGGACGCTGGAAGATCGTTCTGTAGTGCCACGCCATGACCATGTAGAACAGGTTGAGCACGTTCTGGGCGAGGACGAAAGGCCAGATGCAGCGGCGCAGCCCGAAACGGGCGATGAGGGCGCCGCCGAGCAGACCGCCGGCGATCGAGGCCGCGATCCCAAAGGTGCCGTAAGCAACGCCGTAGGCGGCGCGGCTGACCCCGATGTCCTTGAGAAAAGGGTAGGCCATATTCAACAGGAAGGACTCTCCGGTCCTGTAGAGGGCCACGAACGCGAGGATGACTCCTGCCCGCGGCTGGTCGAGGTAGTCAACGAATGCCAGGGCGTAGGTGGAGTCCGAGGCATAGAGCCGCTGCTTGAGGGCCGGGACACGCGTCGCGGCTACGACGAGGCAGACGAGCAGGAGCAGGACGATCCAGCCGGGTACCGAGAGCACGCCGACCACGCGGCGGAGGGTCTCCATCTCGGGGCGCAGGTAGAGCCAGCGGGCGCCCGCCACGAGGGCCACGACCGCGACCAGGAAGAACAGGATCTGTGGCCGCAAGAGGTAGAGGAGGAGCTGGCCTACAGGCCTCTTGGGCGCCTCCTGGCGAGGCAGGAAAAGTGTGTGGAGGGTGAGAATCCCGCCGATGACCACCGCCGCCACCCCGAAACCGGTGGCCCACGAGGTCCAGCCGGAGAGGGCGATGACGCCGCCGCCGCCGGCGATCAGGGCGAGCCGGTAGGACATCGCCTGGAATCCCACATAGCGGGCCTGCTCTGTGCGATCGAGCGCTTCCAGGTAGTAGCCGTCGATGGCGGTGTCGTGGGTGGCCGAGGTCGCGGCGAGAAGCAGGAAGACAACGGCGGCGACCGGCAGCGCTCCCTTGAGGGAGGAGACTCCCGCCAGCACGAGCACCATGGCAACGAGAACGCTCTCCGCAGCCAGCAGCCAACGGCGCTTGGTCGAGTAGGTGTCGACGAACGGCGCCCACAGGAACTTGAGCGTCCAGGGCAGACCGTACAGGGAGGTGAGGCCGATCGCCGGCAGGCTGGCGCCGGCGTCCTTGAAGAACACGGTCGAGATCTGGCGGACGATCGAGTAGGGGAACCCCTCGGCAAAGTAGGTGGTCACCACCCACCAGGGGATCTGCGTCCGGGGCTCGCTGGGGCGCTGGGGCATGCGCCGCCATGGTACACCGCGCCCGCCCGCCTCAGTCAGCTTCGAGTCTCCCCCGCCCGCACTCAGATGGCGAATCGGGGCACGAGCTCCTCCGCCGTACGTTGTTCCGGGACCGTGAGCTCGTCGCGCTGGAAGGTCACAGCCAGTTCCTCGGCCAGCCCGGCAGCGACCGCATCCGTGAGCTCCGAGAGCTCCGGGATGGTGCCGATCTCGGCGGCAACGGTGGTGATGAACGGACGCAGTGAGCTGTCGTCGGGCAGGCCAACGGCGCCGGCCTGGAGCTCGGGATCCCAGTCGAGGAGGAAGGCGCCGTGCTGGAGGACGCAGTTCCCGTGCCGTCTCATGGCCGAGCCGATGAGCTTGCGGCCCGAGACAACGACCTCGCCTCCGGCTGGCGCCTTGAAGCAGGGGACCGTGGAGCGGGGGCTCGGCAGCTGTAGGTTGATCTCACCCGGAGTGAGCTCGGCGGCAACGCCGAGCGCGCGGCAGGCGCGAACGAGGCCCGAGCACAGCTTCCGATAGGCCGCCTGCAGGTTGGTCGGCAGTACTGGCGGCGACAGCGGGGCGATCACGGCGTAGGTCAGCTCGAGGTGATGGAGGACCGCCCGGCCTCCGGTCGGGCGTCTCGCCATCTCGACCCCCGCCTGGCTGCAGAATCTCGCGTCTGCGGCCTCCAGGGGCTGGTGGCGTCCCAAGGTCAGGCACGGTGGCAACCACGAGTACAGGCGGAGGGTCGGTGGCGCTTGGCCGATGCAGACATGCTCGAGTATCGCCATGTCTCGGGCCATGTTGGCGGCTCCAGCGTGGGCTCCGTCGACCAGCAGGCGCCACAGCTGCGTCATTTGTGATTGGTGGGGGAGGTCCACCGGCGCCAGGCGGCGGCGACCGGGTTGCCGCCATCCCACAGCGCGCGAGTGAACGACTCGACCCAACTGTCGAAGCCAGGGATGATGCGCAGGTTGCCCTCGACTGCCATGCTTTCCGGGTCCTTGTCGAGCGGCTCGAGCGCGGCGGCGGCGCGGCGCAGACGCCAGCCCCAGGAGCTCTCCTCGTGGGATTGGTCGAGGCGACGTGCCCAGAGGCGAAGCAATGCGGCTGTATGGACCGCCTTGGGGTGAGCATGGCCGGGGATGAGGTAGGGGACGACCGGCTCCATGCCCATGGTGTCAACGGCAACCCCGGCTTTCCTCTCGAGAGCGTGCAGGCCTCGGCTGACATCGGCGTGGAACAGTGCATTCTCGAGCTCGGCCTCGTGGCCGCAACCCTCACAGCCGTCCAGTATCCGGTGACGATCCTTCGGCGTCAGGAGGAGCGGCGCCGCAATCGCGAAGGAGGCGCCTGCCTTCCAAAGCTGGGTCACCCTTTGCTCGATCTCCGCCATCGCTCCGGGAAACGGGAACAGACCGAGCACGGCGCCCCAGCGTCGCTTCTTCCACGCGGTCGGGATCTGAACCTTGTCGGCGAGAGGAGATGGGAGCACCGGCAGCAGCGCAGTGACCTGAGACTCCCCAAGATCACCGTCGAGACCGACATCATCCGGCTTGATTTTGGGATCGTCGAGAACAAGAAGTAGCGAGCTGCCGCGCTCGAGAACTCGCTCCACGATGTCGCCTCGCATCGTTGCCACGCGCCCGAACGCGATTGCCCGCACCGGCATCCGGGGCACCGTGCCATCGGCCGGGAGGATACGGTGAGGGGCGTCCTGCCAGACGATTCCCATACGGATGGGATCGAGGGTTACGGACGAGGCCGGTAGGTAGCCGGGACGGAGAACGTGGCTGACGGAGAACAGGTCCGGGAAAGCGGGCTCAATCCGTCGCACTGGTTCCTCCACCCAGGAACTCCTCGAGAGCCGAGGATGTGCTTACCTGGCGGCCCAGCGCACGCGCGACGTACTTGGCGATGACGTCGGTCTCGAGGTGGAGCTCGCCGCCGGGGCGGAGCCGACCCAGGTTCGTGGCCGCCAGGGTCTGGGGAATCAGCGCCACCTCGAACCAGTCCTCACTCAGCTCGGCAATGGTGAGAGAGACCCCATCGAGGGCGATGCTGCCCTTGCGAGCCAGCTCGTGAGCACAGGCTCCAGGCAGCGACAGCCGCCATCTCGCGAAACCCCCTTCCTCGGCCGTGCCGAGGAGGCGCACTATGGCATCGACGTGCCCCTGCACGAAGTGGCCGCCGAGCCTCTGACCGACGCGAAGGGCCCGCTCGAGATTGAGGCCCGATCCTCGCGCCAGGGCAGCAAGGCGGGTGCGGGCCACCGTTTCGGGAGAGAGGTCGGCGGCGAACCGTTCCGCGGTCGGCTCCAGGGCGGTCAGGCACACGCCGTTGACCGCGATGCTGTCCCCAGAGCGGGGCGTGTCCCGATCGGGCCAACTCGCGGCGACCGTGAGCCGCGCGCCGACGGCTGACCTCGTCAGCCGCTCGACGGTTCCAACAGCCTCAACCAGTCCGGTGAACATTTACGTTTTCCAAGCATACCGCAGCTATCTCGAGGTCGTCACCAACCGGCCGTACGTGCTCGATGACGAAGCGCCGAGCGTCTGTCAAGCTTCCTGCGCCAAGTCCGGCAACCGCAGGACGAGAGGACTCTCCACCGATCAAGATCGGGGCGACGAAGAAGACAGCCTCGTCGACCATCCCCGCATCGAGGAACGAGCCGTGAACGTCGGCCCCTCCTTCCACGAGCAGGGCGGTCAGAGGTCGCGGCGCCAACGCCGTCAGAAGAACTTGGACATCGACCCGACCGCGGCCGTCCGCGGCAACCTCGAGGAGCTCCACGCCGGCATTCGCGAGGGCGCTGTGCCGGGCATCAGACGCGCGGCTGGTGTGTGCGATGAGGGTCCGCGACGGCTCATGGCACACGACCTCTGCTGTGACAGGTGTGCGCAGCCTCGAGTCAAGGATGATGCGGGAGTGGCGGTCACATGGGTTGAGGCCAAGCCGCCGGGTCAGCCGCGGGTTGTCCGCCAGCACGGTGCCAACCCCGACGAGAACCGCGTCGTGCTCCTCGCGGAGCTCGAGGCCTCGCCGTCGCGCTGCCTCGCAGGTGATCCACTTGGAGTCGCCCGTGCGGGTGGCCGTTCGCCCGTCCAGGCTGACGGCGGCCTTGAGCGTCACCCACGGCCGAGCCGAGTGCGTCCACAGGAGCCAACGGCGGTTGAGGCGTTGCGCTGCGGCTTCGAGAACGCCGAGGGTGACCTCGACACCCGCGCGGCGAAGACGATCGCCGCCCCCTGAGGCCTGCGGGTTCGGATCGGCCATGGCGATGACCACCCTGGCGACCCCGGCATCGAGGATGGCCGTACTGCAGGGAGGGGTCTTGCCGTGGTGGTCGCAGGGCTCGAGCGTGACGAAGAGGGTGCCGCCACGGGCTGCCTCCCCAGCCGAGCTGAGTGCCTCGACCTCGGCGTGCGGCCCGCCGTAGCGGGCGTGAAAGCCTTCGCCGGCGGATCGGCCGCTGCGGTCGAGCACCACGGCACCAACCATGGGGTTCGGCGAGGCTCCATAGCGTCCGTGCTCGGCAAGCTCGAGCGCGCGCGCCATCCAGCGCTCGTCGCCATCAGCACACATGGTCCGGCCAGGCTGTCGGGGGGAGACGGAGGCTGGCGCTCAAGGTCACCGTCACGGCTCCAGGAGTGCGTCGACGAACTCTTCGGCGTCGAACGGGAGCAGGTCGTCTGCCGCTTCTCCGACTCCCACCCAGCAGACGGGCAGGCCGAGACCATCGGCAATGGCCAGCACGACGCCGCCCTTGGCGGTGCCGTCGAGCTTGGTTAGGACAACACCGGTGATGCCGGCTGTGGCGCCGAACCGCTGCGCCTGCTCGATACCGTTCGATCCGGTCGTGGCGTCGAGCACCAGCAACACCTCGTGCGGGGCTCCCTCCACTTCTCTGGCCGCGACCCTGCGCACCTTCTCCAGCTCCTTCATCAGGTTGGCGCGGGTGTGAAGGCGGCCTGCAGTGTCGACGATGACCTCGTCGATTCCTCGCGCTCGCGCCGCGGCGATGGCGTCAAAGACGACCGCTGCGGGGTCTGCCCCCTCGCCCTGGTGGACCAGGGGCACCTCGAGCCGATCGGCCCAGATCTGGAGCTGCTCGACCGCCGCGGCGCGAAACGTGTCCGCGGCGGCCAGGAGCACGCTTCGGCCCGCCTCGCGGCGTCGTTTTGCCAGCTTGGCCGCGGTTGTCGTCTTGCCGGTGCCGTTGACGCCCACGAGCATTGTGATCCTGGGGGACGATGCCGGCGGCTCGGGGCTACTCTCTGCAGCCGACCCCAGCACGTCGAGAAGGCGGGAGCGAACGGCAGGCCGTAGCTCCTCGGCGGACGTGATTCGCCCGCTTCGAACCGCCTCGCGAAGCTCGTCGGTGAGGCGGAGCGAAAGCTCGACTCCGGTGTCGGCGGCAATCAGGGCATCCTCGAGGCCGTTGAGGTTGTCGGGTGCCACCGGCCCCGACCGTTGGAACGCTTCTCCCACCTTTTCGAGAAACTCGGTGTGGGTCATGAACAGACCCCTCTTGAGCTTCTCGAGCACCGTGCGTGCCATCAGACCCCCGTTTACAGCCGAAAGAGCCGAAAGCTCAGGTAAGCTCCCGGCTGATTACTTGAGCGGCGCGCTGCAGGAAGAACTTCGCCATGGCATGCGAGCCGCCGCGATCCATCACGAGCACAATATAGTAGCCACCCGGTAGGACCTGCGTCAACGTTGCCAGGCGCTCTCCGTTCATGATGTAGGTTCCCACCGGGCCGCCGAGCAGCGCCGCGCCGGCGTCCACGATCTGGCGGGCGAAGATGCTGTGATACGCCCCTTCGACCTTCAACTCGTACGGGTCCCCGTGACGCGTCACGCACTCGATGGTCTCGCCCTCGTCATCGAGGAAGATGGCCCCGACGGCCGCCGGAACGTCCACCAGTAGGTTCGTGAGCAGGTAGTTAAACGGCATCAATTACCCTCGAGCAGCTTGCGTGCTTCTCCTGCCAACTTGGAACTCGGATCGCTGGCGGCGACCTCCTGGAGGTACTTGCGACCCTCCTCCTCTCGTCCGGTCCCGAGCAACAGTTGGCCGAGCCGGAAGGTGGCCTCTGGCTGGTCGGGGAACCTGATATGTGCTTGCTCGAGGGTATCAATGGCAGAGTCGGTCTTGCCTTGCCGCTGTGCGATCTCGGCCAGGCGGAGGAAGGCCTCGAAGACCGGGGCGGAAGCGTTGGCGGCGCGGCGGAAGTTCTCGATCGCGGCACCGAGCTGACCACGATCGAGGTACGTCATCCCCAGGTTATAGTAGACATCCCAGCGGTGAGGATACGTGGGATCTCCCAATACGGCGAGGAAGTCCACCTCGGCGAGGTGATACTGCTTCATGGCGAGGTACGTGGCGCCGCGGTTGTTGCGGGCGTCGGAAAACGACGGTACCAGGTCGAGGGCTTGGTTGAACGCGGCAAGTGCCTTGTCGTACTGCTCCAGCTTGAGGTAACACAGCCCCACCATGTTGTGCGTAGTCGCATTCTCCGGCTGCAGCCGGGCCGCCTTCTCGAAGCTCTTCAGCGCATCATCGTAGCGGCCCTGCTGCAGGAGCACGGATCCCTGACGCATCAGGGTGAACGGGTACAGCGGGTTGGCCGCACTGGTTTCGGAGCCCGGCCGCTTCATGGCGCGCGAGCCCGAGGACGAGCTGCTGCAGCCGGCAAGGGTGAGCAGGAGGGCGACGGTGATCGCGGTGATTGCTGCGTTCTTCATGAGACTCCTTCTCCCGTCCCGACGGCCGGTGAGGCTTCCGGTGGTGTGACGTCTCCAGCCTCGACCGCGGCAAGGAACGCTTGGACGACCTGAGGATCGAAACGCGAGCCGGCCATGGATCGCATCTTGGCGACTACATACTCAAGCGGATGCGGGCTCTGATAAGGGCGGGTGGTGGTCATGGCGTCAAAGGTGTCGGCGACGCCGATGATGCGGGCAACCAGCGGGATCTCGTCGCCCTTCAGCTTGTCGGGGTAGCCGGTTCCATCCCACGTCTCGTGGTGGTTGCGGATTCCTGGGATGATGTCCTTCAGCATCCGAATCGGCGCCATGATCTGTGAGCCGATCTCGGGGTGACGTCGCATGACGGTGTACTCGGCGTCGGTCAGGCCACCCGGCTTGTTGAGGATGTTGTCACGGATGCCGAGCTTGCCAACGTCGTGGAGGATGGCCGCTATGCGGACGCGAAACACCTGATCGCTGTCGAGCCCGAGCGCACGGGCGATGGCCATTGAGTACGAGCTGACGCGTTCCGAGTGACCACGGGTGTAGGGGTCCTTGGCATCGATCGCCGTCGCGAGTGTCCGGATGGTCTCCAAGAACAGCTCCTGATTCTGTCTCAGGGCATGCTTGAGCCGTCGGACCAGGGTTTCGATGCTGCCGGCCATGTGGTTGAAGTTGGCGGCAAGCTGCGCGATTTCGTTGTGGCCGGGGATCTGGGCCCGTTCCGTCAGCTTGCCTTCGGCGAGGGCCGATGTGACGTCCGTCAGCTTCTGCAGAGGCCGGATGAGGTAGCCGCTGAGGCCGAAACCGATGGCGAGGGCTGCAGCGGCCGCAACGGCCGTCGAGATCAGAGTTCGTTGCTGCATCGCTCGTACGGACGCAAACGCCTCTGCGGTCGGCCGTTCGGCAACGACGGCCCACCGCGGCCACTGCGCCGGAGCGATCGAGCCGAGCACGTCGCTGGTGAGACGGAGCTGAGGTTGAGCGTAGACCTTGGTGAGGCGGAGCGGGCGCCTCAGGTAGTCACGAACCAGCGGAGACTCGGCAAGCGAGATCCCCTGCAGCTCGCGGCGGGACGACAGGACGGCGATGCCCTTGTCGTTGATGATGGTCACGATGAGGCCGCTGAGCGCGTTGTCGCTGAGCCTGGTTTGCAGCGGCTGCAGGTCGAGGACCCCGGTGAGCACAGCCCGTACCTCATGACCGTTCCCACGAATCGGGTAGGCGAACACCGACACTCCCGCCGGGTGGCCCGTTAGCTGTTCGTGAAGATCGTTCACATCCTGGCCTGCGGTTGCCAGCCGGCTGGCGGCCGAGACCAGGTCAGCTAGGGCTTTGGCTGCAGCCGGCTCGAGCTCCTGGGTCGAGACGAAGCTGCCTTCGCCGTTCGCCCTCACCAGTTGCAAGCGCATCAGCGATGGGTCTCGCCGCGCAACGCCTTTGAGGAGGGCATCCGTCTCGGTCACGGGGAGCTGGGAGCTGACATCGAGGGCGCGTGCCGTCGCCTCGAGCTGTGTTCTGTGGCTCGAGAAAAACAGCGATACCTCGCTGGCCAGGCCCACCGCCTGTCTGGTCAGATACTGCTTCTCCACCGTCGTCAGGTGATCGCGGATGCTGGACGCCAGAAGCAGGCCTACGACCACCACAGGCAACACAGTCACCAGGACGAGCGTGCCGGCGACGGGGTAGGTCAGGCTCGATCGGAAGCTACGAGGCAGTCCCATTGAAGTACGAGCGACTATACCATGAAGGTGTTGACCAACTACGCGGGCCCGCATCCGGATTATCGTTTCCCACGCCGCACCAGCGGGCCCTGAGGAAAGGGATTATACACATGTCCGATGTCGACCGAAAGAACGCGGCCAGAGTCCTGAAGACGATCTCGACGCTGCTCGAGCTCCATGGTGGAAACCCGCACCGGGTCCGTGCCCTGGCCAATGCAGCCCGCGCGTTGGAGCGTGCGGAAGGGGATCTCCTGGAGCTGGTGGAGACCGGAAAGTTGACGGAGATCCGGGGTATCGGGCGCGGTACGGCCGCCGTGCTCACAGAGCTGGTGGCTGGCCGCACGCCGGAGGCTCTGCGGGACTTGGAGTCGCGGACGCCGCCAGGCGTCGTCGAGCTGTTGTCGGTCGCGGGCCTCGGCCCCAAGAAGGTGCGGGCACTGTGGCAGGACCTCGGCGTGAGTAGCCCGGGAGAGCTGGAGTATGCGTGCCTCGAGAACCGTCTGGTCGATCTTCCGGGCTTCGGGCCGACCTCGCAGAGGAGCGTGCTGGAGGCCGTCCGCTTCACCCTGCAGGCGCGCGAACGGTACCTGGTCGACGTGGCGTGGGAGGCCGCCGACAAGCTCGGCTCGGCACTCCGCAGTCAGGCTGGTGTCGCCGACGTATCGGCAACCGGGGAGGTCCGTCGCGGCTGCGAGACGGTCGGCATCGTCGAGCTGCTCGTGGTAACAACCGAGCCGGCCGCCATCGCCGCAACGCTCCACGGTGCCCTCTCTGACCTCCAGGGGGAAGGCCCCGGCGTGTGGACGGGGGAGACCGCTGCCGGGTTGCGGTGCAGGGTTCGCACCGTCGAGCCCGGGCGTGCCGTGGCCGCTCGTCTCTGGCACTCGGCGTCGGCACGTCACTTGGAGCTCCTGCAGAGACGCGCCGCCGCGTCCGGGAAGCGACTTGCCGAAGATGGCCTTTGGGATGACACGAGGAGGGTGGACGCAGGCTCCGAGGAGGAGCTCTACGCAGCGCTCGGCTGCTCGTGGGTTCCTCCCGAGCTGCGGGAGGGAGAGGACGAGATCGAGCGTGCTGCAACCGGCATGCTGTCCGATCTCGTATGTTGGGAGGACGTGCGTGGAGCGCTCCACAATCACACCACTGACTCCGACGGCGCCGCCACCCTGGCGGACATGGCCTCGGCGGCCCAGGCACTGGGTTGGGCCTACCTCGGCATCGCCGACCACTCGCCTGCTGCTCACTACGCCAACGGGCTCGATAGAGACAGGCTTCGTGGGCAGTGGGAGCGGATTGACGCCTGGAACCGGGAGCATCCGGAGCTGAGACTGATCAAGGGTCTGGAGGCCGACATCCTCCCGGACGGGAGGCTGGACCTGCCGCCGGGGTGCGAGGACGGTCTTGAGTATGTGGTGGCCTCGGTGCACTCCTCCTTTCGGCTTGCGCAGGAGGCTCAGACCGACAGAATCATCGAGGCTATCCGTCATCCGGCGTGCAGGGTCCTCGGGCATCCCACGGGAAGGTTGCTGCTGGCGCGGCCGCCCTACGCGCTGGACCTGGAGGAGGTCCTGAAGGAGTGTGCGGAGCGTGGCGTCGTGGTCGAGATCAACGCTAACCCTCACCGGCTGGACCTGAGCTGGCGGGCTGCGCGTCGTGCTCTCGATCTCGGTGTACGGCTCGCCATCAACCCGGATGCTCACACGGTGGCCGGCCTCGAGGATGTCCGCTGGGGCGTGCTCGTCGCGCGCAAGGCGGGCGCGCGCACCCAGGACGTGGTCACCATGCTTGAGGTCCCAGAGCTTGCAGCGGCGGGGCTGACTGCCTGATCACCTCTCGGGCTCGACCGGTAGGCCGGGCCTTCCGGTTCCGAGGGTCGAGTTGTCACTTTCCTCTCCGGCTCCAGGGCCCTCATCGCGCTCTCGCTCGATCACCGGGTGGTGAATGGTCGGCCTTGCCTGTCGCTGGCCGGGGTGGATTGCGAGTCAGTGGTCCGGGCTAGAATCAAGAGGTCGAAGAGGATCGAGAGTGAGTTGGGGAGGTGAGCCGTGAAAGAGCTGATTCTGGTGGTCGAGGACGACGCTGCGAACGCCATCCTCCTCGAGGCGATTCTGACTTCCATCGGCGGCTTCGAGGTGGAGACCACGGACGATGGCGACCGGATTCTGACCGCAATCGACGAAGGAAGGCCGGCGGCGGTACTCATGGACGTCTCGCTGACCGGCACCTTCGTGGGCGGCACCAAGGTCGACGGCCCCGAGCTCACTCGCCGGATCCGCACCCGACCTCGCGGCGCCCGCCTGCCGGTCATCCTACTCAGCGCGCACGCCATGCGTGGAGATCCGGAGCGCTTCCTCTTCGAGTCGGGGGCCAACGACTATCTGACGAAGCCGATCCTCGACCACGACGAGTTCATCCGCCGGATCCGCAGGCAGATCGAGAGCTCGCGGGCGGCCGGGGACGAGGCCGGGACAGAGGCGGGAGGGAGCGTGCCGCGTGAGTGAGCGAAAAGGAGCCTTGCAGCTTCGAACCGGGTCGGACCGATGGCTCGACATCAGCAGGCCGCTGGCTCCGGGAATACCCGTCTGGCCCGGTGATCGGCCTTTTCGGCTCGAGCAGAGGCGGCAGCAGGGGATGGTGCTGTCCGCCTTCTCGACCACCTGCCACGTTGGAACCCACATCGATGCGACGTTGCACATGGAGGATGCTGGCGAGACGATCGAGCGCATCCCTCTCGGCAGGCTTATCGGTCCGGCTGAGGTCGTCCGTGCAACGGGTCGACCCTCTCGCGTGGGACTCGAGCATCTGCCTTCGGGTTGGTCGCCGGCTGCCCCTCGGGTTCTGTTTCGGACCGACAGCCACCCGGTCGATGCGGAAGCCGTGGGGGAGGGGTTGTCCGGCTTTTCCGTCGACCTCGTTCACTTGCTCGCCGACAACGGCGTGGTACTGGTCGGGATCGACTCCCCGTCGGTGGATCCGTTTGACTCGGCCGACCACGCGGCGCACCATGCCCTTGCAGAACGCGGCGTTGCGTGGATCGAAGGCCTCTTGCTCGAAGCGATCGAGCCCGGGCTGTACGACCTGGTGGCGCTCCCCATGCCATTGGTCGGCGTCGAGGCCGCCCCGGTCAGAGCCGTCCTCAGATCCAGGGACTGGAAACCCCCCAACCACCCGCCCGCACGGTGATTGAGTGGTTGAGTGACTAGGTGATTAAGTTCCCCCACCAGCGGAAAAAAAGAGCGCAGCTCGCTCCGCAGTAGTTGGCGTTCGACGGGGCGTGCCATGTTTCGGTGGCTTTCCTGGGGCACGCTCACGCTGTCGGTCTGTTGGGGAAAACCTCGAGCTTGGCAACCCGCGGGAAGCGCGTCTGCCCATGTGGCCACAATTGCGAGGGTTGAGGCTCGAGGACGCTCCTTCTTCTCGGGAAGATGCGCGCAGCGCATCATGAGGAGCCTGTGGGCTGAGGCCATTCTCATCTGATACATGAACCCCACCGCGCCCCGGGGGCCTCTGCCTCCAGAGTCCTAAGCGAACTCTCTGAGGGTAACGTCAACGGTGCGGGAGCCGCCGGGGGCGTTGTGCCACTGGATCAGGATAGGGCTCTGATAGGTACCGCGAACGACCCGGCCAGCGGGCCGGCCTTCCGCGTTCGAGATCGGCAGGCTCACCGACCGCTTGAGGCGCAGGAACCTGCGCGCGGGGAAACCCATCGCGCGACCAAGCAGACGCTCGAGCGCGGACTCGGAGAGCCCGAGCGAGTCGATGATCTCGTTAAGGACACGCACGGCGTCGTACTTTGCGTACTCCAGAGACTTGAACGGGATGGCCTTCGGGTCCCGAAGCAGGCTCCGTCCGCGCTGTGCCATGAACCGCAGTGGGTCCCTAAGAACCTCGGTCAGGTCGTGGCGCATGAGCATGGTCTCGTACTCGTTCACGGTCAGCGCCGCGTCGCAGTCCTCGGGATCAAGGGAGATCTCGACCCTTCCTTTGGCTACCGGGTGTTGCTCCAGGAGTTCGTTGATCTGGGCCAGCAGCCCGGTCTCGGCGTCGGCCAGGTTGACCGAGTTGATCGGGTGCCTGGACACCGGCACCTTGCAACGCGCGGTGTGCACAACCTCCTCACGGTCATAGGCGAGGATGGAGGTGTGTCGGGTCCGGACGCGTCCCTCGAAGACCCCGTCCAGCTCCATGAAGTACACCGGAGTGCGGGGCTGATTGGTATAGGCAACGCAGTTGCGCAGCCCGGAACCGATGAAGGTCAGGTGTGAGTCTGCATTTCGCGGCTCGACGCGCTTCTGCTCCTCGGTCAGCTCGTCGCGCAGCTCCATCTGGTCATGGCGGTAGCCGGCATCGGGGGGAAAGATCTTCTGTACCGCCTGGATGAACGGGTCCAGCCGATCTCGCCGGTACCCCAGACGGGCGCACAGGCTCTGCTCGAGGTAGCCGGCCGTGGTGTGATAGGAGCAGTAGAACGCCTTCCGGTAGCGGTCCAGTACGCCCCCGAACTGGTCACGGGTACGAGCGGCGACGTCGATGACGTCGAACCGTGTTCGGGGCTGCAAGTCCATGATCAGCTCTGTGGGGGCCATCGCTCAGCACCACTCCCGTGCGTCGTTGTCTGCCGGCCGGGAACATCCCGCCCGTGAGGTGGGCGACCGGGGTGCACACCGCCCGCACGATCGCCGTTTGCCCGTCCGAAGTGGGCTGCGACTCAGGCTCAGCCCGTGCCCACCTTAGCATAGCGGACGCCCAGCTCCAAGCTGTATGGCAACAGTGAGCAGAGGTTTACACCGGGTGTAAGCTGAGGGCGTGCCAGACGGTTCCTGGGAGATCGGTCACGGTGTGCAGGCCAGACAGGAGGGTAGCGCCCTGGTGGTCCTGAGCACTGAGCTGGCTCTCCCCTGGAGGCCGCGCTCGGGTGCTGTGCCGGGGACCGCCGTTCGGTGGCGGGACGACTGGTGGGAGGTCGTCGATCACTCGAGAGGTGCGACGACAGGGCGGTGGGCGCTCGAGCCGTGGCGCGAGGGTGTTGCGATGCGTGACTCCTGCAGCCTCGATTCCCAGCTGCTCTCTACCCTCGCGGCCGGTCTGCAGATGGAGGGTCGTGACCGGCAGCGACGCACCTGGATGGCCCTTGCAGCTCCGTTGCTCGGACTCGTGCCGGGCGAGCTGCAGCAACGATGGGAACGCCGGTGGGGTTTCCCGGCGCAAACTGCCGTGCTTCTGTCGGCGCTCCTCGAGCTCGTTGCGGGGGGCGTGGGGATCGTGCAGCTGGTGGCCCTGCGTTTCTCGGCCGAGTGGTTTCTGCCCTATGGGCTCCACTGGCTGGTCATTCTGGGCCCTCTGCTTCTGCCCGAGGCGATTGTCCGCCTGCACTACGCCAACGCCCATGGCGAGCCGATCGGGTCATTCCTCGTTGTGATCCCTCTTCTGCCGTTCACATCGGCTCGGCAACCCGGGCCACGAAGGGCCCGCAGCAGCGGTGCGCTTGGAACCGTGCTCTCCACCGCCGCCATCACCGTTGCGGTGTTCTTCGCTCCCCGCCGGCACCAGGAGGCGTGGGGACGGCGTATCGCCGTTTGGCCACCGCTTTTCACTCTGCTGAGCGCCGCTTGTGAGATCGTTGGCGGCATCGTAGATATCTCCCGGGACACCCGGGAAGCCAACGCACTGACCCTGGTAAGCCTGGTAGTTCTGGCAGATGGTCTGGTGCGCCTGTTGCTCGGCGTGCTGACGAGGGGACCGGTCGGAAGCCTCTTCGGCCTTCCTTTCCTCAGGTACTACGACGGCTGGACCGGCGTATAGCCGGGCACGGCCGGTACCCGGAGCGACGTGAAGCCGTGGTCGGAGTGAGTCAGGCTCTGCCTAGGAGCCTGTAGCACATAGACCGAACGGCGCCATTCGGGCGGCGCGAGGTCCCGTCTTCGTTACATTCTCGGACCGCACGCGGAGGACTGTTCCCCAAATGCGCCTCAACGGGCCACTCGCGACGCTCCGAAATCCACCATCCGCCTATGGACTACAGGCTCCTAGCGGAACCAAACCGCACGGCAAGGCAACGACTGAAATCTCGAGAGGCCAAGTCCGCTACGCGGTCGGGATTGAATCAGAGACCGAGCCTGTGTCGGGTCAGCGCCTCGAGGCCACCTGCGAGCACCAACTCCTGGGCGGTAGCGCCAAGCGGAGACAGCGGGTACGTTGCGTCGCGCCAGATGGCGACCGAGCGCCGGAAGTCGATCGAGATCAGGCCCGCGGGCAGCGTGCGACACCCGGCGGCGATGTCGGCTGCGAGTGTCTCGCGAACAGCCGCCGCCAGCTCTCCACCCTCTAGGCAGACAAAGGCGTTGTTGAACGCGTTCTTGAGGTAGGTGGCAGAGAAGCTCGCGGCGATGACGAGGCGGATGCCGCGGAACTTGAGGGCCGTCGCAGCCTGCTCGCGTGACGAGCCGGTACCAAAGTTCGAGCCCGAGAGAATGATGTCCCCCTCTCGCACGATGCTCTGGAACTCCGGGTCGTAGGTGAGCATGGCGTAGGTCGCCATCTGCTCAGGAGTGAGGTCGTCGCGGTAGGTGACGTCCTTGCCGTAGATCCCGTCGGTGTTGAGGTTGTCGGCCGGCAGCAGGAGCATGCGCCCGTCGAGACGCTCGGGAAACCCTGGCAGGATCGCGACCGATGCGGGCGTCGGCCTGGTTGTCACGACGCGGTAGGAACGGGGCGGCTCGGAAGCGCCGAGCTCGGCGGAACCACTGATGAAGCCCGCTATCGCGGACGCGGCGACGACCGCTGGGCTCGCAAGGTAGGCCTGGGCGTCGCGGGAGCCCATTCGTCCCTTGAAGTTGCGGTTGGTGGCGGAGATGCCGACCTCGCCCGGCTCGAGGAGACCGGTGCCGAGGCCGATACAGGCACCGCAGCCTGGCGGCAACGCCTCCGCGCCGGCATCGAGAATCGCCTTCCAGATTCCCCGCTCCTCCGCTTCTCTCTGGATCTCGGCCGACGCCGCAGCCACGTACAGCTTGACGCCGTCGGCGATGCGCTGTCCGCGCAGCACATTCGCGGCCTCGGCAAGGTCGGAAAGGCGCGCGTTCACACACGAGAGAAGGTAGGCCTTGTGAATCCGAATGCGGTCCCGGGCGATGTCGGCGACCGGCCGCGTCGCGAACACCGTGTCCGGTCCGGCGACGTGCGGCGAGACCTTCGCCAAGTCGAGGACGATCTCTGCCGCGTAGCGGGCGTCCCGGTCGGGCTGCGGCGGCTCGGCCTCCCAACCTCGGATGCTCTCCTCGGTGAGGCGGCTCGGGATGCCCTCGGCGGCGAGGCGGGCTGCTCGCTGCCGCAGGTAGGCCGCAGTGACTCCATCGAATGGAAACCAACCCACGAGGGCCCCCCACTCGGTCGTCATGTTGGCGATGGTCATGCGCTCCTCGATGGAGAGCGAGGCGACCCCTGAGCCGTGAAACTCCAGCGCCGCGTTGAGGACCTCGCCGCTCGAGTACATTCCGCACAGAGTGATGATGACGTCCTTGCCAGTGACGCCGGGTTGCAGCCGGTTGTCGAGAGTAACCCTGACCGTGCGCGGCACCTGCCACCACGTCGTACCAGTCGCCCAGATCGCGGCGGCGTCCGTGCGCACGACCGGGGTTCCGACTGCGGCCAGGGCTCCATACATGTTGGAGTGCGAGTCGGAGGCGACCACCAGCGTGCCGGGGTGGACGAACCCGCGCTCGAGCATGAGCTGATGACCGATTCCCTCGCCGGCGCGGTGAAACACGATCCCCTGCTCGCGAGCGAAGGCCTCGATCGCGGTGTACTTGGCGAGGTTCTTCTCGCCACGGTCCTGGACGTTGTGGTCGAGGGCAAACACGGGCTGAGCGGGATCGGCGACCCTGACGGGTCCCATGGCGCGGAACTTGGGCAGCACGGCGCCGGTGTTGTCGTGGGTCATGACGTGGAACGGCCGCACCGTGACCATGTCCCCGGCGCCAACCACATGTCCCCCAGGCAACCCCACTGCATGCGCCTGCACGACCTTTTCGGTGACGGTCTGTCCCACGCTGCACCTCCCCACGGCCGGTGGGATTATCGCGCATTCTTCACTGTCTGTGGTGACGAGAAGCGCGCGTCCCCGCCGTCAGACCACCAGCGTGCTCATGAGCTCACCGACGCTTTCGTACTCGTCCGCACGACGGATCGCGCCCTGCATCCGCCTCACGTCGTCTGTTGAGGCGATGCCCTCCGCCAAAGCGGTGAACTTCGCAGAGATCTCCTCGTCGGTGAGAGGGTTCCGCGGGTCACCCTTGGGGTAGTCGAGCTCCTTCACCAGCTCGCGTCCATCGCCAGTGGTCAGGACCACTCGAACCCGCTGCAGCTTCGGGAAAGCGGCCTCGATCTCGGGGTCGGCCACCACCCTCACCTTCGGCAGCTGCTCACGGATGACCGGATCCATGATCCTCTCGGCCTTGAACTGCTTGGGGGTCACGGCTCGGTCGACCAGCGCCGCCGCGATCACGTATGGCAGCGAGTGGTCGGCCGTCTCCTTGCTGCGCGGGTCGTACTTTGAGGGATCGGCGAGTATGTCCGCGGCACGGGCCAGCGAGTAGACCTTCACCTCGCGTACGTTGTCGGGCCGGAGGTCGTACTCCCCGACCAGATCGAGAACGGCGGAGATCGGCGCGTGGGTCAGGGCCTCGGTAGGGAAGAACTTCATGCCGCACTGAAGAATGCGCCAATCGCCGCCAAGGCCATCGGTCAGAACCTCCCACTTCCACTCGCTGTCGAAGACTTGGCCGAACCCTTCCTTTCCGTCGAGAACGTGCTCAGGACCGGTGTAGCCCTGCTCGGCGAGCAGGGCGGCAAGAACGCCGGACTGGGTTGCCATCGGGTCGACGGTGTTCTTCATCATCGTCAGCTTGCCGGCGGTCACAGAGCCGGTCGTGCAGTGGCGGGAAGCGGAGATTCCAATCGCGTGCTGGATACGCTCGCCATCGAGCCCGAGCATCCTGCCGGCGACGATGGGTGAGGCCGCCGCTGTCAGCGTTGCGTGGTGCCACCCCAGCTCGCGCACTCCTGGGAAGGAGACCTCACACAGCCGCTGCTCGAACTCGTAGGCCAAAGCAATGCCGACAATCAGATCACGACCGGATCCGCCGGCTCGTTCGGCGGTGGCCATGGCGGCGGGAATCAGATCCGATGGATGCGAGGGGTCCTGCTTCCAGTAGATGTCGTTGTAGTCCATGACCCGGATCATCAGCGCGTTGAGTAGGGCCGCTGACACCGGATCCACCTTCTCGCCACTGACGAGCACGGTGGCGGGGCCGTCGCCTGCGATCTCCCGGTAGACGGCCCGCGCGAGCTTCACATCGTGCTGCTGAGCGCCCCCGAGTGCGCAGCCGACCGCATCCATGAGGAAGCGCTTGGCAATAGTTATGACCTCCGCGGGGAGATCCTCGTACCTCAGGTGAGCGGCCCACTCGGCCATAACACGGGTGACGTGATCCATGAGAAGCCCTCCGGAGCGGCACAGTCTTGCCGCCGTGCGAACGTCGGCGGCGCCGATTGTAGCCCGGATCATCCCCCTACGATCGTGTCGTGGGTTCCTCGGTCAGCGCCATGCCCAGGCGGTTTGCCACCTCCTCGAGGACCGCCGGCAGGAACTTTGCCGACTCCACGTCCTTCCAGGAGATGTAGCGCGCCAGCTCCGGGATGATCACGTCGCAGCCGGGGTCGGTGACCGCACCGGCGCCGATGGTGATCCGCCCGGCGACCATTGCACCTTTGAAGATGGTACGAAGGGCATTGATGCGCTCCGCGAGGGGCGCGTCTGCTCCCCACACGTGGCCCGCTTCCATGTCGGTGACAAGCAGGAAGATGTGACAGTTTTGGACCAGGGGGGCAGCGAGCTCGGGCTCGAACGTGTCGGCTCTGAAGCCGAGAACCTCGAGCCGTGGCCCGGCGGCAAGCGGTGCACTCTCGTGCAGGATGTGATAACGCGGCTGCTCCTCGACGTCGGCCGGCACCGGCCGCAGCCGACCGAGCAGGGCCTCGACGGTGCGAAAGCAGGTGCGCGCATCCCAGGACAGCACCGTGATCTTGAGGCTGCTGCGGTCTTCACCCTTGGGGCAGAGCTCCTCAAGCAGTTGCGGCACCAGGCGATCCAGCTCCGGACCGCGGAAGACCAGGGTCTCGGCGGCCGAGCGGAGGGCCAATACCTGTCTTTCGGCCAGCGTCAAGACCGCCTGTACGACCCGATGCTCGTCGATACCGCAACGGTGTGGTATCGAGCCCAACGCCGTGGGTTTCTCAAGCACCTGCAGGACCGCGAGCTGGGTCGGATCCGACGGCAGCGTCTGCCAACTGCCCGGAACCACCATGATTTCGTCATAGGGGGCAGGGAGCCGCTCGAGCAACCGCGGCCAGAGGACCGCCCGCTCCTTGGCGGCGGCGAGGAGATCGCCGACCGTTCCCAGCGTCTGGCGCTGGCTGACCACCTCCGTGTTCTCGTCCAGCCCTTCCGCGCGGAAGGTACCGGTCCTCCAGGTGAGGGAGTCGAGCAGCAGCTGGCGGGCTCGGAACGACTCCTCATCGACGCTCGAGACCTGCGGCAGCCCTGACCCAACGGCGAGGCACGGCTCACCGGCATCGAGATGGAGAGCGACGACCCGTCGCGGGGAGTGACCCGAGATCAGGACTAACCGCCCCGAGAAGCGCGTTCTGGCCAGCAGCTGGAGAAGGTCCCGCGGGCCGATGAGCCTGAGGGTACCCTGTGCCCACTCGCCGGAGGCACCACCTTCTTTCATGCGTTCATTGTGAACACAGGCACAACACAATTGCAAGTATGTTCTCGGGACCAGACGGGTCTGGGGTCGGTAAGGGCGAGAGGGGCTGTCGTATGATGCCCCCGGAGGTGCGCATGGGGTGCGTTGAGACTGCGGCGTGCCTGGCCGTTGGGTCGGAGCTGCTCGGTCAGGAGCGCGTTGACACCAACTCGCTGACCGTGACCCGTTTCCTGGCGGGGTTCGGCGTCCGGATGACGGAGAAACGCGTCGTCGGCGACGACGTGAAGACGATTGCACAGGCCGTTGCCGGGTTGCTGAAACAGGCTGATATCGTGGTTGTTACAGGCGGATTGGGCCCGACGGCGGACGACGTGACAAGAGAGGGAGTGGCCGCGGCGCTGGGCAGGGAGGTGCAACGCGACGCCGACATCGAGGTGTGGATTCGTGAGCGGTACGCGAAGTTCCGGCGCGAGATGCCCGCTTCGTGTGTGCGCATGGCCGACGTGATCCCCGGAGCGCGGGTCCTCCGCAATTCGCGCGGCACGGCTCCCGGGCTGCTGTTCGAGATCGAGGATCGCTTGCTTGCTGTGCTTCCAGGAGTTCCGTGGGAGATGGAGCTGATGCTCGAGCACGACCTGAAGCCGGTGCTCGAAAAGCGAAACGCCGACCGCAGAAGGTCGACCCGTACCTTGTTGCTGTCCGGGGTCATCGAGTCGGAGGTGGAGGAACGGATCCGCCACCTGTACGACCGCTTCGGTCGGGAGAACGTGACCATCTTGGCCTCCGCCGGCCTCGTTCGCCTGCTGCTCTCGAACTCCGGCCCGGCCGGCGAGATCGCGCCGGCGCTCGACCGAATGGAAGCGGCGTTCAGGGAGGTCCTCGGCCGCGACGTCGCGGCCGTGGGGTCCGGCGATATCGCCGAGGTCGTGCTCGAGATGCTGCGCGAGCAAGGCGCGATGCTCGCAACCGCCGAGTCGTGTACCGGCGGGTTGGTGGGGAAGCTGCTCACCGACATTCCGGGATCGTCGGATGTTTACACCGGCGGTGTCGTCTCCTACTCCAACGCCGCCAAGGGTGCACTGCTCGGCGTCCCTGACGAGCTGCTGGCAGCGCACGGAGCGGTCTCGGAGCCGGTCGCGCTGGCGATGGCCAAGGGTGTGAGGCAGCGGCTGTCAGCAGACTGGGGGCTCGCGATCACCGGCATCGCGGGTCCGGCCGGCGGGACGACCGACAAGCCGGTCGGGCTCGTCTACTGGGCGGTTGCAGGGCCCGAGGGCGACCGCTGTCTGTCGCGGGTTCTTCCCGGAAGTCGATCGCTCATCAGGCGGCTGAGCGCCAACATCGCGTTGGACCTGCTGCGCAGGGGGCTCATCAGGGGCGGAGCATGAACGACGCGAAGGCGGTCTCCCGGGAAGAGCCCGAGACGGTCAGGGCGTTTCTCGCGTTCGAGATGCCCTCAGCGGTGCACGATCTTCTGGCCGACGAGCTGACGGGTCTGCGGGCAGCGTTGCCGCGGGCGCGATGGGTGCGGCCCGAGGGGATCCACCTGACCGTCAAGTTCCTCGGCGAGAGCCCGCGAGGCGAGCTCGACGCGCTCGCCGACGAGTTGGCGGGTCTCCTGGGCACGGCGCCGCCGGTTCGGGTTCTCCTTGGCGGCAGCGGGTTCTTCCCGTCGGCGCGTCGTCCGCGTGTGGCGTGGGTCGGCGGCGAGGCGGAGGGAGCCGAGGAGGTTGTGACCGCGGTCGAAGCGACTTCCGCCACCAGGGGATGGAAGGCCGAGACGAGGGGCTGGAGCCCCCACCTCACAGTGGTCAGGTTGCGTGATCCGTGGTCGCCGACGGCGGTCGAACGGTTTCTGGCCTGGGGCCGGACGCTTGCCTTCGACCCATTCGTTTGCCGCGAGCTGGTGCTCTTTTCGAGCCGGCTGCAGCCAGGTGGCGCGGTGTACACTCCTCTGCGGCGACTTGACCTCGCCGGTGGGGGGAATCGTGACGACTGAGCTCGTGGTGGTTGGACTGGCGTACTTGGCCGGCTCGCTGCCGTCCGCGTACCTCGTCGTCCTGCTGCTGACCGGCAAGGACGTCCGCCGCACCGGCTCGGGCAACGTCGGCGCCACCAACACCGTGCGGACGGCCGGCTGGACCGCCGGCGCCATGGTGGCGGTCATCGACGTCGCCAAGGGCCTCGTGCCGGTGCTGGCGATGAGCGCCGTCGACCCGGCCAGCCGCTGGCTCGGCGCCGCGGCGACGGCTGCGGTGCTGGGCCACTGCTTCCCGGTGTGGCTGCGTTTCCGGGGCGGCAAAGGCGTGGCGACCGCGTGCGGCGCGTTCGCGACGCTGACGCCGTGGTCCGCGCTGATCGCGGCCGCGGTGTGGCTGGTCGTTCTTGCAGTACGGCGCGTCGTGTCGCTCGCCTCGGTGATCGGCGTCGCCGTCTTTCCGATGCTGGTGGTGTTCGTCGACCACGCGCCGTTCGACCTAGTGGCGGCCGCCACGATCGTCGCCGCCGTCATCGTCATCCGTCATCACACCAATATTGCCCGCCTGGCCGCCGGCACGGAGCCCAAGATCGGCGAGCGCCACCCGTGGGACCGAGACGGGGGGGGAGAATGAAGATCAGCGTCTTCGGTGCCGGATCGTGGGGAACGGCGCTGGCCCATCATTTTGCCCGACGGGGCCACGATGTCCTCGCCTGGGCGCGGGAGCCGGAGGTCGCCGAGGGGATCAACGGCGAGCACCGCAACCCGCTGTTCCTGTCCGACCTCCAGCTCTGCGAGGGGCTGCGGGCGAGCAACGATCTGGAGACCGTGGCGCGTCACTCCAGCACCTGGATCTGGGTCGTGCCGGCCCAGTTCTCTCGCCGCATCATGGATCGCTTGACGGGTGTTCTGCGCGGCGACGTCGTCGTGATCTCGGCCTCGAAGGGGATCGAAACCCACAGCCTGCGGCGGATGGACGAGCTCGCCTGGGAGGTCCTCAACCTGCCGGGCAGCCGCTTCTGTGCGCTCTCCGGGCCGACCTTCGCGCGCGAGGTGGTCCTCGGCGTCCCCTCGTTGGCGGTCCTTGCCTGCCCCGAGCTGTCGGTCGCCGTCCTCCTGCAGCGGGAGTTCTCGGACGGCCACCTGCGCTGCTACGCCAGCCGCGACCTGATCGGCGTGGAGCTTGCCGGCGCGCTCAAGAACGTGATCGCGATCGCCGCCGGGATTGTGGACGGCCTCGGCCTCGGCGCCAACACTCAGGCCGCCCTGATGACCCGCGGCCTCCACGAGATCACGCGCCTCGGCGTCTCGCTCGGCGCCGACGCGTCCACGTTCCGCGGCCTGGCAGGCATGGGAGACCTGGTGCTCACCTGTACCGGGGCCCTGTCGCGAAACCGCACGCTCGGCCGGCGGTTGGGGAAGGGAGAGGCCCTGAAGGACATCCTGGCCTCCATGCGCGAGGTGGCCGAGGGCGTCAAGACGGCGCCGGCAGCCACTCGATTGGCGTCGGGTATCGGTGTCGAGCTTCCCATCTCCGACGCGGTCGCTCGCATTCTCGCCGGGCGAGTGGAGCCCGGTGAGGCACTCCGTCAGCTGATGCGCCGCGAGTTGAAGGAGGAGAGCGAACTCTAGGTCCAGAGGCCACGAGGCCGGGGTTTTTGGGAGGACGTCTCGCGTCTTGCGCTCCGGGACGGGTGGGGGCCTCGGTCACTCCGTCACTTCGTCGCTCCGTCACTGGATGGGCGCGCGGGACCTCCTCACTTCCTCACTTTCTTACCTTCTCACCTCCAGCATGGCTTCCAGCTGCGCCACGTCGGTGGTCGGAAGGTCGCAGGCGAAGTCCCTGCACACGTAGGCCGTCGCCTTGCCGTCGATCGGCGTGAGAGAGGTCGTGTACGGCGCGAGCCGATGGATGACCTGCGTTTCAGGGCCGGATGAGACGAGGAGCACCACCGAACCGGGAAGAAACCGGCTGTTGACAACGCCCAGCAGGGCGCGGGTGTCATCGCTGGCCGGATCGCCGACGATAACGATCTCGAACGACGGCGCATGGAGCGTGCTCAGAGCGCCGAGCATGGCGGTGTGGGCCGAGGGACCGCGTGCAAGGTCCCCGGCAGCGGACTTGGCCAGAGCGTGGGCCCGTGCCTCGTAGCCCTCGCGGCTGGTCAGGCGCGACAGCATCAGCAGGTCCTCGAGCAGCACCGAGGCGCCGGAGGGAGCAGCTCCGTCGTAGATATCACGGGGACGCACGAGAAGGGCGTCGGCGTCGTCCGAGGTGAGGTAGAAGCCGCCGTCGGGCGCGGGGAACCTATCGAGTGTGGCGTCTGTGATGGCGAGGGCGTGCTCGAGCCAGCCTGGTTCGAACGTGCTTTCGTACAGCTCGATCAGGCCTCGCACGAGAAACGCGTGATCGTCGAGGAAGGCCGGCCCAGCCGATTCGCCGCCGCGGTAGCGGTGCAAGAGCCTGCCGTTGCCCTCGCGCATCTGGCTCAGGATGAAGTGCGCGGCGCGCTCGGCCGTTCCGGCGAAACGGGGCTCGCCGAGGATGCGGGCGGCGCGGGCAAACGCCGCGATCATGAGGCCGTTCCAATCGGCGAGGACCTTGTCGTCGCACAGCGGCCGGATCCGCCCGGAGCGTGCGGCGAGCAGCTTGGTGCGCGCAGCGGCCAGCGTCTCCGCCAGCACCCCTTCCTCGATGTCGAGCCTGCCGGCGACCTCGCGGAGGGCGCCGTCGAGATGGAGGATATTGGCGCCGGTGGACCGGCCCGTGGACTCGTCGGCGTAGTTGCCGTCGGCGGTGACGTTCCAGGCTGCAATCGCAGCTTCCGCCTCATCGGACAGCAGCAGCTCGCGCATCTCGTCCTCGGTCCACACGTAGAACTTCCCCTCCTCGCCCTCGCTGTCGGCGTCCTCGGCCGAGAAGAACGCTCCCTCAGCGGAGGTCATATCTCGCTCGACGTAGGTCAGGATTTCCCGCGCCGTCGCGGCGTACTCTTCCTTGCCAGTAGCCTGGTTCGCGTCGAGGTAGGCGATGGTGAGCAGAGCCTGGTCGTACAGCATCTTCTCGAAGTGGGGGACGTGCCACCTCTGGTCGGTCGAGTAGCGGTGAAAGCCGAAGCCGACCTGATCGTAGACACCGCCGCGGCGCATCTCGGTCAGGGTCTTCTCGACCATGTCGAGGGCGCGAGCGTCGCCGGTGCGGCGCCAGTGGCGCAGCAGGAAGGTCAGGTTGTGCGGGGTCGGGAACTTGGGCGCGGTGCCAAAACCGCCGTGTTCGGGGTCGAAACGGGCGGCGAGTTGCCGGCCGGCCTCGTCGAGAAGATCCGCAGTGACGTTCCCGGAGCCGGCAGGGGAGGAGGCGCGCTCGAGGTGACGGACGATCTCACCGGCTGACTGCAGCAGCTCGGCCCTGTTGGTCTTCCACAGCTGTCCCACCCGAGGAACCAGGTCCATCATCCCGGGTCGGCCGAAGCGCCCGTGCTTTGGGAAGTAGGTGCCGGCGAAGAACGGCTGCTTGTCCGCGGTCATGAGCACGGTCAGCGGCCATCCTCCCGAACCCGTCAGCATCTGGCACACGGTCATGTAGACCTGGTCGATGTCCGGGCGCTCCTCGCGGTCGACCTTGATCGACACGAACGTCTCGTTCATGAGCGCTGCGACCTCGGCGTCCTCGAACGACTCGTGCTCCATCACATGGCACCAGTGGCAGGTGGCGTAGCCGATGGAGAGGAAGACCGGCTTGTCCTGGCGCTTCGCTTTGGCGAACGCCTCCTTTCCCCACGGGTACCAGTCCACCGGATTGTGGGCGTGCTGGAGCAGGTACGGGCTCTTCTCGTCGATCAGGTGGTTGGGCCGGCGGCCCTCCTGATCCGGGGTCTGGGCCATGATGCCTCCACAGCGTCGCGGCGCGACACCCGTGGCCGTGGCTCACATTTACCGCGCCTCAGCGCAGGTAACGGCTCACGCCTTCTTGGCATTTCGGAGGTACGCGGGGGTTCGGGCCCGGGACCCCTACTCCTGCAGGTTGAACGTCTTGACCAGGAACACCGCCATCTGTGCTCGGCTGACCGTTGCGTCTGGGCAGAACAGGGGCGGGTTTGCGCTGCAGCCGGCGGTGATGCCGCGGGCAGCGAGATCCTCGATCCATGGGGCGAACGGGTTGTCCACCGGCACGTCGTCGAACACGCCGACGGCGGCGGGGGGCTGGTACAACGGCCCCTCCAGCGTCCTCAGCAGGAACTTGGCCATCTGGTTCCGGGTGAGTGGAGCATTGGGGCAGAACAGGGGCGGGTCGGCACTGCAGCCGGCGGTGATGGCACGCGCAGCCAGCTCCTCGATCCAGGGCGCAAACGGGTCGTTGATCGGAACGTCATTGAAGATGCCGATGGCGGGCGGTGGCGTGTAGTAGCGTCCCTCCTTCGACTTGAGCAGGAACTTGGCCATCTGGTTGCGAGTGACCGGAGCGCCGGGGCAGAACAGTGGCGGGTCGGTGGCGCAGCCGGAGGTGATGCCGGCGGAGTACAGTGTCTGGATCCAGTAGCGCGCCCAGTAGCCGACCGGCACGTCATCGAAGATCTGTACCGGCTCGAGCGCGAAGTCGATGTTCGGGGTGTTGACGCCGTCGGTGACGATGACCGGGGTCCCAGTCGTCACGTCGCAGCCGCTGTTGCAAGGGATGTTGTCGTACAGCTCCTTGAGATACCCATAGCTCGAAGATACTGCCACGTAGTATGTGCCGGCCGGCAGACCTTGCAGGGAGTATGCGCCGCTGCTGGTGGACTCAGTCACAGCCGTGGCTACAGGCGTGCCCTGTTCGTCGTAGGCCTGCGCTACTCCAAAGACACCTTGGCCGTTCAACGCGTCCGTCAGGTGGCCGGAGATGCTCCCCTTTCGGTCGAGGGCGATGTCGATCGACGTGTCGCTGCCGATCGTGACTGAGATCGGGGTGCCGGTCGTGACATCGCAGCCGCCGTCGCACGGAATGTTGTCATACAGTTCGTCGTGGTAAGCGTTGTGACTCGTTAGGATGAAGTAGGTGCCGGTTTGTAGACCCTGAATCTGAAACAGGCCATTACTGTCGGTCCAGAACTGGCTCACGATGCTCCCAGTCAAGTCGTATGCTGCAACTTGCGCATTTTCGATCGGCGTGCGGGAGGCGGCGTCCGTGACCTGCCCCGAAATCTGGCCGAACGCGGTCAGCGAGAACGAGATCTCCGTTGTGCCGCCGACCGCCGTGACAATCGGAGTACCGGCAGTGGGATCACAGCCATCTGGACAGTCAATGCCGTCGTAGACCTGATCGACCCATATACCCCAGTCCTCCGCCATGGCAAAAAAGGAACCTGCCGGGAGCTGATTGATCTCGAACTGACCTGCTGTATCGGCAAAGGTGTAGCCCACCTGGGTGCCAGCGGTGTCGTATACGGAGATAAAGGGCAGGTCCGGTGCGACGCCCGTAGCGGCCGTCACTGTCCCTATGATCCGCGATTCTGGGTTGAGGGTGAAGTCAATTCCGGTCACATCCGTGCCGAGAGTCAATGTGATCGGGGTTCCTCCTGTCGGATCACAGTCGAAGGGGCAGGAGATCTCCTGATACAGCTCCGTGATGTGACTGTACTCTGCAGCCGTCGCATAGTGGGTTCCCGGCTCGAGCTCTCCGTAGGTGAAATCTCCAAGTAGGTCGCAGTACGTACTGCCCTCTAGGTATCCCGAGGCACTGTAGAAGTACACTAAGGCGTTTTCGAGAGGCGACCCCGATACCGAGTCAAGGACGGTACCGGAGACCGTTGGAAGACGATCGAGCGCGAAGTCTATGTTCGGTGTCGTGGCGCCTGCCACAACCTGGATGGATGTGCCGGTGGTCGGATCGCACCAGTTGGGGCACGGAATGTCCTCGTACAGCCCTCCCATATGCGTGTCGTGCGTGGCGACGACGAAGTAGGTGCCGGGTATCAGCTTGGGTAGCGTGTAGACCCCGGTACTATCGGTGAATATGTAGCCAACCAGTGAGCCAGCCGTATCGTAGGCGCTGAGCTTGACTGAGTCCAGGGGTGCTCCGGATCCCGACTCCACTACGGAGCCACTTATCGCCCCGGCCGGCTCCAGGGCGAAGTCGATTCTGTCCGTGATCTGGCCCGACGTCACTGCGATCGGTGTACCAGTCGTTGGGTCGCACCAGTCGGGGCACTGGATGTCGTTATAGAGCTCGTTCAGATACCAATCTCCGTAGAGAGTCGTCTCTGCGAAGTACGAACCGGCTGGAACGACATCGACTCTGTAGTGGCCGCCCGAGTCGGTGGCTGCTTCCGCATACCAATCCCCTGAGGCGTCGAAGAGCTCGACATAGGCCGAGCCAAGTGGTGAGCCGTCTTCGGCGTTGGTCAGAGTTCCGCGGATCTCTCCCCCGAGCTGGAGAGCAAAATCGATGCCGGTCGTGGTCTGGCCGTCGACCACGGGAACCGGTGTGCCATCTCCCATGTAACAGTAGTTTGTGCAGGGAATGTCGTCATACAGCTCGTCGATGTAGGAGAGCTGATTCCAGGTCCTGACGTAGCAGTTACCGGTGCCGAGGCCGCTCATCGTGTAGACACCGTCCGGCCCGGTCATGGTCTCGGCGTCGAACGACGGATCCGGGCAGTAGACCTCGACCCGCGTATACGGGATGGGGTTGCCGTTGGCCTGGTCGGTCAGGGTGCCGGTGATGGCCCCGGCGCCGGTCGCAGCCGACGTCTTGAGCGGCCGGTTGGGGTCCGGCGGCAGGCTCGGCTGCCAGTTCTCCAGGCGCCCCTCGAAGTCTTTGATGCGGCCGCTGAGCTGGCCTGCCTCATCGAGCACCGGGTTCGCAACCGTCCAGTGCAGGCCAATGAGATTGCGCGTCTGCTCGTCAATCTGCCAGCGGAGCTGCTCCAGCTCCCGCGAGAACAGTGCGGGCGGCGACGCGGCCACGTGCTCGGCGCGGTTGATGTCGGCCTCGAGGCGGTCAAGGCGGCCATCGATCCCCTGGAGGGCGGTTTGCACTGCATTCGCCTTCGCCTGCGGGGAGGCCGGAGCAGGGGTGGTTCCGGCCAAAGCCGGTGTAACAACGAAAAGGGTGGCGAGAAGCAACGCCGAAGCGGCGAACGGGCTGACGGATGAACGGCTGCGAGACATCTCGACCTCCTCCGGTGCCTCGAGCCGAGGCACCATCAATGAACCTCTCCTGCGCCAGTGGGCGGGCTGGTCGGCTCTGGACAGAAAGGACGCTAGATTGACAGACATGAGCGTGCTCGATGACATGAGTAGTGTACACCCGGCCAGAACCTATCTCAAGCTAGAACAATGAGTTGCGAGTGAGTCTCGTGCGCGAAACGAGCTCCCTGACCGCGGTGCGAGGGGGAGGAGCCTGCCGAGTGTTTGGCACCGCGGGGGCGCCCGGAATCCGGGCTTGGCCGGTTCTCTGACCCCCTGAGTACCTCTCTAGCCGCTGCGCAGCAGCTCGAGCAGGCGTGTCATGTCCCGGGGGAGCGGTGCCTCGAAGGTCATCGGTTCACCCGAGGCCGGGTGCGAGATCTCGAGCCTGGCCGCGTGCAGGGCCTGGCGGGGGAAGTCGCGGCAGGCCGCGGCGAGACGCGGCTGGAGGAGAGCGCGCCACTGGCGGCCGGCGTAGACCGGGTCGCCGACGACGGCGTGGCCGATGTGCGCCATGTGGACGCGGATCTGGTGGGTACGCCCGGTGATCAGGCGGCAGGCGATGAGCGACACCCCCTCGAACCGCTCCTGCACGTCGTACAGGGTCCTGGCGGCGCGGCCGGTTTGGACGACGGCCATGCGCTGGCGCTGGCTCGGGTGACGGCCGAGGGGAGCGTCGACGACGCCCTCCGAATGGCGGGGCTCTCCGTAGCAGACGGCCAAGTAGGTCTTGCTCACCTCGCGCCGCCTGAAGGCGAGGGAGAGCCGCCGGTGCGCGGAGTCGTTCTTGGCGACCACTATCAGGCCGGTGGTGTTCTTGTCGAGGCGGTGGACGATGCCCGGACGCTCGACGCCGCCGATCCCGGAGAGGTCGGTGCAGTGGTGGAGGAGGGCGTTGACGAGGGTGCCGGCGGGGTTGCCGGCTGCGGGGTGAACGACCAGCCCGGCCGGCTTGTTGATGATGAGGATGTGCTCGTCCTCGAAAACGACGTCCAGATCGATGGCCTCGGGGCCGAGCCGGGAGGGCCGCGGCTCGGGCTCGTCGACCTCGATCACGGAGCCCGTTTTGAGTAATAGGGAGGGTTTGGCGGTCCTCCCGTCGACCGTCACCCGTTCCTCGTCCAGCAGCCGACGTGCCCGGGAGCGGCTCCATTTCGGGTTGAGGAGGGCGAGGGCCCGGTCGAGACGTTCCGCTTCCAGCTCCGGTGGCACGGTGAAGCGGTGGTGCGGGCTCACGATACTCGGCGGCGCCCGATCCAGTAGTGGGTGCCGATGCCGATCAGGACGAGGACGATCCCAATCCCCTGGCTGGTGGACAGCACGCCGTGGATGACGAAGCCGCGTTCGGCATCGCCGCGCGTGTACTCGAGCAGGAAGCGGCCGGCGCCGTACAGAAGGAGGTAGGTGGCGAAGACCCGGCCGGTCGTCACCCGCTGCCGGTACAGCCAGGCCAGCAGGCCATAGAGCGCGAGGTTGAACAGCAGCGCGTAGACCGGGAACGGCTGCAGCGGGACGTTGAGCGGCGTTCCCACGTTCTGTGCGGCGGCCGGGTTGGTGTAGGTGATGGCCCACGGCAGGTGGCACTCCTTGCCCCAGCAGCAGCCGGCCATCAGGCAGCCGATGCGGCCGATCGCCTGCCCGAGCGATACCGACGGCATCAGGACATCGGCGGTTGGCAGGAACGACAGCTTGTAGCGCCGGAACAGCACCGCGGCCGCGATCAGGGCCGCGATCAGCCCGCCGAGAAAGACCCCTCCCGCGCGCAGAACGCCGACCAGCTCGGCCGGATGGTGCACGTAGCGCGGCGCTTCGACGATGACCAGTAGCGCCTTCGAGCCCAGCAGCGCCCAGATGACGAGCCATAGCCCGAGGTCGACGATTCGCGCCCCGTCCAGGCCGGCGCCGTCCGCGCGCCGCTTGGCGGTCCACAGCGCCAGCAGGACCGCCGTGACCAGCAGGATGCCGTAGGTCGGGATCTGCAGGAATCCGAGGTCAATCAGGATCGGGTGCATGCTCGGTCTCCCCGGGGCGCCTCAGCTCGTGCAGGATGAGCAGCGCCGCGCCGACGGTGATGGCGCTGTCGGCGACATTGAAGTCGGGCCATGAGTAGGTCCCGCCGCCGATCCGGATCCAGAGGTGGATGAAGTCGACGACCCACCCGTAGAGGATGCGGTCGAGCAGGTTGCCGAGCGCGCCCCCGAGGATCAGCCCTAGCGCCACCGAGGTCAGGCGCCCGCGGTCGCCGTGGCGGTACACGGTCCAGGCGATGATCACCACCGCGGCGACGATGACGGCCTGCAGCAGGATGCGTGTGAGCGGCCCGCCGTCGGCGAAGAGGCTGAACGCGATGCCACGGTTGTGGACGTGAGTTAACGTCACGCCGGGGAGGACGTTCACCCAGCTGCCGTGAACGAGCCAGCGGAGGACGGCAGCCTTGGTCAGGCGATCGAAAAGAATCACGCCGGCGGCGGTCAGCCAGGGGAGGGCGCGCCGCATCAGTTGGCGGCATCCTCGGGAGCTCGCAGCTCGGCGCGCCCCTCCGCAAGCAGCCGTCCAACGACCTGGTGGCATCGCGCGCACAGGCCGGGCAGGTCTTCAGCCTCGACGGGCTCCTCAACGCGCCGCCAGCAGCGGGCGCAGGTGTGGCCCGTGAACGGCTCGCAGCGAACCGTGAGCCCCGGGTAAGCCTCGACCGGCGCGCCGGGTGCGTCTCCTCCCTGCAGCCGTGTTAGGGAGACGATGAGGAACTCCGTCAGGTCGGTCGCCGTGGCCTGGAGATCCTCCTCGAGCATCGCCAGCTCGCCGCTGATCGTGGCACGTGCCTCGAGCGACTTGCCGATCACCTCGTCCTGGCGCAGGGCCTCGAGCTGCCGGTACACAACGTCACGGAGCGCCAGCAACCGGCGCCAGCGCTCGTCGCCGGCTGCGTCCTCGGGAACGTCGTCGAGGGAGGTGAAGGCCGCGAGATGAACGGATGCTTTCCGATCGCCGGGGAGGTGGGCCCACGCCTCATCGGCGGTGAAGCTCAGTACCGGCGCGAGCAGCGTGATCAGCGCTTCGGCGACTCTGAAAACGACAGTCTGTGAGGCGCGGCGTCTGTCCTCGTCCGGGTGGTCGCAGTACAGCCGGTCCTTCAGGATATCGAGGTACAGGCTCGAGAGGTCGACGGTGCAGAAGTTGAGGATGCGGTGGAACACCGTCGACAGGTCGAAGCTGGTGTAGGCGGCAACCATGCGCTGGGCCAGCTCGTGCGCCCGGCGTAGGACGTAGGCGTCGATGCCCGAGATGCCGCTGACCGGAACGGTATCGCGTGCCGGGTCGAAGTCTGCGAGGTTGGCGAGGAGGAAACGCAGCGTGTTGCGGATCTTGCGGTACGCGTCCGCGTTGCGGGTCATGATCTCCTCGGAGATTCGCAGATCCTCGCGGAAATCAACCATCGCCGTCCAAAGGCGGATGATGTCGGCGCCGTACTCCTTGAGCAGCACTTGCGGATTGACGACATTGCCGAGGGACTTGGACATCTTGCGACCCTCGGCATCGACCACGAAGCCGTGGGTGAGGACTTGGCGGTAGGGCGCGCTTCCCTTCAGTCCCTCCGCGATCAAGAGCGAGGACTGAAACCACCCGCGGTACTGATCCTGGCCCTCGACATACAGGTCGGCCGGCCAGTCCAGCTGCCAGCGGTCGGTGTCGCACACGGCGAGATGGCTGACGCCCGAGTCGAACCAGACATCAAGGATATCGTGCTCCTTGGCAAAGGTCGTCGCACCGCACGAGGGGCAGGCGTAGCCCTCCGGTACCAGATCCTCAGGCGGGTGGTTGAACCAGGCGTCCGCTCCCTCCCTGAGGAACAGCTGACGGATGTGATCGAACAGCGACTCGTCGATTGCCGGCGCGTTGCACGAGGCGCAGATCAACACCGTGATCGGCACGCCCCACAGCCGCTGCCTCGAGATGCACCAGTCGGGCCGGCTCTCGACCATGCCCTCGATGCGGGGCCGGCCCCAAGCCGGGACCCAGCTCGCCTCGCGGATCCCGGTCAACGCCCGCTGGCGCAGCTCATTGCGATCCATGCGGATGAACCACTGTGGTGTGGCCCGGAAGATGACCGGGTTCTTGCACCGCCAGCAGTGCGGGTAGGAGTGTTCGACGCTACCGTGCGCTAGCAGGACGCCTCGCTTCTCGAGCGCCTCCACGATCCTCGGGTTGGCCTCAAACACGTGAAGCCCTTCCCAGTCGGGTGCCTCGGATGTGAAGAAACCGCCGTCATCCAGGGGCGCAAACGGCTCCAGGCCGTACTGCTGTCCGATCACGAAGTCCTCGGCGCCATGGCCGGGCGCGGTATGAACCAGGCCTGTCCCCTGGTCAAGAGTGACGTGGTCAGCGAGGATGAAGACGCCTTCGCGGTCGGCCAGGGGATGGCGGTAGTGGCTGCCCTCGAGGTCGGAAGGGTTGACCGTGCGCAGGGTGCGGTAGCCGTCCCAGCCGGCCGTCTTCGCGGTGGCATCGACCAGCTCGGCGGCGAGCAGGTGGAGCCTCCCGTGATGCTCGACGAGGGCGTACTCGGAGCTCGGGTGGAGTGCGATTGCGAGGTTGGACGGCAGTGTCCAGGGTGTCGTCGTCCAGATGACGGCGGCGGCCGGGGTGGATCCGTCGATGCCGAGCGCTCGGCGGGCGTCCTCCGCCAGCGCGAACGCCACCGTGATCGACGGGCTGGTGTGATCCTCGTACTCGACCTCGGCCTCGGCCAGGGCCGTGCGGCAGGAGGTGCACCAGTGGACCGGCTTCAAGCCGCGCTCCACGTATCCTGCGAGCAGGAACCCGTGCAGGGCCGAGGCGATCTCGGCCTCGTAAGCGAAGTCCATGGTCAGGTACGGGTCGTTCCAGCGTCCGAGCACGCCCAGGCGCGAGAACTCTTCGCACTGGATCTTCACGAACCGTTCGGCGTAGTCGCGGCAGGCCCTCCGCACCTCGCCGACCGACATTGCCGCCTTGCGACTTCCGAGCTTCTGGTCGACCTGATGCTCGATGGGTAGGCCGTGGCAGTCCCACCCCGGAACGTACGGGGCGTCGAAGCCCATCATGGTGCGGGACTTCACAATGACGTCCTTGAGGATCTTGTTGAGGGCGTGCCCCATGTGGAGGTGACCGTTGGCGTAGGGCGGGCCGTCGTGGAGGATGAACCGCGGCGCGCCCGCGCGCACCTCGCGGATTCGGTCATAAAGCCCGATCTCGTCCCACCGCTTCAGCATCTGCGGCTCACGCTGCGGTAGCTGGGCCCGCATTGGGAACTTCGTCACGGGGAGATTCAGCGTCTTCCGATACATCGCCCTTCCGTGCCTCCGGACAGCGAGCCTACGCGTGGCATGAACGACCGTCAAGCCGCCGCTCCCGCCGTTGCCACCGGTCGACGAGCCGTCAGGAGGGTGCCGGACCTGCAGTACTCAGGATGGAGCGAACCCGTTGCACCACCTCTGCGGTCGAGAACGGCTTGGTGATGTAGCCGGCTGCGCCGACCTCGCGACTACGGCGGACGTCCTGGACGAGGTCGCGCGCAGTCAGCATGATGATTGGCAGGTTCGCGGTATTCGGATTGGCACGCAATGTCCGAGCGAGGTCAAAACCGTCGGTTACCGACGCCAGCGCGACATCGAGCAGAACGAGGTCGACCCGATAGCTGGCGAGAACCGAGAGGGCTTCCGCCGGCGAGCGTGCCTCCAACGTGTCGAACCCTTCCCGCCGGAGCTTGAAGGAGAGGATACGAAGAATATACGGCTCGTCATCGACGAGTAGAACCCGGCCCTCCATCACGCCGAGTGTACGACTTGACAACCCCCCATTCAACCCGGAGCTCCTCTCCACTGCGTCAACGGGGGGCCTCTCGCGAGCCCGATCGCGGCTTGGAGTTGGGTACCCGCGCGCTGCCGTGCGCTTCCTCTGGCCGGTGTCCCGATCGCTGCGGGCAGTTCCTGGATCGCCAACGTCCGAAGCACGCCCAGGAGTTCTTTCGTTTCTTACCTTGGTGCTCTTCGCGTCGTCGCGGTTCACTAATTGTCTGGCGTGGCGGGAACTGCTGGCGGTCGGGCCTCGAGGATCACAACCGCGGCGGCGTAGCCGCCCTGATGAGTGATGCTCAGATGTGTACTCCCGATCCCGAGCCTTGCGGCGTGCTCCAGCGCGCGGCCTCGCAGCCGAAGCTCGGGGCGCCCTCCCTCCGCCTTGACCACCGTGAGGTCATTCCACCGGATGCCCGCGTCTGCTGGGCCGAGAAGAGCCTTGAAAGCCGCCTCCTTGGCCGCCAGCAGGCCGGCGAGATGCTCAGCGTCTGAGGGCCGAGACAGCTCGTCGGCAACAAAGCACCGACGCAGGAAGCGCTCGCCGTATCGGGCCAGGAGATGCTCGACGCGCTTCACTGCGATCAGATCGAGTCCGACGCCGACAATCATGGGGAGTGCTGAGCCGGTCTCGTCGGCATCATCTCGGCCGCGAGGAGGAGGAGGTGCAGCAGTCCGAACCCACTGATCAGCCCGCGCAGGGCCGGCAGATCGAGAACCGTCACAAGGGGGTAGGGGATCCAGGTGAGAATCGTCGACCACGCAGCGCTCCACGGCAGCAGGAGCATCAAGAGGCCAACGTTGACGAGGTACCCCACGTAGGCAACGATGATGACGAAGCGGACCGCCCTCACCGCGCCATACTAGCAAGACGTCTCGGGAGTTGCACAACTCATGAAGGAAATAGGAGTTCGTGATCATGGGTTGGGGGCTAGGCGGTCTGCGGCCCACAAACTGAGTAGGAGTATGTACTTGGAGCCGATTCCGAGCGTTAGATCGCCACTTGCGAATGGGTGGTCAAGTTGCTCTTCCTTGGGGTGAGCGCGCAGAGCACTCACCCGAACACCGACGCACGGACTCCCGGCCCGCTGGATCCCCAGCTCCGGTCGCGAGCGTTGCCTTCCCGGCATGCTAGTGTGATCTCGTGGTGGTTCGCATCCTCTGGGGCTCACCCTTGCCGCCCGTCCGATCTGGTGTGAGCGACTACGCCGTCGAGCTGCTCCCCGAGCTCGCCCGGCTGGCGCGGGTCAGGGTCCTGCTTCCGCCGCGCAGCGCGGATCAGCGGGCGTTGCCGGAGATCGCCGGCTGTATTCTGGTCGACTGCGACGAGCCGCCGGAGCCCGGCGAGATCCTGCTTGTCCACATCGGGAATAACCCGTATCACGAGTGGCTCCTGCCGCATCTCGATAACCCCCAGTGCGTCGCTGTTCTTCACGATCTCGTGCTGCACCACATCCTGGTCGAGTCGACGCTGGCCCGCGGCAGCTTTGACGCCTATCAAAAGCTGCTGAGAGAGGCGTACGGCGGACGCGGGACGGCGCTGGCGGCCGCCCGTCGCTTCGGCATGGTGGGCCACCGCGATCCCTTCCTGTTCCCGGCGCGAGTTCCTTTCCTGCGGTCGGCTCGGGCGGCGATCGTGCACTCCAGATGGGCCGAGGCCCAGCTGCGCGGCGACCGTCCGCATCTCCCGGTCGGTGTGCTGCCGATGCCTGCTCTCGACCCAGGTTCACCGATCGACCGCCGGGCAATCCGCGGGCGTTTCGGTGTTGGTGAGGAGGAGTTCCTGCTGATGCACCTGGGCTTCATGACCCGGGAGAAGGGCCTCGAGGACATCCTGGCCGCGCTTGCGGCTCTGGACCGGCTTCGCGTCCCTGCGCGCCTCCTGCTTGTTGGCGAGGGGCAGCGCGCGATGGATCTCGAGGCCATGGCTGCGCGAGTCGGCGTGGCGTCGCGGGTGGCGGCGACAGGGTGGATTCCGAGCGACGAGTTTCCAGTTGTGGCGGCGGCTGCCGACCTCGGCATCGTCCTACGGAAGCCCTCTGCCGGCGAAACCTCGGCCGCCGTGCTCCGGTTCCTCGCCTGTGGGACGCCTGTGGTGGTGTGCGGCCTGCGGCAGTTCCTGGAGTGGCCGCTGGAGGCGGTCGAGCGTATCACTCCTGGTCCGTCGACGGCGGCCGAGTTGGTCCGCACCGTGATGAGAGTGTGCGCCGAGCGCGGCACAGGGGCGGCCCGCGCGAAGCGCGAGGCCGCTCGGCGGGCCTACACCGACGAGCACCGCCCGCCGGCGGTCGCCCAGAAACTGGTTTCGCTGCTCGAAGAGCTGGTGGCGTAGAGGAGTCTTTGCAGCGCGCTGCGGCCGGGTTCTGTGGAGGCACACGACGCCCGAGTTTTCTGGGGCGGGTGGGGGTACATCTTACGTTTTCCGTCTTCCCTCTCCCCGGGTGGGTGGAGGTCGTCTCGCGTCTCACGTCTCCCGTTTCCCCGGTGGGGGGCAACCTAATCACTTGATTACTTAATGAGTTAGTCACCTGGCGGTGGACCGACGCCGAGCGCCGTCTGCAACAGGTGGTCTGCGACCGCGGCCGCCTGTGCCAGCTGCAGGTTCCTTTCGACCACCTCATCGTTCGGGCTCAGCTCATGGCTTCTCTGGAGCAGCGGCACCGCGTCGTCGTAGCGCTGCATGCGGTACAGGGTGGCTGCGAGCAGGTTGAGGACTGCAGGATCGTTGGGTCGGCGCTTGGCCACTTCCCGTAGATGTTCGAGAGCGCCGTTGAGATCACCGCGGTAGTAGGACAGCAGGCCGGGGAGGAGGTCCGAGCCGTGCTGGGGGTCGAGGGTGAGGCCCTTCAGCATTCGCTCAGCCTCGGAAAGATGCGAGGTCGAGGCCAGGGCCAGCACCAGGGCCGCCGAAACATCCGTGGGTGAAAAGCCACCAGCAATCGCTGCCTTGAGTTGGTCGACGGCTGCACTGCTGTCGCCCCTGGCGAGAAGATACTGACCGAGCCGGGCCTCGACCTGGGGGTCGTCCTGCAGGAGGTTCGACGCGGATCGCAAAGCCTCACCGGCCTCCTTTACCTTGCCGCTGGCCAGGAGCAGCTCACCGTATGCCAGCTGAACCTCGGGCAGCAGCGGGTTCTCCTGCAGCGCTGTGGCGAGCTCCTTGATGGCCCGGTCCTTACGCAGCAGCGACGCATCCAGGAGCCCGAGTGCGGCCCACGCGCGATCTGAGTGGGGACGTTTCTCGGTCTGCTGCCTGAACACATCGCGTGCAGCCGACTGATCGCCCATTGCCAGGTACACCTCTCCCAGGCGGAGCTGCAGCTCGAGGTTGTCCTGCTGGTAGTTGAGAGCGCTCTTCAATGCGTACTCGGCCTCCTGCCAGCGACTGTCGCGCTGTGCAGCTTCCGCCAGCAGCTCGAGGGCCGCGACGTTGCTGGGCTGGCGTCCGACCGCCTGCCGCAGGAGCTCGAGACTCGTCGCCACGTCGCCTTCATCGAGCAGGCGGTTCGCCCGCAGGATCAGCTCCGGAACGGACAGGCTTTCGGGAGGCGGGGAAGTCGCTGTCGAAGCGCCGCCGCTGGCGGTTGCCAGGTTCCGGCGGAGCTCGTCGGCCTCGCCGGTGCGGCCGAGACGGTCGAGCAGGGCGAGCTTGAGCGGCAGTAGGCGGCCGTCGTTCGGGTACGCCTCCAAGAGCCGGTTGACGTCGGCCAACGCGGCCCCGAGATCGGTTCCGGTCTCGAGCCTCTGCTGAACCGACAGGAGCGTCTTCTCGAGGTCGGGGGCCGGAGCGCCCGAGGACGTCATGGGCGGCCGCGCACCTTGCTTCTTGATGCGGTCGAACAGCTGCAGGAACTCGGCCGTGTAGTAGTCGGGCACAAGGGTCAGGTTGGGGTCCTCGAGAAGGGCGGCACGGAGATGTGTCGGCACGTCAGTCTCGCGCCCGAGTGCGAACAGGGTCCACGCAATACGAACGTGGAGTTCGGCCCGGTGGTGAGCGTCGGTCGTTTCCGACAGGGCCTGCGTGTAGAGAGCGACCGCGCGCGAGAACGCGCCCTGACGGTAGGCTTTGGTGGCGGCAGCCTCGCTGGGCGTCTGGTCCTGGGCGACAGCCGCCCCGGTCACCAAGGTCATGAGCACGAACAGCACCGCCGCCAGGGTTCGTTTCGTCATGATTGAGACTGTACCTCCGTGAGGCCCGGGCGGCAAGTCACGCAGGACCGCGCACCGCAAAGCCCGTCTGTGACGACTGGGGCGGTAGTCCCAGACGGCCACCGTAGCGGCGCAGAAGCTCGAGGTGCGCCGCAGACCTGCTTCTTCTCGCGCGGGAGCTAATCACCGGGCGGCGCGACGGCGAGGGTGACCGTCGGGCCAGGCAGGCGCGGCACGTCGATGGTCGTCTCGAACGGCTCGCGATCGGGCCACCTGACCGCAAGACGGTGCTTGCCGGCCGCGACCTTCACCTTGATCAGCGGCAGCTTTCCGAGCGAGGCGCCGTCGAGGAAAGCGGTGCCGCCGGGCGGCGCGCCCTGATCGTAGACCAGGGTGAGCTGGCCCACATCGAGGGTCAGAGAGACAACCCTGGTGCGCCACGAGACCTCTCGTTCGAAGGTTTGCGGCGGGTAGCCGGACAGTGACAGGGTGAAGCTATGCCGGCCTTGCTCGAGGTCCAGGTTGCGGCTCTGGATCTTGTCGGTTCCGAGCTGCCTGCCGTCGACCGCCACTTCTGCCGGTGGGTCGATGATGAGTCGTACCGTGACCGGCCCGGCTGGTGTCGGCGTCGGCGTGGGGGTTGGGTTTTCGGTGGGGGTCGGTGTCGGGTTGGGCGTGGCGGTCGGCGCCGGCGTAGCGGTGGGTGTTGGAGTAGCGGTTGGGACCCACGGCGCCCCTTCCGGACCGAATACCATTCGTTGCGCATCCGGAGAGAAGTAGAGTAGCCCAGCTCCCCCGACGACTACCAGGAGCAGAACGAGGAAGATGATCAGCACCGGACTATGATGCCGCTCTTCTTCCTCGACAACGTCGTCGACGTGGCTGATGGTCGAGGATGTCGCCAGCATCTCGGGTTCGGACGACGTTAGATGCTCTGTCGACGCTTGGGTGCGGAGCGCGCCCTGGCTCTGCTCGGCGCGGGCGACCAGGTTGCGCAGCACAGCGGATGTCTGCTCGTCTGCGGGTGCCGTGCCGTCGGCTAGACCCGGGGCGATGGCTCGCAAAGCCCTGGCAAGCTCACCCGCGGTCTGGAACCGTCTGGCAGGATCCTTCTGCATGCAATCGAGGATGATCTGGTCGAGCCCTTCCGGACACCAGCCGGCAATCACGGATGGCGGTGGAGGATCGAGGTTGAGGATGTTGTAGAGGACATTGCTGAGGGACTTGCCCTCGAACGGACGCTGGCCGGTGATCAGCTCATAGCCGACGACGCCGATGGCGAAGATGTCAGTCCTGGGGTCGATGGTCGTCCCCTGGATCTGCTCGGGCGCTAGGTAGCCGGCGGTCCCGAGTGCGATGCCGGTCTGTGTGAGCTTGGTACCCCCCTCGAGGGACTTGGCGATGCCGAAGTCCATGATCTTGACAATGCCGTCTTCCAGCACACGGATGTTCGACGGCTTGATGTCGCGGTGAACGATCCCGTGCTGGTGTGCAAACTCTAGGCCCTCGCAGACCTGCAGCAGGAGGGAGACAATGGCCCGTGGGTTGTCGTCCAGAACCTCGGACTTCAGGAGCTCGTCAAGATCGTAGCCGGTGAGGAACTCCTGGACCAGGTAGGGGACCTCCTCCTCGATCCCGAAGTCGAACACGAGTGTAATGTTGGGGTGAACGAGATTGCCGACAAACTGAGCCTCACGGAAAAACCGCTGTCTCACTTCCGCATCGGGTGTCGCACACAACTTGATTGCAACGGAACGCTTGATGTAGGGATCCCAGCCCTTGTAGATGATGCCAAACCCGCCGGCCGCGATCCGGCTGACAATCTCATACTTTCCGATGCGTTTGGGCGTCTCCACGGTGCTACTCTAGCCGACCCCGGCCCAGCCAGCAATTTGTCGAGCGATTCCTTCTGATGCGCACTTCGCCCTCGATTCCTGGGCGGGCGGGGGGCCTCTCCTCTTCCTCTTCTCTTCGATCTTCCAGGGCGGATGGGAGGGACCTTCTCACTCTCTCACTTCCTCACCTGCTCGCTTCCCGGGCGGGAGGGGGAACTTAATCATCCGATGACTTCATCACTTCATCACTTCCGTGATCACTTCGGCAGTCCATGCGTCAGGTAGAAGGACAGCTCCTCGAGATGGACCTTGAGGTCGACCGAGCGAATGAGCACGCTCTGCGGCCCCTTCACCTGGACCGGCGCGAAGTTGAGGACGGCGCGGAGGTGAGCGGCGACCATCTGATCGCAGACCTCTTGCGCTGTCTCCGGAGGTGTGGTGATGACACCGATCTCGACCTCCCGCTGACGCACGATCTCACCCAGCCGCGACGCGTCCTCGACCAGCAGGCCGGCCGGCGTGGGCTCTCCGATCTTGCGCGGGTCGGAGTCGAGGATGCCGACTACCAGGAAGCTCTCGCTCGCGAAGCGCGAGTAATGGCAGAGGGCCGTGCCGAGGTTTCCTGCCCCGACGATCACGAGGCGGTGCTCGCGGCTGAGGCCGAGGATTTCGATCAGGTAGTGGCGCAGCTCATGAACGCTGTAGCCGACACCCCGCACCCCGAACTCGCCAAAGTAGGCGAGGTCCTTGCGGATCTGGGCCGAGTTGAGGTTGAACCGGCGCGCGAGCTCCTGGCTGGAAACCGTCTCGATGCCCAGGGACTCCAGCTGATCGACGCAGCGGAGGTAGATCGAGAGACGCGCGATGGTCAGCTCCGAGATGGTGTCGACGTTGAACTGACGCTTTATCGACGGCATGGATCACCTCACGAGCATCCTTGCAGCGGATCTGGCGGCGGCGAGCAGCGGTGTCGGCAGAGTTCCAAGCACGACAACCGCGAGCGCCGCCACCGCGGCCACGGCGGTGATCGTCCGCGAGCGCGGATAGTCCGGCTCGCGTCTGGGGAGCGGACGCATGTAGAGGACATACACTACCCGAAGGTAGTAGAAGGCCGAGATCAGCGAGTTGACGACGCCGAGAACGGCGAGCCAGATGAGGCCCTGGTTGACTGCGGAACGGAAGACCAGGAACTTGGCAGCAAAGCCAACGAATGGGGGAACCCCCGCCAGCGAGAACATGCAGACGGTGAGCGCGAGTGACAGCACCGGTCGTTTCCATCCCTGTCCGGCGAGATCGGAGATCAGATGCGGCTCGCTTTCGCCCTCCGAGAGCAAGGCGACGACGGCGAAGGCACCGATGTTCATGAACGTGTAGGCCGCGAGGTAGAACAGCACCGCGCTGGAGCCGTCGGAGCCGGCGACTATGACGCCGACCAGCGCATAGCCCATGTGTGCGATGCCGGAGTAGGCGAGCATGCGCTTGATGTCGCGCTGCACGATCGCGACGATGTTGCCCAGCGTCTGTGACGCTACAGCCATGATCCCGGCTGCCCACACCCAGTGATTGTTGAGGTGGAACAGATCGAGCCCCTGTGCCAGGCGCAGCAGTACGACCAGCGCTGCACCCTTGGGGACGACGGAGAGAAAGGCGGTGACCGGTGTCGGGCCGCCCTGATAGACGTCGGGCGCCCAGCCGTGGAACGGGAAGATGGCGAGCTTGAAGGCAAGGCTGCCGATCACCATGGAGAGACCGACGGCGACCAGGGGCGAGGTTACTCCCGCGACGGCCAGAACGGGTCCCATCTGCAGAAGATCGGTGGTCCCGGTGGCGCCGTAGAGTAGGGCGATCCCATAGGCCATGAAGGCGGCGGCGAACGCGCCGACGACAAAGTACTTGAGCCCAGCCTCGAGGCTCACCGGTACGCGTCTGAAGAAGGCGTTGAGCACATAGAGCGGGATCGAGAGCAGCTCGAGGCCAAGGAACAAGGGCAGAAGATCGGTCGAACAGGCCATGATCATGGCGCCGACTGCCGCCAGCATCAGGAGTGCGTAAAACTCACCATGCTCGGCATGGTTGCGGCGCAGGAACGGCCCTGCCATCCATACTGTCAGAGCCATCGCCACCAGGATGTAGATGTCGACGAAGGAGGCGACGGCATCGAGCTGCAGCATGCCGTGCCAGCTCGCACCGGGAAGAGGCAGGCTCAGGCGCGCCCAGGCGGCGCCGGCAATCGCGAGCAGGGACAGCTCGGAGGCGTACCGCCGCATTGCCGGCAGGAACGCCTCGATCAGCAGCAGAGCGGCGGCCGACAGCGTGAGAATCAGCTCGGGGAGAAGTGCGAGGAGATCAGAGTGCGTTGGCACGGCCCGTCCTCCTTAACGGCCCAGCAGGAGGCGGACTGCAGCCTCCATGGGGGAGAGAAACGTGGTCGGGTGGATGCCGATCCAGACGATGAAGACCAGGAGCGGCGCCACTGCGAGCACCTCTCGCAGGTTCATGTCCTTGAGTGAGCGATTCTCCTCGTTGGAAAGCGGATTCCAGAAGACGCGCTGAACCATCCACAGCATATAGACGGCGCCGAAAACGATCCCGAGGGCGCCGAAGATGACTGCCAACGGATGCTGCTGCCAGGCTCCGGCGAGGATCAAGAACTCGCCGACGAAACCGTTCAGCCCCGGCAATCCGATCGAGGACAGGGTGACGAGGAGAAAGGCCCCCGTGAACACAGGCACGATGGCAGCGATACCGCCGTAGTCGGCGATCATGCGCGTGTGGCGCCGCTCATAGGTCATGCCGACGAGCAGGAACAACGCTCCGGTCGAGATACCGTGGTTGACCATCTGCAGGACTGCGCCCTGCGTTGACGCCGCCGTGCCGGCCGCGAGACCGAGCATGACGAAGCCGAGATGGCTGACCGAGGAGTAGGCGACCAGCTTCTTCATGTCCGGCTGCACCATCGCCACCCAGGCGCCGTAGATGATCCCGATCACCGCCAGTACCATGATCATCGGCGCGAACGCCTCCCAGGCCTGCGGCAACATCGCCCGGTTGAAGCGCAGGAAGCCGTAGGTCCCGAGCTTGAGGAGAACGCCGGCAAGGATGATGGAGCCGCCGGTGGGCGCCTCGACGTGGGCGTCGGGAAGCCACGTGTGGAACGGGAACATCGGGACCTTGATCGCGAACGCCAGCGCGAACGCGGCGAACACCAGCATCTGTGGGCTCGAGAAGAAGCTCGTGCCCATCGCGAGTTGGGGTCCGGTCTTCAGAAACTCGGCGTAAGCGAAGCTCCAGACGCCCGTGAGCTGGTGGTTGAACCAGGCGAGGTAGAGGATGGCCACCAGCATCAGCACCGAGCCCACCATCGTGTAGATGAAGAACTTGACCGCCGCGTAGATTCGCCGAGGCCCGCCCCAAACACCGATGATGAAGTACATCGGGATCAGCATCAACTCCCAGAAGACGTAGAACAGGAACAGGTCCAGGGAGAGGAACGCCCCCAGCATTCCGGATGTCAGCAACAGGAGACAGATGTGGAAGCCCTTGACGTGCTCGGTGACCGAGCGCCAGGAACCGAGGACGACGACCGGAACCAACAGGGTGGTGAGAAGCACGAGCAGAAGCGAGATGCCGTCGACGCCGAGGTGGTAGGAAACACCGAGTTGGGGGATCCACGGTATCGGTCCCGAGTCGAGTTGGAAGCCCGGCAGGTTGGGGTTGAAGCCGGTCCAGATCAGACACGAGACGGCGAACGACACCACCGACGCGAGCAGGGCCAGCCAGCGGTGCAGGCGCTCGAGCCGCGCCGGGATCAGGGCGAGGACTGCGGCGACCGCGATCGGGCCGAGCGTAACGACGGAAAGCAGGTGCGGGACGTGCACGGTTCCCTCCGGCTACCAGAGAATCACGACGAGGAGGAGAACGCCCATCGCGACGGAGAGTGCATAGTTACGGACGTTTCCGGTCTGTAGGAAGCGCAGCAGATCGCCGCTGAGCTCGGTAGTGAATGCGGTGCCGTTGACTCCGACACCGTCAATGAGGATGACGTCGACGACCTTCCAGCACAGGGTCGCCAGGCGGTGAATCGGCTGCACAACCGCCGCCTCGTAGAGCTCATCGACGAAGTACTTGTTGGCGATGAGCTTGTAGGCGAGGGGGTAGCGATCGGCGAGGCGTCGCGGCCGCTCGAAGGCGCGCTCGCCGATGTAGAAGGAG
>Ga0307417_10000048_pt1 | contig 46279 bp, 40 predicted proteins | sample SalMarWE160210MG_2_FD_202514 | JGI IMG/M metagenome (GOLD analysis project Ga0307417, IMG submission 202514) | Salt marsh sediment microbial communities from the Plum Island Ecosystem LTER, Massachusetts, United States - WE1602-10 | ecosystem: Environmental > Aquatic > Marine > Intertidal zone... | reverse complement strand
CACTGAGCATCGCCAATGCGGCGAACAACTGGGGCGGTGCTGCAGACATCACGGCTGCTTCGACCGACTTGACCGCCGCGTTGACCACGCTGCGTTCCGAGTCGCAGACCCTCGGCTCCAGCCTCTCGGTCGTGCAGATTCGTGAGGACTTCACCAAGGCCACGATCAATACGCTGCAGAGCGGTTCTGACTCGCTCACCCTGGCCGACACCAACGCGGAAGGCGCCAACCTGCTCGCGTTGCAGACCCGCCAGCAACTGTCGACCACCGCGCTATCTCTCGCCGCGCAGGCCGACCAGAACGTGCTGCGGCTGTTCCGCTAATCAGTCTGGCAAACGCGCTGAAAACGGCGGCCTCCAGGCCGCCGTTTTTTTGCGCCCGCTGTAATTATGGTTAACGAACTCTTAACGCGCGTTCATTAACCGTCCATCAACCATAACAAATCATTATCGTCGGTAGCTGAACTTTCCGTTTGCAGGCAAGGAGTCTGCCATGAGCGACATTGTACTCTCGCCCGGCGTCCGTTCTAACCTTCTGCAATTGCAGCAGACATCGGACCTTATTACGCAGACACAAACCCGGCTTGCCACCGGCAAGCGGGTGAATTCGGCGCTCGACAACCCGATCAACTTTTTCACCGCCCAAGGATTGTCCGTGCGGGCCAACGACCTCAATTCACTGCTCGACACCATGTCCACGGGCATCAACACCATTCAAGCCGCCAACAACGGTATCTCGGCGATCACCAAGCTGGTGCAGTCCGCTCAGTCCCTGGTCAGCCAGGCGCAGCAGACCACCGACACCACGACCCGGGCGACGCTGTCGTCGCAGTTCACCGACCTTCTGGCGCAGATCGGTCAGCTGGCCGGCGACTCGGGCTTCAACGGCATCAACCTGCTCGGCGGCGACGACCTGACCGTCACCCTCAACGAGACGGCCACGTCGACCACCACCGTGAGTGGCGTTGACTACACCGATGCGACGGCTTCGCCGTTGAGCATCGCCAATGCGGCGAACAACTGGGGCGGTGCTGCAGACATCACGGCTGCTTCGACCGACTTGACCGCCGCGTTGACCACGCTGCGTTCCGAGTCGCAGACTTTGAGCTCGAACCTGGCAACCATACAGATCCGCCAGGATTTCACCAAAGCGATGATCAACACACTAAGCACCGGCGCCGACAGTCTCACGCTAGCCGACAGCAACGAGGAGGGCGCTAACCTTCTTGCCTTGCAAACGCGCCAGCAACTGTCGACCACCGCGCTATCTCTCGCCGCGCAGGCTGATCAGAACGTGCTGCGGCTGTTCAGATAATGTTAGCCGCTTGACGCGCCGCAGGACCAATCCCTTGCGCCGCGTCAGCACCGACTGGCGACCGGTAAGGAACCGAACCAAATGGGCCTCAAGGTCGAACTGAAGCCTGGTGAGCGCCTTATTCTCGGCGAGTGCCTTGTCACAAACGGCAATCACCGCACGCGGCTGCTTATCGATGGCGAGGCGCCGATCCTGCGCGAAAAAGACATCATGGTGCCGGCGAAGGCCGACACGCCGGCCAAGCGCATCTATCTGGCGGTCCAGTTGATGTATACCTCGCGCGATCCGCGCGCCCACCACGACGCCTATTTCTCGCTCATGCGCGACCTGGTGCAGGCGGCACCGAGCGCCTGGCCGCACATGGTGGCGGTAAGCAACCAAATCCTGGCCGGCGATATGTACAAGGCGCTCAAGAGCGCCAAGGCTCTCATTGCTTACGAAAAGGAGTTGCTCGATCATGCAACACGCGGCGCAAACCTACGGCGCGGTCGCCAACAAGACCGCAAATCCGCGTGAGCTGGAAGCCGATCTGCTTTTGAGCGCGGCGGCGAAGCTGCAGACGATTCGCGACGGCTGGGACAGCAAGTCCGCCGAACTCGACGCGGCGCTGCTCTATAACCGCAAGCTTTGGTCGATCTTCGTGACCTCGGCCACGAGCCCGGAAAACCCGCTGCCGATGGCCGTGCGCCAGAACGTCGCCAATATCGGGCTATTCGTGTTCAAGCAGACGCTGCGGGTTCTGGCCGACCCGAAGCCGGAAAATCTCGGCACGCTCATTACCATCAACCGCGAGCTGGCGGCTGGACTACTCGGCCGCGCCGCCTGAGCGACCAACGCAGCTCGAAGAATCAAAGACCGCGGACGAACCCGCGGTCTTTTTTTCATGCGCGGGCAGGGCGCGCGGAAGCGATATTAGAGGTAGTTGACGAGGCTGGTCTGGAACAGCAGGGCAGTGGTCTGCATCGAGGCCTGCATGCGGGTTTGCAGCGCCAAGATCTGCGCCCCGACTTCTTCGTTCGATACGCCTTCAATCTGCTGCAGGAAATCGCTCAACGTGGCGGTGGTCTGCTGGTGCCGGCTTTTTGCCGCGCTGATCGAGGTCTGCGCGCCGGCAAGAGCGATCTGGATGTCGGTGACGGTCTGAGTGCCGGGCGCAGCCAAGTTGGCCGACAGCCGCTGATTTAGCGCCGCACTCAGATCCGTCGCGTTCGGATCTGACGGGGAGACGGTCACGGCGGCGAGCGTCGCAAAGTTTTGCACCAGGGTACGGATACCATCCTCATTGGCCCGTGCCCCGTACGAAACCGCCAGCGACTGATCGATGCGCGCGGTCGCGGTCGCGCGCGCAGGATCGCTGCCGGCTTCGCCGGTGTACCAGATCACCGAATTCGCGGCGGTACCGGCGATCTGGCTCGTGGCCGAATCGAAGGGGGGGCCGTTCACCCGTTGCGGCGGATTGCTGGCGTCGGCGGCAAAGAATTCGCTAGAAGCGGTGACCGCCGACGCCGCGGTCAGCTTGGTGGCTGCCAGCGTGCCGAGCGCCGTCGTCAACGCAGTTTGCAGACTCGTCGTGGTGGCGGCCGGCGTCGCGCCGATGGTGAATTCGTTGGTGCCCGGCGAGGAGGAGGTGGTGGCCGTGAGCGTGAGGTTTTCGCTACTGCCGTCGGGCAGGGTGAAGCGGAACGTAATGGTGTCGCCGGCGTTCGGATTGCCGCCGGTGAGATCGACCGTGAGCGAAGCAGGCGACCCGCTCGGGCCGCTGGTCGTCGCATTGGTGAGGCCGGAGGTGACCGAGGCGAGCTTGAAGCCGAAGGGTGACACCGCGTCCTCATCCACCTGGAGCGAGGTCGCGGTCGGCGTGCTGAGCACCAGCCGTCCGAGGCCGCTGGTGCCGAGATCGGCCTGGTTGCGTTCCGAAATAAACTGCTTGAGGCCCGCGCGCGCTCCATCGCCACTGAGGATATGATCGAGCGTCTCCACCGCCGGCTGGTCGGTGGCGCGGCCCGAAAACAGATAGCGGTCGCCGGCCTGCGTGTTGAGCAAAGCAAGCAACTGGTCGAGCGAGGATTGTCCGGTCTGCTGCGCCAAGGCCGCCCCGCTGCCGTTGGCGCCGGTCGGGACCTGGGCCAACGCGGCTTTTACCGCACTGGACAGGTCGGTCATGCTGCTTAGCGCGCTGTTCATGAGACTGATGCGCGTCGTCGCATTGTTGATCGTGTCATTGTAGCCGCTGATCGCCGACAACTGCGCATTCAGGCTGACCGTCATCCCGCTATCGACGCCAAGGCCGGCATAGTTCGAGGACTTCTGGCCGGTAGAGAGTTGGCGCTGCAAATCGTCAAATTGCTTACGCATATTGACCAGCTGCTGGATGGCAAGCCCCGATTGGGCTCCGATCGCTGAGACGCTCATGCCGTCCTCAAATCTGCAACAAGGTGTCGAGCATGGCCTTGACCGCCGATAGAACGCGCGCATTGGCGGCGTACGAATTCTGTAAGGTCAGGAGGTTGGCCAACTCCTGGTCGACGTTGACGCTGGAAGCGTCGTTGAAGCGCTGCTGCAACGCTGACAGAACAATGTCTTGACCCTGCTTCAGGCTGTCGGCGGAGCTCGCCGCTTCGGCCTGTTGGCTTATGACCTGGCGCAGGAATGTGGTGAGCGAGGCGGAGAATGGCGCCGCGCTCGTGCCGATACCGGTGTTCGGAGAATATGTCAGCGATGTGCCGGTGAGCTGCTGATAGATGAAATCCGGCCGCGTGCTATCGCCCGAGGCTGTGCCGGCCTGGTAGACGACGAGGCCGGACGGATCAGCCGCCAGCGCCGAATTCACGGTGATGCGGCCGGAAAATCCGATGCTCTGCGAGCCCAGCGCCGTGATCGCACCGGTATAGGGTGTCGTAACGTCGGTGAAAAACGGCAGCTCGGCGCTGCCGCCGGAGAGCGAGGTCGCCGTTAAGGTGGTGCTGACGGCATCGACGTTCACGGTGTTGGCGGCGCCATCGTCCAAAATTTCCAGAGTCGTGCCCGACGGATTGGAGGCCGTCATGCCGGTTCCAGCGAATGCGGTATTGATCTGCGCGATCACCGAACCGATGCCGCCGGAAAAATCAAGGCCGACCACCGTGTCATTGGGGTCAGTAGTGGCGCTGTTGGACAGCGGCAGCGCCAAAGGGTCGTCGACCCGCATCAGCGTCAGGGTGTACGCTGTGCTGGTCCCCACATCCGTATAGTTGACCGTAATCGTGTTGCCAGCCGACAGGCTGCCGATATCGACGTCGAAGCCGCTCTGTGCCCCGACCGCGACGGCTGTGCCGCTGGTGGTCTTATCCGAGAGCGCCGAGGCCATAGCTGCGGCGATCGCGTCGAGCTGATTCTGTGCCTGCACCAAATCCTGATCGCGCATCTGGAGATAGGCGGCGATGGTGCCAGAGCGGATGGAGTTGTTTTGGATCAGGTCAATTGAATTGCCGGAGGACGCGGTGAGCGTGATCGTGCCCAGCGTGCTTTGCGAAGGGTTGGCGCTCCACTGCGAGGCCGCAGTAATCGTGCCTTGCGCATTGAAGGAAAGCTCCGAGGCCTGGGTACCGACGAGCTGGATACCGGACGTGGTGAAGATGTTGAGCTGATTTTGGTCGCCCTTGATGATATTGATGTCCATCAGCTGCGATAGTTGATCGATATAGGAATCGCGCTGATCCATCAGCGTCACGATTGCACTATCGGCCGTAGTGGACGCCGCAATCTTTTGGTTGAGCACGGCGATTTGGCTCATCGCGTTGTTGGCTTGCGTGACCGCATTGGAAATGCCGAGCTCGGCGTCACCGCGCAAGCTCTGGATACTGTTGCTCATCTGGTTGAGCTGTTGGGCCAGCAATTGGCCCGTACCGATCACCGTCGAGCGCGCCGCGGAATTATCGGGGCTGGTCGATAAGGCCTGCAGGGCATTGGTGAAATTGTTGTACACCGTCTCCAGCGCGTTGGCGGAACCCGGCTGGCCGTAGATATCCTGGAGCCGGCTGTAGAAATGCGCGCGCGTGTCGGCGTAATTGGCGCCGGAATACTCCGTCCGCAATTGGCGCTGCACGTACTGATCGAGCTGGCGCTGAACGTCGCTGATGCGCACGCCGACATTGGTACCGTTGGCGATGGCGGCGACCTGGTTGACGATCTTACGGGTATAGCCGGGGGTGTCAGCATTGGCGACGTTGGACGAGACCAGCGCCAGGCTGGCCTGGTTGACTTGCAGACCCGAGAGTGCAGTCGAGAGCGCTTGCGTCAGGCCCATGTGCCAATCCCAATCACTCGCGATACAGGTTCATGTCGGACACTCGCGCGCGACTACCGAATGACGTTCAGCAAATCTTGCGACATCTGATTCGCCGTCGTGATGACCTTTGTATTTGCCGAATAGGCCTGCTGGGTCACGATCAATTTTGTGAACTCGGTCGCGATATCCGTATTGGAAGCTTCCAGCGATTGCCCGATGATCTTGCCTGACGCTCCTGCCAGCGCCACGCCGGAAGCATCCGTTACTTGGTAGGCGCCGCCATCCAGACTTTTAAGGTTGTTCGGGCTGTTGAAATGCACCAGCGGCACAGTGGCGAGCGCAACAGTTTGCCCATTGGAGAAAGTACCGCTGATATTGCCGGTGTCATTGACTGCAATCGACTCCAGCTGGCCCGCCGCATAACCATTCTGCTGCAAATTGTTGACGGTCGAGGTCCCGTTCGTGCTGGAATACTGTGTGATGGAGCCTGCCGGGGCGTTCACCGTGAGGTTACCAAGCGAGATGCCGTTGACGGTCACGCCGGTGAGCGGGAAAGTCGATATCGAGGGACTTAGTTGCCCGTTCGTGCCAAATACGAAACTGGTACCGGAATTTACCCAACCGACCGTGGCGCCGGCCGCGCTCGAGTCGGTCTGATAAAATAGTTCCCAAGTATCGGTGCCGCCGGCGGCGACGCTGTCTACCTTGCCCCATCGAAGCTGGATATTGGCCGGCGTGCCGGTCGCGTTATAAGCCGTTACCGATCCACCATCGATGGTTTCGTTGACGAAGGTGGTTATGTCACTTCCCACAACCGTTCCTGTTCCGGCGATGGTGGGGTCTGTGCCGAAATCCGCGGCGTTAAGCAATTCGGAGTCCGGTAACGCTGAGCTGTACGAATTCGTGAACGGCGTTGTTGGAAGATTTAACCCATACGCTATTGTCGAAGTCGCGCTGGCGGGCAAAAAGTTGCTGTTAAATTGCAACGGTGCGGCGACGCTGCCGGACGGGTTGCCCGTTGTTGGATCGATCGGAATGCCTTCGAGATAGTAGCGGGCCCCGTTGACCAAATAGCCGTTGGCATCCAACTGAAAGTCACCGCGCCGGGTATAGCTGTCAACGCCGCTGAAAATCGGCGTACTGCCAGTGAAACTAGCTGCGGATTGCACAATGAAATAACCGTTGCCACTGATGGCAATGTCGGTACCGGACGTGGTGGTCTGGATCGTGCCTTGGACCGAGTTCGTCGCAATGGAATTCGCTATGACGCCGCCGGCAATTTGTTTCGTAGGCAATGAATCTCCCGGAATAAGATCCAGGAAATTCGTATCGATGCCCTTGTAGGCAATCGTCTGAGAGTTCGCGATGTTGCCGGATATATTCTGCATCGCGAAGGATTGCGCCTGCAAACCGCTCACGGCCGAGGTAAGAGCATCGAACAGACCCATGACTTCATCTCCACAAACGAGACCTGGCCCCCGTCGGGGCGCCACGAACGAACTGGCGGCCAGTCCAACGCAATCAGCATGCCATTAAAATAATATAATAATTTCAGTTGCTTATAAGAAAGGGCCGACCTGCTTGGGTGGCCCCGCAGGGTCCTTTCTGCCTCGAACCGGCAGATTTTGCCGACCGATCAGAATGCGCAGAGCCGCGTGTGTGGCTTGAGGGGACGTCAGCCGCCCGAGCGGCGCGCTGCGTGGTCGAGGAAATCCTCCAGCGCCGCGATACAGGTACGGTCGCGGTAGACCTTGTGCTTGTTGTCCGCGATGCGGCGGCTGAGCGCGCTGCGCGCTTGGCGGTCGTTCGCCAACCGCGCGGCAATCGAAATGTAGTCGTCGATCGTTTCCGCAATCGTGTCGGAAATACCCATCATCTCCAGTATCGCTGCGCTGTGGCGGCCGCGCATGAGCGCGCCGCGGGCCGTGACGATCGGAAGATTGTGCGGCAGGCTTTCCAGGGCCGAATTGCAGCCCGACCAGCCGATGCTGTCCAGGAACACATCGCACCGGCCGATGGCCGAGATGAATTGGCTCTGGCTCAAGCGCGCCAGGAACACGCAATGATCGGACGCCTTGAGACCCACCTCGGCAAATGCCCGGTCGAGGCGCTTCTGCAACAGCTCGTTGACGGGTGGTCCGCCGCTGTGACGCACGAAGACGAATTGACAGTTGCCGGCCTGTTTGGCGATGCGCGCGAACACGCAGTCGAACTGTGGCAGATACTTGAAAATCGACTGTCCGCACCAGAAAACCGTCGCATCGGAGCGCAAGCGCAGCTCCGCCCGCGTCATTGCAACCGCGGTGGCGTCGACCGGCTCGTAGTAGACCGACAGATTGGGCAGCCGCACCAGCTCTTCGGTGTAGTGACCGGCAGCATCGGGCGGCTCCATGCGGTCGCTGCTGAAGAAGCAATCAAGCGTCGTCACGCCGCTGGTCTCGGGGTGGCCCCAGGAATTGCACTGCACGGGCGCGAGCCGCTGCGCGGCCAGCTGGAACGATACGGTGTCCATCCATAGCCCGGGATAGATCAGCACATGCGGCGCGTCGGCCAGGATCTCGCGGCGCCAGCCGGCAGCATCCAGCGTCTTGTGGACGAAACGGTTGCATAAGTTGGCGGCCCTGTCGGTTTCCGCGTCGCGTCCGGCGCCGACATGGTAGCCGAAGACCTTGAAACGCTTGCGATCAAGCTGGCTGAGCCAGCCCTTGATCGGAATTTTCCAGTTGGAATGCAGATAGAAGAAACTGCTGACGATCCCGACCCGCACTGGCTCGCCCGCTGCCGGCGGCGGCGGCAACGTCGCCGCGCCCGCGCCAAAGCGCTCGGTGACGATGCGCTGCACCAGACCGCCATAGAGCGTCTGCAAATCGCGGTCGTTTTGACCCTGATAGGCGAGCAGAAATGGCTGCTTGACGGCGAGCGCCTTGACGAGATCGCCTGGGACGCGCCCGGCTGCGACATCATCGCAAAGCGCGCGCAAGCTCTGCTCATAGGCGCAGCGGCGGCGGCCGATCTCGGCTTCGTCTACATAGAGAATCGGCAGTTCGGCAAAGACGGCGGCGAACCGCGCCTCGGCGTGGTCGGGCTTGATCGCGAGTGCCTTGCGAAAATCCGCCAAGGCGTCGTCGTTGCGATTAAGGTCGATATAGATGCGGCCGCGGTTGCAATAGGCATCAGCATCTTGCGGGTTGCGCGCGAGCGCCTGCTCGAAGTCCTCCAACGCCTCGTCGAAGCGCTCGAGCAGGCACAAGACCCGGGTACGATTGGTGCGCGCTTCGGCGAAGTTGGGGTTGATGGCGAGCGCGCGCTCATAGTCGGCGAGCGCCGGCTCCAGCCGGGTCATCGCCTCCAGCACCGCGCCGCGGTTGTTGTAGGCCTTATAATAATTCGGCCGCAGCGCCAGCGCGCGCTCGAAGCTTTTCAGCGCCTCGTCGTAGCGGCCGAGCAGGCGCAACGATGAGCCGTTGTTGTAGTGCGCCTCGGCATAGTCGGGCTTGAGGGCCAGCGCCTTACGGTAACTTTGCAGCGCTTCCTCGTCGCGCTGAAGCGCCGACAGCGCGGCGCCGCGGTTGTTGTGCGCCTCGGCGAATTTCGATTTTCCCTTGATCGCGTGGTCGAAGCTCTCGACCGCCTCCTGGTGACGCTCGAGCGCGTTGAGGATCAAGCCGCGGTTGAGCAGGATTTGCGGCGACGGCTTGCGGCCGCGCATCGCCGCCGACACCAGTTGCAAGGCCTCGGCAGGCTCACCCTTGGCGAGCTTGACGAGCGCCATCATCTGCAAAGCGTCGACATGATCGGGCCGAATTTTGAGGATTTCGGTATAAAGCCGCTCGGCCTCCGGCAGCCGGCCCTGGTGGTGGCATTGCAAGGCCTGCGCCAACGTGTGCGCAATGTTCGATGCTGGAGCTTTGGGGAGCGGTGGCGGCATCTCGGCAATGATCCAGCGCCGAGAGGTAGAAAAGTACGGCTGAGTCGTCCAGACGGAAATGCCGCGGCGGCGTAGAAAACGTGCGCCGCCGCAAGCGTTTAGTCCGTCAGCTGTTGCCTTTGGCGTCGGCGGCCGGTTCGAATTTCAGCGCCACACCGTTCATGCAGTAGCGCAGGCCGGTGGGCGGCGGGCCGTCCTCGAACACGTGGCCGAGATGACCGAGGCAGCGGCTGCAATGCACCTCGGTGCGCGACATGAAGAACGAGCGGTCGGTCTTGGTGCCCACCGCGTCGGGCAGCGGCGTATGGAAGCTCGGCCAGCCGGTGCCGCTGTGGAATTTGGCGTCGGACGCGAACAGCGGCAGATCGCAACCTGCACAGGCGTAGGTGCCTTTGCGGTGCTCGTTATTGAGCGGGCTGGTGCCCGGGCGCTCGGTGCCATGATCGCGCAGCACATTGTATTGCATGGGCGTCAGCCGCTTGCGCCATTCGGAATCGGACAGGTTCTTCCAGTCGATATCCTGCGTCTTGGTCGCCGTGGTCATAGTCTCCGCCTCGCCAAATTTGCTCGTGGCAGCGATCGCGCCAAAGGCTACGCCCGCCATCAATAGGGTGCGTCGGTTGATCATATCAGCTGTCTCCCTTGTGCGCGCCCCAGATCTGCTTGATCCGCTGATCGCGGCCGCAGTTCCAGCGATAGAATTTATATTGCACCGGGCTCTTCTTGTAATAATCCTGGTGATATCCCTCGGCCTTGTAGAACGGGCCGGCCGCGACGATTTCGGTGTAGATCGGCACCTTCAGTTCAGCCTCGACCTTTTTCTTGGAGGCTTCCGCCAGTTTCCGCTGCTCATCGTTATGCACGAAGATGGCGGTGCGGTACTGATGGCCGACGTCGCAAAACTGGCGATCCTTTACAGTCGGATCGATGTGGTGCCAGAAGTAAGTGAGCAACTGCTGGTAGGAGACCTTGCTCGGATCGTAGGTGATTTCCACCGACTCCGCGTGCCCGGTGCCGCCGGCCGAGACTTGGTGGTAGCCCGGATTGGCGACATGGCCGCCGGTATAGCCCGAAATGGTCGAGAGCACGCCCGGCACGTGGTCGAAATCGCTTTCTACGCACCAGAAGCAGCCGCCGGCAAAGGTCGCCACCGCCTGTTTCGGCTGCGCCGTGCTTTGGGCAGCCGCGGCGCCGGCAAAGGCGGCCGCGCAGATCAAGCTCAACAGCAGGCGGGGCATTTAGAACCTCCTGAAACCGTTTCCTCTCGCGGTCTGACATAGTGCGTTTACGCATAAGCGCCAGTCACTTATGCATCACCCGGCCATCACGGTTGTGCGAGGTCGCGGCCGGCGTCCGCCCCGTCAAAACAACGATAAATGGCGCTTTACGGGCATGACGCCATCCGCCGCTATGCGGCCCAGGGCGTTCCGGTGATAAGTCGCCAGGCATTGCCGAAGGCGACCTGCTGGCGCACTGCCGGGGACAATTGGCTCAGGATCTTGCGCTGGCGGCCGATATTGTCCCCGTACTTCTGCTCGATGGGCGGCCGGTAATCGCTCGCCGCCAGGAAGCGCTGCGGATGGCGCTCCATCACCGCGCGCCATTCCGGCTTGATGTTGCCGTTGCCAGCGAACAGCGTGGCATCGCGCGCGCCGGTCGGCTTGTAGACGTGGTTGGGCGCCGGCATCGCAAGATCGAAATGCAGGCCGGGAAAGCGCTCGATCAACGACGTCACGTAAGCGGGGCCGTATTTTTTGGCGCGGTTCGGATGGCGGATCATCGCCAGATGGCACCAGATCACTTTCGCCTTGGGATAGCGCGCCAGCATGGACTCGAGCGGCGGCAACAGGCGGTCTTCGATCTCGTAGTGAATCTGGAACGCGGTATTGTAGGTCGCGCTGAGCTGGAACAGCTTGCGGCCGGCGGGACCGGAAATATCGATCGTGACGTCGCGATCCTTGCGCCCCGCCGCTACCTGCTCAGGCGACGGCAGATGGCGAAACTCGTGCTCGCCCATCAAGTAATAGGCGCCCGATTGCAGATCACGTTCGATGCCGGCCAGGAACCGGCCGGGGTTCATGGGCCAGCGCTTGAACTCGCCGCTGTTGGTGGTCGGGATAAAAAATTCGGGCTGCCGGCGGTGCAATTCCAGCGACGGCGAACTGTTGGGCGCGTTCGCCGCCGCGAATGCGATCTGCGCGACATCGAGCTGCTTCATGTTGTGCAGCATGCGCATCACATTGGTGCGGCCCGCAACATAGGTGGCTTGCGAATCGATGATCGGCAGGACGCCGCGTGCGAGAATTTCGTTGATGCGTTTTTTCCAGCCGGCGATCGAGCGCGCGCGCGCATCGGCCTGCGCCAAGGCCGCGCCCGGCACGAGCCCGGTCAGCGCGCAAGCAGCGCCCGCCGCATTGACGAGAAAATCGCGTCGGTTCACGAGAGCGCCCCACTCAGCCTGCCGTCGCAACGTTTCGCATTGGCGCAGCAATGAAGCGCAGCGTCAAGCGGCGTCTCGATGACCTGCGAATTTCGGCGTCTTGCCGCATGGCGTGACGCTGTCTAGTGTCGCGCGCCGGACCAAGGAGAAAGCATGCGTTTTGAAGGCACCAAGGCCTATGTGGCGACCGACGATCTCAAGATCGCGGTCAACGCGGCGATCACGCTCGAGCGGCCCTTGCTGGTCAAGGGCGAGCCCGGCACCGGCAAGACCGTGCTGGCCCTGGAGATCGCCCAGGCGATCGGCGCCCCGCTGATCGAGTGGCACGTCAAGTCCACCACCAAGGCGCTGCAAGGCCTGTACGAATACGACGCGGTCTCGCGCCTGCGCGACAGCCAACTCGGCGACGCTCGCGTGCAAGACATCCGCAACTACATCAAGCGCGGCAAATTGTGGGACGCTTTCGTCGCCGACGAGCGCCCGGTGCTGCTGATCGACGAGATCGACAAGGCCGACATCGAGTTTCCCAACGACCTGTTGCAGGAACTCGACCGCATGGAGTTCTTCGTCTACGAAACGAGTGAGACCGTGAAAGCGCGGCGCCGCCCGATCGTGGTCATCACCTCCAACAATGAGAAGGAATTGCCCGACGCGTTTTTGCGCCGCTGCTTCTTCCACTACATCCGCTTTCCCGACCCCGACACTATGGCGGCGATCATCGAGGTGCATTATCCCGGCATCAAGCGGCGCCTGGTCAGCGAGGCGCTGAAATTGTTCTACGAGATCCGCGAGGTGCCGGGCATGAAGAAGAAGCCCTCGACCTCGGAGCTGCTCGACTGGCTCAAGCTGTTGATGGTCGAGGACATCGGGCCGGAGATTTTGCGCGAGCGCGACCCTAAGAAGCTGATCCCGCCGCTGCACGGCGCGCTGCTCAAGAACGAGCAGGACGTGCATCTGTTCGAGCGGCTGGCGTTTATGGCGCGAAGAGAAGGACGGTAATTCTCTCATCGTCGTCCCGGGCGAGCGAAGCGAGGCCCGGGACCCACACTCCGCAGCCTATCGAGAGGCTGCGGCGTATGGGTCCCCGCCTTCGCGGGGACGACACCGAGCTTATCTTTCTCACGTATCCCCTCACGCGAATTTCAAACAGCCAAGCGCCATCGCCCCTATTCTTTGCGGCGCGGGGTACGCCGTAGTCCCCTTTCCTTCCCTCGCAACACGCGAGGGGGACGGCGCGCCGATCGGCGCAACCGTAGCCTTCGTGCACGCACCGTCTCCGGTGCGTGGCGCCTCTCGGCGCGCCATCGCGGCGATTTTAAGTCCCTGGTGCCGCGCTTCCGGGCGGGGCGCAGGGGGCGCTCGTTCGAGCGCCCCTTATCCGGAAGGCTTCCGCTCTCCTTCGTCCCCGCCGCGTGCAGCCGTCGTAGGCAGCCGGTCTCGTTGATGCCGGCGGGCGGGTGGCCAGGGCCTCCCGGGTGCAGGCTTGCGAAGCCTGCGCGCGGGCGCCGCGCCCTGCTCCACTTTCAAGACGCCTCATGAAAGCGCCCTCAATCGAGCAGGACGGAAGAGGATTATAGTCATAATAGGAATATTGTCAAGTCTCAATCGGGGTCGGCCGGCGGTGCCTGCGACCGCTTGCCCCGCTTGCGCTTGCGGCGGCCAAACACCTTGGTCAGACCGGCGAGCGGCCCCGCTACAACCGATGCGCCCTCACCTTGCTCGATTGGCGCCGCATCGGCTGGCGCGTCACCATGCGCGGCCTGCGCCGGCGGCGGCACAGGCACAAGGCCGGGCTCTTCGGCAACACCCATGTCGTCGGCGGCCGGCGCCACGACGGCGCGCTGCTCGGACGCGGCGAGGTCCGCAATCTTCGCCAGCGCCGCGGCGACGCCGGCCGGCGCTTTTCCGTTGCCGCGCGCGGCCAGCCGCGCCGCCTTGCGCGCCCGCGCCTGTTCGCGATAGCGCGCCATGCCCTCCTCCACCCGCGCCAGCGGCCGGCTGCCCCAATAAAGCCCTTGCGCCACCACGCGGCCGAGCCGGCCGCCCGCCCACACCAGTTCGTAGGGCGCAAACATCCGCCAGGTCTCGTCGCCCTCGACGATGCCGCGCGCGATCAGTTCGCCGGCCATGGCGGTGGTATTGAGCCCATGGCCGCCGAAAGCGCTTGCCACCCACAAGCCGCGCTCGATCTCGCCGACCTGCGGCATGCGGTGGATGGCGTGGCCGATGGTGCCGCTCCACAGATACGCGATCTCGACCTTGCCGAGGTCGGGAAAATTTCGCCGGATGTCGCGCACCAGCCCGCGCCCGATCCAGCGCGGATCGGCCTCCCATACCCGCACCCGCCCCGACCATTGCAGTCTTTGTTCGCCAGGATTTGCACCACCGACGATGCGGTAGTGGTTGTCGGCGCGGTCGGTGTCGCTGACGCCGCCGCGATAGCGGATCACCTGCGCCAGCTGCGGCCCGAGCGGCTGGCTTACCATCACGAAGGTGGTGAGCGGCAGCAAGGTGGCGGCGAGCTGCGGCATCAGTTCGCCGAGATGGACATTGCCGGCGAGCACGACGTGGGAGGCGCGCACCCGCGCGTTGGGGGTGGCGATGCGCTTGCGCACGCCGGCGGGATCGATCGAGAGCGCAGGTGTGTCTTCGAAGATGCGCGCGCCGGCTGCTTCCGCGGCGGCCGCCAGCCCGAGCGCATAATTGAGCGGATGGATGTGGAAGGCGCGCGGATTATGGATGGCGCCGAAATAGCGCGGGTTCGGCAGCGCCTCACGCACCCGCTCGGTCGGCCAGGCCTCGACCTGTGCGCCGATCCAGCGGAGCCGCTCGACATGGGCGCGCACCTGATCGTCGCCGTCGGTCTTGGAGACGTGCAGCCAGCCTGCGACCTGCTCGACGCCTGGCATGCCGGTCTCCTCGATCGTGCGCCGCACGTAATCGACGCCCTCTTCCGACAGCGCCCATAGCTGCCGGGTGTGATCGAGGCCGATGCGCTCGACCATGGTGTCGGCGTCTTCGTGGAAGCCCGGCAGCACAAAACCGGTGTTGCGGCCGGACGCCGCCCAGGCCACGCGGCCGGCCTCCAGCACCGCCACCGACCAGCCGCGTTTCGCCACTTCGCGCGCGACGGTGAGGCCCGCCAGACCGCCGCCGATCACGCAGAGGTCGACGTCGAGTTCGAAATTCAGGCGCGAGCGCTCCGGGGTTGCAACCCGGGTCGCCTCGTACCAGCTCTCGGCCGTGGCGTCGGTGTCGGCGGATTCGCTCATATTACTCCACTGCGTCGATGCGGCCGTGGGGCCGCCACGGCGCGCATGCTAGACTGCCGGAGATTCGAAATCGACGCTTTCGAATCCAGCCGCCCCCACTCTTCGAGGTGCCGAAACCACCCATGCGCCGCCTCATTTTGTTTCGCCACTCCAAAGCCGAGCGCGCCATCCCGGGCGCGCCCGACCGTGATCGCGCGCTGATCGAGCGCGGGCGCAAGGATGCCGGCAAGATCGGCGGCTATATGGCGACCCATCACCTGGTCCCTGAGCGGGTCATGCTGTCGCCGGCCGCGCGCTGCCAGCAGACCTGGAAATACGCCGCCGCCGCCATGAAGCCGTCGCCGGCGGCGATGTCGGTCGAGAAGCTCTACGACGCCACGCCCCACGCCATTCTGGCCGTTATCAAGGATCAGCCTGCTTCCGTGCACACGCTCATGGTGGTCGGCCACAATCCCGGCATGCACGAGCTCGCTTTGATGCTGACAGCCTCGGGCGACGTCGAGGCGCGCGAGCGGCTGGGCGAAAAACTGCCGACCTCGGGGCTGGTGATCGTCGATTTCGCCTTCGACGACTGGAACCGGCTGCATCCGCAATCCGGCCGGCTGGAGCGTTTCGTCAGCCCGAAGTCGCTGGAAGCCGCGGCGAACTAGCCTCTCTACCCGCGCGCAAAAACGTGTCATGATCGCGTCGTTGCGGCGAAGCGTGGGGCGCTGTCATGTACAAGCAGATCCTGGTGCCGGTCGATCTCGCCGATACCGAGCTCGCCAAGCCCGCCATCGAGACCGCGGTCACGATGGCCAAGAGCTCGGGCGGATCGGTGCGGCTGGTCAACGTGCTGCCGATGACGCCGGTGATGCTGGCGGAATATGTGCCGCCGGACTTCGACGTGCAGCAGCGCAAGTCTTCGGAAGAAGCGCTCGCCATCGTCGCGCGCGAATGCGGGCTCGATCCGGCGCACGTCTCCGCTACCGTGCGCCAGGGCGGCATCTATCACGAGGTGCTGGAAGAGGCCAAAGCGATCAATGCCGACCTGATCGTCATGAGCTCGCACCGGCCGGCCATGCGCACCTATTTCCTCGGCTCCAACGCCGGGCACGTGGTGCGCTATGCCAAATGCTCGGTGCTGGTGGTGCGGCACTAGCCCTTCGGCAACAACTCCGGCGGCAGCGCGTCCGGCCGGTAGCTGCCCGGCCTGTTGCGGCGAAAGAAGTTGCCGCCCTGCCAGACAAACAGGGCCAGCAACGCGGCCATGAAAGCGGCAACGCTGATGGTGTGCGTCTGCAAGGCGCGTGTCACCACAGCGGCCATGGCAAGCCCCGCCAAAATGAAAAACACGAGCCCCGGCCAGAACAGCAATGGATGCTTGCCCTGCTGGAAACGCGTCGGCGCTCCGGACAGCGCGAGGCGCCGGTGCAGTTCGGTGACGAAGGCGGCGTAGCGGGGGTCCAGCCGTTCCTGCTCGGTCATGCTTTTCCAGGAGCTGGAGACGATTTCGAGCCGCGGCGCGCCGTCCGCCCAGAGCTCGGTGACGAAGCGGTAGGGCTGCATGGTGGCGGGCTTAAAGAACATGCGCACCAGGCGCACATTGCGCAGCGGAACCTGGCCCGACCTGCTGCCGGACCTCCAATCAATGGCGTCGCCGGTGAGGCGAAACTCCGTTGGCGCCCCCAACAAAGAGGGCCGGTAGGCATAGGCCAGACTGTCGGCGTCGGCGCTCATGTACAGCTTTCCTGCCACAATCACGCCGATACGGCGAATTTAGGCATGATTCCGGCCGTTAACCATGTGAGGTCAGCGCCGAAGCGGCCAGGCGCGCGCCATAGGTTCCAATGGTTCCAATTGTTAACGGTATATAATATCTTAATCAAAAGACGCGGGGCTTTTTGGTGGCGTCAGGGGGTTGGAGGCGTTTTTCATGGCTAAGTTAACCGACTTGTTTGGCCGCAAGGGCGAACCGGGTGACGGCGGCTCTGCGCAGCGGCCGAGCAGCAATGGCAACGGCGGCCGCCACATCAGCATCGAGAATTTTTCCGACGTCGGCTCGCGCATAGGCGAGGAAAACGAGGTACTGCGCAACCTTTTGACCGATACCGGGCGCAAGATCGGCGAGCTCGACGACCTCAAGCAGGCCTTCGACAAGCTGGTTCAGCCGTTCAACGCGACGCTGCGCGCGCTCGAGCAGGAAAAATCCCAGGCCATGAGCCTGTCCAACATGCTGGAGGAGTCGCGCGCGTCTTACGAGACGCTGCGCAGCGAGTTCTACGAGATCGAGAAAAAAGCGACCGCACTGGAAGGCGAAGCCGGGCGGCTGCGTGAAGACCTCGAACTGGCGCGCGAATCGAACCGCGCATTGGAAAGCACCGGCCTCGAGCTATCCAACGAAATTTCCGCGCGCGCCGCGCACATCAGCGAGCTCGAGCGCCAGCTTGCCCAGGAGACGAGCCAGCGCCGCTCGCTGAGCGAAAATCGCCGCACGCTGCAGGACCAGCTCGACGGCGCCGAAAAACGCATCGTCGAACTCGAAGGCGAACTCGCCGCCGCGCGCGAGAAGCTGGCGCTTCTCGAGGACGAGAAGCGCTCGCTGCAGCTTGCCATCGACCAGGCGCTCAACGAGATCGCCCGCCTCACCCGCCGCCTGACCGAGAGCGAGAACACGCTGACCGCCACCCGCGCCCAACTCGGCAAGGTGGAAGCGAGCTTCGCCGAAGCCTATGGCGAGCGCGGCCGGCTTGGCGCCGCGCTCGATGAATCCAAGGAACAGCACCAAGCCGAGCGCAACAGTCTCAACATGCGGCTAGACGCGCTGCAATCGCGCGCCGCCACCGCCGAGCGGCTGTTGGCGGAAGCGCGGCAGAACCTGATCGCGCGCACCGAGGAAGTGCGCGCCTTCGACCGCAAGTCGGTGGAAGCGACCATCGCCCGTAACAATTCGGAAAAGCGGCTCGCCCAGATCGAGGCTTCGCACGAGGCGCGCGAGCGGCAGATCAAGGATCTCGAAACGGCGCGCGCGGCGTTGAGCGAGCGCAACACCGCCCTGACCAAGACGCTGAAGACGCGCGAAACCGCGCTCACGCGCGCCGAGGAGAAGATCGCCTCGCTCAGCGAGCGCAATGCGCATCTGGAGGCCGACGTCCAGGTCAGCCGTACCAATATCGAGAAGCGGGTCGAGGATCTCAACGCGGCACTGCAACGCGAGCGCATGGAACGCGCGGTGGTCGAGGGCGCGCTGGAAGCCGCGCGCAAGGATAATTCCCGCCTGCAGCACGAAGTCGCCGGCTTGCGCTCGACGCTGCGGCGCGGAGTGACGCTCGTGGAAACGCCGTTCGAGCCGGAAAAAACGGAGAATGCCGAGGGAACGGCCAAGCCGAAGAAGGGCAAGGGCGCGGAAGCGGCGTCCGCGGTTATCAGCAACAAGGCGTGATGCCGCAAGCGGAACCTCGCCGCATACCTCCAGCTTTCAAAACGCGGGACGGTGAGTTCCGCGTTCTGCTTTTGCGGCAGCGCGTTGCGTCGTCTCGTCAGCAATGTCCAATCAGAAACGAGGGGCGCCGTTTGCGTCCAGCCCGGCCGGTGACAAGGCGCGCGCCCATCTCTATATGACCGTCATGCGCAAAGTGATTGTCTTTACGCCGCTGTTTGCCCTGCTGGCGGGGGCGATCTGGTTCGCCGCCAGTTCCTGGGTGCATCTGGCCGGCGCCGTCATCCCGATCTACGGCTGGTTCGCCATCGCCGGCGGTGCGCTGTTTTCGCTGCTGGTCGGCGGCGGGCTGATGGCGCTGGTTTTTTACTCGAACCGCCATGGCTACGACGACCTCAGCGGCGGCGACGGCGGGCGCCATTGACCGTCTAGCGCTTCGGGAAAAGCTGTCCTGCGCAAACTGCCGGTATCCCCCCGGCCGCGGATTGGCTATCAAGGTGCGCCCGCCGGCCGCACTTTCGGAAATCCACCTATGAGCAAGACCCTCGTCCAGGAGCAGTTTGGCAAGACCGCCGCCAGCTATCTGACCAGCGCACCGCACGCGCGTGGCGCCAGCCTGGAGCGGCTGGCCACCCTCACCTTCCCGCAGAAGGATTGGCACGCCCTCGACGTCGCCACCGGCGGCGGCCACGCTGCCTACACCTTCGCGCCTCATGTCGCGCGCGTATGGGCGACCGACATCACCCAGGAAATGCTCGACCTGGTAAAGGCCGAGGCGCAAAAGCGCGGCCTCGCCAATATCCGCACCGCCTATGCCAAGGCCGAGGCGCTGCCGTTCGAGGATTTAAGCTTCGATCTCGTCACCTGCCGCATCGCGCCGCATCATTTCGAGTCGATCCCGGCTTTTCTCGGCGAGGTGCACCGCGTCCTCAAGCCGAGCGGCCTGCTTGCACTGGTCGATAATGTGGTGCCGGCGGGCAGCGTCGGCGATTACATCAACGCCTTCGAGCGTTTCCGCGACCCCAGCCATCTGCGCTCGTGGACGATGGATGAATGGCGCGCCGCGCTTAAAGCTCAGGGCTTTGCCGTCGCGCACGAGGAAGAGATCTATAAGCAGATGGAATTCAAGAGCTGGGCCGCGCGCCACGATGCCAATATGCAGAATTTCCTGCGCGCCATGCTCGCGCAGGTCACGCCCGAGGTGAATGCCGTGCTGGAGCCGACCGGCAGCGGAGCCGAGCTCGGCTTCCGTCTGTGCGAAGGGCTGTTCATCGCCAAGCGGGCATAGGTGTCAGCCAACCATCTTGGCGGCCGAGCGCTGGCCGCGGCGGCGGCACAAGCCTGCCGCCACGGACCCGCGACCTCACCCAACCTATTGATGTAAAAAGCGCTTTGGCCATTAACCATCCGTTTACCATCGCCATTCACATTCCGTTAGGACAATTTTTCAGCGTGATTCGGTGTCGCTTCGGCCGGGCGGATCGGCGCAAAAGGGATCACTACAATGAGAAAATTCGGGGCATTCCTCGGCCGCAAGACGGCCGTTCCCGACAATGCGCTCGAATCCGCGCCGCCGGCCGCAACGCCGGCCAACGGGCGAGCGGCCGACAATCCGCTTGAACTCGACGAGGAATTGTTCTCCGCGATCGGCGCCCAGATCGGCGGCGAGAATGAGGCGCTGCGCAGTTTACTGCTCGACGCCAATGCCAAGGTCGGCGAGCTCGATATCATCAAGGACGCGGTCGGCAGGCTGGTCGACCCGGTGAGCAAAGCGCTGCGCGCGATCGAAGCCGAGAGATCCGAAAAGGCCGCGCTGCAGGGCACCCTCAATAATACCCGCACCGCCTACGGCAAGCTGCGCAACGAGGCCGCTGAACTGGAGAAAACGCTCGCCGCTACGCAGCAGCAGTGCGGCGACTTGCGCCTGGACCTCGCCAACACGCAGAACCTGCTGCGCACGGCGGAAGCGACTCGAGCCGAGATCGCCATCGATGTCGCCGCCCGCCGCGCCCAGATCGCCGATTTGGAAGCGCAGCTCGCGCAAGAGATTGGCGAGAGCAAGGCGCTGCGCGATGAGAACAACCACCTCGATGAACGGCTCACCGCGGCCGACAAGCGCATCATCGCACTCGAGTCCGATCTCAACGACGCGCGTCAGCGCCTGTTGATCGCCGAAGATGAAAAGCGCGCCCAGCAAGGCATGCTCGACAAGGCGGGCGCCGAAGCCGCGCGGCTGGCACGCAAGCTGGCCGAAACGGAGGCGAGCCTGAATGCCGCGCAAGGCCGGCTTCGCCACGTCGAAGGCAATTTCGCCGAATTGAATATCGAGCGCGCCCGGCTTGCCCGCGCCCTCGAGGAGGCCAACGAGCGCAGTGATCACGAGCGCGCCAACCAGCGCACGCGCTTCGAGGCCTTGCAGGCACGCGCCGGCGCGACCGAAAGGCTGCTTGGCGAGGCGCGCGGCCACTTGCTCGCCCGCGCCGAGGACATCCGCGATTACGACCGGCGCATGAGCGATCTCGCGCTCGAGCGTGATACCCTGCAAGCGCGTCTCGCCGACCTCGAAGCCGACCGCATCCATAACGAATCGATCGTGCAGGAGCTGAACCAGGCACGCGCCACCCTGATGGAGCGCGGCGGTGCCCTCACCCGCGCCTTTACCGCCAAGGAAGCGGCGCTTGAGCGCGCCGAGGACACGATCGGCGCGCTCAACGAGCGCGTCGGAAGCCTCGAACGCACGCTCGCCGCCGAAAAGCAGACCACGGCTGAGACCGTCGAGGAACTCAACGCCGCGCTACGCCGGGAAAAGCTGGAACGGGCCGTGTCCGACGGGGCGCTGGAAACCGCGCGCAAGGACCTTGCCCGGGCGATGCGCGAGATCATGACGCTGCAGCGCAACCAGGCCGCGCACGAGGTGAGCGCCCGGCCGCGCGCCGCCAACGCCGCCTAAAATCATCAACTCATTCAAGACAAGTTGCCGCATCGCCGGGGCTTGAGCCCGGCGATGCCGTTTTGGGACCAGGCGGAACAACTGCAGCAGCTATTGATTTACCGCAAAGCCAGGGGGTGGCGGCCGCGCTAATTATTTGCGGTGTCATCCCGGCGGGGGCCTGAAGAGCTTACCATGCCCTATGGCGTCAATGCAGACCTGCCCCCTTCCGTCCGCAGCCACCTGCCGGAGCACGCGCAGGATATCTATCGCGAGGTTTTCAATCATGCCTATGCCGCGCATGCCGGCGAGGCCGACCGCGAGCAGCGCGCCCACATGATTGCCTGGGCGGCGGTGAAGCGCTCCTACGTCAAGGCCGATGCCATGTGGGTTCCACGCGAGAAGGCGATCACATAAAGGAGGCGGCGGCTCAGGGTTCATCATGCGTGATCAAACGAATTCACTCGCGCTCGCTGAACGCAATGTTCCGCGCTACACTTCGTACCCGACCGCGCCGCATTTCTCGGCGGCCGTCGGCGCGGCGACCTATGGCGGCTGGCTCGCGGCCCTGCCCGGCCGGGCGACGCTCTCGCTTTACATCCACGTCCCCTTCTGCACCGAGCTCTGCTTCTATTGCGGCTGCAACACGCACGCGGTGCGCCGGCGCGAGCCGGTGGAGACTTACGCCGAGCGGCTCATCGACGAAATCGCGCTGCTCGACGGCCTGAAAGGGCGCAAGCTCATCCATTTGCACTGGGGCGGCGGCACGCCTTCGATCCTCGGGCCGGCGTGGCTGGAGACCATCGCCACGCGGCTGGCTTCGCTGTTCGATTTGTCGGAGTTGAAGGAGCACGCCATCGAGCTCGATCCGCGCCGGCTCGACAAGCCGCTGGCGCGCACGCTGGCCGCGATCGGCGTCACCCGCGCCAGCCTCGGCGTGCAGGACGCCGCGCCTCATGTGCAGCGGGCGGCCGGCCGCGTGCAGCCGTTCGAACTGGTGGAGCGCGCCGCCAGCTGGCTGCGCGAGGCCGGCATCGACGACCTAAATATCGACTTGATGTATGGCCTGCCGGAACAGACCGCCCGTGACGCTGCGCATAGCGCAGAGCTGGCGGCCTCGCTGGCGCCGCAGCGGCTCGCGCTGTTCGGCTATGCCCATGTGCCGTGGTTCAAGACTCACCAGCGGCTGATCGACGAGGCGGCGCTGCCGGGACCGATCGCGCGGCTGGAGCAGGCGCAGGCCGCGGCCGAAACGCTGCAGGGCCTCGGCTATCAGGCGATCGGGCTCGACCATTTCGCGCAGCCAGACGATGAGCTGGCGGCGGCCGCGCGCGAGAAGCGCTTGCGCCGGAATTTCCAGGGCTACACCGTCGACGACGCCGACGCGCTGATCGGGCTCGGCGCAACCGCTATCGGCAAGCTGCCGCAGGGCTTCGTGCAGAACGCGCCCGACGTCGCCGGCTATTCACGCGCGGTCGCGGGCGGCGCCTTCGCGACCGTGAAAGGCGTCGCGCTTTCCGACGACGACCGCCTGCGTGCCGCCATCATCGAGCGGCTGATGTGCGATCTCGAAATCGATCTTGCCGCGGTCGAAGGCGGCCTTGAGCGCTTTGCCGCCGAAATCGCCGCGCTGCATCCGTTGGCCGAAGAAGGGCTGGTGACGATCGAGGGCGCCCATGTCGCGGTCACGCCGCAGGGGCGCCCCTTTGTGCGCATCGTAGCCAGCGTGTTCGACGCCTATCTCGGCGCCGGGGCGAAGCGCCATTCGGTGGCGGTGTAGGCAATATCCGCGTGCAGCAATCAACCGCTCGTCCCTGCGAAAGCGGGGACCCAGGACGACACTGCACTATTTCACCTTCTTTCCCTGGATTCCCGCTTGCGCGGGAATGAGCGGAGTTTGGCTCAACGCTCATGGACTACGCGCTAGCAGCAGAAAACAAAGAAGGGCCGCCCTTCTCGGACGGCCCTTCCATTGTCAGACCGTGGCCCGGTTGCGCGGACGGATCGTCTGACCGCGCGCGTGAGCCTGCTGACGGATTAGGTCAGCTAGGCGAGGACCTCGGCAGAGGCGAGGATCCAGTTCACGAATGCCGGCGACCGCGGCGATAGACAATGAGACACTGGATCACCTCCTTTCGGTTGTTAATGGTGGGACCACTATAGGGGCGTTTCGATGATTCGAAAGCCCATTCCGGCGCCACCGGTTGCCTGTTAGCGCACCAACTCCCGCATCGCCCTATCCAACCCCTCCAGCGTCAGCGGATACATGCGCCCGCCCATGAGTTGGTGCACCATCCTGATGGAATGGGTGAAGTCCCATTCGCGCTCGGGGACGGGATTGAGCCACACCGCCGCCGGATAGGTGCGCGCAACGCGCTCCAACCACAAAGCGCCAGGCTCCTCGTTGTAGTGCTCGACCGAGCCGCCGGGCGCGGCGATTTCGTAAGGGCTCATCGAGGCGTCACCGACGAAGATCACCTTGTAGTCGTGCGGATAGGTATGCAGCAGGTCCCAGGTCGGCGTGGTCTCCTGGAAGCGGCGGCGGTTTTCCTTCCACACCCGCTCATACAGGCAATTGTGGAAATAGAAATGCTCCATGTGCTTGAATTCGCTGCTCGCCGCCGAGAACAATTCCTCGGTCGCCTTGATGTGCCAGTCCATCGAGCCGCCGATGTCGAAGAACAGCAGCACCTTCACTGCGTTGTGCCGCTCGGGGCGCATCAGGATGTCGAGATAACCTTTATGCGCCGTGCCCTTGATGGTGCCGTCAAGATCAAGCTCCTCGGGCGCGCCGGTGCGGGCGAACTTGCGTAAGCGCCGCAGCGCCAGCTTGATGTTGCGGGTGCCGAGCTCGACCTCGTCGTCGAGGTCCTTGAACTCGCGCTTGTCCCACACTTTGACCGCGCGGAAATTGCGGTTGCTGTCCTGGCCGATGCGCACGCCTTCCGGATTGTAGCCCCAGGCCCCATAGGGCGAGGTGCCGGCGGTGCCAATCCATTTGTTGCCGCCCTGGTGGCGACCTTTTTGCTCCGCCATGCGCTTGCGCAAAGTCTCCAGCAGCTTGTCAAGCCCGCCCATGGCCTCGATCTGCTTTTTCTCCTCTTCGGTCAGATATTTCTCGGCCAGTTTTTTAAGCCACTCGGCCGGGATGTCGGCCTCGACCGCATCGCTCAAGAGTTCAAGGCCTTTGAACACGTGGCCGAACACCCGGTCGAACTTGTCGAGATTGCGCTCGTCCTTCACCAGCGTGGCGCGCGACAGATAATAGAAGTCCTCCACCCGGCGCCCGGCGAGATCGGCCTCCATCGCCTGCATGAGGGTCAAATATTCGCGCAGCGTCACCGGCACGCCGGCGCTTTTGAGTTCCTGGAAGAAGGTGACGAACATCGTGTGAGAATTCGCCCCTAGCCCCGGCCTCGTCAAGCCGGTAACACAGCGCCTGCCGGGAGCCCCTCAATGCCTTACCGCCGCCGCGCCCTGTGGGCGCTGGTCATCCTTGCCTGCATGGCGCTGCTGCTGGCGCCCGCGGTCTGGAACGGTTTCCCGCTGCTGCAATACGACACCGGCGCCTATCTCTCGCCCTGGTACGACGGCAAGCTGCTGATCAACCGCTCGGTGCCCTATGGCCTGCTGCTGGTGGCGGGCCAGCGGCCGGATTTCTGGCCGGTACTGATCGTGCAAAGCGCGCTCACGATTTGGGTACTGGCGCTCACGCTGCGCACGCATGGGCTCGGTCGGCGGCCGCTGCTGCTGCTCGCCATCGTCGCCGCGCTCTGTCTGCTCACCACTTTGCCGTGGCTCACGGCCATCCTGCTCACCGACATTTTTGCCGGGCTCGCCGTGCTCGCACTCTATCTGCTGCTGTTGCGCGACGACACGCTGCGCCAAAGCGAGCGCGCCGGGTTGCTGGCGCTCGTGGCTTATGCCGGCGCGACCCATAGCGGGACGCTCGCCGTGCTGATGGGGCTCACCGCCGTCGCCGCGCTGGTGCGGCTGATCGACCGCGCGCGCATCCCGTTGACGCGGCTCACGCGCGCCGTCACGGCGCTGGCGCTCGCAGCGGTGTTGGTGGTCGCCGCCAATGGCGCGGTCACCGGACGATTCGGCTGGTCGCCGGGCGGCTTCGCGCTCTCCTTCGGCCGCATGCTGCAAGACGGCATCGTCAAAAAATATCTCGACGCGCACTGCCCCGACGCGACGCTGCGGCTATGCCGCCACAAAAACGAATTGCCGCGTGACGCCGACGTTTTCTTCTGGGGAGGCGGCAGCATATTCAACAAGCTCGGGCGTTTCGAGGGCTATAGCGACGAGATGCGCCGCATCGTGCTTGCGAGCTTCGCCGACGATCCACTGTTGCAGCTCAAGTCGATAGTGTCGGAGACGGCAAAACAGTTGGTGGAAGTGCGTACCGGCGCCGGCGTGGTCAAATGGGCCTGGGACACTTACTTTATCATCAAGGACTATGCGCCCGCCGCGGTGCCGGCGATGCAGGCGGCACGCCAGCAGCACAGCGGCATTTCCTTTACCGCCATCAATCTTGTGCAGGTGCCGGTCGCCTGGTTTGCGATAGCGCTGTTGCCGTTCATCGCCGGTCTCGCATGGCGCCGGAGCGGCCCCACCGATATCGGCGAATTCGCCGCAGCTATGGCGTTCGCCATTCTCGGTAACGCGGCGGTGTTCGGCGTGCTCGCCACCGCGCACAACCGCTACGGCGCCCGCATGGCCTGGATCGCGGTGCTGGTGGTGCTGATCGCGCTTGCCCGCATCATGCTCAATCGCCCCCGCAGCGAGACCCCCGGCTTGCCGGTTTGAGCGCGGCGCGCCACACTGTTCGCAAATACGGGCGGCGGTCGCCGCCCTTTGCCGTTCTCTATTGAGGGGAAGCCGATGGCCGACGCCGCCGTATTGCAAGAGCTTGCGCCCACCGGAAAGCTTCGCGTCGCCATCGCGGTGGCGCCCTCGCCTTCCGCGCAGTTCGCCATCAAGGATGGCGACAATTATCGCGGCGTCGCCGTCACCCTCGGCACCGCGCTCGCGAGCAAGCTCGGTGTTCCGCTCGAGTTGATCGCGCATTCGAACTCCGGCGAAATCCAGAATTCGGCCGACGCCGGCCGCTGGGACGTCGCCTTCCTCCCCGTGGACGAGGACCGCAAGAAGCTCGTGGATTTCGGCAACGCCTATCACCTGTTGCAGAGCACCTTTCTGGTGGCGCCCGGCTCCGCGATCGCGTCGGTCAAGGACGCCGACGCCAAGGGTGTCGGCATCGGCGGCGTCGCCAACACCGCCACCTTCCGCGCCGCCAAGCGGGCGACTCCCAAGGCAATCCACATCGAATTCGCCGGGGTCGATGCCGCCGCCACTGCCATGCGCGAGGGCCGCATCGCGGCGATCGCGCTGTCGCGCGAGTCGCTCACGGGCTTGGCCCCCAAGATCCCCGGCTCGCGCATCCTCGATGACGCGTTCCTCAAGTCCTCGACCGCCGTCTGCATCCCCAAGGGCAAGCCGGCGGCATTGGAATATGTCAGCACCTTCATCGAGGAAGCCAAGGCCGCCGGCCTGGTGCGTCAGGCGCTCGACGAGATGGGCCTGAAAGCCTCGCAGGTGGCGCCAGCAGGAATGAAGGCCTAGAGCGTGATCCGTTTACCTTGGATCACTTTGCGCCCCTAACATTTTGCTTGAGCATGATCTTTTCCGAAAACCGGTTCCCACTTTTCGGGATCATGCTCTAGGCCTGCTTCTCCGGCGTGCGCACGATGAGCCCGTCGAGCTCGTCGCTGACCTTGAGCTGGCAGGACAGCCGCGAATTCGGCCGCACGTCATAACCGAAATCGAGCATGTCCTCCTCCATCGGCGACGGCTCTCCGGTCTTCGCGCGCCAGGCCTCGTCGACATAGACATGGCAGGTGGCGCAGGCGCAGGCGCCGCCGCATTCGGCTTCGATGCCGGGAATGCTGTTGCGGATCGCGGTCTCCATCACAGTGGAGCCGACCACGCCCTCGACCGTGCGGGCGGTGCCGGCGGAATCGATATAGGTGATCTTCGGCATGGCAGACGAAATACGGGAAATGGCGTGGGCAGGACTGGCGCCGCGCCGCTTCTATATAGTCATTCGCCCAGGCACGCCAGCGCGGCCGCCACGCGCGGTGCTTTTCGCTGGAAATCGGATTTCCGCTTAGAGCGTGATCCGTCTAGGTTGAATCACTTTGCGCCCCTAACATTTTGCTTGAGCATGATCTTTTCCGAAAACCGGTTCCCACTTTTCGGGATCATGCTCTAGTGCGCGCGCAGCAGCACGGCGATCAGCGCGCGCGTCTCGTCCACTGCATTCGCCAGGCCCGTGAGCGCGGCGCCGATTTCGGAGGGCGAACGCTCCGCCGCAAGCTCGGCCGCTTCCGCGGCTTGCGCCACGTTGCCCGCGCCGATGCCGGAGGCCGAGCCTTTCAGCGTGTGCGCCAGCGTCGCAACGGCGGCGGCATCGCTCGCGCGCATGCGCGCAATCAGAATTTCGGCTTGCCGGTCGAACAGTTGCAACAGTTCGCGCTCGAGGCTGCGGTCGCCGAAGGTCATGCGCTTGAGCTGATCCTGGTCGATTGCCGCCGCGGCGGCCGGCATCGGATTGGCGGTCAGAACCGCAACTTGCGCCATGGCGCTCCTCCTGGAAGCGTCCCCGTCCCTTTGTTGCCGGAGAGTTTGGCCCGCGCGCGACAAAATCTGGGTTAATCCGAGGCCGTCCGGGCGCTGGTTTCAGCCGAAGAGCGCATCCGTGGTAAATGGCCGGCTAAGCGCACGGCGCGAATGGCGCGGCGGCGCCAGCGCAGCCGCAAATCGGTCCGCCCCCTGAGAGCCGCTGCTGCCGCGAGGCCACTGAAAAATCATGGTTAATAGTAAGTTAACGATGATGAAAAAGTCCTAAGCAGCGTGGTTTCTTTCGCATTGCCAAGGCGATAGGATTAACCATCGGCGGCAAGGCGGCTGCGGTTTCCCCGCTCGTGGCGCGGCCCGCGACTGTATTTAAGGTTTGGGCCCGCGTCAGCAGTCCTGGCGTAACGACGAGGCGACGACCGAAATGGCGAAAACTCCGCAGAAAACCAAGGACGCGACCGACGAGGCGCTTACCGCCATTCAGGAAGCGCTCAGCATGCGCCCGCAAGACACGCACATGACCCTTGGCTCGGACGACGACGATCGCACCCGCGCAGCGGCCAGCGCCGATCTTTTCCACGAAGAGATGCAAGCCCACGAATGGGCCGCCGAGGAGAGCGCGCCGCGCCGCGCCGCCAATGATGATCGCGCTAGCATCGGCCAGATCCTACAGGCGCTGCACGGACGCCGCGCCCGCCTGCCCTATCTCGTCGCCGGCGCCGCCGCCGCAATCTGGATTGCCGGCGGCATCGGCGCCGTTTTGACGTTCCTCCCCGAATTGCAGAGCGCGTTCGCGGCGCCGCGCACCGGCTTTGCCGCCATGCTCGGCATTGCCGGCGCCATCGCTTTGCCGGCGATCTTCTTCTTCGTGCTCGCCCATATATTCCGCCGTTCGCAGGACCTGCGGCTGGTCGCCGAGTCCATGGCTGAGGTGGCGATGCGGTTGGCGCAGCCGGAGAGCGCGGCGCGCGAGTCAATCGTGACGGTCGGCCACGCCATCCGCCGCGAGGTCGCCGCCATGGGCGACGGCGTCGAGCGCGCGCTGGCGCGCGCCGCCGAGCTGGAAGCATTGGTGCACAACGAAGTATCCGCGCTCGAGCGCGCCTATAATGACAACGAGGTGCGCATCCGCGACCTACTGAGCGAATTGACCAACCAGCGCGAGACCCTGGTCAGCCAGGCCGAGCAGGTGCGCAACGCCATCGCCAGCGTCCATCTCGATTTGTCGCACGACATCACCTCGGTCGGCGATCTGGTCGCCGACAAGGTCAACGAGGTGGCGCACCGCGTCACCCGTTCGCTTACCGAAAAAGGCGAGCACATCACGCTCGCGCTGGGACACGCCGGCGATTCCATGATCGACGCCTTGAGCGAGCGCGGCTCGACGCTGCTCGACCGGCTGGAAACCACCAGCGAACGTGCCACCGCCGCCATCTCTTCCGCCAGCGAACGGCTAAACGACAGCCTGAATTTCAAGACCGAACACGTGCACGACGAGTTCGCCCAGCTTGCCGCCAACCTGCAGCAGATGATGGCGACGCGGCTCGATTCCGTCGCGCAAGGCTTCGCCCAGAAGGCCTCAGTCACCATCGAATCCATGGACAGCCGCTCGCAAGCCTTCACCAACGCGCTGGTCCAAACCGGCACGCAAATGGCCGAGACCATCGCCGCCCGCGCCGAGGAAGTGAATTCAACGTTGCGCTCGACCGGCGACTCGCTGGTGCTCGATCTCTCGCTGCGTGGCGGCGACGTCGTGTCCAAGCTGGAGCAGACCGGCCAGCGCATCACCGACACCATGATTACCCGCAGCAACGGCGTCGCCGAAAGCTTCCGCGAGAACGCAGAAGCGCTGGCGCAGACGCTCAACAGCCGCGGCGAGGCGGTCAAAGACATGCTGGCTACACGCCTGCAGGCCTTCGAGGACATGTTCAATCATGGCGGAACCGAGCTGACCGAGAAGGTCTCGCGCGACTCCACCACGCTCGGCAATCTCATCACCAGCCACATCACCGAGTTCGACCGCACCGTGAAAACCTATGGTGGCGAACTGGTGGAGCGCCTCGGCAAGCGCTCCCAGGACCTAGCCGACGCCATGCGCAATTACATCGACACTTTTGACGAACGCGTGACCAGCCGCTCCGACGCGGTCGTGTCCTCGCTCGATCAGCGGCTTATCCAGTTCGAGCAGGAGATCGACACGCGCGTGGCCGGCCTCACCCGCAATCTCACAGTTGGCGGTAAGGAAGTCATCGACACCCTTGACCAGCGCATCAGCGGTGTCGCCGACACCATCAACGCGCGCGGCGTCGCGGTCGCCGACGCGATCGGCGCCAAGGCTGGCGAGCTCGACCAAACGCTGGGCGCGCGCGCGCTTGAGGTCGCCAATAATCTCGACAGCCGCATCGACCGCTTCGAGGAACTGCTGGTCGGCCGCGCTGAGGGCGTCACCAGCCAGATCGAGCAGCGCACCAAGGCCGCCGCAGACGTGCTCAACGCCCGCATGGAGCAGCTCAGCCAGTCGATCAAGATCAATTCGACGGAAGCCGAGCGCTCGCTCGGCCAGCTCGCAATCGCCACCAGCGACGCCATCCACGCCAGCGCCACCGAAGCCGAACGTACCCTACTGGGCGTGAGCCAGGAGGTCGCGCAAGGCTTCACCAGCAAGGCCGACGAGATCGCCAATTCGGTCAGCCAGCGCACCATGGATATGACCGCGATCCTGTCCGACAAGAGCGGCGGCGTGCTGGCGGCCATCACCGAGAAAGGCCAGCAGTTCGCCATCGACGTTACCACCGCCACCGATCAGGCCGTCAACGCGATCGAGCAAACGGGCCTCACTTTCACGCGCACGATGCTCGATAACAGCGGTGAAATCGCGCGCATGATCAATACCGCCGGCGAGACCGCCTCCAACGCCGTCAACCGCACCCTGAACGAACTAAACGAAACCTCGCAGCGGGCGATCGATCTGTCGAAGGACACGACCACGTCCACCGTCAAGGAGATGATGGAAACCCACGACATGCTGCGCGCCGACACCACCGCGCTGTTCGAGCGGCTGCGCGAAGCCAACATCATGCTGCAGGAAGTTCTCTCCGGCGCGCACGAGAACATGAGCGCGCTCGAGAACACGCTGATGTTGCGCGTGTCGGAATTCGTCAATTCCATGAATGAAGTCACCACTTCCACCGGCAATGTCAGCGCACGGGTGGAAACGACGATTCACGATTTCAGCGAAATCACCGAGCGCGTGGTCACCGATCTCGGCCAATTGGCCGAGCAGTTCGACAGTCACGGCCGCGAGCTCGCCAAGGCCATCGACCTGATCGACTCAAGCAACCGGCGCGCCGACACCACGATCAACGAGCGCCGCGTGCAGCTCGATTCGCTGGTATCCACCCTCGACATCCGTACCGAGGATCTCGATCAGCGGCTCAAGCGCTTCGCCGGCCTACTCGACGAGTCGCTGGAAGCCGCCTCCGCCCGCGCGCGCGACGTTGCCCGCGTGGTGTCAGAGTCGAGCGCCGAGGGCGGCCGTGCCATGAGCGAGCAATACGACCGGGCGCGCGAATTCGCCGAGGACGAGCGCCGGCGCGCCGCCGGAGAGATGCGCGCGGTCTACGAGCAGACCGTCGGCGACACCCAGGCGCTGTTCCACGAAGCCAACGAGCGCTTCGCCGAGCTGGTGCAGGGCATGAAGCATATGACGGGCGAGATGCAGCGCGAGCTGGAAGCCACCCGCGCCGAGCTGCACCGCGGCATCTTCGAGCTTCCGCAAGAGACCGCCGAGGGCGCTGCGCAAATGCGCCGCGTCATCGTCGACCAGATCGAGGCGCTGGCCGAGCTCAACCGCATCGTCGCCCGCCACGGCCGCAGCCTCGACGCGGTCGAGCCGATGCGGCGTTCGGTGCGCGAGGAGCCGGCGCTGGCCGTGGTCGGCGGCCGCGGCGACATTTCGCCGCCGCGCGCCGCCCCGCCGCCGCCGCCACCGCGCAGCGAGGTGAGCGGTTTTGCACCGGCGGCGCGCCGCGCCGAAGCCCCCTCGCTCACGCCGGCGCAAAGTGGCGCCAGCCGCGGCTGGCTCAGCGAACTGCTCACGCGCGCCTCGCGGGAGGAAGAAGAGCCCCATGATTTCCCGCGCGAGAGCGCGCGCGGACCGGAGGAGCGCACGCCGCGCCACACCATCGAGTCGCTGGATTCGCTGTCGGTCGACATCGCGCGCATGATCGATCACGACGCCGCCGCCGACCTGTGGGACCGCTACAAGCGCGGAGAGCGCAACGTCTTCACCCGCCGGCTCTATACCTTGCAGGGCCAGAAGGCGTTCGACGAGATCCGCCGCAAGTATCGCGCCGACCGCGAGTTCAAGTTGACCGTGGACCGCTATATCAGCGAGTTCGAGCGACTGCTCGACGAGGTCTCGCGCGATGATCGTGGCCAGGTGGTGGCGCGCACCTATCTCACCTCGGAAACCGGCAAGGTCTATACCATGCTGGCGCACGCGGCCGGGCGCTTCGACTGACGCGCGCGCCGGCCGCAGGCGTAGTGCCGAGCGCATGCTGCACCGCATCGTGGGCGCGCGCTTGATTTGGAATATCGCCTATTATTTATGCTGGCCGCGAAAATGCCGGCGCGCCTGCGGCTTTTTGGTCGCCAAATCTGCAAAATTTCGATTTGCCAGCGGCTACCAAGTAACCGATAGTAAGCCCCGACGCGGCCGCTTAAGGGCGATTTCCGCGGAGATGAGGTTATAAAAAAGCTGCGCCGCCGGCGAAATGAATACGGCGGGGCGGAGGTGTTACACTGGCGTCAACAACGCCAAAATGAAAACGAAGGCTATTTTGGGAGGACAAAAGCCATGCGTAAGCGCTCTCTTTCGGCGCGTGTACTTGCTACACGCGGTCTCGCTGCCGGACTTTTTGCAGCTTTCACATTTGCCCTGATCGGACTGTCGGGCTCGACTGCTTGGTCGGCGCCGAAGGACATCAAGTGGGGCACCGGCCCCGCAGGCTCGTCGGGCGGCAAAGCGCTCATCGTGCTTTCAAATATTCTGAACAAGAACATGCCGGAATACCGTATCACGGTGCTGCCTACCCCCGGCGCCGTGGGCACCGTGAAGGGTTTCGCCACTGGCGAGTTCGACGGCTACTACGGTTCCGACGTGGCGCTGAAGGAGTTCCACAACGACAACGAACGCTTCAAGGGGTTCAAGGCCCACGTCAAACACATGCCGGTGCAGTCGCTTTGGACCTACACGCTGGATTGCGGCCTGGCGATCAAGGCCAGCGACGCCGATAAGATCAAGTCGTGGGCCGATCTGACCGGCAAGCCGACCTATACCGGTCCCGCGCCGTTCGACACCCGCAAGAAAGTTGAGAACGGGCTCCACGCGCTCGGCGTCAAGCACATCTACAAGGAAGTCTCCAAGGCAACGGCCGGCTCGCAGCTCAACAACGGTACGATCGAGGCCATGCTCATCTACGGCGCCGGCGGCAAGACCCTGGCGCCGTGGCTGTCGCAAGCCACGCTCTCGGTGGACTGGGCTCCGCTCAATCCGACCGCCAAGGAGCTTGCCGAGCTCAAGGAAAAGGGCTTCGGCCCCATTCAGGTGCCGGTCAAGAATTTCAATAAGCGGGACAAGACCGGCGCAAAGATCACGTTGCTGCCGGTGTTCTGGGGATTCGACCTCGGCCTCAACGTGCCGGAAGCCGACATGTACAAGATGTTGAAAATCATCGAGTCGCATGCCGACGAGCTGGCCAAGCTCGACCCGAGCTTCCGGCAGATCGCGGGCGGCAACTTCGCCAAATTCCAGCACACTGCCCTGGAAAGCACTTGGAATCTCGTTCCGATCCACCCCGGCTTGGCCAAGTTCCTGAAGGAAAAGGGCCAGTGGGACAGCAAGTGGGACGGCAACATCGCCAAGGCCAATATGTAGGGGATACGGTCCTGTGACCTGATCCGAGAGGCGGGCGCTTCGACGCGCCCGCCTCGCCGCATTCAGCCAGAACGACAGGCCCGCTATGTCCGAATCCCTCACGGCCGCGTCCGCCATGACCGACCATCCGGCGCACCGGTCTCCGTTCGCGCTCGACGCGATCTATTACGTGTCCGCGGTCTCCTACACCGTCTACATGTTCTATTATTATTGGACCAGCGCCGGCGGCCCGGTCGTGCTCGCCATGACCATGGTGCCGCTCACTTTCGGGCTGTTCACGCTGCGGGCGCTGCGCGACAACGAATTCTATCCGAAGCTGCCACGGAGCGTGAACTACGTCATCGCGCTCGTTTTCTGCCTGTTCTCGATTTACTGCTCCTACTACATGAACACCAACTACCTGGCGCTCGGCGAGGAACGCAACGGTTTCTACAATACCCAGGACATCGTCACCGGCGGCCTGATGGCGCTACTGATCATCGAATACGCGCGCAAGCGCCACGTCCCGCTATTCATCCTCAACGTCATTATCATTCTCTACGCCGTCTACGGCTATCTAGTGCCGGGCATGTTCTACCATGCCGGGCTGACCTGGCACCGCGTGATTGCGGCCGCGAGCGTTGAGATGGAGACCGGCATTTTCGCGCGCCTGCCACAGCTTGCGCTCACGCTGATCGGCTCGTTCCTGTTGGTGTTGAGCGTGCTGCGCGGCTTCGGCTGCATCGAATCGCTCATGCGCGCGACCAAGCGCGTCGCTATCCGTTCGCATCATGCGATTCCGCAATCGGCGGTGATCGGCTCGATGATGATCGGCACCGTCAGCGGCTCGGGGTCGGCCAATTCGATCACCGTCGGTTCCGCCACCATCCCGGCCATGATCAATGCCGGGTTGCCGCCGGCGACAGCGGCCGCCATTGAGAATGCGTCCTCCATGGGCGGGCAATTGATGCCGCCGGTCATGGGCATCGCGGCCTTCTTGATGGCCGAATTCCTCGGCGTCGACTATTTCGACGTGGTGGCGCGCGGCTGGGTTCCGGCGCTGATCTACTTCACGTCCGTGTCGGTCTCGGTCTATCTGCTGGCGATCCACTACCGCACCCGCATGGTGATCGACCGTAAGGCGCAGCCGCTGACTTGGCACGACATCTTTAATCTCGGAGCCTTCGTCGTCACCGTCGGCGGGTTGGTCGCCCTGATGGCAGCGCTGTACCTGGCGCCGCAATTCGCCGCCCTCGACATGTTCTGCGTCGTTGGCGCGGGGATGCTGGTCTTCCACGTGGTGGCGCTGTTGCGCCCCGGGCAATGGTCGTTTGCCGAGTTCGTAAAACCGCTGAAGAGCTTCCTCGATTCGTTCACCGACATGATCACTGACCTGACGCTGCTGCTGGCGACGTTGTCGATCATGGCCGGCGCGCTGGTGATCACCGGCGTGCCCACCAAGCTCGGCCTGCTGCTGGTAGAGGCGGCCGGGATCAATATGGCTGCCATGGTGGGCATGGGCTTCCTGTTCGGCGTAGTGCTCGGCACCGGCCTGCCACCCGCGCCGGTCTACATCCTGGTCGCCATCGTGATCGCGCCGCCTTTTATGCAGGCCGGCGTCAATCCGTGGGTGGTGCACTTCTTCGCCTTCTTCGTCGCCGTGTTCGGCGAATTGACGCCGCCGACCTCGATCACCGCGGCGATCACGTCGAAAATCGCCAACACATCGTTCTACGTCACGCTCTGGCGCTCGTTGCAGATCTGCGTTTCGCTGTTCACGCTGATGGCGGGCATTTTCGTCCATCCCGGATTGGTGGCCGAACCCGGTCTCGACCAGATCCCCGCTTTCTATCTGATCGGCGTGTCGACGCTGGGCATCACGTTCAGTCTGCAGGGCGTCTATTTCGAAAACTTCTTGCTCGATCGTGGCGTGCGCATCTTGCTGGCCGCGTTCGCGCTGGTGGCGCTGTTCAGCACGAACGAATACATCGGCACCCTCGCCACGATTCCGGTACTGGCGGGGATCGCCTACTGGATGCTGGTGCGCCGGCGCCAGCTCGAGACCGGCATCGAAGAGGTCGTGATCGACGACAAGGCCGCGCTCGCCACCGCCACCGCCGGCAACCCTGGGCTCGGCCGCATGAACTGAGCGGCGGGCTAGAGCGCAGGGAGCGGTGCTCACGCCCCTGATGCGTCTACTGCAAAGCCCGGCTCAGGTCGTGCGCGCCCGCGTGCTTTCGCCCGGCTGGCCCACGCGCGACCGTTTGCCGCGGAAATAAGCCTTCAGCCACGGATGCTCCGACGCCAGCATGGTGTCCATAGTGCCCGCCGCGATCACCTTGTGGTCGGCCAGCACCGCGATCCGGTCGCAGACCGTGTGCAGGCTGTCGAGGTCGTGGGTGACCATGAAGACGGTCAGGCCCAAAGTCCTCTGCAGGGTGGCGATCAGCTCGTCGAATTCGCCGGCCCCGATCGGGTCGAGGCCGGAGGTGGGCTCGTCGAGGAACACAATCTCCGGGTCGAGCGCCAGCGCGCGGGCGAGCGCCACGCGCTTGGTCATGCCGCCGGACAGCTCGGAGGGGAACTTCTCCAGCACGCTGGCGTCGAGCCCCACCATTTCGAGTTTGGCAACCGCCAGTTCGTCGAGCAGCCGTTGCGACAGTTCGAGATATTCACGGATCGGGAATTGCAAGTTATCCCGCACCGTCAGCGAGGAAAACAGCGCGCCCTGCTGGAACAGCACGCCCCAGCGCTGCTCGATCGCGTGGCGCTCGGCATCGGAGGCTTGGGTCAAATCGACGCCAAACACCCGGATGCTGCCCTCGCGCCGCGGCAGCAAGCCGATGATGGTGCGCATGAGTACGGATTTGCCGGCGCCCGAGCCGCCGACGAAGCCGAGAATCTCGCCGCGATAGACGTCGAGATCGACGTGGTCGAGCACGATGTGGTCGCCGAAGCCGACCACCAGGCCGCGCACCGCGATGACGACTTCCTTGCCGTTGCCGCGCGCCTTCGCCATCGCTCACATCCCGATCGAGGCGAAGAAGATGGCGAACAGGCCGTCGAGCACGATCACCAGGAAGATCGATTCCACCACCGAGGCGGTGGTCTGCAGCCCGAGCGACTCGGCGCTGCCCTTGACGTTCATGCCTTCCACGCAGGACACCACGCCGATCACCAGCGCCATGAACGGCGCCTTGATCATGCCGACCTTGAAATGATCGAGCGAGATCGCCTCCTTCAGCCGTTCAATGAATATACTCGGCTCGATGCCGCCGTAGAGCCAGCACACCAGCCCGCCCCCGTAGAGCGCCGCCATCGAGCCGAGAAAAGTGAGAATCGGAACACCGACGATGAGCGCCAGGATGCGCGGCAGGATCAGCACCTCGATCGGATCGAACCCCATGGTCTGCAGCGCGTCGATCTCCTCGCGCATCTTCATGGAGCCGAGCTCGGCGGTGTAGGCGCTGCCGGAGCGGCCGGCCACCATGATGCAGACGATCAGCACGCCGAGTTCGCGCAGTACCAGGATGCCGACCATGTCGACTACGTAGATGTCGGCGCCGAACTTGCTGAAATGGAAGATGCCCTGCTGCGCGATGATGCAGCCGACGAGGAAAGTGATGAGAATAATGATCGGCACGCCACGCCAGCCGACATTATCGAGCTGATGCACCATCGAGGTGAAGCGAAGCCGGCGCGGCTGCGCCAGGATGCGCACGATCACGACCGAGAGAGCGCCCAGCAGGTTGACGAAAGCGCCAAACGAGCCGCTGACCGAAACGATGCTGTGGCCGATGGAGGCGAGCGCATCGGCGAGCTGGATGGTGCGGCGCACCGGCGGCTCTTCCAGCTTGACGACGTGCACGACGTCGACCAGCGAGCAATAGTCCGCCTTCAATCCTTCCACCTTGGTGGCGCAGCCGCGCGCCGAGAACGCGCGCACCAGCCGCTCCAGCAGCCAGGCGCCGAAGGTGTCAAGCCGCTCGACGCGCGCCATGTCGATCCGGACTTCGTTGATGGTGCCGCGGCCCTGGGTCGCCGCGTCGATTTGCGCTTCCAGACTGCGCGCATTCTTGGCAATCCAAGCGCCGGCGGCGGCGAGCCGCAGCCGCCCGCCTTCGGCGGCGCCTTCGAGCAATGTTTCGCTCACGCGCGTGTCCTCTAAAGTGGCTTCTCCTCCCCCTGAATGCGGGGGAGTGCCATACTTGACCATTGCATGCGAACCTGTCGAGGGTTGGGCGCCGCCCATGGATATCCCCAGGCCATTGACCCTCGCGCTCACCGTCGAGCACTGGCCGATCGCCGGGAGCTTTGCCATCAGCCGCGGCGCCAAGATCGAGGCGGTGGTGGTGGTCGCCGAACTCGCCGACGGCGTCCATCGCGGGCGTGGCGAATGCGTGCCCTATGCGCGCTACGGCGAAAGCGCCGGCAGCGTCGCTGCTGCGATCGAAGCGATGCGCCCGCGGCTGACCGCCGGCCTGAGCCGCGCCGGCTTGCAGCAAGCGATGCCGGCGGGGGCTGCGCGCAACGCGCTCGACTGCGCGTTCTGGGATCTCGAAGCCAAGCAAGCGGGGCGCCCGGCCTACGCACTCGCCGGCTTGCAAGCGCCGCGCCCACTCACCACCGCCTATACGATTTCGCTCGGCCTCCCGGACGACATGGCCAAGGCCGCAGCCAAGGCCGCCGGCCGCGCGCTGCTCAAGATCAAGCTCGGCGGCAATGACGATGATGGCGGCGATCCGGCGCGTATCGCCGCGGTGCGCACCGCGGTCCCTAAGGCGACCCTGATTGTGGACGCCAATGAGGGCTGGCGGGAGGATAATCTCACCGCCAATGTCACCGCCTGCGCACGCGCCGGCGTTGAGTTGATCGAGCAGCCGCTGCCGGAGGGGCGCGACCAGGTCCTAGCGCAAATGAAATATCCGATTCCCGTCTGCGCCGACGAGAGCGCCCACGACAGTGCCTCGCTAGCGGCGCTGCCCGGCCGCTACGATGCCGTCAACGTCAAGCTCGACAAAGCCGGCGGGCTGACCGAAGCCCTGGCCATGGTGGCGGAGGCCGCGCGGCTCGGCCTGGCCGTCATGCTGGGCTCGATGGTTTCGACCTCGCTTGCCACGGCGCCGGCCGTGCTGGCCGCCCAGACCGCCCGCTTTGTCGATCTCGACGGCCCCCTGTTGCTAGCCAAGGACCGCGAGCCCGGCCTTACTTACCGCGACAGCCTGGTGTTCCCGCCAGCACCGGCGCTGTGGGGCTGACGCAATTTTTGCCTTTTGACCTTCATCAATGCGGCGGTGGGCGGTTCTGGCATGAAGGCGCCATGATGCCGAACCACGCGATTCAGCTTGCGCCGAGAGCCTCGGCCATTGCCCAGCGCCTGCTCGCCCATGCCCGCCTGTGCGAGCAAATCGCGTTCGAGTGCTGCAATGAGGCGACCGCCGAGAAACTCAAGCGCATGGCGCAGGAATGCACCCGGGCGGCGGCACAAGTGGCGCCCGCGCGCGACACCCCTCCAACGCGGCATTGAGCGGGCCCCGGCAAGGTTGTGGCATCTACCTGACTTTATTCACCAATTGTGCCCAGCTTTCTGGTTAACCAAGTCTTTCCGCGCCCCTATCATTGGCTTAGACTTCCGTCAGAATTGGCCCGCCGGTGGCGGGAAAAAATAACGGGGGACGGGGGTCAATGCGTATTGGCGGCTTGGTGCTGTCTTGCGCCTTGTTGGTGGTCGGCGTTACGTCGGCGTCGGCCGAAATGCGCATCGCAGAGGATCGCGGCGGGCAGATCGGCCATTACCTGGAAACCTTCGCCATTGTGCGCTCGACCGGCGAACGCGTCGTCATCGACGGCAACTGCCTGTCGGCCTGCACGCTGGTGCTAGGGTTGATCCCGCATAGCCGCATCTGCGCCACCGAGCACGCGCGCTTCGGCTTTCATGCCGCCTGGATTCCGGACCGCGACGGCCGTCCGGTGACCAGCACCATGGGCACGCGCGCCTTGTGGAATATCTACCCGGCGGCGGTGCGGCACTGGATCAATCGGCACGGCGGCTTGTCGCGCAAGATGATCTTCCTGCAAGGCAGGGACCTCAACGGCATCGTGCAGAGCTGCGACCACGCCGCGCAGCAGGCCCTTGCGCGCTCACATCACCGCGTCGCGCACCGACCGGTGCGCTACATAGCCGGCAACGCCGCCAGCGATCGCCGCTAACGCCATCGCTGCATAGGCCAAGCTGCCGAAGGCTGCGTAAAGCAAGCCGGAAATTCCCGTCGCAACCGCCATCGTGGTGCCGAGCGCGACCGCGAGATAGCCTTGCGCGGTGGCGCCCTGCCCGGCCGGTGCCTTGGCGGCGACAAAGCCGAGCATGCCGAGATGGGTGGCGCCGAACGAGGCCGCGTGCAGCAATTGCAGCAAGGGCAGCGCAGAGCTCGGCAGGTCGATCGCCATCGCGCCCCAGCGCAATGCGCCGCCGAACCCGCCGATCATCAGCAGCACCGTCGGCGTGACCAAGCGCGGCAGGCGTCCCTGCAGCGCGAACAGCACGATCTCCGCGATCACACCCAGCGCCCACAGACCCGCGATGGTGGTGCCGTCGAGCCCGGCGGCACCCCAGGCCAGCGCGGAGAAACTGTAATAGACGGCGTGGCTCGCCTGGATCAAGCTGGCCGCCGCAACGCCTGCAAGGAAAGCGGGATCGCGCAACAGACCGCGAGCCGCCGGCTGAGTTTCGCCGGCCAGTGGCGTGCGTGTCGAAATCGGAGCAAGCAGTGTGGCAGCGAGCGCGCTGATTCCGTATCCCGCCACGATCAGCCAGATCAGATGGCGGGCTGGGATGGTGTCGGTGGCGATGCCGGCGATGAAGGTGCCGACGATGAACGCCGCCGAGCCCCACAGCCGCACCGGCCCATAAGCGCGCCCGCGTTGGTGAAGCCCCTTGAGCGCATAGGTGTCGGCGAGCGGCAGCAGCGGCGTGAAGACCAGCGCGGCAACCGCATAGGCCGCCAAGATGGCGGCCGGTCCGTTAGCCAGGCCCACCAGCGTGTAGCCCAGAACGCTCGCCGCGCTCGCCATCATGATGGCGGCGCGCAAGGCATCGCGCCGGTCGACGACGCGCGTCGCCAAGGTGATGGAAAACACGCGCACGATGATCGGCGCCGCCAGCACCACGCCGATCATGCCGGCGTCGAGCCCCTTGGCCTTCAGCCAGACCGGGAAAAACGGCAGCTGGATACCGAAGACGACGAATATGGCGGCATAAAATGCTGCCAGCCGGTTCGCGAAGCCGATTCGCATGCGGAAAACCAAGCCCTTTCATGGCTAGCCGAATCAAGCGGGCTGATTGATAAACTGGCCGGAACGGATTGCCCATGGCGAACGAACCTATGGCGCTGGCGAGGTCCCCGCAGGCGAGCGCGGCGGCTGCGAGCGATTACGAGGCCTTCAGCGAGGTGCTGGCGGCGAGCGCGCGCGGCCGCGCGTTCCTGGCCGAACATGCCCGGCGCAGCCGCACCGCCGATACCGAACTGCTGCTGGCCGCGCTCGCCCGCGTCGAGGCACTGGTGCGGGCCAATGCGGCCACCCCCACCGACCCGGGGCGCAGGGAATTGCGCACGCTGCTGATGACCATCCGCAGCGCGCGGCCGGAGATCGAGGCAAGCCAGCTGTCGACGCGGGCGGCCAAGCTTGCCGTGCTGCTCGATCTGTTGGAGGAGCGCATCACGGCCCTGGCCGAGCCCACCCCGATGCTGCCGGCGTTCGACGCAACGGCGGAGACGGCGCGCGCCCATCTTGCCGTGGTGCCGCCGCCCGAGGAGCCGGAACTGCCGATCCCCTCGCCGGCAGCCATCCAGCCGACGCCGATCGTGCTGGCGCCTGCGCCCGCAACGCCCCAGCCGGAGGCTGGCAAGAGCACGCCGGGGGTGACTTGGTGCGACGGCCCGCCGCCGGGTTCGGCCGCCTTCGACGATAGCGACGACAAACCGGCCGCCTTATCTCCGACCATGGCCGAGAAGGTCGCCGCGCTGAGCGAACCTATGCCCAAGGCGCCGACAGCCGCCATGCCCGCTGACGAGGCCAAGATTTGGGAGCTTTCCAACGCCAAGCTGGCGCCGCCGCCGTCCGATCCGTTGGCAGCGATCATGATGCTGACTGAGGAAGAGCGGATCGCGCTGTTTACGTAAGCGGCAGCGAGGCGTCGCCCGCAATCAACTTCGCAAACAACTCCGCGTCCACGTTGCCGCCGGACAGAACGCCGACCACGATCTTGTCTTTCACGTCCAGCTTGCCGGCCAGCAGCGCAGCCAGGCCGACGGCGCCGCCCGGCTCCACCACCAGCTTCAGTTCTTCGAAGGCATAGCGCACGGCGCGCGCGACTTCCTCGTCGGTGACGGTGAAGCCTTTTCCGATAAGCTCGCGCGTGATCGGAAAGGTCAGCGCACCCGGTGTCGCGCTCATCAATGCGTCGCAGATGGTGCCGCTCATGCGCGCATTGGTCTCGCGCTGGCCGCTGGCAAACGAGCGCAGCGTGTCGTCGAAGCCTTCCGGCTCGACGGCGTAGAGTTCGGCTGACGGCACCTTGGCCGTAATGCCGAGCGCGATGCCGGCGGCCAGCCCGCCGCCGGAGGCGCCGATCAGCACGATCTGCGGCCGCAAATTGAGCCAGCGCAAATCCTCGACGATCTCGGCGCCGATGGTGCCCTGCCCGGCGATGATGAGCGGATCGTCATAGGGCGGCACCAGCGTGGCGCCGCGCTCGCGCGCGATGCGCTCGCCAAGCAAGGCGCGGTCCTCGGTGTCGCGGTCGTAGGGCACAATCTCGGCGCCGAGCGCCTCGGTGCGCTCGCGCTTGGCGCGCGGGGCGTCACTCGGCATCACGATGGTGGCGCGCATGCCGAGCAGCTTTGCTGCCGCCGCCACGCCCTGGGCGTGGTTGCCGCTGGAATAGGCCACCACCCCGGCGGCGCGCTGGTCCGGCGGGATCGACGCGATCTTGTTGTAGGCGCCGCGGAACTTGAACGAGCCGGTGCGCTGCAGGGTCTCGGCTTTCAGGAACACACGCGCGCTTAAGCGCTCGTCGAGCACCGGCGCATTGATCAGCGGCGTGCGCACGGCGACGCCGGCGAGACGTTTTGCTGCCGCGGTGATGTCGGCGGCGTCCGGCAGGATCGTTTGGTCGATGGCGCCCATGGTGGGCGAGGCTAGCCTTGCCGTAAGAGCAGAGGCAAGAGGCGCTCAGCGCATGTTGGCGCGCGCTTCTTTCTCGGCCAAGAGAGCGTCTTTGCGCGGCTCCGGGACACGCTGGCGGCGCTTCAGCCACATGCGGCGCTTGCGCACGACCTGGTTCGCCTGCGCCACATGGTCGAGGAAGATGCGCGCGCTTTCCTCCCAGGTCATCTTGAGGGCAAAGGCGCGGCATTCCTCGCGCGAGCATTCCAGCGCTTCCAGGCAGGCGCGTTGCAAGTCCTCATCGAGCACGCCGACCGGTGCGGAGCCGATCACGTCGCGTGGCGCCGCGGCCGGGAAGGCCGCCACCGGCACGCCGCTCGCCAGCGCCTCCAGCAGCACCAGGCCGAAGGTGTCGGTGCGGCTCGGGAACACGAACACGTCGGCGGCGGAATAGAGTTCGGCCAGCGCCTCGCCCTGGCGCGCGCCCAGGAACGCCGCTTGCGGATATTGCCGCGCGAGAGAGCTGCGCGCCGGCCCGTCGCCGACTACCAGCTTCGTGCCCGGCAAATCGAGCTCGAGAAAGGCTTCGACATTCTTTTCCACCGCCAGCCGGCCGACGGTGAGAAAAATCGGCCGCGGCAGATCGAGCGCGGTGCGCGCGCGCGGCCGAAACAGCTGCGCGTCGACGCCGCGCGGCCAGATCTTCACGTTCTTGAAGCCGCGGCTGATGAGCTCTTCGGCCAGCGTCGGCGTCGCCGCCAACACCGCCGCGCCGGGCACGTGGAACCAGCGCAGCCAGCCCCAGGTTGCTTCGCGCGTCCAGCGCTCCGGCAGCGGCAGGCGCTCGGCCAGATAGTCGGGAAAGCGGGTGTGGAAGCTGGTGGTGAACGGCAGCCCGCGCTTGATGCAGAGGCGGCGCATGGCGTGTCCGAGCGGACCCTCGGTCGCGATATGGATGGCGTCGGGTCTGAACTCGTCGAGCCGGCGCGCGACCGCGCGCGGCGGGGGCAGCGCCAGTCTTATTTCCGGATAGCTCGGCATCGGCAAAGTGCGGAATTCGCTCGGCGCCAGAAATTCGATCTCAGAGCCGAGCCCGTACGCCTCGCGCGCGACGAGGCTGAGCGTGCGCACCACGCCGTTGACTTGCGGATGCCAGGCATCGGTGACGACGAGAATTTTCATACTTTTCTCCATTCGTTCCCGCGCAAGCGGGAACCCAGGGGCCACACGAAATCACGCGTCGTCGCACCGGGTCCCCGCTTAAGCGGGGACGAACGGACAAAAAGGTTAGGTCTATTCACGCGGCTTGCGGCTGTGCGACCGCGTCGGCCGGCTCGCGGTCGTGCCCGGTCCTGGTCCAGGTGATGATCTCGAACGTGCCGTCGAGGCGCTCGCCCACCGCCGTGCAGCTTTCCACCCAGTCGCCGCAATTGATGTAGCGGATGCCGAAATCGTCGTGGATGGCCGGGGTGTGGATGTGGCCGCAAATCACGCCGTCGGCCTGGTGCCGATGCGCCTCGGTGGCCAGCGCCTTCTCGAATGCGCCGATATAGTTGACCGCGTTCTTCACCTTCAGCTTGGCCCATTTCGACAGCGACCAGTAAGGCGCGCCCAGCACACGGCGGAAGCCGTTGAACACGCGGTTGGCGGTGAGCGCGAATTCGTAAGCCTTGTCGCCGAGCAGCGCCAGCCAGCGCGCCTGCGTCACCACCAGGTCGAAGATATCGCCGTGCACGACCAGATAGCGTTTGCCGTCGGCGCCTTCGTGCACGATGTTCTCCACCACCTCGATGCCGCCGAAATGGGTGCCGTAGTAGCCGCGCAGGAATTCGTCGTGGTTGCCCGGCACGTAGATCATGCGCGCGCCCTTGCGCGCCTGACGCAACAGCTTCTGCACCACGTCGTTGTGCGGCTGCGGCCAGTACCAGGACGATTGCAGCGCCCAGCCGTCGACGATGTCGCCGACCAGATAGATCGTTTCGGCTTCGTGGTGGCGGAGGAAATCTAAGAGCTTGTCGGCCTGGCAGCCGCGCGTTCCCAGATGGACGTCGGAGATAAAAAGCGCGCGATATCGCTTCGTGGCGGCTTCCGTCACGCGGCGGCGAACTCCAGGCTGTTGCTCATGACGCCACGCATTAGCAGGCCTTCATTGCAGTTTTATGACGGTGTCGTTTACCTTTTTGATTAAGCACGCGCTTTCGCGCTTTCACGCCGCGGCGCTTTGTACTTCGGCGCGGAGGAAGCGCACCAGCGTGAAGAAGGGTTTTACCTTGCGCCGGTCGATCAGCTCGGCTCCGCCGTGGGTTTGCGCCCAGGTAGCCAGCCGCTGGAACGGGAACTCGGGTCGCAGGCCCAGCTTGCGCGCTTTCTGTGCCAGCAGCCGCTCGACCGCGGCGGCTAGTCCGCGCTCGGAATAGAGATGGTTGACCAGGATGATCTGGCCGCCCGGCCTGAGCACCCGCGCGCATTCGCCCAGCACGCGCTCGGGATCCTCGACCAGCGTGATGACGAACTGGCCGACCACGCAATCGAAAAACGCCTCTGGGAACGCCATGTCGTGCGCGTCCATCACCAACAGGTCCTTGACGTGCGGGTAGCGGCCGCTCGCCAGCCGCTCGCGTGCCCGCGCGATCATCGGCTCCGACATGTCGATGCCGGTGATCTCCGTGGTCTCGTCGTAGTCATCGAACGACAGTCCGGTGCCGACGCCGATCTCCAGGATGCGCCCGCCGACCGAACGCGCGGCGAGCGCCGCGGCGCGCCGTCCGGACAGGAAGAACGGGCGCACAGCGCGTCGTAGACCGGCGCCCAGCGGGCATAAGCTTTTTCCACCACCTGGCGGTCCGGATCGCGCAGCATGTCCCCCCCCTCGCGAATCAATAGCGCTGCATTCGCATTGGGGTAGCAATCGTGTGCGACAGTCAGGCGACAACCGTTACCTGTCATTCCGGGACGCGCCGAAGGCGCGGACCCGGAATCCATATCCC
>Ga0307417_10000047_pt1 | contig 46703 bp, 49 predicted proteins | sample SalMarWE160210MG_2_FD_202514 | JGI IMG/M metagenome (GOLD analysis project Ga0307417, IMG submission 202514) | Salt marsh sediment microbial communities from the Plum Island Ecosystem LTER, Massachusetts, United States - WE1602-10 | ecosystem: Environmental > Aquatic > Marine > Intertidal zone... | reverse complement strand
CGTGCTCATGGTCGTGCTCATGGTCATGGTCGTGCTCGTGGTCTTCGATCTCTTTGCGGACGGCGTCCATGTCGAGCGCCTTCGTCTGGTTGATCAGGTCTTCGAGCGCGTTCCCGGGAAGAGCGCCGGGTTGCGAGAAGATGCCGATTTGATCACGGAAGATCATCAGGGTTGGGATCGAGCGAATCTGGAAGTAGCCGGCAAGCTCCTGCTCGGCCTCGGTGTCGACCTTGGCGAAGACGACCCCGTCATGGTTCTCGGAGATCTTCTCGTACGTTGGGGCGAACATCTTGCACGGTCCGCACCATTCGGCCCAGAAATCGACGAGCACGATGTCGTTGTTGAGGATGGTCTCTTCGAATGTGTCTTTTGTCAGATTGACGGTTGCCATTGGTCCACTCCGGTTGATTGTCTACGGATCCAGCAAAAACGCATACAGCTACTCGAATATTCCCCCGGTTGGCGCGATTTCTCGCCGAGCGGCTCGATAGGTCGGGTGTAACCAACGCCCTCCTAGACTCCTGCGCTGTGCCTGGATCCGAGTTACTCGTTCAACTTAGCGGCGTTTCCGCACGCATCGGAATGGCGACGATTCTGCGCAACGTCGACTTATCCGTCGCCGCCGGTGAGTCCGTCGGGCTGTTCGGGGCCAATGGCGCGGGCAAGACCACCTTGCTGCGGGTGATCGGCACCCTGCTGCGACCCAGCTCGGGCCGGGCTCTTGTCCTAGGTGCCGACCTCGACGGTTGGGAGCGATTCGACATCCGTCCCCGGCTCGGTCTGATCGGGCACACTCCCGCCTTGTACCCGGAGCTGAGCTTGCTGGCCAACCTGGAGTTCTCCGCCAGGATCACCGGAGCCCCCATCGAGGAGGCGGGGCGGGCCCTCGAGGCGGTTGGGCTCGGTGCGGCCGCACAGCGTCTCGCCGGCGAGGCGTCGTTTGGGATGCAGCGCCGGGTCGAGTTCGCCAGGGAGATCATGCTCTCCCCCGATCTGTTGCTGCTCGACGAGCCGCATTCCGCGCTCGATCCGAGTGCCGTCGAGCTGGTAGAGCACATTGTTGCCGGTGTCCTGGAACGCTCCGGAGCGGTCGTCCTCGCGTCGCACGATGTCGACCGGGTCGCCTCGATGGTGACCAGAACCGCAGAGCTGACGGGGGGATCGCTCGATGCCTGACCGATTCTGGCACCAGACCGCCGCCATCGCCCGGCGTGACCTCGATCGGGAGCGCCGCTCCGGTGAGGTGGCCTGGATCACGATCCCGTTCGGGGCGATAGCGCTTCTGCTGGTGCCACTTGCGGTCGGGATCAATCAAGACGTGCTCAGCCGGATCGGGACCGGCATGCTCTTCGTCGTCGTCATGCTGTTCGGGGTGCTGACCGCGGTGCGGCGCACCAACATGGAGACACCGGCGCAGCGGGATGCGATTGCCCTGCTCGGTGTCGACCCTGTCGCAGAGTTCGCCGGCAAGGCGATGGCTTCGGCGGTCCTGCTGCTTGTTTTCGAGGTGCTCATGGGTGTCGTCGCTCTGACCCTGTACGGGCTCGACATCTCCGAGTGGGGGTGGATGACGCTCGTCCTGCCGCTCACCGCGATCGGCCTCGCCGAGCTGGGTACGATCTCCGGAGCCATCGCCACCAGTATCAACGCCGGTCCGGCGCTCGTCCCACTGCTGGTCACGCCGCTGGCGATACCGCTGTTGCTCGGTGCGACTCAGACCGTCGAACTAGGCCGTGACGGGGGTAATCTGTCGTGGTTGCTGTTGATGGCCGCCGTAGTGCTGTCCCTGGCGATCGTCGGAGTGCTGACGGCGCGACCCTTACAGGAGACTCGATGACATCCCGCATACGATCCCACTGGCTCGACGTTGCCGCCGCCGTCGCCGTCATCGTCGGGTTCGTTTTCGCGGTCGCCAGTCCCCGTATCGCCACCCAGGGCGATGCCGCCCGCATGCTGTTTGTGCACGTACCGTCCATCTGGTTGGCCTATCTCTCCTTCACCGTCACCTTCATCGCCAGCGTCGCCTACCTGTTTACGAGGAAATTGCACTGGGACCTCATCGCCGGATCCTCGGGTGAGATCGGGGTGGCGTTCACTTCGGTTGCCGTCATCGGCGGGATGATCTGGGGCAAGGCCACCTGGAACGTGTATTGGACCTGGGATGCGCGGCTCACCCTCACCGCCATCATGCTGTTCGTGTACATCGGGTATCTGGCCTTGCGCCGGGCCATCCCCGACCCGGAAGCGCGGGCTCGCCGCTCGGCGGTGCTGGGGATCGTCGGGCTGGTACAGCTGATCCCGGTGCATTTCTCCGTCACGTGGTGGCGGACGCTGCACCAGACGAACACCTTCCGTCCCCGCGACATCCAGATGGACGGTCCGATCCTGGCGGCATTGCTCGTCTCGGTGGGTGCGTTCACCGTCGTGTACGTCGCCTTGCTGCGGCACCGGTACGAGCTGGCCCGTCTCGAGGTGGAGGCGCTCGAGGGTGCGGTCGCCGTCTCCGGGCCCGTTGCCGGCGATGCGGTCACGGCGCCGACAATCGGGTCGGGTGGCTGATGCGGTACGTAGTCATCGGATATCTGCTCACCTACGGAACACTCATCGGCTACACGCTGTGGCTGGCGCGGCGATTGCAGGCGGCCCACAAGAGGCTGGGCGACCGGACGTGATACGCCGCTACTGGAAGTTCCTCGTCCCCGCTGTTCTCATCCTGGGAGTCATCGTCGTCCTGCTGATCAACCTGTCCAGCAATCTCGTCTACTTCCGCACCCCGACCGAGCTCCACCAGGACGTGACCGCATCCAACCAGCGGCTCCGTCTCGGGGGCCAGGTCGTCGCCGGCACCGTGACCCGCGACGGGGCCACTTTGTTTCTCACCGTCACCGACGGTCGCGAGTCGCTCGACGTCGTGCACACTGGCGTTGTTCCCCAGCTCTTCGACGAGGGGCAAGGCGTCATCGTCGAGGGAACCTGGGACGGTTCGATCTTCCACTCGGACATGATGCTGATCCGACATGACGAGCAGTACCGCACCGAGGACAACCAGATCTACGACGACGTCAAACACGAGCTAGCACAGCCGTGATCGCAGCTATCGGTCTGCTCGCAATTCTGCTGTCGGCAGCCGCTTCGGTGCTTCTCATCGGACGTGCCTGGAGACAGGCGACGGCGCCGCAACCGGACCCGGGCCGGATCCGCGGTCCGGTGCAGCTGTTGCTGGGCGGCGCCGTGATCGCTTTTCTAGCGCTGGAGACTGCGATCCTGTCGGACAACTTCAGCCTCGGCTATGTCTCCTCCAACTCGAGCACAACGACACCGCTCATTTTCAAACTGGCGGGCGCCTGGGCGGCGCTCGAGGGCAGCATCGTGTTGTGGGGTCTGGTGCTGGCGGTCGTCGTGTACCTCGTCGCTCGCTCGGTCCGAGGCGCCGACCGGCTCGGTCTGACCGCACTCTCGGTGCTGGGCGTGATATCGCTGTTCTGGTTCGCGCTGATGGCGACGGCGGCCAACCCGTTCGAAGTCTGCACCAAGCTCGTCGGCGGTGTCTGCGGCGACACCAGTTGGCTGCCGTTCGTGCATACCGTCGCCCCCGTCGACGGTGTCGGCGCCAACCCACTGCTGCAGAACTCCATCCTCATGGCGATTCACCCGCCCATGCTCTATGTCGGCTACGTGACGTTCACCGCCCCGTTCGCTTTTGCCATCGCAGCACTGATTAGGGGGGAGCAGGGCAGCGTCTGGCTGGAACGCACCAGACGGTGGTCCGTAGTTGCCTGGGCGTTTCTCGGTTTCGGGATGTTGCTCGGCGCCTGGTGGTCCTACGAGGTGCTGGGATGGGGCGGCTATTGGGGCTGGGACCCGGTGGAAAACGCGGCCCTGCTGCCGTTCCTGGCCGCCACCGCGTTCATCCACTCGGCGGTGGTGCAACGGAAACGGGGGATGCTGCAGTCGTGGAACCTGATCCTGGTCATCACCACCTTCTCGCTGACGATCCTCGGCACGTTTCTGACCCGGTCGGGGACGATCATCTCGGTGCACTCGTTCACCCAGTCCGAGGTGGGGCCGATCCTGCTCGGTTTTCTCCTCGTGACCGTGCTGGCCTCGCTTGCTCTGTTTGCCATGCGGTCGCATCTGCTGGGCTCGGCGCCGCGGCTCGACTCGATTGCGAGCCGGGAAGGCGTGTTTCTGCTCAACAACCTGATCCTGACTGTCTTCGCCCTGGCGGTGCTGATGGGCACGATATACCCGATCGTGCTGGAGGCGCTCGGCAGGGCGCGGGTGTCGGTGAGCGCCCCCTACTACAACCGCATCCTGCTCCCCACCGCTTTCCTGTTGCTGATGGCGATGGGTGTTGGTCCGGTGACCCCGTACCGGCTGGCTCGCGCCGGCGTCGTGTGGCGGCGGATCGCGACCCCGATCGTGGTCGGTCTCGTAGCCGGGGCGGTGGCTGTGACGGTCGGGGTGCGCTCGATCCCCGTCGTGGTGGTGGTCGTGCTCGGCATCTTCGTGATCGCCACCATCGTCGGCGAGTTCCGACGCCAGCTCTCCAAGGTCGAAGGGCGCAGGCTCGACCGCGTGCTCCGATTGTTGCGGCGCGACTCGGGGTATTGGGGCGGCCAGATCACCCACACCGGCATTGCGCTCATCGCCATCGCCATCGCGGCGTCGAGCGGCATGGCCGCCAGGGGCCAGGTGCAGCTCGTTACCGGGGAAAGCGCCGTTGTAGACGGCTACTGCCTTGTCTACGAAACATCAACGACGCGCACTGAGCCGAATCGGCAGGTCATCGGGGCGGTGCTTTCGTTGCGTGACGAGTCTTGTGGGAATGAGATCGCCATCCTCCAGCCCGTGTTCAACAGCTATGTACGTGGTGCGGTGGGAACGCCTGCCGTTCATACGGGTTTGTTCGATGACGTGTTCGTCGCTCTCGGTGGCGTTCCCGGCGACCAGGTCGCTCTCAACGTCATGGTCTTCCCGCTGATGTGGCTGCTGTGGACCGGCGGGTTGATTGCCGTTGCCGGTGGTATGTGGGCGATCTACGCCAGGAAGCCGCAGCGGCGCAGGGTGGAGGCCACCGTCGATGTCTGACCGCACCCGCCGTATTGTCGGCTGGGGGCTGGCAATAGGCGCCATCGCCGTCATGGTGGTCGGGTTGCTGCCGAAGCCGGCCGCCGCAGACCCGGAGCAGCGCGCTCAGAGCCTCGAGCAGCGGCTCGCTTGCCCGCTCTGTCACGGTCAGTCGCTGGCCGAGTCCGGCTCGGATGCCGCCGCCGATCTGAAGGTGATCATCAGGGAGAAGATCGACGCGGGGCTCACCGACGATCAGATCCTCGACTACTTTGCCGTGCGCTACGGGGACCACATAGTTCTCGAGCCGCCGCTGCTCGGGTGGGGTTTGGCTCTGTGGGCTGCGCCGCTGGTCGCGTTCGGCGTCGGTGGATGGATCGTCTGGACCAGGCGCGGGGTCGTCTCATGACCCTGGAACAAGCACGGATTGCAGAGCGCATCGCCCAGGTGGAGCGCGACATGATCGAGTTGGCCGAGCAGGTTGACAACGGCGAGATCGATGCCGCGGCCGCCGCCGGGCTGCAGCAGCGCTACGAGAAGGAGCGCGACCTGCTCCTGACGCAGTCGGCCGATGATGAGGCTGAGACCGAGCCCGCCACGGCCGCCCCTTTCCTCAGCGGTTCCCGGCTGCTCGGCATTGGGGCGGTACTCGTGGCCGTGATCGGGATCGCGGTGTGGCTGCTGACGACCACCCACACCAATACGTCCGGGGTCGAGGGTGTTGCCGCCGATGTCGTCAACGGTCAGGCGATGAACCTCGGCGACGTCACGGACGAGCAGATGGAAGAGGTCATCGCCCAGAATCCCGATATTGCCCCGATGCGGCTGGCACTGGCCGAGCGCTACTTCACCGAAGGCGATTTTCCCAAGGCGCTGGAGCACTACATGTATGTCCTCGACACGCTCGGGGTGAAAGACGCCACCGCGCTGGCCAACGTGGGGTGGATGACCTACCTCTCGGGCGTTTCCGACGTCGCCCAATCGTTTGTCGAGCAGAGTCTGGCAGTCCAGCCGGACGGTGGCATCGCCTTCTGGTACCTGGCCAATATCCGCCTTTACGGTCTCAACGATCCGGCGGGGGCCGTAGAGCCGCTCGAGAAGCTGCTCCAATATGACGACCTCCCCGATGAGATCAGAACCGAGGCCGAGAGCATGCTCACGAGTGCGGAGGCGGTGCCGTGAAGAAGTACTCGGGCTGGGGTTTCTGGCTGGCGATCGCCGCGGGCATAGCGGTGATGGTCTTTGGTGTGATCTTCGTCAACCGTCTCGGTGCCGACCCCACCCTGGCGCCGAGCCCGCTCGACAACAAGCCGGTGCCCGATGTGGCCATCGACTATCTCGACTCAGATGGTCAGTTCCGCCTGACCGACTTCTCCGGCGACATCGTCGTGGTCAACTTCTGGGCGTCGTGGTGCACGAGCTGCCGCGCCGAGCATGAGGCTCTGCTCTCGGCGGCGACTGCGTATCAGGGTCTCGGGGTGAAGTTCGTGGGAGTTGCGTACCTCGATGACCAGTCGGACAGTCTCGCCTTCCTCGACGAGTTGGGCCGTTCCGATGCGTTCACTTACGGGCGTGACGTGGGATCGCGAGTCGCCGTGGAGTTCGGTGTGGAGGGTCTTCCCGAGACCTTCTTCATCGACGCCGCCGGGATCGTGCGTTCCAAGGTCAGTGGACCGGTCAACGCCGCGCTGCTCGGAGGAACCCTCGACGCCATGGTCCTCGGCGAGTACGTGGATCCGGCGGTCAGCACCGGAGAAGTGCAGAACCGGTAGGGACCCTTTCGGGAAACCGTGCCGGACAACTCCAGTTCAGGCTCGAGGCCGTGCTCGCCGACGCTGTTTGTGCTCGGATGAGGCGAGCCTTCACGGAGATTGTCCACCACCCTTTCGGGAAACCGTGCCGGACAACTCCAGTTCAGGCTCGAGGCCGTGCTCGCCGACGCTGTTTGTGCTCGGATGAGGCGAGCCTTCACGGAGATTGTCCACCACCCTTTCGGGAACCCTGGCAAGGCCTGGGGGCGTCCAAGCGACATCGCACGAGAGATCGTTGCACACGAGATCTCGTACGAGTCAACTTGGAGGCAAACCATGATGAGGAAGACCACAATCGCCCTGCTGGCGGTGATTCTGCTTGTCGGTGCCTGTGGGGGCAACGACGACTCGTCGGACACCACCTACGGGCGGATAGACCAAACCACCACGACCGCGGCGGCGTCGCAGACGACAGCGTCGCCGGGCCATCCGACCCCGATCGCAGGGGATCAGCGGGCGACCGCGACAACGGCGATGGCGGAGACCACAACCACAGCGGGGGCAATGACCGAGGAACCGCGAGATGTCAACTTCGAGGACTACGGGGCCAACCCGTTCGAAGACCCCATCGAGGACTCGATGTCGACGTTTGCGGTCGACGTTGACACCGGCTCGTACACACTGATGCGGGCGTGGATCAACGACGGCTACCTGCCCGACCCCGACTCGGTGCGGGTGGAGGAGTACGTCAACTATTTCGACGGTGGATACCAGGCGCCGGACGACTCGACGTTCGCCATTTACGCCGACGGCGGCCCGACCCCGTATTGGGATCCGGCCAACGACATCCTCCGTATCGGGATCAAGGCTCGCGAGGTCACCGAGCGGCAGCGGCAGGACATGAACCTGACCCTGGTCGTCGACGTCTCCGGGTCGATGGGTGATCAAAACAAGCTGAAGATGGTCCAGGACGCTCTGGCCGTGCTCATCGGCGAGCTCGATCGGTACGACACCGTCGGAATCGTGTCCTACAACACCGATGCCCGGGTCGTGCTCGAGCCGACACCTGCGTCCGATGCCGACACGATCATCGATGCCATCTACAGACTGAGCGCCGGGGGCAATACCAACGCCGAGGCGGGGTTGCTCAAGGGATATGACATGGCGGATGATTCCTACCAACGTGACGCCGTCAACCGGGTCGTCCTGCTGTCGGACGGTGTCGCCAACGTCGGCAACACCGGTCCGGGTTCCATCCTCGAGCAGATCGGCGACCGCACCAGAGAGGATATCGACCTGGTGACCATCGGCGTCGGCATCTCGACCTACAACGACGTGCTGCTCGAGCAACTCGCCGACCAGGGCAACGGGTGGTACGCATACGTCGATACGAAGGACGAAGCAGTCAAGCTGTTCCGCGAGCAGCTCACCACGAGCCTCGAGACCGTCGCCCGTGATGCCAAGGTCCAGGTCGAGTTCGACCCCGAGTACGTCGACGGATACCGGCTGATCGGCTTCGAGAACCGGGCGATCGCCGACCAGGATTTCCGGGACGACAGTGTCGACGCCGGTGAGATAAACGCCGGGCACACGGTCACCGCGCTCTACGAGCTAGACCTGACCAGAGATGCCTACCGGACCGACGAGCCGTTCGCCACTGTCCATCTGCGCTGGATCGACCCGGACACCGGTCGCAGCGAGGAGATCCAGGGTGACGTCTCGACGGCGCTGCTGGCAGACCGCTTCGACGAGACCTCAGCCCAGTTCCAGCTGGTGTCGTCCGTCGCCGCATACGCCGAGGTGCTCCGGGACAGCCGGTGGGTGCGCGGGCTCCATCTCGACGACGTTCTCGCCGAGCTCGACGGCCTGCCATGGCGTCAGCTCAACAACGACGCCGCAGACGAGTTCTACGACATCGTCTCACGAGCGGTCCGGCTCGAGGCATAACCGGGAGGAGGCAGCCGGACGGAGGGGCCCCGCAGGGACGCGGGGCCTCTCCAGTTTCTCAGGCCCCGCGGATCACCAACCTGTCGAGCAACCCCTGTGACGATGCCGTGATCTCAGCAACGGCTCGTTGGAACACGTCTGCGTTGTGGGCGGCGGGTTTCTGAAAGCCACTTATCTTGCGGACGAACTGGAGGGCGGCTGCCTCGATCTCTTCAGGGGTGGCCGGTACGGCGCCGTCGCGGAGACGCTTGATTGATCTGCACATAAGATGACCCTACATGTCCGAGGTTGAGCGCGCTCACTGGAATCATCGGTACAGCAAGGACGGTGCCTGGGTCACCGAGCCTTCGGCGTTTCTGCTGGAGGTTGGTCCCCGGCTCCCGTCACATTCCCGCGTCCTCGACGTGGGCGGCGGCACCGGCAGGCACGCAATCTGGCTGGCGCGGCAGGGTCACGACGTCACCATCGCCGACATCTCGGACACCGGGCTCGAGCTTGCTAGACAGGCGGCGGCGGAGGCCGGTGTCGAGGTGGCGACGATCTGCATGGATTTCGACACCGACCCGATGCCGCCGGGGCCGTGGGATGTGCTCGTCGATTTTCACTTCATCAAGCGCGAGCTGTTCCCGGTGTTCCTCGACGTGCTCCGCCCCGGCGGGTTGCTCGTCTTCTGCCGGGCCACCAAGAAGAACCTCGAGCGCCACGATCGCCCACCACGAAACTACCTGATCGATGTGGGGGAGGGCTGGGAGCTACTCGCCGGATGGGAGCTGGTAGTCGCCCGCGAAGGCTGGTCCGTGGAAGACCGGCACGAGTTCGAGGCACTTGCCCGGAAGCCGGTGTAGATACGGACGCGCAGATGTGCCGGTAGGTCCGGACGGTGTGGTCGGGACGCCCCGGGTGTGGGGATCTTCGTGAGTCGTTTGGGTGACGGGGAGGTAGGGGAAGCCGAGTGTGTCGGCTATGGGGGTCCGCGCCGGTGAGGTGTGATGAAGAGTCGTCGTTGTGGTGGTGAGGTGGGATCAATCCGATAGCCCCGACCATGTATTACCACATGATGGTGGTACCAGCACAACGTGGTCAGATTGTCCGGATCGTGGCTACCGCCGTGGCTGCGATGTTTGAGGTGATGAACCTGGAGCCGGTACCGCGACCGGCACCCCGAGATGGTGCAGCCACCGTCCCGCCACATGACAAAGCGGCGGACAGCAGGCGGGATAGCTTTGGTGTTATCGGAGGTAACCACCGGTTTGCCGTTGTCCAGGCCGACGAGCTGTACCGACCCGGTACACAGCGCCTCCTCGAGTACCTGCGGCCCGACCCGGGGGCCGAACTCGATCTCAACCCCAACCTCCCCACCACCGCCATCCGGTCGAGGTCGGCAAACAACACCACATCGGCTCCACCACCCTCACCGGTAACCGAATCGCCGAGTGAGTCTTGGCAGATAGAGGTGAGTGACAGGGCGTAGCGGTGGGCTCGGGACCTGACGTCTTCGGGAAACTCGTCAGAACGTTGCTGGAGCGCCTTCTCCACGGAGCGTCCGCCGACCCCGTCCAACAAACCACGGATCGAATACGCCGACTCGTCCAGATTGGGTTGCAACACCACATGCTGATCGGCAAAGACACGTTGCTGGTCTCTGCGGGTGAAGCGACGCTGCCGGGCGGTGAGACGACGTACCCCAGCGATGTCACAACCAGCGGCCATTGAGACGTCGCTCTCATCGGCGCCGGCAGCCGCCAGTCTGCTGGTGGCGAGGGCACGGTCGAACGAGCATTCCCCCCGCCCCAACCTGCCGGAGTCGTCGCTGGTGACGATCCGTGACGCCTGTACCAGGGCTTGGGCGTTCTCGGTGGCGAGATCGAGCTTGGCGGATGTCCACTCCACCAACGACCGGGCCCCGTCGATGTTGGCGACACCGGCATCGTCGAGCCTGCGAAGAGCCCCGAGCTGGATGGCCCGGAGTGTGGAGATGGCCGACTCGGCCCCCAGCACCGTGGCTTCCAGATCGTCGATAGAAGTTGTTCCCAACATGAGGACAACGTATCAGCCGCATATGACAAGATTTCCTTGGGTGGGTAACGAATCGCTGTGCCGTCAGCCGGGTTCGGCGGTGCGGTTGTCGAGCTCCCGACCGGCATCGTCGTAGGACACGAGCTCGATCGTCGGTTCACTTGCCGTTTGAACGATAAATACGGCAACGCCTCCGATCGGGCGCTGCCATTGTCGTGTTCCGTTGACCGTGATCTGCACGACTGACACATCGGATGGAAGCGACGACCAGAAGACCTGGGTGATCCATGGGTGCGATTGGCGCATTCGCACCGTCACGTCTGGTTCGGCCTGGATTCCTCCGCCTGGTGGGGTGGTGTTTCCCCCGCTGCATGTTCCGAGCGGCGCCGGTTGTCCCGACTCGATATTCCACTTCGTCCAGCCGACCCCCCAGTCACATGTGACGACTTCCCCTGACATAATCACCGGGATCCGGAAGGCCAGAAGACCGTCTCGGTCTCCCAGCGCGATGATCGGCTGATCCGCAAGAGAAAACTCGTTCTCTTCGAGAGCGAGCTGATCGAGCGTCAGCGTCTCGAACGGGATCAACGAGACCTCGACGCCTAAACCGCTCGTCTCGAAGGCAGGTGGTGGGCCGGACGGGATCGCCTGTATTACCGGTGGTGTTTCGATCAGCGTCACCTCGTGGTCGGGATACACCAGCTGCGGTGGTGCGGTGGTCGTGGGCACGCTTGTCGTGGTGTTGGGCGGTGCCGTCGTGGTTGGGGCTGTTGTAGACGGCTCGGTTGGGTTGACGGCGTTGTCATCTGGTCCGAGACCCACGCCGACGAGGAGCAGCCCCGCCCCGAGGGCAAGCACCGCGGCGAAAGATACAAGCGCAATAGCGATGCCGCGCCTCGAACTCGGAACCCGGCTGTGGCGCGTCTCTACAGCGACTGCGATGCTGGTCAACTCGTCGAGGCTGAGGGGATGGGAGTGCTCCGCATATGTGCGGGCGATCGCATCAGCGAGGTTGTCAATCGACACCGGATACCTCCAACTCCTGTCGAAGGCGCTTCAGGCCTCGTTCGACATGATTCTGTACGGTTGTTGGCTTGATGCCGAGTAGCTCGGCAACTTCGACTCGGGTCCAGCCCAGACCGTGGACCAGGACCACCGCGATCCGCTGATGTCTCGACAGCGACTTCAACGCGACAGAGAGCGCCGGTTCGACCCACGGCATCTCGACGTTCGACGAGACCGCAGCCGGCTGGGGTGGGCGCCGTCGCTGGCGACGGCCGTAGCGTTGACCAACTCGGAAGACATAGCCCGCGGGGTTGTCCATTTCCTTTATGCGGTCCCAGTGCTCCCATGCGTAGGCGAGGGCGTGGGCAGCTGAGTCTTTCCCAAGGTCGAAGCCGAGCTCGGCGCTCAGCGCCTGACGAATCGGCTGCTCCTTCTGCTCGAAGAACGCCACGAAACCGTCGGGCGCGATCATGTTCCGGCTCCAGGCTCTGTCGCGACTGCCATCACCCTATAAGGACACAACACCGGCAGCGCAACCACAGCCGTTCCGCTTTCGTGCCTGCGCACGCCATGTGTAGCGTCCTCTGGTAACTCGAGGAAGGCATGAGGATGTCCAAGCGGGGAATCGGCCGCAGAGGGGAGTTCATCGTGAGGCTGGTAGTTGCAGCAGCCGCATGCGCCGCGCTCATCGCCGGTTGTGGCAGCGCTGAACCCGCAGGCTCGGTGAGCCTGTCCGCCGCGGACGTCGCCGACATATCGGCCCAGGCTGCGGCAGCCGCGTGTGAGCGCTATTGCGACGATTCGCAGGTATATGTTCTCGACGAGATCGTTGCGCCTGATGCGCAGTCCGGTGATGAGACTGTGATGCCGGTGGACATGCAGAAGTCGCTGATGGCAAGCATGGACCGGACCGAGATCATCACACAGGAACGGCACGAGGGGATGTTTGCCGACGGCATGCTCATCGAGCCCGGTGCCGTCGTTGTCTACGTCGGTCCGGTTGACGAGCTCGGCGACGGGCTGGTTGGGATCGACATCGGGGTGGCGACCCGAGGCGATGGGTACCGTGCCGACACCTACCTGTTCCGCAGCACCGGTAGCGGCTGGGAGCCCGCGTCTCCGGAGGAGAGCGGTGTGACGGTCACCACCAGCGTGTCGTAGACCAAGACGTCCTCCCATCGCTCTACCATCTGCCCCGCGACGTCGTGAGGAGCCAGGATGACCAGTGAAGCCGACTATCGACTCCCGAGGACGGTGATCCCGTCCCGGTACGAGCTGCGTCTCGAGCCTGATCTTGACGATGCCTCCTTCCGCGGGTCCGAAGTAGTCGACGTCGAGGTCGTCGAGCCGGTCACCTCTGTAGTCCTCAACGCAATCGAGTTGGAGATCCAGGACGCCGCCGTGGTGGACGGCTCCGGTCACCGTCTCGTTGCGTCTGGCATCGACTGCGACGAGGAGACAGAACGGGTGACGCTCCGATTCGATGAGGAACTGGCACCCGGCTCGTGGCAGTTGCACGTCACGTTCTCCGGAATCCTCAACGACGAGCTCCACGGGTTCTACCGGTCGACGTACAAGGACCTCGACGGCAACGAGCAGGTCATCGCCACGACGCAGTTCGAGGCGACCGATGCCCGGCGAGCTTTCCCGTGCTGGGACGAGCCCGATCTGAAGGCCACATTCCGGGTGACCCTGGTCGTCCCTGAGGACCTCGTAGCCATAACCAACAGCGCCGAGGTTGCTGCGACGCCGAGCGGCGACGCCAAGGTGGCACACGAGTTCGCTGAGACCATGAAGATGTCTACCTATCTGGTCGCCTTCATCGTCGGAAACCTGGAGGCCACCGGACCGGTCGATGCCGGCGGTGTGCCGTTGCGGGTATTCCACACGCCCGGCAAGGGTCATCTCGCCGAGTTTGCGCTCGAAGCGGGTGCCTTTGCTCTCGACTACCTGGCCACCTACTACGACATCCCGTACCCGGGGGACAAGCTCGACATGATCGGCGTTCCCGACTTCGCATGGGGTGCGATGGAGAACCTGGGAGCGGTCACCTACCGGGAGACAGCCCTGCTGGTCGATGAGAAGCGCGGCACCCAGGGAGAGCTCGTGCGAGTCGCCGATGTGATCGCCCATGAGCTGGCACACATGTGGTTCGGCGACCTCGTCACCATGAAATGGTGGAACGGGATCTGGCTCAACGAGGCTTTCGCCACCTTCATGGAGATGAAGTGCGTCGATACCTTCCGGCCGGACTGGAAGCGCTGGCTCAGCTTCGCCGGACCGCGAGCAGGGTCCATGGACGTCGACGGGCTGACGTCCACCAGGCCCGTCGAGTTCCCGGTGGCCTCTCCTCAGGACGCCAACGCCATGTTCGACACCCTCACCTACGACAAGGGCTCGGCCGTGCTCCGCATGCTCGAGCAGTATCTGGGTGAGGACATTTTCCGCAACGGGATCCGCCGCTACCTGAAGACTCACTCCTATTCGAACACGGAGACCGCCGACCTGTGGGCCGCGCTCGAAGCGGAGTCCGGCGAACCCGTGGGTGAGATCATGAACGGCTGGATTTTTCAGGGCGGTTACCCGCAGATCGATGTCACCGAGACGGAGTCCGGCTACCTGCTGGAGCAGCGTCAGTTCCGTTTTCTGGGTGGGGGGGACGCACAATGGCAGGTGCCCGCCCTCTACCACACCGAGTCAGGGGACGGGCGGTTCATCATCGGGTCGGAGCCCGTCGGTCTGCCTGCTACGGGTGGTTTGCTGCTCAATCGTGGTGGCCACGGGTTCTACCGGGTCAACTACCCGACCGAGACGCTGCAGGACCTCGCCGCCGACTTCGCAACCCTGGAGCCGGGTGAGCGCCGCATGCTGCTTTCCGACACCTGGGCGAACGTGCTTGCCGGTGAGGCGCCCGCGGCCAACTTCATCGCACTGGTCGGTGCCCTGACCGATGAGGACGAGCCCGATGTGTGGGGTGCGGCGGTCGCCGGTCTGGGGGAACTCGACCGGGTGATCGCACCGGAGGATCGGCCCGAGCTGCAGGAGCTGGTGTGTGACCTGGCGAGGCCAAAAGCGGCCGAGCTCGGATGGGAGCCGGCGGACAACGAGCCCGGTCTCACCCGCAAGCTGCGGGCGCTGTTGCTCCGCACTGTTGGCAACCTGGGCGACGACGCCGAAACCCAGGCCGAGGCCAGCAGGGTCTTCAGCAAGTTCCTCGAGGACCGTGACTCGGTCGACGCCGACGTTGCCGACGCCGCGATCGGGATCGTCGCCGCCAACGGGGGAGGCGAGGAGTTCGAGCGCTTCCTCCGGCTGCGCGACGACGCTGAGACGCCCCAGGAGGAGGTCCGGTTCCTCGGGGCGGCGGCTGCCGTGCCCGACGAGGAGACCGCAGCGCGTCTCGTCGAGATGATTCTCGGTGGTGAGGTGCGCAGCCAGGACGCCAATTGGATGCTGGCGCGGCTGCTCGGTCACCGCGAGACGGGCCCGCTCGTTTGGGAGCTGGTCAAGGCGAACTGGGAACGCGTCCTCAACTCGATGCCACCGCAGAACCGGCGGCGCATGCTCGATCTGATCATGTACCGCTCGGAGCCCGAGGTGGCCGCCGATATCGAAGCCTGGTTTGCCGAGCATCCCATCGCCGGCGCCGACAAGCACGTCGAGCAACAGCTGGAGCGGTTGCGGGTGCGGGTCGGGCTTCGCCGGCGCGAGGCGGAGCGGCTCGGCGACGCGCTGCGCAAGGCTTAGGCAAGTCGGCGCAGACCCAGAACCAGCAGCACGAGGGCGGCCAGGAACAAGACGCACCCGATCATCGGTGCGAGCAGCGATCCGGTCAGGGCGAACCCGACGACGCCCAGCAGCAAGCCAGTTTCAGCGATTGCGACGCGAACGATGAAGCCGACCTGGATTCGCTCTGGACCGACGGTCCGCTCCCCCGCGGTCGACCACCACCGGAGCGCCGCCAGGAGCCCGATCACACCGAAGATCGCAGACGCCAGTGCGGCGGCATCTGCAAGATCCGGGTCCTGCGGATCGCCGACGCCTATCACCGCAAGCACGCCGACGAGGACGATCGCCCCGGCGGCAAACGCTCGTGCGACCGCTTCGAGCCTATGTCTGACCTGATCCATGCAGCCCGGAGGGTAGTGTCCGGAGCAAGAACAGAGGAGGAGTCTTGCGGGTGGTCACGATCGACGGTGGACCGCTGGCGATCGGTGACGTCGTCGCGGTGGCCGACGGGGTCGCGACGGTTGAGATCGGCTCGGGCGTGCCCGAGCGGATGCGCCCCGCTCGGGAACTGGTCGAGCAGTGTGTCGCCGAGAACCGGACCGTCTACGGCATCACCACCGGGTTCGGAAGGATGGCTACAACCCACATCGAGCCGGAGCAGGCCGCCCGGCTCCAGGTGGGCCTGCTCCGCAGCCACGCCTCGGGTGTCGGGGAGCGTCTCAACGACAGAGTCGTGCGGGCGATGATGCTGCTACGGGCCCGTACTCTCTCCCAGGGCTATTCCGGGGTGCGGCCGGTGATCGTGGAGCGGATCGTCGAGCTGCTCAACCGGGGGCTGCTGCCGGTCGTGCCCGGTCAGGGCTCGGTGGGCGCCTCTGGTGACCTGGCTCCCTTTGCCCATCTGGCACTGCCGCTGATCGGCGAAGGCGCGGTGCGGGTCGACGGGAAGGAGCAGGGTGCGGGTGCGGCGCTGGCGGCTGCCGGGCTGACACCGCTGACCCTCGCCGCCAAGGAGGGCCTCAGCCTGCTCAACGGCACCGAGGGCATGCTCACACTCGGGGTGCTCGCCCTGGACCGCGCGTGGACTCTGGCGAACGCCGCCGACATAGCCTGCGCCCTGTCCGTCGAGGGCTTGCTCGGGTCGTCTAAGCCGTTCCAGCCGCGGATCCACGAGTTGCGTCCCCATCCCGGCCAGATCCGTTCTGCGGCGAACATCGCCGGTTTGCTGGAGGGGTCCGCCATCGTCGCCAGCCACGCCGACGACATGGTGCACGCAGTCCAGGACGCCTACAGCTTGCGTTGCGCCCCGCAGGTTCACGGCGCCAGCCGGGACACCATGACTCATGCCGAATCGGTGTTCGTCCGCGAGCTCGGCTCGGTCGTCGACAATCCCATAGTGTTCGCCGACGACGGCACCGTTGTTTCCGGAGGCAACTTCCACGGCCAGCCGCTGGCGGTAGTGCTCGACTTCCTCGCGGTTGTCGCCACCGAGCTCGGGTCGATCTCCGAGCGCAGGACCGATCGGCTGCTCGACCCCGACCGGTCCGCCGGGCTGCCGCCGTTCCTGGCGCCCACCCCCGGTCTGAATTCGGGGTACATGCTGGCCCAGTACACAGCGGCGGCATTGGTGGCGGAGAACCGGGTGCTGTCGCATCCGGCGTCGGTGGAGTCGATCCCTACCTCGGGTCTGCAGGAGGATCATGTTTCCATGGGCTGGGGCGCCGGCCGCAAGCTGCACGAGGTGCTTGCCAACACTGCAAATGTGCTTGCGGTCGAGATCATGTGTGCGGTAGCGGCGGTACAGCACAGGCAGCCGCTCCAGCCGGGGGAGGGCACCGGGGCGGTGTGCCGGCTGATCCGCGACCACGTCGCCCCACTCGAAGATGACCGGCCGATCGGGCCCGACATCGAGACGATCGCCCGATTGATCGAAGCGGGAGAGCTCAACCAGTTCTTCGAGTAGCAGGCTGATCGCAGCTGTTCCGTGCGTACAATGGGTAAATCACCACCAAAAGGGAGTAATGCTATGAGTTTCATGGACACCGTCAAGGGATGGTTCTCGAAGGCAAAGGACACCGCAGGCGATGTGGCCGAGAAGACCGGTGACATGGCCGAAGGCGCCTGGGACAAGAGCAAGGGCGTCGCCGGAGACGTGGCCGGGAAAGCCGGTGACGCGGCGGAGAAGGCCTGGGACAAGACCAAGGACGTCGCCGGGGGCATCAAGGACAAGCTTGACGGTGACGACAAGGATGCGCCTGCATAGGGCTACTGAAGCCGAGGCCGCCGGTCCTGCCGGCGGCCTTTTTTTCTTTCCACGCACCCGGATGCCTTTTCACGTACCCGGATTCCTATTCACGGACCCGGGATTTCTTTTCACGCACCGGGAGCGACGGGTAGGGACACCTCGGTCTGCTCAGAAGCGACCACGTAGTCGACTGGAACCCAGGTGCGGTCCGGTGTCTCATCGGCGGCACGCCACTCGATCACCTGGAGCCCGTCGACCCAGACGGTTCCCGACTGTGACTCGGGAGGCGACAGTCCCACCCCGACGAGAGCCGCGTTGGCGCGCTCCGGGGGCTCGGGAATGTCGACCCACAGCTCGTGCCATGCCCCATCGTTGACGAGCGGCAGCTCGATGTCGACCGTCGCCAGCGGTGTCGAACTGGGTTCCCGGGTCGGGCTGGTGTCGTCAAACTCGTAGTAGAAGACCCGCACGAACGGGATCCCGGCGCCGACGCGCCTGGCCCACACCCGCACCGAGTAGGTGGCTGTCCCGTCGACCGGTTCCCCGCTCTCGTCGAACCAGCGGTGCCCGGGAAGGGACACCCTTGCGGCCGTTCTGGCGACGACGTCGGTCAGATGTTGGGTGGTTCGATCCAGCCGCACTACCCAGGGGCCCTCAGGGCTGGCCGGGTCGAGCGTCAGACTGCCGGGAGGCACCGACCATTCGAGCCCGGCTGCGACCAACCCGTCGGCCTGGGTGTCCTCGAGGTTCCCGTATCCGAACACGTCTCTTCCCAGGAGGAGACCCGAGGTCTGCTCGCCGGTCTGCAGCAAGCCGCCTCCCGTTGCCGTGGCAACACCCGGAGACAGGCGCAACGACACGCTGCCGGGTTCGGCGATCGGTGCGATCCGACCGCGGCTCTGGTCGGCCACCACCATCGCTGTGACCGGAGCGTCGACACGGGTCGAGCCGATGTGGAGATCCGGAAGGCGTAGCGACACTGCGCTCTGCAGCGAAGCTTCGTTGGCCCGGCGCAGGATGCGTGTGGCAACGTCGCCTGCGGCGGCGACGGGGCGATAGCCGTCGAGGACGATCGGGTACAGGCTGGCGTCCACGAGCTCGGAGCCCTCGAAGACCGTGCGCAGGATCACCGACGGATGTGTCGCGAGAAAATCCTGGTCGAAGACGAAGTTGCCCAGGCTGTAGGCGATGAGCTTTCCCTTGTAGATCTCAAACCCTTGGACCACGTGCGGGTGGTGGCCGATCACTAGGTCCGCTCCGGCATCGACGGCAGCGCGGGTGGCGTCACCGAAGTAGTCGGAAGGGACGTCGGCGAACTGGTAGCCGCCGTGGAGCTGCACCACGACGAGGTCGGCACCTTCGTCCCGCGCCGCGGCAACGGCTTCGGTCACCGCGGACCTGGAGAACCTGGCGGCACCGGCGTGGCCTCGCCGGGCGACCCAATCCTGCATCTCCGGGTAGACCCGGCTCATCGCCTGCCATAAGTCGGCTGCGTCACCGGCGGTGAGCGTCTTTTCCGTATCTTCGAAGAGACTCCAGATCTCGGATGGCCGGCGCATCGCGCTGGGCACGTAGGTCGGGTCTCCGGGGAGCCCGAAGCCAAAGAGACGTTCTTCGTACTCCCAGCGGTCCTCCTCGGCGGTGAAAGCAGGCATCACGGCGGTTGGGTCCGGGAGACTGTCGTTCACGTAGTCTCCGGTGACGGTGGTCATGGACACGATGCCCACTGTAAGGTCGCCTGCGGTGATGAGAGCGGGGGCGGCAGCCTCGGACGCATTTGGCCCGGCCCCGGCGTAGGCGATACCGGCTTCGTCGAGGGCGCGTAGCGTCGAGGTCAATCCAGCATCGAGCCAGTCGTTCGAGTGGTTGTTGCCGAGCGTGACCAGGTCGACGCCGAGATCGTCGAGGGCGGCAACGGCGGCCGGAGGGCTTTGCAGCAGGTATCGCTTGTCCACCGAAGCGTCTTCAGGCGATAGGGTGCCGACGACTGTCTCGAGGTTCACGGTCGACAGGTCGGCGAGCCCGAAAAGGGGAGCGATGTCCGCCACGACCGCCCGGGCGGACTCCTCATCGGTCACCATCGCCTGCTGGTCGTCTCCGGGATCCAGGTAGCGGCGCCCCAGCATGAAATCGCCTGCGAAGTTGAGCACCGTTCGCTCGCCGTCCGGCCCGGTGGAGGCGAGCATTCGGAGCGTGGTCTCCTCACGGTCTCCCACCACAACTGCGTCCGGGAGCATCCCGGTGGCGTGGACGATGGCCAGCTCGGGGGCGCGCAGGACCAGCAGGACCGCCCCGTCTGCCGCCGTGGTGGCTACCTGGTCGGCGTATTCGACCGTGGCTCCGGAGACCGGCTCGTCGTGCTCGTTGGTGACAACGAGCCGGTAGGCGTCCTCGGGTGGCGTGGTGCTGGCCTCAGCATCGATCCGCCAGGCCACCACCATGGCCGCGAGCATGACGGCGGCAAGGGCAACCAGCGCTGCGGCGCGGCCGTCGAGCTTCTTTGTTCTAGTTCTCATCGATTGCCGATCGTCGGCGCCAAGTTGCGTGCTTTTTCGGTCGTTTTCGCGTTCGAGGTGAGGATTCTGTTTGTGGACATGCCGGCGCCGATCCGTCGGGTAGCCTCCCGGGAGCATGGCCGCCATCCGCGTCGACTCCCTGACCAAGACGTATCGCGTCCCCGTTCGCGCCTCGGGGCTGCGCGCCTCGTTGCGCAGTCTGATCCACCGCCGGCATCGCGACATCAGGGCGGTTGACGAGATCTCGTTCAGCATCGAGGCAGGAGAGGTCGTCGGCTTCCTCGGACCGAACGGCGCAGGCAAGACCACAACGCTGAAGATGCTGTCCGGCTTGCTGTATCCCGACGGCGGCGTCGTTGAGGTGCTGGGTCATACTCCTTCGGAACGGCGGCGCGAGTTCCTGAGCCGGATCACCCTGGTGATGGGCAACCGGAACCAGCTCAACTGGGACCTGCCGGCGATGGACTCGTTCGAGCTGAACAAGTCGATATACCGGCTCGACACGGCAGCCTTTGAGGCGGCCCGCGACGAGTTCATAGAGTTGCTCGATCTCGGTGGGCTGGTAGACAAACCGGTGCGGAACCTGTCGCTCGGCGAGCGGATGAAGGTCGAGGTGGCCGGGGCGCTGCTGCACCGGCCGGAAGTGCTGTTTCTCGACGAGCCCACCATCGGCCTGGACGTCACCGCCCAACGCAAGCTACGCCAGTTCGTCGCGGAGTACAGCCGCAGGCAGGGGGCAACTGTGATGCTCACCAGCCACTACATGGCCGATGTCGTGGCACTGGCCAACCGGGTCATCGTGATTCACCACGGCACCCTGCTCTATGACGGCGATCTTGCCGGTCTGTCTCAGCAGTTTGCGGGGCACAAGACGATTACCGTGACCATGCCGGCACCGCCGCCGGACCTGACGCGATACGGGAAGGAGATCGCCCGTGACGTCGACAAGGTCACCTTCGAGGTGCCACGCTCCGAAACGTCCCGGCTGGCTGCCCGGCTGCTCGCCGATTTCGAGATCTCGGATCTGACGATCGAGGACCCACCGATCGAAGAGGTGATCGAGCGAGTCTTCGAGTCGGAGGTGGGCGGCGACGAGGAGACCGCATGACAGCTCTCGCCCGCCTGTACGTCGGATGGGCTCGAATCGCGATCCTGGAACAGTTCCAGTACCGCGTTGCCAACTACTTCTACATGATCGGTATGGTCGCGGAGCCGGTCATCTACCTGGTGGTGTGGTCGACCGTCGCCCGCCAGAGCGGAGGCTCGGTTGGCGGGTTTGCTCCTGCCGATCTAGCGGCGTACTACATCGTGTGGACCCTGGTGCGGAACATGAACATCGTGCTCACCCCGTTTGCTTGGGAGCAGCGCATCAAGGAAGGAGAATTATCTGCCGAGTTGCTGCGGCCGGTGCACCCTATCCATCGCGACCTCGCCTATTTCGGGGGCTGGAAATTCGTCGTGATCATCATGTGGCTGCCGATCGCCGTTGTCCTGACGTTGGTGTTTCGTCCGGCGCTCGATCCGACGTGGCTCGAGATCGGCTTCTTCTCAATTGCTTTGTGGGGAGGTTTCTTCGTTCGGTTCTTCGCCCTCTGGGCGCTTGGTCTCGTCACATTGTGGACGACCCGTGTCTCGGCGCTCTTCAACCTGTACTTCACCGCCGAGTTGCTGTTGTCCGGGCGGCTGGTGCCGCTATCGCTGATGCCGGGTTGGGCCCAGAGCCTGGCCAACTTCCTGCCTTTTCAATGGGCGTTTCAGTTTCCGATCGAGGTTCTCATCGGCCGACGCACCACTAGTGAGATCTGGTTCGGGCTTGGCATGCAGGTGCTCTGGACCGTCGTGGCACTGGGGCTTACCGCGTTGTTGTGGAAACGGGGAACCCGTCGGTTCGCGGCGGTGGGCGGATGAACCTGTTTCGGCTGGCGTGGGCCCATCTCAAGGTCGGCTCGATGAACGAGGCGCAGTACCGGGTCAACTTCTTCATCCAGATCTTCCAGTCTGCGCTGGCCCTCGGCACGGGGCTGATCGGTCTGTGGTTGGTGTTCAACCAGACTTCGGATCTGGCTGGATGGAGCGCACCCGAGCTGCTGGCGGTCATGGGTGTGCACATCATCATGGGGGGTGTCATCCAGACGATCATTCAGCCGAACATGGCGCGATTGATGGGCGATGTGCACCGGGGCACGCTCGACTACGCGTTGACCAAGCCCGCAGACTCTCAACTACTCGTGTCGATCCGTGAAGTCCACATCTGGAGCCTCGTTGATGTGGTCACCGGCATCGTGTTGCTCGGAGTCGCAGTGACCAAGATGACGCGTGGGGTTGGTTGGATCGACTCGCTTGGTTTCGCTGCTGCGCTTGTGCTCGGCGCGGTGATGATCTATTGCTTCTGGTTGATCCTGACGACAACCGCCTTCCGGGTGGTGCGGGTCGAGAACATCCTCGAGTTGTTCCAGGGGATATACCAGGCCGGCAGGTGGCCGGTCGGCATCTACCCGCTGTGGATGCGCGGCAGCCTGACCTTCCTGATACCCGTTGCGTTCGCCGTAACGGTTCCAGCCGAGTCGTTGACCAGCCGGCTCAGCACCGGGACCTTCATGGTCGCCGTCGTATTCACGGCGGCGCTGGTCGTGGTCACGCGGATCGTGTGGCGGATCGGCCTGAGGTACTACAGCGGTGCGTCGTCGTGACCCCTGCGCGCCGACAAGTGTGCGCCGCTTCCGGTCGGTAGTGTGGGGTCAGCAGGCACCAAGGAGAGTCGAATGTCCGGACCCCGCCCGGTCAGGGCCCCCAGGGGAACACAACTCCGCACCAGGGGATGGCTACAGGAGGCGGCGCTTCGCTGCCTGATGAACAACCTCGACCCGGAGGTGGCGGAGAAGCCCGACGAACTCGTGGTCTACGGGGGGAGAGGCAAGGCGGCTCGCAACTGGGATGCGTTCGACGCCATCGTCCGTAATCTGGAGACGCTCGAAAACGACGAGACGCTGCTCGTGCAGTCCGGCAAGCCGGTGGGGAGATTCCGCACCCACGAGATGGCGCCCCGGGTGCTCATCGCCAACAGCAACCTCGTTCCCGAGTGGGCCACCTGGGAGCATTTCTGGGAGCTCGAGGCGGCCGGCTTGATGATGTACGGCCAGATGACCGCCGGGTCGTGGATCTATATCGGCACCCAGGGGATACTCCAAGGCACCTACCAGACGTTCGTCGCGCTCGCCGAGAAACTGTTCGGCGGCACGCTCGCCGGCACGCTCACCCTCACCGGCGGGCTCGGGGGGATGGGCGGCGCCCAGCCTCTGGCGATCACTATGTGTGACGGGGTGGCCCTCTGTGTCGACGTGAACCCACGGCACATACAGCGCAGGGTCGACCACCGTTATCTCGACGTATTCGCCGGCTCTCTCGACGAGGCGGTAGATCTAGCGCTCGGTGCCAAGGAGGACCGCCGACCGCTCTCCATCGGCGTTGTCGGCAACGCCGCCGACGTGTTCCCGGAGTTGCTCCGGCGCGGGGTCGACATCGACGTTGTCACCGATCAAACCTCCGCACACGACCCGCTCAACGGCTACGTCCCGGCCGGGTACTCACTCGAGGAGGCTGCCGATCTCCGCGCCGACGACCCGGCCGCCTACATAAAGGCCGCCAGGGAATCGATGGCGGTCCACTGCGAGGCCATGGTGGGCTTTCATCGTGCTGGGGCCGAGGTCTTCGATTACGGCAACAACCTCCGCGGTGAGGCGAAGCTTGGGGGGTTCCAGGACGCTTTCGAGTATCCCGGGTTTGTGCCGGCGTACATCAGGCCGCTGTTCTGCGAGGGGCTGGGACCGTTCCGCTGGGTGGCGTTGTCTGGAGACCCTGCCGACATCGCGGCCACGGATCGGGCAGTGCTCGATCTCTTTCCCGAGAATCGGGCGCTGGCGCGGTGGATCGAGATGGCGTCCGAGCGGGTCCAATTCCAGGGTCTACCGGCCCGCATCTGCTGGCTCGGCTACGGGGAGCGACACCGGGCCGGTCTGGCATTCAACGACCTCGTTGCCTCAGGGGCGATCCAGGCTCCGATCGTGATCGGGCGTGACCATCTCGACTCGGGATCGGTGGCCTCGCCCTACCGGGAGACGGAGGCGATGAAGGACGGCTCTGACGCCGTCGCCGACTGGCCACTGCTCAACGCGCTGCTCAACACCGCTTCCGGCGCGGCCTGGGTGGCGATCCATCACGGCGGTGGTGTCGGTATCGGCAAGTCCATCCATGCCGGTGCCCAGGTCGTCGCCGACGGAACCGAGCAAGGTGCGCTACGGCTGGAGCGGGTGCTCACCAACGATCCGGGTACCGGCATCATCCGCCATGTCGACGCCGGGTACGAGACGGCCGTGCGGGCCGCCGCCGAACGAGGTGTCATCATCCCGATGCAGGAGTAGTGGTGCACCCCGGCTCGATTGCCCTCACCAACATCGGTCAACTGGTCACCAACGACCCTGCGCGGGGCGACCTGCTCGGGGTTGTCGCCGACGCCGTCGTCGTGATCGAAGATGGGGTTGTCGTGTGGGCCGGGGAGCGCACCGAGATGCCGGACGCGTTCGATGCCGTCGATTGTGAGGGGAGGGCGGTCCTCCCCGGTTTCGTCGATCCCCACACCCACGCGGCCTTTGCCGGTGACCGGTCCGACGAGTTCGCCCGCAGGCTGCGAGGGGAGAGCTACGAGCAGATCATGGCGAGCGGGGGTGGTATCCAGTCAACCGTTGCCGCGACCCGCCGGGCATCGCGTGACGAGCTGATCCATCTCACCACTAACCGGCTGCTGCGGATGAGAGGCTCCGGAGCGACGACGGTCGAGATCAAGTCCGGGTACGGGCTCGATGGGGAGCACGAGCTGATGCTTCTCGAGGTGGCCGCCGTCGCCGGAGCAGCGGCCGGCGTCGATGTTGTGCCGACCTTCCTCGGGGCGCACACGACCCCGCCGGAGTTCACCGGAGATGCCGACGGTTATGTCGACTACCTCATCGAGCAGGTATTGCCGGAGTGTGCCCCGCACGCCCGGTTCTGTGACGTGTTCTGCGACGAGGGAGTCTTCACGGTCGACCAGGCCAGACGTGTGCTCGTCGCCGGCAAGGCCCATGGGCTGGTTCCCCGCCTGCATGCCAACCAGCTGGCTCGCTCGGGCGGGGTGCAGCTTGCGGCCGAAGTGGGTGCGATCAGTGCCGACCACCTCGATCATCTCGAAGACGACGATATCGAGCTTGTGCGGGCGGCCGGTATCGTTGCGGTGATGCTGCCCGGGGTGGCGTTCTCGTTGCGACTGCCGCAGGCGCGGGGCCGTGACCTGTGGGATGCGGGAGTCCCGGTAGCGCTGGGAACGGACTGCAACCCGGGGACGTCGAACGTCGAGACGATGCCGTTCGTCGTGGCTCTGGCATGTCTGGAGATGGGGTTATCGCCCGAGCAGGCGGTGTGGAGCGCCACCCGCGGTGGGGCGCTTGCTCTCGGGCTCGAGGACAGGGGTTGGCTGGGACCCGGTGCCGTGGGCGATCTGGTGATCCTGAACGACCCCTCGTACGTGCACCTCGCCTACAGGCCGGACGCACCGCATGTCGCCGGCGTCATCAAGCGCGGTGTTCGCCGCGACGCCCTCAGCCCCGGGCGGCAGTGACCCATGGTTCGTCGAGCTCGTTGACGTCCGGCGGTCCGAGGGGGAGGCTGAGCACGAACTCGCTGCCCACCGGATGGCTGGGGCGGTACACCAGGTCACCGACCATGGCCCGCGCCAGATGCCGGGCGATCGCCAAGCCCATGCCATAGCCCCGCACCCTGCTTCCGTCCTTCTCCCCGCGGTCCCAGAACCGGAAGACACGGGCGGCCAACTCCGGGGGGACGCCGGGGCCCCGATCTGACACCACGATGTCGCACCCGGACCCCACCACGGCTGCCGACACGGCAACACCGACTTTGCCGTACTTGGCGGCGTTTTCGACCAGGTTGCGGATGACCTGAACCAGCCGGTCGGGATCGGCGATCAGGGTGATCGACGGGTCGATTGTCGTCTCTACCGCGACCCCGTAGCGGCTGTCGACCAGGCTGATCGCTTCGGTAGCCGCTTGTTTGAGGTTGATGATGCCCAGATGGAGCCGGAGCCGGCCGGTCTCGAGATGCGAGAGCGTCAGCAGATCGTCGACGAGAAGCGACAGATGCGTCGACTGCCGGAGGATGATGGACAGGAATTCGGCGATCTCGGGCTCGGTGAGCGCCGTCCAGTCGTTGCTCAGCATCTCTGCGAATCCGGAGATCGCGGTTGCCGGTGTGCGCAGCTCGTGTGACACCATGCGCATGAAGCGGTTGCGGTTGTCGATCAGATCCTGTTCCCGCTGCCTGGCGACGGTGCGGCTGCGGTTGAACCAATGGGCGATCAGGCCAAAGCAAGCGAGGACGGCGAGAAGGAGCGGGGCGACGATACCGGTCACCAGCCGGATCTGCTTGGCGGTCTCGATCCGGTCGGCGAGGTTCTGCCGGGTGGATTCGAGCGCGGCATTCACCATCTCATCGATCGATCGCTGGGTGGCGTCTGCGGCGGCGTACGCTTCGTCGATCGATACAACGACCGGGCTGCGGTTGGCGACATTGAGCACCACGTTGTCGAGCGTGCTCATCGCATCGCTGGACACAAGCGAGCTGATCGCGTCCTGTGACGGTCCCGGCGTGCCGGCGGCCTCCAGGTCGGCGGCAAAGGCCGCGCTCGGAACGGGGGTCTCAGCGACGATCTCGGCAGGTATCTCCAACCGATCCATGAACCGGCTCACGAAATCGGGGATGCCCGGGCCCCGCCGACTCGCCCGCTCCACATCGAGATAGAAGTACTGCCAGACCGAAGATGGCAGCGACGCCAGGTTCTCGAGGGTGGCGATCTCCCCCGTGTGGTGCTCCTCGGCAGGGACGACGCCGGCGCAGCAGGCGATGTCGAAGACGGTGTCGTAGGCAGCGAGCCGCTCGAACGGATCGGCGATGCTCGCCGGCTCCTCGATCCCCGGGAGGGCGGCCAGCCAGCGCTGTGATTCGTGGCCTACGGAGTCTGCCCGGGTAGCGAGGTCCTCGACTCGATCGGCGGCGTTGTTGACGGCCATGGTGCGCTGGGCGGTGATCGGACTGGCGACCATGGATTGCGCTCCGTTGATCCCGTCGACGACCGTGGCCGCCTGCTCGGCGGCAACGAGGGTGGCGAGGTCGTGACGCTGCTCTAGTAAGTCCACGGCGGCGCGGTCGCGCTCGGCTCCGCTAATGCGCTGTGCCGCAGATGCCGTGAAGGTCAGCGCGATGGCGACGGTCGCAACGGCAAGGCCTCCAAGCCCCAATGCGACAAGGAACGTGGTTGCACCCGAGGGTCGTCTACTGGCCATTGACGTTGTATCGGGCCGTTGCCGCGGCACCTGAACCCGTCGTGCCAAACTGACCCCATGGTCGTCCCATATCTGAGTGCCGAATACCCGTTGCGTTTTGCGCACCGAGGCTCGAGGGTTTTGTGGCCTGAGAACACGGCCGAGGCTTTCCAGGGTGCGGTGGACCTCGGCTACACGTACCTGGAGACCGATGTACGCATCACGAGAGACGGCGTGGTTGTAGTGTTCCACGACGAGACTCTGGAGCGGACAACGAACGGAGCCGGGCCCGTCGACCGGTGGGACTTCGCGGATCTGCAACAGCTCGACGCCGCCTACTGGTTCGACGAGGCCGATGGGTACCCGCGGCGCGGCACAGGGGTCCGGGTGCGGGCGTTGGCCGAGGTTTTCGAGCTTTGGCCGGAAGCACACTTCAACATCGATCTGAAGGGACCGAACCTCGAATGGGTGGTGGCCGATCTGATCAAGCGACACGGCATGGAACACAAGACCCTGATCGGCTCATTCGTCGATCACCGCATTGCCCGGTTCCGGCGAATCACCAGGGGTGAAGTAGCCACATCGGCAGGTCCGGGGTCGGTACTGGCGATGGTGACGGCATCTCGATTCGGAAGGAATGTGCCCACCAGGGCTCAGGCATACCAGTTGCCATTCGACTACCGCTCCGTGCCGATCGATCGCAGACTGATCGCCGCGATCCATGCGGCCGGAGCCCAAGTGCACACCTGGACCGTCAACGAGGCGGTCGACATGCACCGTCTTCTCGACCTGGGGGTGGACGGCATCGTCTCCGATAGGCCCGACGTCCTCAACGACGTGATACGAGACAGAGGGGGCAGCAACGGTGGTGCCGATGTCTGAGGCGAGGCGCTATCCGAGGCGACCCGGCCGCGGGTCGGCGACAAGGTATTCGTGGAGTCTTAGATCCCGGGCGGCGTGTACGGCATGCCCTGCAACTGGATGAGCCGGTGGATGGCGGCGTCCCTGGCTCCGTTGAAATCGGCGCCGGCCACCTCGTAGCGGCTAATGCCTCTCTCTTGGAGATACACCCGGAACGTGTCACCGTGGGCGAGGATGTACAGGCCGTCCTTGGGTCCGACGATGTTGCGCCCGAGTGCCAGGAGAGCCGTGGGGTTCGGGATCTCGGAGATGAGATCGATCCATTCGAGGTTGAACGCCGCGTCGTAGTCGGCCGCGTTTGTGGCGCGGCGCCCCAATATTTGCGACGCCACTCGTTGTGCCCGCAAGGTGAGGATGGCTTCGGCTTGCTCTTGTCGTGTCGGTCGGTCCATGGAGCAGCGACGTTAGTCGTCGGCGGTGACGGGTCAGGCGCTCGGGCAACCGGACCTGGTCGCTCGCCGATCCAGGGCACTCTGCGGAATGCTCATTCCTGCTATGCGAGGGTTGATCTGTGTGTCATACACGATATGATTACTGTATGACAATGTTCAGTTTCCGAGTGGATGACGAAGAAGCAGCCGACGCCCAGCAATGGGCGCTCCGCCTGGGTATTGACCGTTCAGAGTTGTTGCGCGACGCGCTGCATCGGCACCTCGTACGGCTTCGGGCCGAGGTCGACATCAAAGCGTGGCAGGAGACGCCGCTCACCGCCGATGAAACGGCCCTGGCCAAGATCGCGGATTGGGGCCCTGCAGAGGACTGGTCGGATTGGGCCAATGCAACGCGGTGAAATCTGGTTTGCAGCCACACCGGGCGGAGACCGCCCGGTGCTGATCCTCACTCGGGACCCGGTCGCCGACCGAATCGGTTCGGTCGTCGTCGCCGCGTTGACCAGGACTAGACGAGGGGTGGTGTCGGAGTTGGAGTTGACGCCACAAGACGACGGGGTACCTACCGAGTGCGTGGCTAATTTCGACAACCTTCACACACTGCCGCGGGACTCTCTTCGAGGCAGAATCACCCAACTCGGACCAGTCCGAATGGCAGAGGCCTGCCAGGTCCTGAGGGACGCGACTAGCTGCTAACAGCCACCTGCATGCGTGAGGTTCGCGTCCACCGCGGTTTGCGCCCGTCAGGCGTGGGGCAACCGGATCAAGGCGTCGACGCCTCCTTTGGGAGCCTCATACAGCGCGGCATCACCCCCGCTCGCCGTCGCGAGTTGACGGACTTTGGCGAGGCCGAGCCCGGAGCCCTTGCCCGGCTTGCCTTTGGAGTAGAAACGGTCGAAGGCGCGTTCGCGGTCTTCCGCGGGCATGCCGTGGCCCTCGTCACGGACATGAATCTCCCAGAACCCGTCCCGCTCGTCTACGACGACCGCGACGACACCGCCGTCCTGTGTGGCATCGAGAGCATTGGCGAGCAGGTTGTCGAGGATCTGTTCGGCCGCCCCGGGCACCGCCAGGGCCCGGGCCGTCGCCGGCGCCTCCATGGTCACCTCGACACCAGACTCGACTGCAAGTGCCTCCCATGCCGCGGTACGCTCGTGGGCGACGGCGGCGAGATCGACCGGCTCGGGGCGGTTCGTGCCACCTTCGGCCCGGGCGATGGCGAGCAGGCCGTCGACAAGCCGGGAGAGCCGGTGAATCTCGGCAATGGCGGCCGCGACCGCCTGCCGGTCCCCGGGCTCGGCGGAGTCGGCGAGGTTCTCGAGCCGGAGCCGGAGCGCCGTCAACGGTGTCCGGAGCTGGTGCGAGGCGTCGGCGACGAACGACCGGTGCGAGGCAACCAACGATTCGAGCCGATCGGCCATCTCGTTGAAGGTCCCCCCGAGCGAGGTCAGCTCAGGAGCCCCTCTCTGCTCGGGCACCCGGCTGGTGAGATCGCCTGCCGCAAGCGCCCGGGCGGCCTCCTCCAGGCTCCGGACCGGGCGGGTGACCTGTCTCGCCAGCGCCACGCCAACGGCCGCAACGGAGATCAGCACGACGAGAGACAGCAGCGCCAGCCGGATCCAGTTGTCGAGTACCTCGTCGTTGAGGCTCCCCGCCGGGAACGTGATCCGGATTGCGCCCAGGATCTGGCCGTTGGAGCCGATCGGTTTCGCCACGTAGAGCAGATCGTCTCCGGCCGTCTCGGAGGGGCGTCGACCGGTGGCGCGCTGCCCGGCGAGGGCGGCCTGGATCTCGGGTCGCGTCGAGAAGTCCATCCTCGGTCCGCCAATATGGTCCGAGTCGGCGACGCTGATCCCGGCGTCGTCGACGATGATGATCCTCCCGCCCGGCTCATTGGCGTACCCGGCGAGGAGGGCATCGATCTGCGTGGGCCGGCCGGCCTCGAGATCGTCCTCGACCAGGCTGGCGACGACGGTGGCGTCGCGATCGATCGCATTGAGCAGGTTTGTCTCCTCGCGTGCGGCAAAAGTCCGGCCGAGCGGCACGATGAGCACAATGAGAACGAACGCGGTGATCAGGAGATACGTGCCCGCCAATCGTCGGGTCACGACGGTGCCTCGAGGCGGAACCCCACACCGCGTATCGTGGTGATCGAATCCGGGTTGCCGAGCTTCTTACGGAGCGCGGCCATGTGCACGTCGAGAGTCTTAGTCGGCCCGTACCAGTGCGGATCCCAAACCTCGTCCATGATCTCTTCCCGGGACCGCACTGCGCCCGGATCCTCGGCGAGCAAGGAGAGAAGATCGAACTCCTTGGGTGTCAGAGGAACCTCGGCACCGGCTATGGTCACACGTCTCGTCCTGCGATCGATAGCGAGATCCCCGATCTCCTGAACACCGTTGGTCGGGTCGGTTTGATTGGTGGCGGCGCGTCGGGTCACGGCGCGGATCCGGGCAACCAGCTCGCGGAATCCGAAGGGCTTCACCACATAGTCGTCTGCGCCGAGCTCGAGAAGTACCACACGGTCGATCTCGTCGCCGCGGGCGGTGACGACGATGATCGGAACATCGGATCGCTCCCGGATCTTCCGGCACACGTCCCGGCCGTCGATGTCCGGCAAACCGAGATCGAGCAGGATCAGGTCGTGTGGTTCCGTCTCGAGCGCTTCGCCGCCCGAAGCCACCCTGGTTGTCGTGAACCCCTCACGGTGCAAGCCGTCGAGTAGCGGTTCGGCTATGGAGTCGTCATCTTCGACCACGAGGATTCGCATTGATTCGGCCTTTTCTTAGTGGATTCTCAGGAAGCTTTGCCGTGTCTTTACCTTTGGCTGGGTGTGCTCTGTACCGGCACAGCATACGGTTGTGAAGTCAAATCGATACCAAGGTCCAGGAGGACCAAATGAAACTCGCAAAGCCCATCACGACATCGCTCGGCGCAGTTGCGCTGACGCTGATCGCGGCGGGCTCGGCCCTGGCGGTCAATATCGGGATCTTGAGCCAGAACGGCACCTCCGCCGTCGGGGCGCTCGACACCGTGACGAGCACGACGGCCGTTGCCGCCTCCCAGCCGAGCCCGCAGTTCATATACGTCAACCTCAATGACCCAACGCAAGCCGTGACCGCCGTGGATCAGACGACCGCACCCCAGGTCGCTCCGGCGGCGGCAACCAATCTCGTGAATACCAGTCTCGTCAATACTGGTGAGCAAGAGTATGAAGGGGCCGAATACGATGACTGACGATCAAGCACGCAGAATCGCGCAGCTGAACGCCCGGCGCTCGCAAGCCAGTTCGAGTGGGACCTCATCGCAAGTCAGGTCGGGCAGGGCATCATCGCAAGTGAGGTCGGGTAGGACGGCCGGGACCGCCCCCGTTGCCAAGCAGCACAGGGCTCGCAAGAGCCGCGCCCTGGTCCTTGGTCTGAGCGTGGCCACCTCTGCAGGCCTGGTTTCGGGAATGTGGACGCAGGCGGCGCTGGCCAACAACGACCCGGCGGGCAGCACCGCGCTCCAGGCCGATCCGACACCGCAAGTCACGACGACGACGTCACCGTCCAATGTCACGCTCCAGCCGGATCAGACGCTTGTGCCCGTTGTCATCCCCGGTCAGGACGGTCAACCCGACCATGTCGTGTACCTGGTGGTCACCCGGCCGACGTCGAGTTCCGGCGCCACCTCGTTGCGTTCGACCACGAGCGGTACGACGCAAACGACGCAGCCACCCGCTCAGGCAGTCACGCCGACCCCCAGGCCCACGATCAAGATACCCGTGACGAGAAGCCATGGCAGCCGCTGAACGCCACTTCCATGCCATGGGCGGGGAGGCTCACGTCCTGGTGGTTGGAGGTGGAACAGACCTGCTGGACGCGGCCGTGGAACGTGTTGCCGACCTCGAGGCACGCTGGACCCGCTTCCGCAAGGACAGTGAGATCTCGCTTCTCAACACGATGCCCGGTATGCCGGTCATCGTGTCGGAGGAGACGTTTGAGCTCGTCGACAAGGCCGTCTTCGCCTGGAAGCACACCCGGGGCCGGTTCGATCCGACAGTGTTGGGATCGCTCGCCGCCATCGGCTACGACAGGAGTTTCGACAACATCACCGACGAAGGAGCCGTCCGCCCCCTTACCGGTGCCCCCGGTTGCCACGGCATCGTCCTGGATCGCCGCAAGCCGGCGATCACCCTGCCTTATGGTGTCACGATCGATCCGGGCGGCATCGGTAAGGGACTTGGGGCCGACATCGTCGTTCGTGAGCTTCTGGCCGCGGGAGCCGACGGAGCCATGGTCAATCTGGGTGGAGACATCCGGGTGGCCGGGCGCTCTCCGGAAGGAGAGGGATGGACGATCCTGGTCGAGGATCCGTTCGATGCGTCGCAGGAGCTGGTCAGGGTGCACATCGCCGATGGTGCCGTCGCTACGAGCAGCAGATTGGAACGACGCTGGGTGCGGGACGGCACGGAGTATCACCACCTCATCGACCCGGAGACGGGCCGCCCGTTCGGCGGCGATGTGGTCGCTGTGACCGTCGTGGCCGGGTCGGCCTGGTGGGCCGAGGTCATGACCAAGGCGGTGTTTGCCGCCGGTGCTGCCGCGGCAGATACGGTTCTCTATAACGCCAGCGCTTTGGTCATCGATGTCGACGGTCGGCGTCGAACTACCCCCGGATTCGTAGAGGTGGCGGCATGAGCAACCAACTGTGGTGGTACGTGGCCCGCTCGTCGGGTTTGGTTGCTTCAGCTCTGCTGGCAGTGTCGGTCATCTGGGGCCTGTTGCTGTCAACGCGGGTGCTGGAGCGGCGACCGAGCCCCAAGTGGCTGCTCGATCTGCACCGCTACCTCGGCGGTCTTGCGGTGATCTTCACCGGGTTCCACCTGGTCGGGCTGGTCGCCGACACCTACGTGCACTTCGACCTGGTCAGCCTCTTCGTTCCGATGGCGTCCGAATGGAAGCCGGGTCCGGTTGCCTGGGGTGTCGTCGCCCTGTACGGGCTGGTCGCGGTCGAGGTGACTTCACTGATGATGAAGCACCTCTCGCGCAAGGTCTGGCACGGCATCCATCTCACCAGCTACGCGGTGTTCTGGATGGCGGCGCTCCATGGGGCCACCGCCGGCACCGATGCCGGGAACGCCTGGTACGTCGGGTTGTCGGTGGCGAGCATCGTGCTGGTGCTGCTCCTGACGATCTACCGGATCCTCATCGGCAAGAAGTCACTGGCTGCGGCGCCGAGAACGAGCATGGAGACCGCGCGGACAACGGCCCGCAGTGTCTCGGGCAACGCTCGAGGCCGATCGGCCAATGCCGCCTACGGAAGGTCGGCGGTGCGATCCCGGCAGTCGCGAGTTTCGGCGAGGCGTTAGGCCCCGATGAGGGTGCCGTCTGGGCTATCGTCCCCGCATTGTGACCGCACTCCAGTCGTTTCTCGACCTCCGCAAGACGATTGCCAGGGAGAAGATCGGCGACGGTGGGCTCGACATATGCTCCGTCCTGTCGGACAGACTCGATGCGTCCCTGGCCGAGCTGGGCAGCCAACTCGGAGGCGGTGCCGCCGTGGTGGCGCTGGGCGGCTACGGGCGGAGGGAGCAGTGCCTTTGGTCCGACGTCGACGTGATGGTGCTCCATGACCACGACGATCCGGAGACGCTGGTCAAGACCGTGCTCTACCCATTGTGGGATGCGGACCTCAAGGTTGGCCATGCCGTGCGAACGGTCGCCGACAATCGGGCGCACGCTGCCGAGGACTTCGAATCTCTGACGGCACTGCTGTCGGCCCGGCTGATCGCCGGCGATAGGGATCTATTCGACGAGTTCATGAGCATGCTGGTTGAGCTCATCCGCAAGCGTCCGCTGGCCCCGCGGCTGGTTGCGGCCGAGCGGGAACGGAGAGCCGTAGATCCTTACCCGACGATGACCGCCGACGTGAAGACCGGTCGGGGAGGCTTGCGCACCCATCACGGCTTCTGGTGGGAGCGGCGCCGTGCCGAGCTGATCGGTCTGCCGGTCGACGAGCCTGCCGCGGCCGAGGTCGAGGCGCAGGCACAGCTGCTGGCGATACGCAACGCTCTTCATGCCAGCGCGGGTCGTGGCCAGGACCGGTTCCTGGCCGACCTGCGGGCACCCGCCGCCTCGTGGCTCGGCACGGACGTGGCATCGCTCGCCAGGATGTTCACGTCCGCTTTGCATACAGGCGATCTCCTCGCGGATCAGCGATGGCCGGATCTGCACGCAGAGCAGGACCCGATGGTCGGCTTGGGTAGGCGGATATTCGGTGTTTTCAGAAGCCGGTTCAGTGCCACCACCGAGCCGGCCAGGGACACGGATCGCGTCCTGGCCATGGCGGTAGTTGCCGCGGCTCGACGTGATGGCGCCTGGTTCACACCGGAGGAGGAGGCCGCAATCGCAGCAGCCGAGCCGACACGGTGGACCGCCGCCGATAGGGCAGCTTTCGTCAAGCTGCTCTCGGCGGGCGCCCGTGGCCGAACGATCTTCGGCCGTCTCGAGGTGCTTGGTTGGGTCGGGCGCGAGTTCCCGGAATGGGTCCCGGTCGCCACCGCCCCGCAGCTGGCACCGTTCCACGACCATCCGGCGGGCGCTCATCTGTGGCGAGCCGTCGACGAGATGGAGGGGCTGATCGAGGGCGGAGGCGACGCCGGTGCGGTGGCGGAAGCGGTTGGTTCGACTGAGGAGCTACTGCTGGCCGCTTTCCTGCACGACATAGGCAAGGCCCGCGGCGGCAATCACGCCGAGGTCGGCGCCGCGGTGGCTGCGGTGTTTCTGCGTCGAGCCGGCTTTGGCGCCGCCACGACGGGTGTCGTCGTAGAGGCAGTGAAGCTGCACCTGTTGCTTTCGGAGACGGCGACGCGGCGCGATGTCGCCAACCTCGACGTCATCAACGACGTGGCGGATCTGGTCGGTGACGTGCACCTGCTAGACGTCATCTACCTTCTGACGATTGCCGATCTGAGAGCAACCGGGACCACGATGTGGAACGAGTGGCGATCGAGTCTGATCGACTCCCTGTACAAGAGGGTGCGGGACGCGATCGAGCAGGGTGGCGCCACCCCGGCGACACGGAGCGTTGATGCCATCCTGGCCGCCGCGGCCGGGTCGGTCGATCGCCGGGACATCGAAGAACACGTCGCCGCCATGGCAGACGACTATCTGGGAGCTACGACCGCTCGCGAGATCTTGTGGCATCTCGAGGTCATCACGTCACTCGACAACGCGGCCGCGCTGTCTGTTGACCCTGAAGACCCGGGGCGGGTGCTGGTAGTCGGCACCGACCGGTCTGGTTTTCTTCTCGCCGTCGCCAGGGCATTCACCGCCAACGGCGTAGGCATTCTCGATGCCCGGCTGCGAACCCGGGCGGACGGTATCGCTCTGGACACATTTCACGTGCTCACCGACCATGCCGGCGGCGCTGTTCCTGCCGCCCGATGGGATGCGATTGCCGCCGATCTGCGCAAATCGCTCGAGGAAGGGAGCGATCTCCGTCCCGCGATCAGAGAGCGGGTCGAGGCCTACCGGCGACCTCCCCGCACAGGTGCGGGGGTCGAGGTGCGGGCGGCCCTGGTGGACCGGCGCACCGTCGTCGAGGTGCGTGCCCCGGATCGAATCGGCCTGCTGGCCGACATCGTCGAGGCGCTGCACGGTGACGGTCTCGATATCCACCTGGCTCGCATCGACACCATGGGAGGCATCGCCCGGGACATTTTCTATGTGCGTCGCATCGGTGGCATCCCCATACGGGACGAGTCGGAGCTGGCGAGCTTGCAGGGCCGGATCACAGACAAACTCAGGGGCTGAGCGGCGGGAGGCGCTCAGCCCCTGAGCTAGACACGGGGTGCTCGGTTACGCGTTGCTAGATCGCGTCCCCCCCTTGTTCCCCCGTGCGGATGCGGACGAGAGCGTCGACGGGGGTGACCCAGATCTTCCCGTCGCCGATCTGCCCGGTGCTCGCTGTCGTCTGGATCGTGTCGCTGACGGCCGATGCCTCGGCGTCGTCAACGATCACTTCCAGCTTCACCTTCGGGGTGAACTCGACCGTGTACTCGGCCCCGCGATAGGTCTCGGTGTGCCCACCTTGCCTTCCGAACCCTCTGACCTCCGTGACCGTGACGCCCTTGACTCCGATGGCTCGGAGAGCGTCCTTGACTTCGTCGACTTTGTGCGGCTTGATCACCGCTGTAACGAGTTTCATGTTCTCAACTCCTCTCGGTGTGACCTAAGCCAAAGCCGTGACGTCGATACCGTACCCGGGGGCGCCGTGCTCGACCACGTCGAGACCCTCGATCTCCTCGTCCGCAGGGACACGGAGGCCGATCGTCGACTTGAGCGCCCAGAACAGGATGCCGGTCGTGATGGTGACGAACACGAACACCGAGACGATGCCGACGATCTGGGTCCACAGCAGGCTGAAGCCGTCTCCGTACAGGAGTCCGCCCCCGTCTCCGTTCGTGGCCAGCAGCCCGACCATGAATGTCCCAAAAGCGCCACACACGCCGTGGACGGATATGGCACCGACGGGATCGTCGACCCCGCGCCGGTCGATGAAGAACACTGCGAACACAACCAGGATGCCGGCGAGTGTCCCGATGATGAATGCGCCCCAGTTGGACACTGCAGCACACCCGGCGGTGATGGCGACGAGACCGGCGAGAACGCCGTTGCCTGCCATGGCCACGTCGGGGAATCCGGTCTTCAGCCAAACGGTGATGACCGCGGCTACCCCACCGGCGCAGCCGGCGATCAATGTCGTCACCGCGATAGCGGACACGGCCCCGTCGGCGGCGAGTTCCGAGCCGGGGTTGAACCCGAACCATCCGATGAACAGGATGAACACGCCGGTTATGGCGAACGGGATCGAGTGACCGGGGATGGCGTTCGGTTTGCCGTCCTTGTCGTACTTGCCGATACGGGGTCCCAGGATGATGGCGCCCATCAGAGCAGCCCAGCCACCGACGCTGTGCACGACCGTCGAGCCGGCAAAGTCGATCATCGGTGTGCTGAGGTTCGACAGCCAGCCGCCGCCCCAGATCCAATGGACCACGATCGGGTAGATCAGCGCCGAGATCACAAAGCTGTAGACGAAGTACGACTTGAACTTCGTGCGCTCCGCCATCGCTCCAGACACGATCGTCGCCGCCGTCGCCGCAAAGGCGACCTGGAATATGAAGAACGTCGGCAGCGTCAACGTGCCGAAGAACCCATCGGAGAAGTAGTTGGTGTTGAGGAACCATCCGTGGTAGCCGAATATGCCGTTGCCTGTGCTGAAGGCAAGGGCAAATCCGGTGGCGGCGAAAGCCAGCACGCCGACCAGGAAGTCCATCAGGTTCTTCATGAAGATGTTGGCGACGTTCTTCGCCCTGGTCAGACCGGCCTCCACCATGGCGAAGCCGGCCTGCATGAATATGACCAGCACCGCCGCGATGAGGACCCAGATATTGTCCAGGGTGGCCTGGACGGCATCTGCCGTCATCTCCTGTTGGGCGAGTGCTGGAGCGGCCAGTAACAGTGTCGCCAGACCCGCTCCGACGCCTACGAACAGCAGTCTCCGCTTCATTTGTTGTCTCCTTGCCTTTCGGCCTGTTAGCGCCCTCTCCCGAGAGCATGTGGACACACACCCTGGATCAGGTTGCTCGGAGACGCTAAGTGGCGTTCGTTTCCACCAGGAAAACCAGACGTAAACATCCCGTTTCGCTTCGGTAACGGGAGTGTTTCAGCCTCACCCTCCGGGCGAGGTGTGAGTTCCGCCTTGCGGAACTCACGGGATGCATGGACCGCGTCTATCGGGCCAGCGTTGGTTTGAAGCTGAGACGCTTCTCCTCGTAGGCGCCGATGGCGTCTTCGTGTTCGAGGGTCAGCGCGATGTTGTCGAGACCGTTGCGGAGACGGTGCTTGGCGAACGGGTCGATATCGAAATGCGCCTCGAAACCGATCGTGGTGACCGTCTGCTCTTCGAGGTCGATGGTGACGAGGTTGTCCGGGTCGCCGGCGATGCCGGTCAGGGTCGCCACCTCCTCGTCGCTCAGCGTGATGGGGAGGAGCCCGATGTTGATGCAGTTGTTGTAGAAGATGTCGGCGAAGGACGGGGCGATGATTGCCCTGAATCCGCGGTCCTCGATCGACCACGGTGCATGCTCCCGTGACGAGCCTGAGCCAAAGTTGGGACCGCTCACCAGCACCTCGGCGGAGGCGTATGCGGCTTGGTTGAGGATGAACTCGGGGATCGGCTCACCCTCGTCGTCATACGCCCACTCGAAGAAGAGGAACGGCCCGAAGCCGGTGCGCTCGACCCTTTTCAAGAACTGTTTGGGGATGATGGCGTCGGTGTCGACGTTGGCGCGGGGCAGCGGCGCCATCTGCCCGGTGATCACCGAGATCGGTTCCATTACAGCCACCTCCACGTGCCCATCGTCATGACATCACCGCAGGAAGACGAATTGCGTAGGACTCGAACCGAACGCCTCAATGGTGTCTGTCTTCCACGCCAGCACATGTTCGGGTGTGATCCGCCAGAAACGGGACCCTTCCGGACGGTACGGGTACTTGTCCTCGTACCCGTCGGCGATCACCGTCTGCATTGCCCCGGCGACTGTGACCGCGGACGCCACGCCGCGCACCATGACCTGCATGCCCTCGTGGTCGATGCCGACGTGGAGGCGGCCGTCACCGTCTGTGAGGTTGCGCGCCCAGCGGGTGTCGTCGCCACCTTCGATGAAGGCGAGGTCCTGCACCCAAGCTCCCCAAAGGGGGATGAGGTGGGGACCGCCGTCCTGGCCGACCGTCGAGACCCAGTAAACCGAGGCAGCGGCGAGGGCTGCGCTCACGTCGTCCCAGAGGAGCATTCCTTCTTCGCCGCTGGCGACGCCGTACGACTCGGGAATCCCCGGGCGGCGGCGGGTGATTTTCATCTCCACTCCCTCACGTCGACGAAATGCCCGGCGAGAGCGGCGACAACCGCCATCTCCGGGCTGACCAGATGTGTCCGTCCGTTGCGCCCCTGGCGGCCTTCGAAATTGCGGTTGGAGGTCGAGGCACAGCGTTCACCCGGCATGAGGATGTCGGGGTTCATCCCGAGGCACATGGAGCATCCCGGTTCCCGCCATTCGAACCCTGCCTCTTTGAAGATGACGTCGAGACCTTCTTCTTCAGCCTGGAGCTTCACCAGGCCCGAGCCGGGGACCACCATGGCGTTTACGTCCGGGTGAACTTGCCGGCCCTCGGCCAATCGGGCGCCTGCCCGCAGGTCTTCGATCCGGCCATTGGTGCACGAGCCGAGGAACACCCGGTCGATCGGGATCTCGGTCATCGGCGTGCCGGGTTCCAGATCCATGTAGACGAGCGCCCGTGCTGCCGAGTCCCGTTGCAGCGGATCGTCGAACTGGGAGGGGTCGGGTACCGAACCGGTGACAGGCACCGTCTGTGCGGGATTGGTACCCCACGAGACGTAAGGGGCCAGATCGGAGGCGTCGATGTCGACCTCAACGTCGAATCGTGCCCCGGGGTCGGTGCGCAGCGTCTCCCAGTATGCGACGGCGGCGTCCCACTCGTCGCCCTTGGGGGCGAAGTTGCGGCGCTTCAGGTATTCGAAGGTGGTCTGATCCGGAGCGATCATGCCCGCCCGGGCGCCGCCTTCGATGGACATGTTGCAGATGGTCATCCGTCCCGCCATCGAGAGCGACTCGATGGCCGAGCCTCGATACTCGATGACATATCCGGTGCCTCCGGCGACCCCGATACGGCTGATGATGCCGAGGATCACGTCCTTGGCCGTCACGCCCGTCGGGAGGTTCCCGTTGACGTTGACCGCCATCGACCTGGGCTTCGACTGGCCGAGGGTTTGGGTGGCCAGGACGTGCTCGACCTCGGAGGTGCCGATACCGAAGGCGAGGGCGCCGAACGCCCCGTGGGTCGATGTGTGTGAGTCGCCGCACACGATGGTCATCCCCGGCTGGGTGACGCCCTGCTCGGGACCGATGACGTGGACGATGCCCTGACGGATGTCGCTGATGTCGTAGAGCTCGATGCCGTTTTTCTTGCAGTTGGCGACGAGCGTGTCGATCTGCTTTTTGGACAGCGGGTCTTTGATCCCCAGCGCCCGACCTTCGGTGGGAACGCCGTGGTCGACCGTGGCCAGAGTCAGATCGGGCCGGCGCACCTTACGATTCGTCAGCTCGAGCGCCTCGAAAGCCTGTGGCGAGGTGACCTCATGGACGAGGTGGAGGTCGATGTAGAGCAGGTCGGGCTCGGTGTCACCGCCGGAGCGGACGACATGGTCGTCCCAGATTTTCTCGTACATCGTTTTCGGGGTCACCGCTGTCTCCACCATGTGACCGGTCACTGTAGTCAGGTGGTGTAATTGTCTTCAGCGTCTCGTTGGCGAAAGGGGCACGGCGCGGGCCCGGTTCCCGGGTATTGTCGTCGCAGGAGGAGCGCAAATGGCCGACACGACCGTTGATGAGTACCTGGATGGAGCGCCTGAGCCGCATCGCAGCACGCTCATTGAGCTGCGGGCCGCACTTCGTGAAATCCTTCCCGACGCCGAGGAGGGCATCTCCTACAGCATTCCCGCGTTCAAAGTCGATGACAGGGCCGTTGCCGGGTACGCCTACTACAAGAACCACTGCAGCTATTTCCCCCACTCGGGCTCGGTGCTACCCCAACTTGCCGACGAGCTGACCGGTTACACCTGGTCGAAGGGGACCCTCAAGTTCCCGCCGGACCAGCCGCTACCGGTCGAGCTGGTACGGCGTCTCGTCGATGTGAAGCTGCAACAGATCGGCCTGTGACGACGACCCCCGTTACGCTGCCGGTTTCATGGACGACACAGGCAGACAGAGGCTTGGTATCGCATTTGCCCTGAGCGCAGCGTTGCTGTGGGGGATAAGCGGTGCGGTGGCCGCCGACGCCTTCTCTGCGATCGCCCCGGCCCGGGTTGCACAGGTCCGGGCCTTGCAGGCGGCGGTGATCCTCGTCCCCTGGGCATGGTGGCGCGGTTTGCTGCGACCGATGGGGCAGATGCGGTGGCTGGTCGCGATTGGGGTCAACCTCGCCCTGGTGAACGTAACGTTCTACTGGGCTCTCGACCGGCTCGGGGTTGGTCCCGGTGCCACGATCCAGTTCCTCGGCCCGATCCTCGTGCTCGGGTGGATGGTCGCCGCCCAACACCGACAGGTCACGAACGTCGCCTGGGTGGCCGCGGCGCTGGCAGTTGTGGGGGTGGGCCTGGTGAGCGAGGCGTGGGACGTCGCCAACGCCGACTGGCTCGGAGTGGCGGCCGGTCTGGCTTCTGCCGTCGCCTTTGCATCGTACCTACTGATCGGTGAGCACCTCGGGAGGAGTCTGCCGGCGGTCAGCGTGATGGCCTGGGGGTTCGTAGTCGCCTCGGTGTTCTGGGCGATCGTCCAGCCGTGGTGGAGCTTTCCCACCGGCCTGGAGGCGGCGGTGTGGGGGAAGCTGGTATGGGTCGGTATCGCCGGGACCGCCATCCCGTTCCTGCTCGAGATCAGCGCGGTGCGCAGGGCACCCTCCGGGATTGTCGGTGTGGTCGCCACAGCCGAGCCCGTGATCGGTGCCATCACCGCTTGGTTTCTCCTCGACCAGACCCTGGGTGTGCTTCAGATCGTCGGTGGCCTCATGGTGGTGGTGGCGGTCGCCTCGATCCAGCGCTGGGGTCTTCCCCGTCGCGAGGTCCCGTATGAGGCCGCCCGCTGATTACGCTGATCCGTATGAAGTCTCTGCTTGCCGTCGCCCTATTGCTGTTGCCCCTCTCGGCCCCATTCGGGGCGGCGTCGGCGACTGCCACTTCCGTCGAGGATGGGCTGCAGCTAGAGGTTTCCGTCGAGGTGCACGGTGACTTCGTGGCCGTGCTGGTGCGGGGGAGAGGCGAAGGCGGCAGCGACCTTCCCCCGGTGGCGCTCGGAGACAAGGGAGGCGGGACCTGGGCCGGGATCGTGCAGCTGCCGGTTGTGGACAACATCCTGGTCGGGTTCGAGGCGATCCCCAGTGGGGGCGGCGAGGCGGTCATCTCCGAGCTGCACAGCCTGACCGAGCTCGGCGTCGATCGTGCGGTGTTCGAAGTGGACAACCCGCAGTCTTCGTTTGGCGAGGACGACAACGCACCATTGGTTTCGCCCGAGGGGCGCCGCTGGGGATGGCTCGGTCTCGCCGCGGGCGCCGCCGCTTTGACCGTGCTGGCGCTCTGGACGATCGGCTCCGTCCGGGGCGATCGCGATAGCGAAGACGCCGAAGACGAGGCGGTGGAGGACGAGACCGACGACGAGACCGACGGCGAGACCGACGGCGAGACCGAAAATGACAAGCCGTCCACGATCGATTGACAAATGGTCGGGATTCCTCGACAATTTGGCAAATGCCGACGATACCGTCGCCCGACGACAGGCTCCCCATCGGTCTCGACTACGAGGCCGATGAGTTCGCTCATGCGGAGACTCCGCAGCAACTGAAGGCGCTTGGCAATCAGCTGCGGATGACCATCATGGATCTGCTCAACGAGCGGGCGGCATCGATCACCGAGTTGGCCGAGACCCTGAACCGTCCCAAAGGGACGATCGGGTATCACGTCAAGGTGCTGGCGGACGCGGGGTTCATCAGGGTGGTGCGCACCCGCAAGGCGCGGGCAATGACCGAGAAGTTCTATGGCAGGACCGCACATACGATCGTCTTTCACGGGTCACCCGATAGGGGGAGCAAGATGTTCATGCTCCAGGAAGCGATGACCGAGGCCGTCGTCGAAGAGGGCGCTGCATTGCCGGCGACGACTCTGCGACATGTCCGCATGAGCGAGGAGCAGGCCGTCGAGTTCTGGCATCGGGTCCTCACGCTGGCCATCGAGTTCACCAAGGCACCCCGGGGCGGAGACCGGGTTTACGCGTTTCTCGGTGCCGTCTACCCAACGAACCTGCCCGTGTTGCCGGGAGACAAGGAGGGAGAATGACCGAGGGCAAGCAGAAGATCCGGCTCGGGGCGCACTACTGGAAGCTGTGGACCGCAAGCGTCATCTCCAACCTCGGAGACGGCGTCGGGCAGATCGCCTATCCATGGCTGGCTTCGGCGGTCACCCGCAACGGATTCCTCATCGCCCTCATCGCGATCGCCCAGCGGTTGCCGTGGCTGGTGTTCACGCTGCCGGCCGGGGTCATCACCGACCGGGTCGATCGGCGCAAGATCATGGTGGGCATGGATGTGTTGCGAACCATCATCACAGCGGTCGTGGCGCTGTTCGTGCTGGCCAGGCAGGGCGTGTTGCCCACTCCCGATGCCATCGCGTCCGGTATCGAGGTCGCGACAGAGCCCCTGATGTACGTGGTGCTGTTGCTCGCCGCACTCCTGCTGGGATTCGCCGAGGTGCTGCGGGACAATTCCGCCCAGACAATTCTGCCTGCGATCGTCAAGCCCGAGGCGCTCGAGAAGGCCAACAGCCAGATGTGGGGTGTGGAGCTCGTCGCAAACAGCTTCATCGGCCCGCCTCTGGGCAGCCTTCTGCTCGGGATCGGTTTTGCGCTTCCGTTCTTCTTCGATGCCGGCTCGTTCGCCGTCGCCGCCGGGCTGGTCTTCCTGATCACGGGTACCTATCGCAGCCACCAGAAGGAAGAGCTGCCGGAGAAGGTCGACTGGACCGGCGAGATCAAGGAGGGCTGGGCCTGGCTGTGGCGTCACCCGCTACTGCGGCCGATGGCGATCATCCTCGGGCTGATGAACGCGCTGTTTGCGGTGTCGACGGCTACCTTCGTCCTGTTCGCCCAGGAGGTGCTCCACGTCAGTGCCTTCACCTTTGCCATCCTCGGTACGGGCGGTGCCATCGGCGGGCTGGCGGCGACGTTCTTTGCCAGCAAAGTGTCGCAGAAGCTCGGCAGCGGGCTGGCGCTGTACCTGACCATGATCGCGGGTGCGGTGACGTCTCTGGTAACCGGTGTGGCCTCGCACTGGACCATTGTCTGGGCGATGTTCACCGTCGGCACGTTCACCGGCGTGTTGTGGAACGTCATCACGGTGTCGCTGCGGCAGACGATCATCCCGGACCGGCTGCTGGGCCGGGTCAACAGCGTGTACCGGTTCTTCGCCTGGGGGATGATCCCGATCGGCTCGGCGATCGGGGGTTTGCTGGTAGTGGGTGCGGAGAGCCCCATGGGTCGGGAGACGGCTTTGCGGATGCCCTGGTTTGTGGTCACCACCGGCTGGTTGCTGCTGTTCGCCTATGCGGCTCCCAAGCTGACCACGGACAAGATCGAGACGGCGCGAGCCGAGGGCATCGCCGCCAGAAAAGCCGCAGGCGAGATCCCCGATGACGGTGAGGTGGCTACCGAGGCCATCGGCGAGGCCGGGATTGCCGGGGTACCCCCGCCGCTGGAGGATTCGGACGGTTAATTGCCACAATCGAGTCCGAAGAGCACTGCAGCCGTCCCACAGGGCGGCTGCAGGCGCGTCAGCGTCCCCGCCATGCGCTCGACCACACTCAGAGACCGGGCCCGTCCCTGAGGCCCTGACACGGGAGCTTCTACCGGGGCGTCCGTCCGCAGCCTCCTATGCTGGCGAGAAGGGCAGGTGATCCCGGCGAGTGGGCTGAGACCGCCAGCCAAGGATCCCAGGCAACACGTCCCAAAGGAGCAGCCGCCCATGGAAATGCAGGATCTCGTCAACGCGCTCCCGAAGGCCGAGCTGCACCTGCATCTGGAAGGAACGCTCGAGCCGGAGCTGAAGTTCGCCCTGGCGTCGCGCAACAATGTCGAACTCCCGTACCCAGACGTCGCCGCGATGCGCGTCGCCTACGACTTCGACGACCTGACGTCATTCCTGGCCCAGTACTACGAAGGGATGGGTGTGCTGCTCGCCGAGCGAGACTTCTACGACCTAACCATGGCGTATTTCCGACGGGTTGCCGCACAGAACGTCGTGTACGTCGAGATGTTCTTCGACCCCCAGGCGCACACCATTCGGGGGATCGACTTTGGAACGGTGATCACGGCGATTAGGCACGCCCAACAAGACGCCCGGGAACAGTACGGGATCGAGTCCCAGCTCATCATGTGTTTTCTCAGAGACATGTCTGCCGAAAGCGCGGCCGAGCACCTGGCGATGGCTGCCGAATACCGCGACTGGATCGTTGGCGTCGGTCTCGACTCCGATGAGAAGGGCAATCCGCCCGTCAAGTTCAAGGACGTCTTTGCCACCGCCCGGTCGCAGGGATACAAGCTCACGATGCACTGTGACGTTGACCAGGACGACTCGGTGACCCACATCTGGCAGTGTCTCAACGACATAGGTGTCGACCGGATCGATCACGGCGTGAATGCACTCGAGGACGACGCTTTGATCGAGGAGATTCACAGGCGCAAGCTGGGTCTGACGATGTGCCCCATCTCCAACAGTTACGTCAGCGACGGGACCAAAGCGGATGCGATAAAGACGATGCTCGATAAGAGGATCCTCGTGACCGTGAACTCCGACGACCCCGCATATTTCCCCGGCTACATGACCGAGAACCTCGTCACCGCCCAGCAAGAGGCCAGCCTCACGGGCGAAGAGATCGTGCAACTGGTACGCAACGCGTTCACGGCCAGCTGGCTGGATGATGAGGAGAAGGCTCGCTACCTCGAGCAGGTGGACGAGGTCGCGGGAGCGATGTGAGGCGTTCGGGCCCACGCAAGAAACTCACACCACGCACCGGCGGAATGGCAGGAACCTAACCTGGTGCTCCGCTTCCAACCCGACGGTGCGGTCGACGTCGCGCCGTTC
>Ga0307417_10000046_pt1 | contig 47508 bp, 40 predicted proteins | sample SalMarWE160210MG_2_FD_202514 | JGI IMG/M metagenome (GOLD analysis project Ga0307417, IMG submission 202514) | Salt marsh sediment microbial communities from the Plum Island Ecosystem LTER, Massachusetts, United States - WE1602-10 | ecosystem: Environmental > Aquatic > Marine > Intertidal zone... | reverse complement strand
CAGCGCGGCCCGCTTGTCGAGGAACTTCCTAAAGATGGGCCGAGCCGCCTGCTCCTGCTCCGGTGTCAGCGACAGCTGCTTGCGCATCGTCGTCATGTAGTGCTCGAGGGCCTGCGTGGGTACGGCGGCTGGCTTCGCTTTCTCAGGAGTGCCGGCTGCCGCCGGCGGCGCCTGGGCCATGAACGCGATGGCCAGGGCCGTGCCAATGACGAGAGTACGCGCGGGGAACCTCACACTGTGCTGCAACATTCTGTGCCTCCTTGGCCGAGGTCCGGCTGCGAATCCCGTTCGTTGCGAGATTCGCGAGACGGGGCCGGATGTGCGCTATCTCGTGCCGGAGCACGTCGCAGGCGTATCGGAAGAGACGTCGGGACGTGGGACAGGCAGAGAATGCGCCGATGGTCCTGTATCACGAATCGGAGCCGAATCGGGAGCCGTCAGCCGGGCTCTTGGGACTACTCATAGAACGGATCGTTACCGGCCGCGTGGTCGGTGCTGTCGACGACCTCGCGGATCTCGGGCACCGCCTCGACGATCGCCGCTCGGATGCCGTCGCTGAGGGTCACCGACGCCATGCCACACCCCTGGCAGCCACCGCCGAGCTGAACGACTGCGGTCTTGCCGTCGACCTTGACGAGCTCCACCCAGCCGCCGTGTGCTGCCAGTGCCGGGCCGACGCGAGAGTCGAGCACTTCCTGGACCTTCTGGGAGACCGGGTCATCCCAGGTGACCTTGGCCTGGGGGTTGTCGATCTTGAACCCGGTGCCGGAGATATCGGAGACGAAATCGACCGTCGTGCCCTGGAGCCACTCCGCGGAGCTGGGATCGAGGTAAACCGTAAGCCGCTCGAGCTCCTGGATGACATCCTCGTCGCGCTCCTCTCCCTCGAGCACAAGGGTGAGGTCGTAGCGGAAGGTGTGGTTGCCGAGCTTGAAGGCTCGTACCCGCAGCCCACGGCAGGGCTCGCTCGCCTGCTCCATGTACTCCAGGACCTTCTCCTGAGCTTTCTCGGTGACGGTGATCATGACGACCTCCCGACGCGCATCGGGCACTGCACGCTCATCCCATCATACCGCGAGTCCTGCAGGGACGGATCAGTTCGGGCGAACGCCCTCTCGATGCCGGCAAGCGGGCTGACCGGGAACCGGCAAGGCTCCGCCCGGTGGCAACGGCCGCCGGGCGGAGCCGGAGACGGTGAGGAGGGCCTGAGGCAGGGAGCTCACCGGTCGCTGTCATCACCGAAGATCGACTCCCGTGCCTGACGCAGCTGCTCCATCTTCTGGTGCATCTGGGCGAGCTGCGCCTGCTGCTCCGGGGTCAGCACCGCGTAGACCTGCGCCCGGATCTTCTGGGAGAGGACGATCATCTCGGTCATTTCTCTGGCCTGGTTTGCCGCAATGGCGCGGACCGCCGCCTCGTCGAACTTCGCCGGCGACAGGTCCCGAAGCTGCTGATGCCCGGCGCGGAGCGCGTCGGCGTGCGTCTTCAGCTGCGGCCTCGCAGCGTCGAGAATGGCGTGCACCTGGTCACGCTGCTCGGAGCTCAGGTCGAGGCGGTGGAGCATACGGCCCATCCTGCCGAGCACGTCTCCCGGTCCCCGGTGGCCGCGCATGCCCGGCCCGTGGTCGCCGCCACCGACCCCCCCGGCCAGAACCAGCCCGGCGCCTCCGAGGGCCAGTGTTGCCGCAGCCGCGATGATGATGTTTCTTCCTCTCATGTCGTGCCTCCATGTGGTGCCGCCTTGGCGATCACCGTGTGTTCTCGTTGCAAAGTACGTCGGGCACGCCTTCAGGGATGACAGCGCTGGGGTAAGAACCGTAAGCCCGTGTAAGGAAAGGTGAACTCCGAGCGTTTGAAGCAACTTGGGTGAAAGAGATCAGCCTCCGGCAGTGTAGGATTCGGATTGATGAGCGTCACGGAGTCCCGGCGGGTCCTGGTTGTCGACGACGATCGCGAGCTGTGTGAGCTGCTCGAGAGGTACCTCGGCGGCGAGGGCTTCGTGGTCGAGAGTGTCTCCGATGGCGAGACTGGTATCGCGAGGGCCGCTGCCGGAGTCGCCGACGTCATCGTCCTCGACGTGATGCTGCCGGGGCTCGATGGGTTCGAAACCCTGCGCCGGATCCGCGCGGCCTGTAACGTGCCGGTGCTGATGCTGACCGCACGCGGCGACGAGGTTGACCGCATCGTGGGGCTCGAGATCGGGGCGGACGACTACCTGCCGAAGCCCTTCAACCCGCGAGAGCTGGCGGCCCGCCTACGGGCAATACTGCGCCGCGCCGGCTCAGACGGCACGCTGGGTACGTCTGAGCCGAGGGTCCTTCGCGTGGACGATCTCGAGCTTGATCTCGGGGCACGGACGGCCAGCTGCGGAGGCGTTCCGGTACGCCTCACCGGCACCGAGTTCTCCCTCCTCGAGCTGCTGTCGCGCAATGCGGGACAGGTCATGACCCGCGAGCAGCTGTCGCGGGAGGTATTGGAACGGCGGCCCAGCGCCTTCGACCGTAGCCTCGACGTCCACGTCAGCAACCTCCGGCGCAAGCTCGGTCCGCGGGCGGACGGTGATGAGCGCATCAAGACCGTGCGCGGCAGGGGTTACGTGATGACTGTGCGGGCGCGCGGCGCGTCCTGAGGCACTGGCGATGCGGAACCTGTTCCTGAAGATCTTCCTCTGGTTCTGGGTTGGCATCGTGCTGGTGGGTATTGCGTTCGTCCTGTCATCGCTCTGGACGACGCGGCGGGGGCTTGAGGAGGGGTGGCGGCACCGTGTCGCGGGCGCCCTGCGCCTCTACGTGCATTCCGTGGTCGAGGCGGCGGGGAGGGACGGTCTCGAGGGCGTCGTGAATACCGCCGGCCGGCTGGAGAAGGATGAGAACGTGGTCGTGTTCGTCGTCGATGCCGACGGCCATGACCTGCTGCATCCCGACCGAGAGCCACCGTCCATCGTCAGACATATTCCGTGGCAGCGGAGAGACCCGAGAGATCATCGGCCGCCGCACTTCATTCCGTGGCGGGGGGAAATGCTGGTGGCTCGGCCACTCTTGGTGGAGGGCCAGCCGCCGTTGCTGCTGGTGGTGGGGCTTCCGTACCACCCAGGGCTCGCGCGCCTCGTCGAGCCGCGGACGCTGGTGCTGCGACTGGTTGCGATCCTTGCGATCGCCACCGTCCTCTGCTTCTGGCTGGCGCGCTACCTGTCGGCGCCGGTGACCAAGCTGCGGCGGGCGACTGCCGAGCTCGCAGACGGCAACCTGGCGGTTCGCGTGGCGACGGGCCTGGGCGGCCGGCATGACGAGATCGCGGATCTGGCGCGGGACTTCGACCGCATGGCGTCGCGGCTCGAGGAGCTGGTCGGCGCCCAGCGTCGGCTGCTGCGCGATGTCTCGCACGAGCTGCGTTCGCCGCTGGCACGCCTCAATGTTGCCCTCGAGCTGGTCCGCCGGGACTTGGGCGCTGAGGCGAACGAGCCGCTCGAGCGGATGCAGCGAGAGGCGGACCGCCTCAACGACCTGATCGGTCAGCTCCTGGAGCTGACCCGTCTCGGGGGGGGAGTCGACGGACGCGAGCGAAGTCCCGTCGATCTCGAAGAGCTGGCCCAGGAGGTGGCGGCCGACGCCGCCTTCGAGGCCCAGGCGCGGCGGGTCGAAGTCCGGGTGACGGGGCAGGGACCGGCAGTGACCCTGGGAATCGAAGCGCTGCTGAGGAGCGCCCTGGAGAACATCGTCCGCAACGCCGTGCGGTTCACCCGCGAGGGGACTGCGGTCGAGGTCCGGGTCGAGCAGAAGGGGGAGAAGGTTACCGTCGTCGTCCGTGACCGCGGGCCGGGGATTCCCGAGGAACAGCTGGAACGAATCTTCGAGCCGTTCTTCCGAGTCGAGAGCGCCCGCGAGCGCGGCTCGGGTGGCGTCGGCCTCGGCCTCGCTATCGCTCTCCGCGCCGTTGCGCTTCACGGCGGCAGGATCGCCGCGCGGAACCACAGCGAGGGCGGGCTCGAGGTCGAGCTCAGATTCCCGAGCTGACGCACACCCTTGACGCGCCGTCCTGCCCACCACCGCGGGCGACGTGTGAGCCGCCAAGACGTGAAGGACGCTCAGATTCTAGGAGAGAAGATCTTCTTTGCGTACTTGGCGGCTTCGCGGTTCAAACATCTTCTCACCTAGTGCCTTGGCTCAGCCGGATTGACCTGGCGCTTGAGCGCTTGGTTAGGGGGCGGGAGGGGTATGATATCCAGCTGGGTGGTCCGGCGACTGCTTGGTCGGCGGGCGCCCGGATGACACGCCAGCGCTCGATCGATCGCGCGGCGACCCCACAGCAGCAGAAGGGAGTCCAGCATGTACAAGTGTCACACCAAAGAGGAACGACCGGGCGGGACGGCCCGAGCCGGGTACACATGGCTCGTAGTCCTGGGATTCGTTCTGGCAGCCGTGGCCGTTCCCGGCTCCACGCGGGCCGCGGAGAACGTGCTGACGCGGTACCCCACGCTTCACGGCGGCACCATCGTCTTCGAGGCGGGCGGCAACCTGTGGCGGGTAGGCCGGCAGGGCGGGACGGCCCAGAGGCTGACCACGGATGGCGGATTCGACATCATGCCGCGCTTCTCGCCGGACGGAAAGGTCATCGCCTTCACCGGTCAGTACGACGGCAACACGGACGTTTACGTGATCCCCGCGGAGGGCGGCGCGGCCACCCGCTTGACCTTCCACTCGGATGTCGTCAAGGGCGCTCCGCTCCGCTGGGGTCCCGACAACATGGTCGTGACCTGGACCCCGGACGGCAAGGACGTTCTCATGCTCTCGCGCCGCGACACCTTCAACTCCTGGTTCGGTCGGCTCTTCCTGGTCCCGGCGAGCGGCGGCCTGCCAAGCCGGCTGGCGGTTCCCAAGGGCGGCATGACGTCCTACAGCCCCGACGGCACGAAGATCGCCTACAACCGGATCTTCCGTAACTTCCGGACCTGGAAGTCCTACCACGGTGGCCTCGCGCAGGACATCTGGATCTACGACTTCAACACCCACAAGGCAGAACGCGTGACGACCTGGAAGGGCACGGACACCGACCCCATGTGGTTCCACGACACCATCTACTTCGCCTCCGACCGGGGGCCGGAGAAGCGGCTCAACATCTGGGCCTACGACCTCGGCAGCAAGACCTTCCGGCAGCTGACCCACTTCGAGGACTACGACGTGGATTGGCCGAGCCTCGGCGACTCGGGCATCGTCCTTCAAGACGGGGGCTCGCTGTACGTCATCGATCTTCCGTCCGAGCAGCTCCACAAGCTCGACGTGACAGTGCCGATCGACGGCGTGCGCACCCGCCCGCGGTGGGTGGACACCGCCAAGACGATCCACTCTATGGACCTCTCTCCCAACGGCAAGCGCGCCCTCTTCGGAGCGCGCGGCGACGTCTTTACTGTGCCCGCCGAGCACGGCAACACGCGCGACCTCACCCGGACCTCGAATGCGCGTGAGATGTACCCCGCCTGGTCGCCCGACGGCGCCTGGGTGGCGTACGCGACGGACCGTACCGGCCAGGCACAGATCGCGATCCGCCCGGCCGACGGCTCGGGCGCGGAGACCAACCTCACCGACCGCAATGCGGGCTATCTCTACGGCCCGGTCTGGTCGCCGGACAGCTCCAGGGTCGCCTTCTCGGACAGCGACCACGTGCTGTGGATCCTCGGCGTCAAGGACCGCAAGCTGGTCAGGGTCGATCAGGACAAGCACGAGGAGATCCACGACTTCAATTGGTCGCCCGACGGGCTTTGGCTGGCCTACTCCAAGGCCGGGGCCGAGGACATGGGCTCCGACGACGACGCCTCGACCTACATGGGGCGGATCTACCTGTACAGCCTCAAGGACGGCAGGTCCACCGTGGTCAGCGGCACCATGAGCAACAACTACGATCCGGTTTTCAGCCCGGACGGCAAGTACCTGTACTTCGCCTCGGACCGCCACCCCAACCCGGTCTGGAGCCAGACCGAGTTCAACGTCGCCACGCTAAAGATGGCGGGCGTTTACGTGGCCACGCTGCGTAAGGACGAGGCATCGCCGTTCGCACCGCGCTCGGACGAGGGCGCGCCGGGAACCGCAAAGGAGAAGGAAGCCGAGGCCTGGAAGCCGGGCGCACTCGCTCCCATCCGCATCGACCTCGATGGCCTCATGCAGAGAGTGGTGCCGCTGCCGATCCCGGCGGGGAACATCGAGGACCTGGCCGCCGCCGAGGGCCGCGTCTACTACCGGACCGTTCCCATCAGGACGTTGACCGATCCGCTGCCGGGTGAGCAGCCCCAGCTGCACGTCTTCGAGATGAAGGATCGAAAGGACCACGTCCTTGCCGAGCCGGTGGACGCCTACGTCCTGAGCGCCGACGGCGGCAGCGTTCTCTATTCGCACGAGAAGACCTACACCATCGCGGAAGCCCGGCCGGAGAAGAACGCCGCCAAGAGAGAGGCCGAGACCCATGAGCTCGAGCTCTCCGGCATGCGAGCCCAGATCGATCCCGTGCAGGAGTGGAACGAGATGTTCCACGAGGCGTGGCGACTCGAGCGCGACTTCTTTTACAACACGAAGATGAACGGTGTGGACTGGAACGCCGTGCGCGCCAAGTACGAGAAGCTGCTGCCCGGGATGGCGTGCCGAGAGGACCTCAACTACCTTATCGGTGAGGCGATCGGCGAGCTGCACAACTCACACACCTACGTCGGCGGCGGTGACAGGTTCGAGACCCCGTACCTGCCGACTGGACTGCTCGGCGTGGACTTCGCAGTCGACCAGAGCTCGGGGCGCTACTTCTTCCAGAGGATCTACGCCGGCGACAATTCCCGCGAGGAGCTGCGCTCGCCGCTGACCCAGCCGGGCGTTGATGTCAAGCCGGGCGACTTCCTGCTGGCCGTCGACGGGCGTGAGATCGAGGCCCCTACAAACCCCTACAGCCTGTTCGTGAACACCCTCGATCGCACCGTGACGCTGACCGTTGCGGATGACGCCAAGGGCACGAACCGGCGCCAGGTCACCGTCAAGCCGATCGCCGACGAGCTCAACCTCCGGCTCGAGGCATGGATTGACCACAACCGCGACGTCGTGAGCAAGGCATCCGGCGGGAAGATCGGCTACCTGTACCTGTCGGACATGGAAGACGTCGGCATGAACCAGTTCATCAACCAGTTCTACCCTCAGACCCAGAAGCAGGGCCTGATCGTAGACGTGCGCTGGAACGGCGGCGGCGAGATAGACCAGATCGTTCTCGAGCGCCTGCGTCGGGTGCTGGTGGGCATGGCCACCAACCGGGAGCGCCAGCGGTTCACGATTCCCGAGCAGGTGATGCACGGCTACATGGTGTGCCTCGCCAACCACTACTCGGCCTCCGACGGGGACATCTTCCCGTACTACTTCAAGCACTTCGGGCTCGGTCCGGTGATCGGCACCCGGACCTGGGGCGGGGTCCGCGGCATCCGCGGCTACTGGCCGCTGCTGGACGGCGGCTACATCACGATCCCGGAGGACGCGCTGTACGGCCTCGATTCACAGTGGGTGATCGAGAACCACGGCGTCGAGCCGGACATCGAGGTCGACAACCTGCCGGGCGACGTCGTGGCCGGCAAGGACTCTCAGCTCGAGAAGGGAATCCAGGTCATCCTGGACAAGCTGCGGGCGCATCCGATGGAGCTGCCGGCGCCGCCGCCGCTGCTGCCGGCCTACCCGCCTGAAGGCCAGCCGTAGGAGCTCTCTCCAACTCGACAACAACGGCGGGGGAGCGCGCAAGCGCTTCCCCGCCTTTCATCTGCCCTACGGGACAAGCTGCCTGGCGAGATGAGAAGAGAGAACCACCAAGGCACGAAGAGCACGAAGAACGCACGAAGAGAATCAACAGAAGAGACACAGAGAGTGGGAGGCTAAGCTGGCTGATTTCTTCTTAGTGTCCTCTTAGTGGCCTTGGTGTCTTGGTGGTCAAGAAGGCAACCAGAACTGCAACCGGCACGCTGGACGGGCTGGTAAGGCGGCGGTGGTCACCGAAGCGAAAGCTGCCTCTCCTCCACCTGCTCGCGGATGCGGATCGCGGCGGCGAGTGCGTCGGTGCCGGTGGCGCCGTCGACGATCGGAGCAGCCTCGCCCCGGCATCGAGCCACGAACGCGGCGAGCTCCGCGGCCAGCGGCTCCTGCGGAGACACCTCCACCGGCCGTGGCGCGATCTGCGTCCCCGCCTCCGACCGCAGGAGTTGTGCGGCGCTGACGGACTGCTCCGCGTAGTCGACGGAGAAGTAGCTGTCGCGCGCGAACAGGCGCAGCTTGCGCACCCGCTCGGCCGACACCCGGCTCGCCGTGAGGTTGGCGACCAGCCCGCCCGGGAACTCGATCCACGCGTGACAGAGGTCGACCTTGTCGGTGAGCACGGGGACGCCGACTGCGCGAATCTCCGAGGGCTCCTCTCCGGCCACCGCGAGCGTGATCTGGATGTCGTGGATCATCAGGTCGAGCAGGACGTCGACATCGACCGAGCGCGCCGTGAACGGTGACAGGCGCTGCGCCTCCAGGTAGCGGACGCCGCCGGCGAGGCCGAGGGCGGCCTGGACCGCAGGGTTATGGTACTCGACGTGGCCCACCGCCAGCACGCGGCCGGCGTGTGCGGCCAGGTCGACAAGCTCGCGGGCCTCGGCGACCGAGACGGCGATCGGCTTCTCCACCAAGACGTGGCAGCCCTGCTCGAGCAGCCGGCCGGCGATCTCCCGGTGGGTGACGGTGGGCGTTGCCACGACCACGATGTCTGCCGCCGCCGAGGCATCCAGACCGGGTAGGGCGGTCACGCGATGCTCGGCCGCGATCTCACGCAGCCGGTCGGCGTCGGCGTCGAAGGCGCCCAGGAAGTGGACGCCGGGCATGCCGGCGAGGATCCGGACGTGGTGGCGCCCCAGATGCCCGGTACCGACCACGGCGGCGGTGAGGTTGGACGGGGAGTCATGGCTCGTCATGCGCGGAGAATAGCGCGAACCGGTGGCGGGAGTACAATTGGCCCCCCGCTGCACGGTGAAGTGCCCGGATGGGATCAGCAGGAGGGCTGGATGTTCAATCTCGAGAAGCTTCTGATCGATGTTTTCGACCCGCAGCCGGACGAGGTGGTCACGGTGGCGGTAGATCTGCCCCATGACGGCATCTCCGAGAACTCCGAGTGGCGGGAACGGCGGCAGATGGCCGAGGAGTGGCGGGAAGCGATGGCGCGGCTCGGTCACGAGCGCGGGTTCACGGTCAACCCGATGCTCAGCTTCGCGGCAACCGGCGCCAACAATGCCGATCTGCCGGCGATCGGTTGGCTGGAGGGCGCCGAGGTGGAGCTCACGCCGACCCTGCTCGCCTCGACGCTGGTGATCGCGATGACCGAGTTCTCGGCCACGGCCCCGCTGTCCATCATGGCCGAGAAGAAGGAAGACTTCCGGGCGGCGTCCATGCCGGGCGTGCTCAAGCGAATGGAGAAGTCCGCCCTCGCGGCCAACTACGCGGAGGTCGCCAGGCGCTGTCAGGAGATCGCGGAAGCGATGCGTGGAGCCGCTCTGTGCGACGTCGAGTTCTCTACCGGTCACCGCTGCTGGTTCGATCTGCGCCACCGCGTGGCTGAGGTCGACGACGGCTTCCTGCCGCGCTTCAAGGAGGGCGACCGTATCATCAACCTGCCGTCCGGCGAGACCTTCGTGGTTCCGTACGAAGGGGAGCTCGAGGACGACCCGTCGTGGACGGCCGGCGTGATCCCGGTGGTCGAGGAAGGGCAGACCGTGCTCTTCCACGTCAGTGCGAACCGTGTCCAGCTCGTCGAGGGCGACGGTTCGGTTGCCGATAGCTATGCCGAGCTGTTCGCCGACGATCCGACGCGCGCCAACATCGCCGAGGTCGCCTTCGGCGTCAACGACAGCGCGGTGGTCACCGGCAACGTGCTCGAAGACGAAAAGGCCGGCTTCCACTGGGCCTTCGGACGCTCCGACCATCTCGGCGGAGTGACCGGGGTCGTGGCCTTCCGCTCGCCGGACACCGTGGTCCACCAGGACATCGTCTACGCCGAGGGCAATCCGGTACAGGTCCGGCGAGCGGCGATCCTGCATCCGGACGGGCGCGTCGTGGAGATCATCAAGAACGGCGAGTACTTGGTCTAAGCGGTCACAGCGAGAGCGGAGAAGAGAGAACCACAGAGACTCAGAGGACACAGAGGAAGGCCCAGAGAGAGCCTCGTGATCTGTAGGACCCCAGGTAGCTGCGGGGTGTAGGAACCGATAAATCGCAAAGACGCCAAGGCGCCAAGACACAAAGAACAGAAGGAAGACAGCATTCTCAAGCCCGGGCTACGGGAACTTGCGTACCAGCCAGTCGGCAAGAGTCGGGGTCGTGCGTCGGGTCCACGCGAAGAAGCGCATCATGGCCGGTACGGTCACCTCGCGTCGGCTGCGCTCCACGGCCTGCACCAGCACCGTCGCGACCTCGGCCGGCTGCAGGTGGCGGATGAACAGGCGTGCCAGCAGCGGCAGGTCGCGGTCGGGATCGAGGTTGGATCCGTCGAAGTAGGGAGTGTCGACCGGTCCCGGGCAGACCCAAGTGACGCCGACGCCGCGGCCCAGCACCTCCAGCCGCAACCCGGCCAGGTACTGGATGGTCGCGGCCTTGGACGCGCTGTAGGCCGAGCTGAAGCGGTGAACGATCAGGCCGGCGGAAGAGGCCACGGCAACCAGGTGCGAGGGGGCGCCGGCGAGCAGGTGGGGGAGGGTGTGACGGACCGTTGCCACGGTGCCGAGGTAGTTGACGCGGATCAGCCGCTCGACCATTTCCGGCTCTTGCTCCTCGACCAGCGCGTAGCGCCCGAGGCCGGCATTGGCCACCACCAGGCGTAGGCCGCCGAACGCCTGCGCCGCGCGTGCCACGGCCTCCGCCAGCGCGGCCTCGTCGGTGACGTCGGCGGTCGTGACCAGCACCTCTCCGCCAGCCTCCGCCACGCCCGCAGCGACCTCTTCGAGCGCCTCGCGCCGCCGCGCCACCAACGCCACCCGGCACCGCCGCCGCGCCAGGAGCAGGGCTACCTCCCGCCCGATCCCCGACGACGCACCCGTCACCAACGCCGGCGTGCCTGGTACGATCTTCATGATGGGAGTATAGCCATGCGTCAGGTTGCCGGTGCTTTCCTGCCAGCTCATGCACGGAACCACTTCTTCCTGGGCGGAGCCCAGGCGACCCCGGAAGTCGACCTCATCCTGGAGGAGGTGCCGCGGTGAGCGCGGAGTCTCCCTTCGGCCTGTCGTCCGTTGTGCTTCTGGTCGACCTCTACGAGCTGACGATGATGCAGGCGTATCACACCTACGGTATGGACGAGAGGGCGACCTTCGACCTTTTCGTGCGGCGCCTGCCGCAGTGCCGCAACTTCCTGCTCGTGGCCGGCCTCGGCACGGTTCTCGAGCTCCTCGAAGGACTATCGTTCGGTGACGATGACCTCGCCTACCTGGAGTCGACCTGTCTGTTCGAGAGGGACTTCCTCGACCAGCTGCGTGGCTTCCGGTTTACCGGAGACGTGGACGCCATGCCGGAGGGCACCGTCGCCTTCGCTCTCGAGCCGCTGCTGCGTGTCACCGCGCCGCTGCCGCAGGCCCAGCTCGTCGAGACCCTGCTCATGAACCAGCTTCACCTGCAGACGTTGCTGGCCTCGAAGGCGGCGCGAGTACTGCTCGGCGCGCGTGGACGGCGCGTTGTGGACTTTGGCCTGCGACGGATGCACGGTGCTGACGCCGGCCTGGCCGGGGCCAGGGCGTACTGGATCGCCGGCCTCGCCGCGACCTCGAACGTCCTCGCCGGACGTCGCTATGGCATTCCGATCACGGGGACCATGGCCCACAGCTTCATCCAGGCCCTCGACGACGAGATGGAGGCGTTCCGGAGGTTTTCGGCCGTCTACCCGGAGACCGTGCTGCTGGTCGACACCTACGACACGCTCGAGGGTGTCGAGGAGGCCATCCGTCTCGCCACCGACCTGGGGAAGGAGTGCCGGCTGCGTGGGATCCGCCTCGACTCGGGCGACCTGGCGGCTCTGTCCCGTGAGGCGCGACGCCGGCTCGATCAGGCGGGGCTGGCAAGCCTCAAGATCTTCGCCTCCGGCGATCTCGACGAGTATCGAATCACCCACCTCCTGGCCGATGGCGCTCCGATTGACGCCTTCGGGGTGGGCACGCGGATGGGGACCTCCGCCGATGCTCCTTCTCTGGACCTGGCGTATAAGCTGGCGGAGCTCGAGGGCCTCGGTCGCCTCAAACTGACCGCCAACAAGGACACCTGGCCGGGGGTCAAGCAGGTGTGGAGGCGGCGCCACGACGACGGCACGCCGCTCGGTGACACGCTCGGGCTGGCGGACGAGGATCACCCCGGTGAGCCCCTGCTGGTGCCGGTGATGCGAGGCGGACAGCGGACCGAGGCCGGTCGCGAGACGCTGGCTGCCTCGAGACGACGGGCCGGCGATGAGGTGGCGCGGCTGCCGGAACGGCTGCGGCGCCTCGAGCCGGCCGACCCTTCCTACCCGGTGGGAATCTCGGAGCGGCTGCGCGAGGAGCGGCGGGAGGTGATTCAGCGCCTTCACCAGCGCCGAGCTCTTGCACACTGATTGTCGTCCGGTGGCTGCGCTGGTATCGTCCATATGAAAGGGAGGGGACGAAGATGCCCGAGATCCGGAGCCTCAAGGAAGCCGTCGAGGAGCGAGGCGCTTTCGCCGTCTGGGACCTGCTCACGGAGGACGAGCAACGCTCCGCCGCAGCCGTGACCTGGGAGAACGCGGAAGGGGATGCCCGTGAAGCACTGCAAGGAGTGATCGCGAAGGAGCTGAAGTTCCGGATGCAGTCGGTGCGCCGGCTGTCCGCGGAGATGGTGGCGGGGCGGCTGACCCACCTCGCGAAGGACCTGCCGGAGCCGGTGCTCTTCCAGTTCCTATTCCATCTCCACATGGACAATCGGCGGAGCCTGCTGGTCGAGTTTCTGGACGGTGTCGGCTTACCGCATGAGGACGGCGTTCTCGACCTGCCAGAGGATGCCGACAACCCGGATCCAAAGAAGGTGGCTGCGGCGGCCTCGCAGCTGCTGCAGGCGCACGCCCACCAGGCCCTGGTCTACCTCGCCACCCTCAAGGTGGCCGATGACACCTTCTGGGCCGGTCTCGACGGCGTGCTCGAAGCCCATGACGAGAGCGGCGAGGCGATCAAAAAGACGAAGAAGGCGACGACGACCAAGACGGACGAGGCCGCCGAGACGGCCAAGACCACAAAGACGAGCAAAGCCACGAAGGCCGCGAAGACCACCAAGTCCGCCAAGGATGCCACCAAGGCCAAGGGCACGAAGAAGGCCAAGAAGGCGGACTGACTGACTCGGTAAGTGGTTAAGTAATTAGGTGATTGGGTGATTAGGTTCCCCAGCCAACCTGGGGTGAGAAGGTGAGAAAGTGAGAGGGTGAGAAGGTCCCACCCACCCAGTGACGCAGTGGCTGAGTGACGGAGTGACGGAGGCCCCACCCACCCAAAGCACGCGGCCGCAGAGCGCTCCACAGGAGGGTGCGCTCGGCGGCACGTGCGATCCTTGACGTTTCTCTGAAAGGCGTTCAGGAGCTGTACGCGTTGGCGAGAAACGTCAAGGGAGGCAATGCACGGGAAGGGCCTTCCTTGGCCAGTGTGGCCTCAGCCACCAGGGTGGGGGCTCGAGCACGCTCCGGCGGTCACCACGAAGACGCTCATCCCCGCTCGCTGCTTCGCGACCGCCGGAGCTGTACAGCAGCCGGCAGCAGATCGCGGTCGGATGACCCGGGCGCACTCCGATGCTGTAGAATCCGACGATACCGGCGACGGCAGGGAGTGATATGGACCAGGGGGAGAAACCGGATCTCGCAGAGCTCAGGATCGATGGCCACAAGCGGAGGCCGAAGCAGGTCGGACGCCGAGTCCTGGCGGTGGTCGCCGTGGCGATCGCGATCCTCGCCGTTGCCGTCGCGGTCCTGGTCGCTCGCGGCCGGGCCGTCGAGGTCGAGGTCGCCACGGCGCAGCCTGGGACCGGCCCGCACGGTACGGCGGTGCTCAACGCCAGCGGCTACGTGACGCCGAGGCGCAAGGCCACGGTCGCAGCCAAGGTCACCGGTCGTGTTGCCGAGGTGATGGTGGACGAAGGGATGCAGGTCGAGAAGGGGCAGGTTCTGGCCCGCCTCGACGACTCGGACATCCGTGCTCGGTACAACGCGTCCCGTGCCGACCGTGATGTCGCCCGGGCTAGCCTGGCCGACCTTCGGGTCAACCTCGCCAACGCCGAGCGCAACCTGAAGCGGGTTCGCGGGCTGGCCGCGGCCCAGGTGGCGAGCAAGGAGCAGCTGGACGACGCCGAGACCGCCGTCGACAGCCTGAAGGCTCGTCTGGCAGTCGCCGAGCAGCAGCTGGCCGCGGCCGAGGCGCAGCTTGCCGTGTCCGCGCAGGACCTCGACAACTACACGATCCGGGCGCCGTTCGCGGGCACCGCGGTGTCGAAGGATGCGCAGCCTGGAGAGATGGTCTCTCCGGTGTCGGCGGGCGGCGGCTTCACCCGCACCGGGATTTCCACCATCGTGGACATGAGCTCGCTCGAGATCGAGGTCGACGTCAACGAGTCGTACATCGCCCGCGTCCGGCCCGGGCAGCGAGTCGAGGCAACGCTAGACGCCTACCCGGACTGGCGAATCCCGGCCCACGTGCGGACCGTGATCCCGACGGCCGACCGCCAGAAGGCCACGGTGAAGGTGCGGATCTCGTTCGAGAAGCTGGACCCGCGCATCCTCCCCGACATGGGCGTCAAGGTGACGTTCCTGGAGCCGGCCCAGCAGGAGGCCGGCGCGTCCCCGGTGAGGGCGGTGGTGCCGGAGAACGCGATCCGGCACGCCGGCGACAAGAGTGTCGTGTTCGTCCTCAAGGACGGTGTGGTGGTGAGGCGCGGGGTTGCGCTGGGCCGCAAGCATGGGTCCGAGGTGGACGTCCTCGCCGGCGTCGATCCGGGGGAGAAGGTCGTGGTGAGCGGTCCGGAGACGCTCGAGGACGGACAGAAGGTGAAGCTCCGGGAGTGACGCGGAGGCGCCGGGGGAACGGCGAGTCATATCTCCCCGGAGGAGCCCGAGCGCGTGGAGGGTGACATGGTCAGAGTTGACGGCAGCGACGTCGACGGCAGCCTGATCCGGGTGCGGAACCTGGACAAGACCTACCGCCGGGGAAGCGAAGAGATTCACGTCCTGCAGGGGCTCAACCTGGACGTCAGCGCCGGCGAGTTCGTGGCCTTCATGGGGCCCAGCGGCTCCGGCAAGACCACGCTCCTCAACCTCCTGGGCGGCCTCGACACGCCGTCGGCCGGCAGCATCAGGGTCGGCGAGGACACGGTGACCGCCATGTCGGGACGCCGTCTGACGGGGTGGCGGGCGCGCCACGTCGGCTTCGTGTTCCAGATGTACAACCTGATTCCGGTGCTGACCGCGTACCAGAACGTCGAGTTGCCGCTGTTGCTGACGGGGCTCTCCCGCGCTGAGCGGCGCCGGCACATCGAGACCGCGCTCGCGCTGATGGACCTGTCCGACCGCATGAAGCACTACCCGAGGCAGCTGTCCGGCGGCCAGGAGCAGCGGGTCGCGATTGCGCGTGCCGTGGTCGCCGACCCCACGTTCCTGCTCTGCGACGAGCCCACCGGCGACCTCGACCGGAAGAGTGCCGACGAGATCCTCGGCATCATCTCCGCCCTCGCGTCCGAGCACGGGAAGACGGTCCTGATGGTGACGCACGACCCGCGGGCCGCCGAGTGGGCCGACGTGGTTCTCCACCTGGAGAAGGGCGCCCTCGTTGACTCGCCCCGGGAGGGCGGCGGGTCATGAAGTACCTGCACCTGATCGTTCGCAACCTGTTCCGGAAGAAGACGCGTGCGGTCCTGACGTTGGGCTCGATCGCGGTGGCGCTGTTCCTCTTCGGTCTCCTGGTCACGGTGGAGACCGCCCTCAGCCAGGGCGTCGAGGTGGCCGGCGCGGACCGGCTGATGGTGATCAACAGGGTGTCGCTGATCCAGCCGCTCCCGATATCCTACCGCGAGCGGCTGCTGCAGATCCCTGGCGTTGCTGCGGTTACCTACGCCTCGTGGTTCGGCGGCATCTACCAGGACGAGAAGAACTTCTTTCCGCAGTTCGCGATCGACCCCGAGAGCTTTCTCAAGATGTACCCGGAGTACTCGGTGCCGCCCGCGCAGTGGAAGACGTTCCTCGGCGACCGCGAGGGCTGCGTTGCCGGCCACTCGACAGCGAAGCGCTTCGGGTGGAAGGTCGGCGACCGGATTCCGATACGCGGCACGATCTTTCCGGGGACCTGGGAGTTCAATCTCGACGGCATCTACACGGGCAAGCGACCGGACGACGACACCAGCCAGTTCTGGTTCCACCGCGACTACCTCGAGGAGCGTGGGCCGGACTGGTTCAAGGGCTATGTCGGCTGGTACGTGGTCCGCGTCGACGACCCGGATCACGCCGTCGACGTCGTCAAGGCGATCGACGCCCGCTTCGCGAACTCTGCCTGGGAGACCCGCACCGACACCGAGAGGGCGTTCGCCGCGTCGTTCGCCAAGCAGATCGGCAACATCCGGTTCATCATCCTGTCGATCGGAGGCGTGGTCTTCTTCACCTTGCTGCTGGTCACCGGCAACACGATGGCAATGGCGGTGCGCGAGCGGATCGGAGAGCTGGCCGTCCTCAAGACCATCGGCTTTCCGGACGTCAGTTTGCTCGGCTTGGTGCTCGCGGAGGCGCTGACGCTGGCCGTCCTGGGGGGCGCGATCGGCCTCGGGCTCGCCAAGGCATTCACTCTTGGAGGAGATCCAACCGGTGGAATGCTGCCTGTCTTCTACCTTGCACCCTCGAAGATGGCGCTTGGCCTCCTGCTCGCGGTGATGGTGGGCGTGCTGTCGGGAATCGTGCCGGCGGTGACCGCAATGCGGCTCAAGATCGTTGATGCGCTGAGGAGGGTGTGAGCATGGCGATCCCGCTGTCCTACAACATCCGCAGCGTGGTCGTGCGGTGGCCCGCGGCGCTGGTGGCAGTGCTCGGCATTGCCGGCACGGTCGGCGTTTTCGTGGCCATGCTGTCGATGGCCAGGGGTTTCCAGGCCACGCTGGTGGCCTCGGGCTCGCCGCGCAACGCCATCATTCGGCGGGCGGGAGCCTCCGCCGAGATGTCAAGCGTTGTCAACCTCGATCAGGTCAAGGTCATCGGCGATGCCCCACAGGTGGCGCGGACGCCGGAAGGCGCTCCGTTGATCAGCGGCGAAGTGGTGGTGATCGCGCCTTTTCCGATCAAGAGCACCGGTACCGACGCCAACGTACAGGTGCGCGGGGTCTCGCCGGCGGTGCTCCAGGTGCGCCCGCAGGTCAAGATCGTCGAGGGGCGGTTCTTCCACTCCGGCCTGACCGAGCTGGTGGTTGGGAGTAACGCCGAGCAGCTCTACAGCGGTCTCGGGCTCGGCTCCTCGGTGGCGTTCGGGGGCCAGAGCTGGAAGGTCGTGGGTATCTTCGATGCCGGCAAGAGTGCCTTCGACTCCGAGCTGTGGTGTGACGCCCGGGTCCTGAATCAGACCTACAAGCGGCCGGAGAACATCTTCCAGTCGGCGACGGCACGCCTGACCTCGCCCGCGGCCTTTGCCGACTTCAAGGATGCGCTGACATCGGATCCCAGACTGACGGTGCAGGTCGATCGCGAGACGGCCTACTACGCCAAGCAGTCGCAGACGGTGTCGACCCTGATCCGCGTGCTCGGCTTCCTGATCGCCTTCGTGATGGGAATCGGCGCCGTGTTCGGCGCCCTCAACACGATGTACTCGGCGGTCGCCGCCCGCTCCCGCGAGATCGCAACCCTGCGCGCTCTCGGGTTCCGGAGCACCTCGGTGGTGACGTCGTTCGTGGTTGAGTCGTTGTTCATCGCCCTGACCGGCGGCGTGCTCGGGTGCTTGGTAGTGCTGCCGATCAACGGCTACACCACCGGCACCATGAACTGGCAGACCTTCTCGCACCTTGCGTTCGCCTTCAGAGTGACGCCGGGTCTGCTCGGCGCAGGCATGGCGTTCGCGCTGCTGATGGGGCTGCTCGGCGGCCTCCTGCCGGCCCTACGCGCCGCCCGCCTCCCCGTCGCCTCGGCCCTCAGGGAGCTCTAGCGGTCGGCCTGAAAACCGCCAAGCCGCGAAGCGCGCAAAGAACGGAAAGAAAGGACAAGAAGCATCTTCTTGGCGGACTTCGCGTCCTTGGCGGCTTCGCGATTCACAGATCGTGTCACTGTGAGACTGGGATTGAAAGAGGACACGGTTGCATCGTGGTTCACTCCTCGTCGCTGCGGAAGGTGGCGCTGTTGCGGTCTGTCTCGTGGACCGTGACCGCGCGCAAGCGGACGCCCTGCGGCAGCTCGGGCGCTACCCGTTGGAAGAACAGCGTGGCCAGGTTCTCGGCCGTGGGGTTGACGCCGTCGAGCCAGGGCACCTCGTGGTTCAGGTGGTGGTGATCGACCTCGTCAACCACAGTGCGGCGCAGAATCCCCTTGAGCTCCTTCATGTCCATCAGGTAGCCGGTCTCCGGGTCGGTCTCGCCACCGACCTCGACCTCGAGAACGTAGTTGTGGCCGTGGCCGTGGAGGTTGTTGCACTTTCCGAAGCGGGCGCGGTTCCATGACTCCGGCTGGTCCGGGTTGTGGAGGCGGTGGGCGGCCTCGAACTCGACCTTGACAGTGAGGGATATTGGCATTGCCAAACTCCAGTCTCCTTCACAAAGCGATCCGGGCCCGCCGTGGATTCCCTGCGGACTAGGCCGTTCGCCTTCGATTGGGCCCATCGTATCTCAACCGCTGAGCGTGGCCGTGACGCGGAATCTGGCATGCCGCAACGCGGCAAGCTATACTGCGGATATGAGCAGCGGTGCTGGTCCGACAGTGGCCGGGGACGGGGGTGGCGGCAGGCGGAACTCCTGCGCCTGGCCAAGCCGGGTACGCCGCGCTTTCCGGCGCCGGTGGCATTGCCTGCGCCGGTTGGCCCACCGCCGCGGGGTGCGGTTCGTGTACCACCGGGACTACGCACAAGAGATGCCGTTCGTGCCCCTCGACCCCCGCCGGGCCGAGCGGATCCTAGCCTTTCTGAGCGAGGAGGGGCTCGTGCAGGAGGCCGACATCTCGGTGCCGCGGCGGGCGTCGCTCAACAACCTGCTGTTGGTTCACACGCCGGAGTACATCGAGTCGCTCCAGCGGCCCGAGGTGGTGGGCAGGATCCTGGGAGCGCCGATGGCCGGAGCGGACGTCGAGCCGGTGCTCGATTTACAGCGGCGGATGGTCGGTGGGACGATTCAGGCCTCGAGGCTGGCACTGATGACGGGCGGCATTGGGGTCAACCTCGGCGGCGGGTTTCACCATGCGCTTCCCGACCAGGGGATGGGTTTCTGCATCTTCAACGACATCGCCATCGCCGTCGCCCGTTTGCGCGCGCGCGGGTTCAAGGCGCCGATGCTGGTGATCGATCTCGATCTGCACGACGGCAACGGGACGCGGGCGGTGTTCGCACAGGACCCGACGGTCCACACCTACTCGGTTCACAACGCCGACTGGGGCGACACCGACGTCGTGGCGTCGACCGCTATCGCTCTCGGTGACGACGTCACCGACGAGGTGTACCTCGGTACCCTGCTGAAGACGCTCCCCGGCGTGGTGGAGGAGGTCGACCCGGGCCTCGTCATCTATCTCGCGGGTACCGACGTTGCGGCCGGAGACAAGCTGGGCAACTGGCGCATCTCCGCGGAGGGCCTCCTCAGGCGCGACCAGTTCGTGATGGAGCTGATGCGCCACGACCGGCGGTCGGTCCCCACGGTCGTGGTTCTCGGCGGCGGCTATGGGGATCGCGCCTGGCGTTACAGCGCTCGCTTCCTGTACTGGCTGCTGACGGGGCGGTCCGTCGAGCCACCGGACAACGAAGAGCTCGTGCTGATGCGGCTGCGCCGGCTGACGCGGCAGCTTGACCCGTCCGAGCTGACGCTCGAGCCCGGAGGCTTCGAGTGGCGATTGACCGACGACGACCTGGTCGGGATCGTGCCAGGAATACCCAAGCAGACGCGATTCCTGGGCTACCTTTCCCGCAGCGGCGTCGAGCTGCTGCTGGAGCGACTCGGGATCTTCGCCGAGCTGCGCGCCCGCGGCTTTAACAACCCGGTGGCGGACCTCGATCTCACACACCCGCTGGGGCACACGCTGCGCCTGTGGAGCGATCCTCGTCGCAGCGAGCTGCTGCTCGAGCTACGGGCGAACCGCAGCCAGCGGGCAGCTCCGGGCATGGAGGTCATGGCCCTGGAGTGGCTGCTGCTGCAGAACCCGCGCGCCCGGTTCTCCGACGACCGGCCACCGCTGCCGGGACAGCAGTATCCCGGCCTCGGGATCCTCAAGGAGGTCCTGGGCTGGCTGGTCATGGTGGCGGAGATGGTCGGTCTGGACGGCATCTACTACGTTCCGTCGCACTTCCACGTCGCCGCGCAGAGCCGCAAGCTGGTGCGGTTCCTCGAGCCGGAGCACGAGGCGCGGTTCCGGGCCCTGCAGGCGGTGCTCGCCGATGTGCCACTCGCCGAGGCCACGGTGTTGGTGGATGAGGGGCGGGTGGTCAATCTCGAGAGCGGCGAGCCGGTGCCCTGGGAGGGCTGTCCGATGGTGTTGCCGGCGTCCGACCGGCTGCGGGAGCTAGTGTTCTCCGAGGAGTACGAGCGGCGCGTCGATGAGGCGGCGGCGGGTCTCCGGTTCGCGGTGGCCGACACGGTGGCGGGAGCTCCGAGATCCTGAGACGCTACAATGGCGCGAGGCGCGAGCGCGGAAGAGGGCAGCGGTCGGCGAAGGGAGACGTGGTGAGAATGTCCTTCACGGTCGACGGATCCCGGCTCCTCGGGCGGCCGAGCTGTGGGAGTTGGACGTCGTGACCCGGCGGTTCACCCATGCGCTCGTCGTTGGCGCCTCGTCGGGAATCGGCGAGGCGCTCGCGCGCCGGCTCGCTGCGGATGGAACGAAGGTCGCGCTGGTCGCGCGGCGCGGGGAGCGGCTCGCCGAAATCGCCTCCGACATCAACCGGGTGGCCGGTGAGGAGCGCGCCCTGACCTTCGTCCACGACGTCCACAACCGTGACGAGGCCCCGGCGCTGCTGCAGGAGATCGCCCGTACGCTCGGCGGGCTCGACCTCGTGATCTACTCGACCGGCATCGGGCACCGCGTCTCGTTCACCGAGTACAGCACTGCGAAGGATGTCGACATGATCGAGGTCAACGTGCTCGGCGCGATGGCGTGGCTCAACCCGGTCGCCGAGCGGTTCTGGCGGCTGCGGCGGGGGACCATCGTCGGCATCGGCTCGGTGGCGGGGGACCGGGGGCGCTCGGGTGCTCCTGTCTATAACACCTCGAAGGCTGCCCTGCACGCCTACCTCGAGGCGCTGCGCAACCGAGTCGGCCGTCGCGACGTCAAGGTTGTCACGATCAAGCCCGGGTTCGTGGACACGCCGATGGTGGCCGACTTCAAGAACCTGCCGATGGTAGTGTCCGCCGAACGCGCCGCGTCGATCATCTTGAGGAAGGCCAAGCGGGGCGCGTCGACCGCCTACGTTCCCGCGCGCTGGCGCCTGGTGAGCCTGGTTGTCCGTGCGATTCCGTCGTTCCTCTTCAAGTACCTGCAGGTGTGAGCCGGATGCGCGAGCCGCTGCCGAGCCGGCAGGTCGAGTGGGTCGAGGGTTGGGGCAGGGCGGTCGGTGCCGCCGGCTACGTCTACCGGCCAACGACCGTCGACGAGGTGCGCGAGGTGCTGGCGCTCGCTCGCGCCCACGGCGTGCCTGTGGTGCCGCGAGGGGCGGGCCGCAGCTACGGCGATGCGGCGCTGCTCGCCGAGGCGGTCGTCCTCGATCTGTCAGGGATGGACCGGATCGTCGGCTGGGACGCCTCGACCGGAATCGTCGACGTCGAGCCTGGCGTCACCTTCCGCGAGCTGTGGCGCTCGACCCTCGGCGACGGCTGGTGGCCGGCGGTGGTCACCGGCACCATGACACCGACCCTTGGCGGTGGCCTGGCAATGAACGTCCACGGCAAGAACAACTGGGTACGCGGCACCCTCGGCGAGCACTGCCTCGAGTTGAAGCTGCTGCTGCCGTCCGGCGAGCTGCGGATGGTGACGCCGGACGATGACGGCGATCTGTTCCACGCCGTGATCGGCGGCTTTGGGCAGCTGGGCGTCATCGTCGGCGCTCGCCTGCGGCTCAAACGCGTCTACTCCGGCCGGCTCGAGGTGAGGGCGATGTCGGCGCCGGACCTGGCAGGGATGCTGAGGCAGGCCGACGATGCCAAGGACCGGTGGGAGTACGTTGTCGGCTGGATCGACGCCTTCGCCGGCGGCAGGCACAGCGGCCGCGGGCTGCTTCACTTTGCCAACCACCTGGAAGCGGGCGAGGACGCGGCCGTGGAGGACAGCCTGCGCGCCGAGGCCCAGGACCTGCCGGCCCGACTCTTCGGCGTGGTACCGAAGTCGGCCCTCTGGCGTGTCCTCAAGCCGCTCACGAACCGACCCGGGATGCGCCTCATCAACGCCGCCAAGTACCGGCTCGGGAGCACGGTCGGCGACACCAAACAGTACCGCCAGACGCTCGCCGAGTTCTCCTTCCTGCTCGACTACGTGCCGGGGTGGGAGCGCGTGTACCTCCCGGGCGGCCTCATCCAGCACCAGTCTTTCGTCCCGGTCGGCGAGGCCGAGCGGGTCTTCGCTCGCCAGCTCGAGCTGTGCCGCCGGGCCGGCCTGCCATCGTTCCTGGCAGTTCTCAAGCGCCACCGTTCCGATCCGTTCCTGCTGACTCACGCCGTCGACGGCTTCTCGCTGGCCCTTGACTTCCCGGTCACGGCGTCGAACCGTGCCCGTCTGTGGCGGCTGGTGGCCCGGCTCGCAGAGCCGGTGGTCGAGGCGGGCGGACGGTTCTACCCGGCCAAGGACGCCGCTCTGCCCGGGGAGCTCTACCGCGCCACCTTCCACGACGGTCAGCTCGAGCGCTTTGCGGACGTCAAGGCCCGCACCGACCCCGAACGGCTCCTGCGCTCGGCCCTCGCCGACAGGCTTCTCAGAACTTGAGCTTGATCTTGTCGTTGGCCAGGTCGTCACGGTAGTGGATGGGTGGGGAGCTTCCGTCCTTGACCCACGCGTCGAGGAACTGCTTGCCGTCAATATCGTAGCGGCATTTGGCCATGGTGCTCCGAGCGTAGGCGAAGATGCGGAGCCGGGCTCCCGGCACTCCTGGCGAATCGGCTACCCGCATTCACTGCAGGTTGCGGTGGCCGGCACCTCGGGATGGCTTGCGCACCGGGACATCGTCGTGGCTTCATTGAGGATTGTAACCCGCCGCGGTGTTGGTATGATCTGGCAGCATGAGTAACGCGAGAGTACTTGTGGCTGCACTCCTGGCGCTCGCGATCGGCGGCGCCGCACAGGCCAACCTGATTTGGGACGTCGAGACGGCCGGGGGACACGAGATCAACAGCGCGCACGGGGATCTGGAGTTCAACCCAGCGTCAGTAACCAAGGTGGCAACCACCTGGTGGGCGCTCGAGCGCCTGGGAGTCGACCACCGCTTCACGACCCTGGTCGGGTACTACGGCAGCTGGGACCGTGACACCGGCGTCATTCACGGGTCACTGGTCGTCACCGGCGGCGACGACCCTGACTTCCAGCCCGAGAACGTCTTTCTGGTCGCCCGCGAGCTCGGACGCATGGGCATCCGCAAGGTCGACGACGGCCTGGTGATCCAGGGGAGGTTCTGGCTCGGCTGGGAGGGTGGTCCTTTCAAGCGGTCGCCCAACCCGGCGGTGCGCTCCCTGGAAGCCGGCCACAGGTTGCTGCACCTGCTCGATCCGGATCACTGGACGGCCGACGAACGGGCCGAGTGGGAGGAACAGTGCAAACGCCGGGGCTGGGACGCGGGCAGCCCACCGGCGATCGCGGTCGACGGAGACGTGCACCTGGCGCGGGGCGTGCTTGCGAAGCCCCTCCTGCGCCACCTCTCGAACCCGCTTTCCGTCATTCTCAAGAGGTTTAACGTCTTCTCCAACAACGACATCGAGCGGATAGCAGACGGTCTCGGCGGGGCCGCGAAGCTGCAGGAGTTCCTGCGCGAGAAGCTCGATGACTCAGACCACAAGATCCGGCTGGAGACCGCCTGCGGTGAGGGCTCGAACCAGATGACGCCGAAGCTCGTCGTCAAGATGCTGCGCGAGTTCCGCAGGGCGATCACCACATATGATCTCAGGCCGCGTGACGTGCTGCCGGTGCCCGGCTGTGACCAGGGGCCGGTTCCGCTCATGTTCCCGAAGCTCGCCACCTCCGATTACGCCGGCGCGCTGACCTGCAAGACCGGCACCCTGGGCACGACGGACGGCGGCGTGGCGGTGCTCGCGGGCTACTTCGAGACCGTACAGGGTGGTGACGTCCTGTTCTGTATCGCCGCGACCGACGCCGGCGGCAAGATCGACCGCTGGCGCAAGCATGAGCAAAGGTGGCTGATCAACCTGATGATCCGGCTCGGAGGCGTGCGCGGCAAGCCGTGCGGGGCGCCGATGGCGCTGTCGGATGCGGAGGTGGAGATTTCGGGACTGCCCGACTGACCGGAAGGGAAGGCGGAATGCTGGCCGACGAGGTCGAGCGACTGTGGCCGGAGCTGGAGTGGATCGGCAATGGTGAGCTGAGGCGCAAGGTCCGCGACTGCTGGGTGCGGGCGTTCGAGCTGTCGCCGCTCGAGCCCGCAGACCTGGAGCGGATCCCGTTCACCCTCAAGGTCCCGGGCTGCCCGGTTTCGTTTCTCGCCCACAAACGCCTGGTGGTTCATATCGCTCGCTCTTCGGGAGCGAAGATCCGGGAGTTCTTCGGCGACGCGCTGCCGATCGACGACGACGTCCTGATTGCCGGCGCGATCCTCGCCGACGTCGGCAAGCTCCTGGAGTACGAGGCGGCCCCGGGAGGGGGCACTCGGCAGAGCTCCCGCGGCAAGTACCTTCGCCACCCGTTCACCGGCGTGGCGCTGGCGATGGAGTGCAGCCTGCCGGATGCGGTTTGCCACATCGTCGCGACCCACGCCGGCGAGGGTAACCTGGTGGCCCGCACCACCGAGGCCTGGATCGTCCACCACGCCGATTTCATGACCTACGAGCCGTTCGTGGCGAGGCTCGAGCCGTGATGCGCATCATCGTCAACCCGGCTGCGGCGGGCGGCCGGGTCGGCAGGGAGTGGCCGCGCAGGGAGAAGCGGCTGCGAGCGCTCGGTCTCGAGGCCCAGGCTGTTTTCACCGAGGCGCCGTGGCATGCCACCGAGCTCGCCAAACGCGCCGTCGCCGAGGGGTGCGAGACGGTGGTGGCGGCGGGGGGCGACGGCACCGTCTGCGAGACTGCCGAGGGACTGTTCCGCGCCGGACGCGGGCGCCTGGGGGTGCTCCCCCTCGGCACCGGCAACGACGCCGCCCGCACGCTCCGCATCCCGCTCGGCTTCGACGATGCCGCCGCAACCCTCCTCGCGGGCGGCTCACGCCGCGTCGACCTGATCGCGGTCGACGGCCACCTCGTACTCAACGCCATCGGCATCGGCCTGACCGGGGACATCAGCCGCCGCGCGGCGCGGATCAAGGTCGTTCGCGGCATCGCCGCCTACCTGGTGACTGCCGTCGCCTCGCTGTTCCGGTACCGGGCGCCTTGGGTCCGCCTGGAAACGCCCGACCACCGCTACGAGGGGGCGATGACCATCCTCGCCGTGCACAACGGCCCGTCCACCGGCGGCGGCTTCCGCCTGACTCCGAGGGCGGTGCCGGATGACGGCCAGCTGGACGCCTGCCTAGTGGAGGGGATGGGCGCGCTGCGGAGAGTATCTCGCCTGGTCGGTGGGCTGCGCGGCACCCTGTCGCAGATGTCGGGCAGCCTCGAGCTGCAGGCGCCTCACCTGGAGCTCTTCTTCGACGAGCCCCTCCCGTGCCACCTCGACGGCAATGACTGGATCTTGCGGCCACCGTCCGTACGCTTCACCATCGAGCCGGAAGTGCTGGAGGTGGTGGTGCCGGGCGGCTCGCTGCGCGAATCGCTAACGACTTAATCACTTCCATGCTCTCCGCCTTTCGGGCGCTCCTCCTGGTACCGGTCCATGATCTTGTGGACCGGGCCGGTGTCGGCGTAGACCTGCCAGGAGGCGACGCTTCCGCCCTTCAAGACCGCCAGCCAGGCGGCGGGGATGCTCCAGTGGAGAAGCCGAACCGCACCGAAGCCCTGGAGATCTCATCGACTACCGGCAGGAGTAGGGCGCACCGCCGTCCAGCCGTGTCGCTTGTCAGCGAATCCCTTCGACCAGGAAGACCGTGCTGAGGTCGCGGCGGTAGCGGTAGACGTAGTGGTCGCCGTCCGGGGCCAGGAGGATCTGGCCGTACAGCACTCCGGTCGGGTCCTCCGGCATGATCTTCAGAGCTAGTTCGCGCTCGCCATCCTCGACGCCGACTCGCTGGATGCGGGCCGGGAACGTGAGGTCCCACACCAGGAGGGAGCGTCCATCACGGGTCCACTGCATTGGCTGCTCACCGGGGCGGATCCCGGGCACTGCCTCCGGCTGGCCGTCCGGGACCGGGTAGACGGTGACGACACCGTCCGGCGCCACCGCGGCGACCCGCTCCCCGTCCGGTGAGATCACGGGCTCCTTCGTCCCCACGGGGCCGACGGGCTGCAAGCTCCCGTCGTCGACGTCCAGCACGAAGATCTGCGGCCCAACGTTGCCGGTGAAGCCGGACAGCGCGACGTGCCGGCCGTCCAGCGCGCTGGTGAGTGCGGCCCAGCTCGAGTTGTCGGGCTGCACGCCTCCCAGGTTGATGACCCGCGGCTCGCCCGGTCCGGTGGGGAGCAGGATGAGCCTCGCCCGGTTGCCGGTCATCCGCCGCGTGTACACCCACCTCGCGTCCGGGCTCATGCCGAAGACGTCGCCGTAGCCGAGCCGGATCGGCGGCGAGCCGTCGGCGGGGCGCACGAACGCGGCGTACTCACCATTGGCGGTGGCCACCTGCATGTTGCCGGCAAACATGGTGCCGCCGGCATCCAGGCCGCCGACGGAGTCGTCGTTCCAGCCCTCGTATCGTCGCTCTTCGGGCTGACCGGCAAGCAGACCTGCGATCTCGGCTCGGGTGTCGGCCGCGACCACCAGGGCACGGCCGTCGGGTGCGATGTCCTGCAGACGGATGCCGATGGGCGCGCGCAGTCGCTCCACCGGCTTACCGCCGGGCCGCACGCTCCACAGCACTCCGCCCTTGCGGAACTCGAAAGCCGAAAACCAGATCGAGCCGCCGTCCGGCGACCAGGCGAGGCCCTGAAGGCTGTCGGGCAGCTCCTTGGTGAGCTCGGTGAGCGTGCCGTCGGCGTCCACCATGGCCACGAGGCCCCGGTCGTCCCCATAGTAGGGATGGTGCAGGAAGGCCACTCTCTCACCGTCCGGCGCGATGTGCACGTGACTGATCCAGCCGTGGGTCTCGAACAGCACGTGTCCGAGGGGATACTCCAGGCGTTCTGAACGACCGACCTCGCGGACGACTGCCATCCGGGTGCCGTCGGCGGAGATGTCACCGTCGTTCACGCGCTCGATGATCGGTCGAGGGGCGCCGCCGGCAAGGTCGGCTGTGGCCAGCGTGCCGACACTCACCCACGACCCCTCGCAGTGTCGGTTGAGCAGCACCGCCATCTGGCCGGTGCGAGAGATGCCGAGAATGTCCGCCGGCGGAAGGTCCAGAGGTCTCGACTCGATGCTGTCGGTACTCGTCGACTGCAGCGTCAGCGGCTGATTCCTGATCGACATTCCGTAGACCACAGTCGTTCCGTCGGGGGCGAAGCGTGCACTCCCTGCCCGGCCGCTACGAAAGGTCAGTGCCCGGAAGGTCGGCAGCGGCGCTTCCGGCAACCGGATCGCGGTCACGACGCCAATCGTAGCCATCGCGGTGGCGCCTGCAGCAATGGCCAGCAGCCACGATGCGGCGGGCTTCCACCGCCAGCGCCGCGCCTGGCGACGCGGCGCGGCCACGGCAACCGCCTCCTCCAGCTCGATTCGTACGTCGGCGATGTCGTGGAAACGTCGACCGGGGTCCTTGGCGAGGCAACGGCGAAGTACGTGCTGGGCCACCGGCTCGAAGCCGGCAGGCAGCCCGCCCCAGTTCGGCTCGTCCTTGAGAATCGCCGCAACGGTGTCGGACAGAGTCTCTCCCCGGAACGCCTTGGTGGCGGTCAGCATCTCGTACAGAAGGCACCCGAACGCCCAGATGTCGGTGCGCCGATCGACCGACTTGCCGCGGGCCTGCTCGGGGCTCATGTAGGCGACGGTGCCCAGGATCACTCCCATTGCCGTGGCGTGCTGAGTCATGGTCGGATGCTGCGACTGGCTCTCGTCCTCCCTCTCCCTGATGCGTGTGGTGGCGAGACCGAAGTCCAGGACCTTGACGGTGCCATCGGCGCGAACCTTGATGTTGGCGGGCTTGAGATCGCGGTGGACGATGCCGCTCTCGTGGGCGGCCTGCAGCCCCTCGCTGATCTGCAAGGCGATCGCTACCGCCTCGTCGAAGGGGATTGGTCCGCGCGCGATCATCTCGTCGAGGCCCTCGCCCTCGACCAGCTCCATCACCAGGAGGTGGACTGGTCGCGCATCGTTGCCCCCGGTAGCGGAGGCCGACGAGGCCGGGTCCGATGACTCGGATGGAGCGGACCGCGGCAGGTGCTCGAGGCCGAACAGGACCGCGATGTTCGAGTGGTTGAGGCTTGCCAGCACCTTGGCCTCGCGGGTGAGGCGCGACATCCGCTCGGGGTCCTCAGCCAGCTCCTCGGGCAGCATCTTGAGCGCGACCTCGCGGCCGAGGCGGGTGTCCTCGGCACGCCAGACCTCGCCCATGCCGCCCGCCCCCAGCGGCGCCACGATTCGGTACTGCCCGAAGCTGGCGCCGATCAGATGGCTCGGAGCATCGAGCGGCTCTTGTCCGGCTCGCCGTCGGCTGTGTTCATCCGCTGCCGTCAAGTGTTCTGTACCTCGCCTATATGGAATGCGATGACAGGAGCTTGTATTCCTTAGCTGCTCGTCACGTTCTCGCCGGCCGTGGCAGGGCGAACGGCTCGTTCTTGATGGGGAAGGGGCCACGCACCATGAGGTACGAAGGCCCGTCGTGGTCGAAGAGGCCGGGTACCGGGGTGGCGTCAGGGGCGAGCCGGTCGGGCGCGAAGGCCAGAGTGACCGAAGAGATCGGGCCCGGGAGGCGGTCAAGCAGGGCGTCGAGGGTCGGCAGCTCGGACCCGACCACGTCGTACAGCGTGACCGCCTCATTGTCCTGCTCGAGGCACAGCACGACGTCGAGGTCGGGGGCGTAGTGGAGGGAACGGCGGCCCTCGTTGAAGCAGAACACGCCATGCTCGCGGACGACGCCGAGACGCCTGGAGACCGGAACGCGGCCCTCCAGCAGCCGGTGCAGGAGGGCCACGTCGGCGGAGTCGTCGAGGTCGAGGAGACGCAGGTTCCCGGCCCCGGCGGGGCGGCGGCGGGGCACGGTGAACAGGTGTTCGGGGACCACGCGGAAGCCGAACGGCGTGAAGTACTCGGGGTGCTCGGTGGTCAGGACCTGGGTGGGGAGGCGGTCCGCGCAGGAGTCGACGATCTCCTCCATCAGCCGGCGGTAGTGGCCGCGCCGGCGGTGGTCCGGGTGGGTGGCGACGCCGTGGACGGCGCCCACGATCTCCGATCGCCCGTCGACCACCAGCGGCAGTTCGATGAGCCCCACATGGGAGACGACGCACCCGCCATCGACGGCGATGAACGGGGTCGAGACCGACTCCCAGGGTGCCCCCAGGGTGCGGGCCCGAGCGGCGCCCCGCCGCAGGCCGGGGAACACCAAGTCGAGGAGGTCCATGAGCCGGTCGAGGAGGCCGGGATCATCGGCGAACGAGCCCTGCATGCAATCCTCCCTCGGTGAACGGCCCCAGTCCCGGGCTCCTATAGCACCCGCTCCACGGTCGCCACGTCCACCAGCCCCTTGCAGCCGTAAAGGGCGGGCAGGACCTCGGCGTCGGCGCGCTGCCTCCTCAGCTCGGCGACCTTCTCGGTTCCGGCCCGGTAGGCCGGCAGGTACATGCGGCCGAGGATCGGGTGCTTCGCCCACGGCCCGGAGAGCTTGCCGGCCCTTTCTTCGGAGACTACGAAGTCGCGCCGCAGCACGGCCTCGACGTCCGGCTGTGCCCAGCCCTCCTGCCAGGTGAGGTAGGACGCCTGGTTCTTGGCGTCGTCCTGGAGCAGCGCCAGCAGGGTGCCGATCTGGAGGTCCTCATCCGGGAGCTGGTCGATCTCGGTGACACCGTAGGCCATGAGGATTGCATTGTTGGCAATCCCCTCAGCGAGCGTGGAGTAGCGGCTGTTCATGGTCAGGATGGTGCCCTCGAAACCCACCTTGCCGAGGGTGTAGAGGTGCTGGACGTAAGCGAAGGTCGTAACGTGGCCGGGGACGACCTCGTGGCTCACCAGCTGCACGAACTCGGGCACCGAAATCTCGAGCGAGGCATTGATCTCGTAGGTGGCCTCGTACTCGGGCCGGCCGTCGGGGGTGCGGGCACGGCCAACGTAGTTCATCGAGCCCGAGAACCAGGCGTCCTTGATGGCCAAGAACTCCACGTTGGAGCGCGGGACGGCGTGCAGCTCGGTCGGGAGGTGGGGGAGGACGTGCGCCACGGTGGCGGCGTCCAGCTCCGCGATGAAGGCGCGGCCGAGGGCCGGGATGGTGGGGGGCGGGACCATTCTCTCCCGGCGCCAGGCATCGGCAGCGGCGAGCAGGCCGGCGTCGCTGTCGGCCGGGTAGCCGGCGCGGCCGAGCAGGGTGCCGAGGCGCTCCCGTTGCGCGCGCGGATCGGAGGGTGTGGGGGGCGCCGCGGTTGAGGCCCGCACGGAGCGCTCGTAAGGGACCGGGGCGCCGCGGTCGAGGGCCTCCAGGGCCAGGTCCCACATCACCTCGAGGCACTCGCCGAGGCCGGTCAGGAACTCGCCGCGCAGGCCGCCCTCGGCGACTGCGCCACCACGCAGCTCGCTGATCGCGCCGGCGACGTCGATCGCGGTCAGGTAGGCGTCGAGAGCCGAGCGGTCGGGCTCGGAGGCGGAGAGGCCGCCTGCGCCGCGGACCGCGGCCGCCGCGGGGTGAGAGTAGGCCTCGGGCAAGGGCTCGTCCGAGCACCACGAGTCGGCGATGAAGCGGCCGGTCCCAGAGGGGTCCATGACGTCGCCACCCCACACGGTGTCGACGGCGAGGATGGCGGTGGCCATGGCGTGGTCAAGCTTCGAGTCGGTCATGTCTGGACCTCCTGGCGAGAGCGTGCCGCTATCGAGGCCGGGCCGCGTGGTGGCCCGACCGGCCTGCGGCGGCCGGAGCGACGCGCGGGTGCGCCCTCAGGTTGAGTGCTTGCTGCGAGTCGAGATGCCCAGCGGTGAGTAGGCCGGACAGAAGCCGATGATGCTGGTGATGAGGAAGATCGCGGCGACGATGCCGAGAACGATGGCGAGCGTGCCGTGGATGGTTCCGGTGAAGTACAGCACGATCACCACTGCGACCAGCAGAAGCCGGATGATGCGATCGGCTGCTCCCATGTTCGTCTTCATGGCGTACCTCCAGTCGACTTGAGTTGTGCTCGGGCCGGCGCCTGACAACGGGCGTGCCCGATCGAGGAAACACACAGACCCCTCGGTCTACTCCAGGGGCTACGTTGCGGCCGCGATCGCTCCCTTCTTCTCCGCCAGGGCGGCGCGCACCCGCTCGGGCGTCATCGGCAGGCGGTAGAAGCGCACACCAGTGGCGTCGAAGACGGCGTTGGCGATGACGCCGCCCATGGGGACGATCGCCGGCTCGCCGCCGCCCTGCGGATCCAGGTCGTCGTTCCGCACGAGGACGGTCTCGATTTTGGGGACTGCCGAGAACCGCGGCAGGGAGTAGGTGTCGAAGTTGCGGTCGAGGATCTCGCCGCCGTCAAACCGCAGCTCCTCGGACAGACAGTAGCCGAGCCCCTGCGTGACGCACCCCTCCATCTGCATCTTGGCGCCGGTGGGATTGACCACGATTCCCATGTCCTGCGCCACGACCACCCGGTCGACGTGCACCGCCCCCTCGGCGAGGTCCACCGTAACGTCGGCCATCAGCGTCACGTAGGTGCCGGCGTCGATCCCGCACGCGACGCCGCGGCCGCGGCCCTTGCCCGCGGGCGCAACGCGCGGCTTCCAGCCGTACGCCTTGGTAGCCGCCTTGAGCACCCGCCGCATCCGCTCGTCGGTCAGGTTGCGCAGCCTGAGCTCGACGGGATCGATTCCCGCCGCGGCTGCCATGATGTCGATCTGCGACTCCTTGGCGAAGATGTTCATGTTGGCGCCCGGCGCGCGCCACGGGCCGATCCCGAACAGGTGCAGCTCCTTGCCCCGGCCGTGCCAGCCGCCGGCGACGCTGATCGACACGTTGGGGATGTCGTAGAACACGGCCGCCCCGCGGTCGCCCGCCGCGATCACGTGGTAATCCCACAGCGTCATCTTGCCGTCCGCGTCGAGGCCCGAGACCAGCTTCACCACCGCCGCCGGGTCGAAGGTGTCGTAGAAGAACTCCTCCGCGCGGCTGAACCTGACCTGCACCGGCTTGCCGGTGATCTGCGACAGCTTGCTGGCCTCCGAGGTCTGCAGGCCGGCGCTCTTGCCGCCGAACCCGCCGCCGACGTAGGGCGTGATGACGCGGACGTTCTTCGGATCGAGTCCCAGCTCATCGGCCAGGCGGTCGCGGGTAGGGAACGGCGTCTGCGTCGACGCCCACACCGTAGCCTTGTTGCCCTTGACGTCGGCGATCGTGGTGTGCGGCTCGATCGGCGCGTGCGCCACGTAGCCTTTGTGGAAGGTCGACTCGAAGACGTGCGCCGCGGCCCTGCGGGCGGCGGCGACGTTGCCGCGAGAGCTCGTCACCTCTCCTTTCCCGGCCGCCTTCACCAGGTGGTCGAAGACGGTCTCGGTGTCGAATGGCGGCCGCGGCTTGTCCCACGACGCCTTGACACGCGACAGAGCCTGGTCGGCGGTCTCGGGGTCGGCGTGCAGCACGGCCACCAGGTCCTTCTGGCTGACCACCGTCACCCCGGGGATCTTGGCGGCCGCCGAGGTGTCGAGCTTGGTCAGCGTGGCGCCGTGCGCTGGCGGACGCAGGATGCGGGCGTACAGCATCCCCGGGAGCCGAATGTCCCCAGCGTAGTGGCCGGCACCTGTGACCTTGTCATGCCCGTCGAGACGTAGCGGCGAGGTCCCCATCACCGTAAACTCGGAGGCCTTGCGCAGCACGGCCTTGTCGTCCACCGTGCGCAGGATCCGCCTGCCCTTGGCGAGCTCGCCGTAGGTCACCTTGCGCGCACGGTTGCCGGCGACCGACACGATACCGTTCTCGACCACCAGCTTGGCGCGAGGCACCCCCAGCTTCTCGGCCGCGAGCCGCAGCATCACCGCCCGCGCCTCGGCCGCCGCGGCCCGCAGCACCGGCCCGAACATGCGAGTCGTCAACGAGCCGAACGTGCCCATGTCCCACGGGCAGCGGGCGGTGTCGCCCATCACGATCTCCACCGCGTCGAAGGCCACGCGCAGCTCCTCGGCCACCATCTGCGGCTGCGAGGTCATGACCCCCTGGCCCATCTCGATCTTGCCCGTGAACACCGTCACGCGGCCGTCCTCGGCGATCCGCAGGTAGGCGTTGAGGTCCTCGGGGTACAGCCGGCGCCGCTGGGCGAGAAGGGCAGACGGCTTGGTGGCGACCAGCACCACGACGCCGCCGCCCACCAGCTTGACGAACTGGCGCCGGTCGAGGCCGTGTCCTTCGGTCATGACGCACCCCCCGCCTCGCGCGCGACCTCCTCGATCGCTGCGATGATCCGCTGGTGGGCGCCGCAGCGGCAGAGGTTGTCTTCCATGCCCTTGACGATCGCCTCCCGCGACGCTTTGGGATGCGCGCGCAGGAAGGCGTAGGCGTTCATGATCATCCCCGGCGTGCAGTAGCCGCACTGGAAGCCGCCGTGGTCGATGAAAGCCTCCTGCAGCGGGTGGAGCTTGCCGTCTCGGGCGAGTCCCTCGATCGTGATCACCTCGGCGCCGTCCACCGAGGACACCGGCACGCTGCAGGAGCGCACCGCCTCGCCGTTGACCACCACCGTGCACGCCCCGCAGATCGACTCCCCGCACCCGTACTTGGTGCCGGTGAGCCCGAGATCGGTCCGCAGCACCCACAGCAGGGTCCGATCACCGTCGGTCTCCAGCGTCGTGGGCTTGCCGTTGAGTCGGAACCGGATGGTCTCTTGCATACTTCCTCCTTCCGGGTCCCACAGGGATCTCAAGTCACGATCCTATCGCTACTCGCGCGCCTCGTCACGCTCCCGGCCGCAGGTGCTCGAGCACCGCGGCGTCCACCCACCACAGATTGTTGCTGCCGTTGGCCGGCGTATGCAGCTGAGCCACCAGCTCACCGTAGGTCGAGGGCCTCGGGGTGCCGGCCGGGACCCGGCGGCTGGTGAAGAAAAGCAGCGCGCCATCTGGTGAGAGCGCCGGGCAGTAGTCCAGGGCGGGCGAGTTGAGGGGCTCGGGCAGCGCCCGTGCCGGGGTCCAGCCGTCGCCGGCGGCGAAGCTGATGTACAGGTCGCCGCCGCCGCTGTCACCGGCGCGGGCCGAGCCGAAGAGGATCCAACGTCCGTCCGGTGCGATAAGGGCGTTGAACTCGGGCCCGGGGCTGTTCACCTGCGGACCGAGGTTCTCGGGGGCGGCGAACCCGTCTCCGTCCGCCCGGGCGAGGTAGAGGTCCTCGCCGCCGAGGCTGTCGTCACGCTTGGCGGTGAACACCAGCTCCCCGCGGCGGGTGAGAGTCGGGTAGTACTCGTCGCCGGGGCCGTTGATCGAGGCCGGTAGGGGAACGGGCTGGCCCCAGTCGTCGCCCGTGCGCTGGGCCCGCCACAGGTTCCAGTCGCCCTCCTCGGTCTCGCCGGGCAGCGGACGCGGCGAGGCGAAGTAGAACCATCGGCCGTCCGCGGTGATGAACGGCTCGAGGGCGGGCCCGGTGCCCAGGAAGGCGGGGATCGCGGGCTGCGACCACGAGCCGTCGGCGAGCTGGCGTAGCCGCACGATCGTTCCCGCGCCGCCGTTGACCAGCGAGTAGTAGAGCTCGCGTCCGTCGGGAGTCCAGGCCGTGTCGCGCTGGTTGAGGTCGGTGTCGACGAGGCCGGGGGCGAAGAGCGCGGGCGCGGCGCCGGGCGCCTGCAGTCCGAGCCAGGCGCCGTGCGGCGCCACGGGGGTGGCCGGTGGTGGGTTGGCGGCAGGTGCGCAGGCGAGGACGGCGAAGGCGAGGATGGTGAGCCCGCAGAGCTCGCCACCGCGCGAAGCGATGCGCGGGAGGTGATGGTGGTGAAGAGCGGGGGCTCGAGACAGTCGTCGTGACATTGCGGCCTCCTTGGCGGCGTCGGTTGGACATGCGCTTGGAATGAGATACGGTCCAGGCGCAAAAGGTTCACCTTGGCTGGATCCCGTCCGCAGCAGCACGTCCGCGAATGGATGACGACCGGCGGGCGACCGGGTTTCTCGAGCCGGCAAGACTCCGCGAGACGGACGGTATACCCTGGTCACATGCTGATGGTGACAATCGTGGTCGTGGTGGCGCTGGGAATCGTCGCCCAGATCGTGGCCGAGCGATTCCAGCTTCCGGCGATCCTCCCGCTGCTCTTCCTCGGGATTTGCTGCGGACCGCACGGTCTCGCCTGGTTCAAGCCGGAGACGTTGGGCGGCATGCTCGAGGTCCTCATCCACCTCGGCGTGGCGGTGATCCTGTTCGAGGGCGGGCTCTCGATGAACCACCGCCGCCTGGCCGAGGTGGGCACATCCGTTCGCAACCTGGTCACCGCCGGCACGGTGGTGACCGGTGTCGGGGCGGCGGTCCTGGCCCACTGGTTGACCGGCCTGGACTGGGGTCCCGCTGCACTGTTCGGCGCGATCGTCACCGTCACCGGTCCGACGGTCATTGTCCCGTTGCTGCACCACATGGTGGCTCCGCGCGAGGTCAAGACGGTTCTCGTTTCGGAAGGGCTGATCATCGACCCGGTGGGGGCGGTTCTGGCCTACCTCGTGCTGCAGTGGATCGAGCGCGCGGGAGTCCCCGCCCAGAATCTGATCACCGAGGTTGCGATCCTCGTGCTGGCCGGAGTCGTGGTGGGGTTTGCCGCCGGTTCCGCGGCCCGTCTGGTGGTCCGCAAGCGCTGGCTCACCGGCGAGCTCCGGAACCTGACCGTGCTCGCCCTCCTGCTGCTCGCCTATCTCGGTGCGGAGTCGCAGGCGGCGCAGTCGGGCATCCTGGCCGCGGTCGTGATGGGATTGACGGTCTCGGCGTCGGAGCTGCCCGACCTGGGCTCGCTCAAGGCCTTCAAGGGGCAGCTTACAACTCTGCTGATCTCGGTGTTGTTCGTGCTTCTCGCGGGCCAGCTCGACGTGGCCGGGATTGCACGGCTCGGCTGGCACGGGGTGGCGGTCGCGGGCGGTCTGATCCTGCTCGTTCGTCCGGCCTCGGTGCTTGCCTCGGTGGGGAAGGCGCAGCTGGATTGGCGAGGGCGGACTGTCCTGGCCATGACTGCCCCGCGCGGAATCGTGGCTGCGGCCGTGGCTTCGCTGTCGGCGCGGCAGCTGGCGATGACGGGTACCGCTGGCGGCGAGACCCTCGAGGGCCTCGTCTACCTGACCATCGTACTAACGGGTGCGTGGGCCACCTGCACGGCGCTGCTGGCGCCCCGGATGCTGGGCTTCACCAAGGACCCCGCCCGCAGGCGGGTGGTGCTGCTCGCCGCCAACCCTCTTTCAGAGGCTCTTGTGCCGGTTCTCAGGCGCCTCGGTCGTGCGGTCACGGTTGTGGACGGCACCTGTTGGAGGCTGGACCGCTTCCGCAACCTGGCGGGCGTCGCGGTGGTGTGCGGCGATGCGCGGGAGGCGCTGACCTGGGACGAGGCCGGGGTCGAGCGGGATACCCAGGTCATGTGCGTCAGTACCAACGACGAGCTCAACCTGCTGGCCGCGGAAGAGGTGCGGGCGGAGTTCGGAGTCGAGCATCCCGTAGCCGCCCTACAGCATCCTCCCGACGACCTGGGGCGGCGTTCGCGCGCCTGGCTCGATCTGCTGGGCGGTGACGCCATGGATGTGCCCGTGTGGCTGCGGCGCCTGGAGTCGACCGAAGCGGAGATCATGGAGCTGGAGCTGGGCGGCGACGCGGCTCTAACCGCCGTCCGCGAGGTCGAGCGTGAGGCCGGAGAGATGTTGGTCAAGCTGTTTCTCTGGAAGGACGGCGAGCTGACCTTCGACGTTTCGCTGGACGGGCCGCCCGCCGGCACCCTGGTCGTTCTGGCGGCCGGCGCCCGTGCCGGCGAGCTCCTGTCCCCGCTCCGTGCCGGCGCCGCGGTTGCCGGCGCGCCGGGCTGACTTCCAGGTTCCCGGTCTCCCGCGAACCGCGGTCGGATGGCAGCTCCGGCGCCTCAATAGAAGTGGGTGTGACCGAAGGCTCCCTCCGGGTACATTGACAGCGATGGAGCTGGAATCGTTGGTCCACGACCTGTCGCCTCGCGTGATCGCCTACTGCCGCGGTCTCACCCGCGATGCGACGCTGGCGGAGGATGCCGCCCAGGACGCGCTGGTGGCGCTGGTACGGCGGTGGCATCGGCGAGGGGCGCCACGGTCGCCGGAGGCCTTCGTGTTCGCCGTGGCGCGTCGGCGGGCCCTTCGCGCAGTGGTGCGGAGACGCCTACTGGAGCCGTTCGGCGTTGACAATGGCCCGGCCACCGCTTCCGAGCCGCACCTGCGAGCGGAGCAGAGCAGTGAGGTCGAGCGGGTGCTTGGCGCCCTTCGTTGCCTGCCCCGGCGCGACCGCAGCGCACTGCTGATGATCGCGGTGGCCGAGCTGGACTACCGTGACGCCGCGTCCGCGCTCGGAGTGTCGCTGCCGGCCCTGAAGATGCGCGTCCATCGGGCAAGACGGCGCCTAGCGGCGGCGCTCGACGGAGGTGAGTGATGAACGAAGTACGGGTCGACACCGAGCTGCGCCGGACGCTGACACCCGCGCCCGCCGACGCTGCCCGGGTCGCGGAGAGGGCACTGCGGCAGGCCTCCAAAGCGTCGCCGCCGAAGGTTCTGGCGATCGCGGTCGGTTCCTTGGCGGCGGCGACTCTGCTCACCCTCGCGCTCCTGCGGCCACATTCCGGGCCACCGGCGCGAGCCACCGAGGTGTTCTCGGTGGGCGGTCTGGTCGTCGGGGTCCCAGCCACGGGAAGCACCTGGATCGTGGGCCCCGACGCCGGCACCGATGCCGATCAACCACGCACGATCGTCATGAGAGGAGAAGCACGATGAACAAGATCAGATCCTCGCTGGCCATCCTCGCACTCGGTGCGGCGCTGTCGGCCGCCGTCCCGGTGACGGCTGGCGAAGGGAGCCCGCCGATCCCTGCTCTTGACCGGCGCATCTCGCTCGAGCTGCGCGATGCCGTCCCCCAGAAGGTGTTCGAGACCTTCGGAAAGGTGTTGGCGACGCCCGCGGAGGGCTCCGCGGCAGGCCCGGCGGTACGAGTCCAGGTGGAGCCGGGTATCGACGGCAAGCTGACGATCTGCCTGCGTGACGTCACGGTGCGCACGACCCTCCGAGCCGTGTGCGAGAGCCTCGGGTGCTCGCTTTCCTGGCAGCCCGACGGCGACGGCTACGTGCTGGTGGTCAGCCCTGACACGAGCGCCGCCGCTCGCGAGGAGAGGGCGCACGAGAAGCCTGCGTCCCTCGACCAGCTGATCGACTTGAACCTCGAGGGGGCCAAACTGACCTCGGTGCTCCTTACGGTCGGGGGCGTCACAAACCGAAAGGTCTTGATCGATCAGGCGCTCGACGGCCGGATTGTGAGCCTCTCGGTCAAGAAGACTCCGGTCCGGGAGGTGCTGGATCGGCTGTGCCGACAGGCCGAGTGTGAGTGGCACGAGACGGCGCTCGGCGTGCTCGCGTTCACGCCGCGGTGACGGCGCAGCCTGGGCCCCTGCTACCGGTTCAGCCTGCCCAGCAGAGCCAGTCGGCGCTCGAGGCTGGCCGGCGGCCAGTACACTTCGCGGTCGTAGTACTCGGGGACCGCCGCGGTCCCCGGCGGCAGGACGACCCAGGGCTGCTTTGAGGACGTGAAGATATGGATGTCGGGCGGCAGCCGGTCGGGCTCGAGCAGGGTGCCCACGCGCACGAAGTGCATCGCGTCTCCCGCCCCTGCGTAGTTGCTCCACAGCGCTACCCGGCAGCTCGGACAGCGACTGATCCTCTGGCCCTTGCCGCTGGCGGACGGTGTCGGCACGATCACCACCTCACCTTGCAGCAGGACCACCCGGTCGGCCTCGATCATCGCGTTGATGGCGAACGCCGACCCGGTCTCACGCTGGCACCAGCGGCAGTGGCAGCAGTGAACGAACAGCGGCTCGCTGGCCAGTCGATACCGCACCGCTCCGCAGGTGCAGGCTCCTTCGTAGGTATGGGCCGAAGTGTCTTGCATGAGTCACGTCGCTTTCTTCCCAGGTCCGAGGGTGTCGACGGACCGGCAAGCGGCGACCCGCCTACTCGAGGGCCCCCGTTTCACCCTCTCGGAACCAGACCGCGCATCCCCCGCGACGGGGTCTCCTCCGTCCGGATGCTCGGCGGCGTGTGGGTGTCCGCCTCCGAGCACGATCGTAGCAGGTAGACGGCTGTTCGCCGCCCACCGAGGGCTGTTGGCCCCCGCAGAGCACGACGTCGTGGGGTGGGGGAGCCGGAGCTGGCAGGCTCGGTGCAACATCGCCGCAGCCGGGTGACAGGCGATCCCGGGGACGCCCGCCGGAGGTCGGGGCGAGTGTAGAATGGATGACGAGCGTCATTGGTCAATGTGGAGCGCGGAAGCGGACGGGTTGTCTGCGTGTTTTCTGGACGACGATCACATGGAGGCCGGACAGCTCGCGGAGCGCTGCGGCGGCGAGATATTGGACGAGCTCAGGGCGACCGAGCCGGGGCGACGTCTCGAGGTCGAGATCGCGCCGGGATTGGGCGCCGCTTCTCACGTCGTCCTGCCGGGAGGGGCCAGGACATGAGGGAGGCAGGCATCTTGCTGGTCGAGGACAACCCCGACAATGAGGCGTTCATCCTGCGGGTGCTCAGCCGCGGCGGAATCGTCAACCAGCCGCTGGCTGGGGCGTGAGATGGCGGCTCCACTCAAGGTCCTGATCGTCGAGGACCGCGAGGATGACGCGTTGCTGCTGGCGCGCGAGCTAGAGCGCGGCGGCCTCACCGTCGAGTGGCGGCGGGTGGAGACGGCGGCGGCACTGCGCGCGGCGCTCGACGAGGACCGATGGAGCATGATCCTGTCGGACTACAAGCTGCCCGGGTTCGGCGGTCGAGAGGCGCTGCAGATTCTCAACGACGCCGGCCTCAACCTCCCGTTCATTGTCGTCTCGGGCACCGTTGGCGAGGAGACCGCCCTCGAGATGATGCGCGCCGGCGCCTCTGACTACTTCCGAAAGGACCGCCTCCAGCTTCTCGTGCCGGCGGTGGAGCGCGAGCTCAAGGAGGCCGAGGTGCGTGCGGCCCGACGTGCCGCGGAGGAGCGCCTTCGCCTCCTCACTCACGCTCTCGAGGCCAGCGCCAACGCCGTGATGGTCACCGACCGCAACGGGGTGATCCTGTGGGTCAACCCGGCGTTCACCTTTCTCACGGGGTTCGGTGCCGAGGAGGTTGTCGCACAGAGTCCGCGGATCCTGAAGTCCGACGAGCACTCCGAGAGCTTCTACGCCGAGATGTGGGGCACCATTCTGACTGGGCGGGTGTGGCACGGCGAGGTCGTCAACAGGCGCAAGGACGGCAAGTTGTACACCGAGGAGATGACGATCACGCCGGTGAGAGACGATGCCGGCGAGGTCACCCACTTCATCGCCGTCAAGCAGGACGTCTCCGAGCGCAGGCAGATGGAGTAGGCCCTCCGCGAATCGGAGGAGCGGTTCCGCAGCCTCTACGAGAATGCGACCCTCGGCATGTATCGCACGACGCCGGAGGGACGAATACTGCTGGCCAATCCGGCGTTGGTCGAGATGCTCGGCTTCGACTCCTTTGAAGAGTTGGCCGTTCGCAAACTGGAGAGGGACGAAACCTACGTCGACCGGTCGCGTGCCGAGTTCAAGAGGATGGTGGAAGAGCAGGGTGAGATCCGGGGTCTCGAATCGGCATGGCGCCGGCGCGACGGCACTGTCGTCCACGTGCGAGAGAGCGCCAGGGTCATGCGCGGCGAGGCGGGGAAGGTTCTGTACTACGAAGGTACGGTCGAGGACATTACCGAGCGTCGGACGGCGGAGGCGGCTCTTCGCGAGTCCGAGGCGCGGTTCCGCGATCTCGTGGAGCACAGCCACGAGCTGATGACCACCATGACCCTGGACGGGACGATCCTGACCGTGAACCGGGCGGCGCAGCAGGCGCTCGGCCTTCCCAGGGAGCGCTTGGTGGGCGCCAACATACGGGACTTTCTCGTGCCCCGCTACCGGGATGCGTACCAGGAGTACGTGGCGACGATCCGTGAACGTGGGGAAGCGGCCGGCCTCCTGAGGGTCATGACGGCACGGGGAGAGGAGCGTCTCTGGGAGTACCGGAACACCGTCCGGACCGAGAGCGTCGCCGAGCCGATCGTGCGCGGTCTTGCAAGAGACGTCAGCGAAGAATGGCGGGCCCGCAGGAGGCTCGAGGAGTCGGAGGAGCGCTACCGCGACCTGGTGGAGAAGGCGGGCGTCGCGATCGTGGTCGACGACGTGGAGGGTCGGCTCAAGTACTCCAACCGCCGGTTCGCCGAGCTGTTGGGGTACACCGAGGCTGAGATACGGAATATAGCGATCGAGCGGCTGGTCCACCCGGACGATTGCGAGCGCGTGATGTCGACGCACCGGGCGCACGTCTCGGGGCGAGATGCCCCCTGGAGCTACCGGTTCCGGGGCGTCCACCGGGACGGGCGGACGCTGCACCTCGCCGTCGACGTCACGCCGCTCATTCGGGGCGACAGGCTGGCCGGGACGCGTTCCTACATCCGCGACGAGACCGAGGAGCGGCTCCTCCAGGAGCAGCTCCTGCAGGCGCAGAAGATGGAGACCGTGGGGCGGCTGGCGGGCGGTGTAGCGCACGACTTCAACAACGTCCTGCAGGTGATTCTGGCCCACGCCGGCGTGGCGCTCACCGACCTGGAAAAGGGCATCGCGACAGAGGACCATCTGCGTGAGATTCGCGCCGCAGCCGAGCGGGCCGCTGGCCTGACGCGCCAGCTCCTCGCCTTTAGCCGGCGCCAGGAAATCAAGCCCGAGATCCTCGATCTCAACGAGCTGGCAAACGGAATGCGCAAGATGCTCCGCCGGGTGATCAGCGAGGACATCGAGATCGTGGTCCGGCCGGAACCGGGGCTGTTGCTGCTGGAAGGTGACCGGGGCGGGCTCGAGCAGGTGCTCCTGAACCTGGCGGTCAACGCCCGCGACGCCATGCCAGGAGGGGGGCTGCTCACCATTTCCACCGGCGCCACGGCGGGCGGAGACGATGACGGCGGCGGGCAGGTGTGGCTGGCCGTTGCCGATACCGGATGCGGGATGGACGAGGCGACGCGGGATAAGATCTTCGAGCCGTTCTTCACGACCAAGGACCGCGAGCGGGGCACCGGCCTCGGCCTGGCAACGGTGTACGGGATCGTTCGGCGCCACGGCGGGACGATCCGGGTGGAGAGCGAGCCGGGTCGGGGTTCGACGTTCACGATCGTATTCCCTGCCGCCGCCGGCCCGGTGCCTGCCGCACAGCAGGCGGCGCCCGAGGAAGCGCGGGGCGGCGCCGAGACGGTGCTCGTTGCCGAGGACGACCCGGCGGTGCGCGAGGTGCTGGTGGGCGCCCTGGAGGGCGCCGGCTACACGGTTCTGGTGGCCGAGGACGGTGTCGGGGCCGTGGAGCTCTTCACGGCGCGCTCTGGGGAGATCGAGATGGCGCTTCTGGATGCGATCATGCCGCACATGGATGGAATCCAGGCGCTGGCGGTAATGCGCGCGATCCGTCCCGATCTGCCGGCGCTCTTCTCCACAGGCTACAGCGGGACCGCGCTGGGACTGAGCCGTCCACTCCCCGAGGACGCGGACGTCATCGTCAAGCCGTACACCATCGGCCAGCTGCTCTCGAGCGTCCGCCGGGTCCTCGACAACGGGAGCTCGTAGCGCTTCGCCGTTTCCCCACTGCGCCGGGGCCGACCAGTCGCCGTTGCCGGCGAGGATGAAGGGCGCACGGGAGAAGGCCTGCACCGTCAGCCGGTAGACGTCCGGATGCGTCGCTGACGCCCCGCACTATGCCCTCGAGGTTGCTCGGAATGAGCTTGCGGCGCCGGTTGCGGACCTGTCCGTCAGGCCCGATCGTGAAGCATCCTGCAGCGGCTCGGCCGGTCGTCGGGGTCGTCGATGCGGAAGAGGGTATGAACCCCGTGCTACGCTCGCGGCGTGAGAAGAGGACTCGCTATCGGCGTGGAAGGGACTCCGGTAGGGGCAACGACAGGCCTTGTGCTGTCGGTGCTACTCCTGGTCCCCTGTCTTGCCGGCGCCTGGGAGAGCCACTGTCTGATGACCGACCGTGCGCTGAAGACACCGGCCGAGAAGGCCCTTGTGGGACAGACGGTCGAGGTCGAGGGCCTCGAAGACTTTCTGAAGGCCGAGGGACCCGGCCTGGCCCGCGAGATCGCGGGCTACTACGGCTGGCTCGATGTCCACGGGGTGCCGGGCCGGCACGTGCGCCGCCGCTATGATCCGGCGACGCCGACTCGTACTGCGTTCCTGGCCGCCCTGCGCTTGAACCCCACGACTGCGGTGCCCTACGTCCTGCGCCTCCTGCCGCCCGACCCTCGGCCGAAAGACGTCGTTCCCCTGCACGACGTCTCGGCGTACCTGAAGCCGCACCCGCCCCTGCTGCAGGACTTCAACGCGACGCCGCCCGGCTCGAAGCTGACCGTCGCCGAGGTCCTGCGAACCTACTCCGACGAGCCGGACTGGGGCATGGACCGCGACCTGTGGAACCACCCCGAGTACGGCTACGGCGCCGAGCCCTACGGCAAGCCGACCGGCGTCTCCAGCCAGGCCGCATTCCACATGAAGTTCGCCCATGAGCCGTGGCTCGTCCGCACGTTCGTCCCCCGGCTGGCCGACGGCATGCCGATCGAGCGCATCGAGCTGTTCACCCGCCTGGCCCGCTTCGCCTTCCGGACGGGGCACGCCTACTGGGGCTGGCGGTTTGGGGCCTGGGCCCTCCACTATGTCCAAGACCTGGCACAGCCCTACCACGCGCGGGCGTTCCCCGGTGCGGGCGCCGGCTACTACCTGCGCTACATCCTCTCCTTCCACAAAGCCGAGATGAAGGCGCGCGCCACGCAGCTGGTCGAGAACCGGCACTTCCTGTACGAGGACTTTGCCGCCTACGCCCTGCAGCGGTCCTATTGCGTGGACGCGAAGCCGTACGCCGATCTCGCCCGCTGTCTGTCGAGCGGTCCCTCCGGGCCTCCCGGCGGCAACCCCGCCGCGATCGCGGACGCCGTGATGGCCTCGGCGGCCGCCCATGGCCCGGCCCTTGCCGCCGCCATCGTCGATGCCTTCGGCCCCCACCTCACCGAGGACCCGGCGTACGACGTCGAGACCGCGCCCGACTACCGCATGAACGAGGTCATGCAGGCCGTGCCGCCCGCCAAGGCGCGGGCTCTCCTCGCCGAGACGTGCAGGGATTTCCGGACCGCCGGCGAGGCAACTCGCGCCATGATCGTGCTCCTTACCGCGCCGGCCCCGGCGCCGCCGAACAACTCTGCGCCGGCAAAGGCGCGCGCTGTTCCGACCAGCCGCCGGCGCGCGGATGTCGGAACCTCTTGAACCGCCCCAATGGTAGGCCCTTGACCCGGTTCCTGCCTATCCCTCTGAGTCAGGTTGTCCCCGTCGAGGGATGGCACCGGTGGGACGACGATGGAACCGCCATGGCGCGAAGAACGCAGAGACGAGAAAAGGGACTCCTTCTCAGCGAACTTGGCGCCTTCGCGGTTCGGAATCCAGCCTCAACGGTCGCAGTAGGTTGCGAGTAAGTGATCCGGGCCAGTGTTAGCATGTGGTGTCAGGTCGCGGCGAGGTGTACCAGAGAGAGACAAGGAGGTCCTCATCATGCGACGCCAACTCTCGAGCTCATCGAAGGTCTCCCCGGGTTCCCGTCGGAGGCTCGGTCGGATCCTCCGCGTCCTTGCAGTGGCCCTCGTTCTGAGCGCCGCCACGGCGGCGCCGGCCTCGGCCGTCCAGATCGACTCTGACGAGGTCGTGGTGCCGGTTATCGTCCACATCAAGGGCTACAACGACACCGAGTGGTGGACCGATGTCTGGGTCACCAATCCCTTCGGCGACACGTCCGACCTGAAGCTGACCTACTACCCGTCGGATGGGGGCAAGCTGACGAAGACCATGAGCCTCGAGTCCTACGCCTCGCTCTACTTCCCGGACATCGTGTTCCAGACCTTCGGCCTCGACAGCTCCAAGGGGATGCTCATCGTGTCGACGCCATCGGCCAGCGTGGAGGTGCGGGCCCGTGTCTACAACACCGGCAACCCTGTAGGGGAGTTCGGACAGGCGTTTCCCGGTCTCCCCCTGGATCGGCTGACCAACGAGAGCTTCATTTCCGGCGTCTCGACCGCCGCGGGGACACGGCTGTCCGTCGGCGTGGCGAACACCACCGATTTCCTCCTGCACGTCCACATCAAGGTGAAGGACGATACCGGCGCGCAGCTGTCCGGGGTCACGGTGACGGTGGGTCCCCACGAGCTGGTTCAGCTTGATAGGGTCGCCGATCTCTGGAACCTGCCACCGCGGGACAGTGTGACCATCGAGCTCGGCACCGTCGCGACCGACCCCTCCGCGGTCTTCTTCGGCTATGCATCGGTGGTCCGGGACGACACGGGGGACGCCACCTTCCTCTTCGGAACGACGCCGGCTCCCGGTCCCGAATAGCCCGGATCTTCCCCATTCCTCGGGACCGGTCCGCGGGTCTTGAGCCAGCAAGGCACCAGGAACACTCAGAGGAAGTCACAGATGGGGGCACCTCCCTTATGCCTCGAAGAAGTCGGTGAGCCCGGGATGCAATACGTGACCTCAGCGTCGCATTGAAGAGATACGGCACACCGCTTTCGATGTACCACGACAACACAAGGAGGTCTTCATCATGTGGCGAAGAGCGCTCGTGAAGTCGACGATGTTCTCGTGGTCGAGCCGAAGGCTTGACCGGTATCTGGGACCGGTCATGGCGGCGGTCGTGCTTGGCGCCCTCACCGCGACACCTGCCTCGGCCTTCGAGATCGACTCCACTCAGGTCGTGGTCCCCGTCATCGTTCACACCCAGGGTTACAACAGCACCGTGTGGCGCAGCGATGTCTGGGTCACAAACACGGGTGGTGACGCTGGGGACCTGACGCTGACCTACTACCCGGCGGCGGGAGGCGAGCTGACGCAGACCATGAGCATCGGTGCCGATAACGCCGACTATTTCTACGCCTACGCGTCGGTGGTCCGGGACGACACGGGGGATGCGACCTTCCTCTTCGGGCCGAGCCCCAACACCGGGATCGAATAGGGCGTCCCGAACCTCGGCCGGGAGCACGGGTCACTGTCGGACTGGTCCCGCCCCCGCTCAGCCGAGCGGGGGCGCGGTCGCTGCGTTTCGGGTGGTCGTCCAGTGCAGCGACCACCGAATCGTGCCCTCCTTCGCCTCGAGCACCTCGTCCGGCGGCGCCAGGGGCCGTGCGGTTCGGCGGTCCTCGTCGAGCTCGAACCCATCGGCAGAGACGAACTCGCCCTCGGGCAGCACGAGACGGGCGCTCTCGATGCCGTCGAGCAGCTCGATCAGCGGGTTGTCGCCGCTGTCCATCCCCTCCGCGGCGGCGAGGTCGAGCTCGAGGGTGAAGCCGGCGCCGTCCGTGCTCCTTTCGACGTTGAGTCGGGCCGGCAGCTGGAGGTCGTCCACCAGGCGCCGGGCGAGCTGGTCGAAGGAGTCGAAGCGGGCCTCGGTCCAGACCACGAACGGACGCTCGGAGCGCAGCACCCGGGTCACGGGATCGCTGCCGAGCCAGGCGAGCCCGCGGGCAACCCCGTGCTGGCCCGCCTGGGCCGCCGCCAGCCACTCACACTCCTCTTTCCGCCGGTCCGCCGCCGCCTCGGCTTCCGAGTGGACGTCCTCCTCGAGCACGGTCCACACCACCGAGCCGTCGGGCTCGAGGTAGAGCGTGTGGCGGGTGGTCTTGAGGACGCACGCCGTCAGGCCCAGCGCCAGACCGGCTACGATCAGCAGCTTCAGCCCGCGTCCCTCAACGCCGAGTGCAGCGAGGCGTGCGAGATGGTGAGACGG
>Ga0307417_10000045_pt1 | contig 47846 bp, 39 predicted proteins | sample SalMarWE160210MG_2_FD_202514 | JGI IMG/M metagenome (GOLD analysis project Ga0307417, IMG submission 202514) | Salt marsh sediment microbial communities from the Plum Island Ecosystem LTER, Massachusetts, United States - WE1602-10 | ecosystem: Environmental > Aquatic > Marine > Intertidal zone... | reverse complement strand
CGCAAGCTGGCGGCGTCTCTTAGCAGAGGCCGCTGCGGGTGGCGAGAGCCATCGGATAGGCCGGACTTTCGTCGGTCGCGTAAAGGTAAATGAAACCGCGTTGCGTCATAGAGAAAGTCATGAACGGCGTCCAAATGCACGATGGGCGGGTCGATTGGGTCGACTACGCCAAGGGCTTCTGCATCGTCTTTGTGGTGATGATGCACTCGACGCTCGGCGTGGAAGCCGCCGCCGGCCGCGAGGGCTGGCTGCATCCGGTGGTGGCCTTTGCACTGCCGTTCCGCATGCCCGACTTCTTCATGATCTCGGGGCTGTTCCTCGCCAACGTCATCGACCGGCCCTGGCGGCAATATCTCGACCGCAAGGTGGTGCATTTCGCCTATTTCTATCTGTTGTGGATGACGATTCAGTTCGCCTTCAAGGCGCCGCTGTTCGTGCAGGAATATGGCGCGGGCGAGATGGCGCGGCTCTATCTGTTGTCACTGATCGATCCGTTCGGCACGCTGTGGTTCATCTATCTGCTGCCGGTGTTCTTCGTCGTCATCAAGCTGACGCGCCGCGTGCCGGTGCCGGTGATCTGGCTCGCCGGCGCGGCGCTCGAGATCGCCCATGTCAACACCGGCTGGATGGTGCCGGACGAGTTCGCTGCCCGCTTCGTCTATTGTTACACCGGCTATGTCATGGCGCAGCCGATCTTCGCGCTCACCGCGCGCGCGCAGGCGCGGCCCTGGCTCGGGCTTGCCGGGCTGCTGGTTTGGGGTCTAGTCAACGGCACGCTGGTCTATGTCCACGTCGAGAAAATGCCGTTCGTCTCGCTCCTGCTCGGCCTCGTCGGCGCGGCGGCGGTGGTGACGGCGGCCGCGCTAATGGCGATGAGCGACCTGTTCAAGCCGCTGCGCTATTGCGGGCGCAATTCCATCGTCATCTATCTCGCCTTCTTCCTGCCGATGGCGGTGACGCGCACCGTTCTGCTCAAAAGCGGGCTGATCGCCGACGTCGGCACCATGGCGGCGCTCATCACGGTTGCCGGCGTCGTCGGCGCGCTGACGCTTTACTGGGTCACGCGCGGCACCTGGGCGAATTTCCTGTTCGAGCGGCCGGTGGCATTGCATCTAACCCCGCCCAAACGCGCGGTGCTGCAGGCGGCGGAATAAGTCCACAGGCGCAAACCGCGCATTGATAAACACTGCCCGGCGGCCCACATTCGGGCCATGCCAGCCCCCGCCAAAACCAAGACCAAAGTCAAACCGGCGGCGAAAGCCGCACCCAAGGCGAAAGCCGCCGCCAAGTCCGTTGCCGCACTACCTGCGGGCGCGCGCGCGCTGAAAAAAAGCGACCATCTCTTTCTGGTGGACGGTTCATCCTACATATTCCGCGCCTATCACGCGCTGCCGCCGCTCACCCGCAAGTCGGACGGCTTGCAGGTCAACGCCGTGCTCGGCTTCTGCAACATGCTGTGGAAGCTGTTGGCCGAGATGAAGGACGACAAGCCAACCCATCTGGCGGTGGTGTTCGACAAGTCCGAAAAGACTTTCCGCAGCGACTTCTATCCCGAATACAAAGCGCACCGGCCGGAAGCGCCGGAAGACCTGCGCCCGCAGTTCCCGCTCATCCGCGAGGCGGTGCACGCTTTTCAAATCCCCTGCCTGGAACAGGCCGGCTACGAGGCCGACGACCTGATCGCCACCTACGCGCGGCTCGCCTGCGAGGCCAAGGCCACCACCACCATCGTGTCGTCCGACAAGGACCTGATGCAGCTCGTCGGCAACGGCGTCATGATGTACGACACCATGAAGGACCGCCGCATCGGCCGCGAGCAGGTGATCGAGAAGTTCGGCGTCGGACCGGAGAAGGTCATCGAGGTGCAGGCGCTGATCGGTGATTCGACCGACAACGTGCCGGGCGTGCCCGGCATCGGCGTGAAGACCGCCGCGCAACTGATCGGCGAATACGGCAATCTCGAAACATTGCTCAAGCGCGCGGGCGAGATCAAGCAGGACAAGCGCCGGCAGTCGCTGATCGACAATGCCGAGCTGGCGCGGCTTTCGAAGCGGCTCGTTACATTGGACCAGAACGTGCCGCTGGAGGTGCCGGTGGACGAGCTCGCCGTGCACGAGCCCGACTACAAGCACCTGATCGCCTTCCTCAAGGCGATGGAGTTCTCGACCATCACGCGGCGCATCGCCGAGAAGAGCGGCATCGACGCTTCGCAAGTGGAGGCGGACAGCAAGCTTGCCGCAGGAGCGGCGCCGGGTGGGGTCACATCGCAGGCGACCCCCACCCAGCCGGCTTCGCCGGCCACCCTCCCCCTTTCAGGGGGAGGGAAAGCAAGCCCGGGCGCCCTCACCCCCATCGCGCTCGCCACCGCGCGCTGCGAAACCGCGCGCACCGCCAAGATCGACCGCTCCAAATACGAGACCGTGGGCACGCTGGCGCGCCTGAACGAATGGATTGCGCGCGCGCACGAGGCAGGCGTGCTGGCGATCGACACCGAAACCACCAGCCTCGACGCCATGCAGGCCGGCCTGTGTGGCTTCTCGCTGGCCGTGGCGCCCAACGAAGCGTGCTACGTGCCGCTCGCGCATCGCGAGGGCAGCGGTGGCTCCGACCTGTTCGCGCCCGAGGCCAAGCTCTGCCCCGGCCAGATTTCGGAACGCGACGCATTGGCCGTGCTCAAGCCGCTGTTGGAAGACGAGACGGTGCTCAAGATCGGTCAGAACCTGAAATACGATTGGCTGGTGTTCGCCCAGCGCGGCGTCGAGATGGCCGGCTTCGACGACACCATGCTGATCTCCTACGTGCTCGATGCCGGCAAGGGCGGCCACGGCATGGACGATCTCGCCAAGCGCTGGCTCAACCACGACACCATCCATTTCAAGGACGTCGCCGGTTCCGGCAAAACGCAGGTGAGTTTCGACTGCGTAGCGATCGAAAAGGCGACGGAATACGCCGCCGAGGACGCCGACGTGACATTGCGCCTGTGGTACGCGCTGAAACCGCGGCTGGCGGCCGAACACGTCACCTCCGTCTACGAGACGCTGGAACGGCCGATGCCGGCGGTGCTGGCGCGTATGGAGCGGCGCGGCATTTCCATCGACCGCCAGGTGCTCTCGCGGCTGTCGGGCGAATTCGCGCAGGAGCAGGCCGCGCTCGAGGACGAAATCCAGAAGCTCGCCGGCGAGCCAGTTAATCCGGGCTCGCCCAAACAGCTCGGCGATATTCTCTTCGGCAAGATGGCGCTGCCCGGCGGCAGCAAAACCAAGACCGGACAATGGTCGACCGGCGCGCGCGAGCTGGAAGAGTTGGCCGAGCAGGGCCACGCGCTGCCGCGCAAGATTTTGGACTGGCGGCAGGTGTCGAAGCTGCGCTCGACCTATACCGAGGCGCTGCCGACCTACGTCAACCCGGTGACGCACCGCGCGCACACCTCTTACGCGCTCGCCGCTACCTCGACCGGCCGGCTGTCGTCGTCGGAGCCAAACTTGCAGAACATCCCGGTGCGCACCGAGGACGGCCGCAAGATCCGCAAGGCTTTCATCGCCGCGCCCGGCATGAAGCTGGTCTCGGCCGACTATTCGCAGATCGAATTGCGGCTGCTGGCCGAAATCGCCGACATCGCGGCGCTGAAGAAGGCGTTTCAGGACGGCGTCGACATCCACGCCCTGACCGCGTCGGAAATGTTCGGCGTGCCGGTCAAAGGCATGCCGCCGGAGGTACGCCGCCGCGCCAAGGCGATCAATTTCGGCATCATCTACGGTATCTCGGCTTACGGCCTCGCCAATCAACTCGGCATCGAGCGCGAGGAGGCCGGCGCCTACATCAAGAAATATTTCGAGCGTTTTCCCGGCATCCGTGACTACATGGACGAGACGCGCGAATTCTGTCGCAAGCACGGTTACGTGCTCACGCTGTTCGGCCGCAAGTGCCACTACCCCGAGATCAAGAATTCAAATCCCTCGATCCGCGCCTTCAACGAGCGCGCCGCCATCAATGCGCGCCTGCAAGGCTCGGCGGCCGACATCATCCGCCGCGCCATGATCCGCATCGAGCCGGAGCTGGAGAAAGCCAAGCTCAAGGCGCAGATGCTCTTACAAGTCCACGACGAATTGATCTTCGAAGTGCCGGACGGCGAAGTGGCCAAGACGCTGCCGGTGGTCAAGCGCGTGATGGAAAAGGCGCCGGAGCCGGCGGTGATGCTGCACGTCCCCTTGCAGGTCGAGGCCCGCGCCGCCGACAACTGGGACGAGGCGCATTAGACCTGGTCCCTCATGGTGAGGAGCGCGGCAACGCCGCGCGTCTCGAACCATGAGGCCCTGGCTGGGCCGACCTCATCCTTCGAGACGCCCGCCTACGCTAACGCTTCGGCGGGCTCCTCAGGATGAGGTGGCTCTTCACATCTCCTTCAAGAACCTCTGAAACTCCAGATTGGCCTTGAGCACATCGCCGCCGGCCTGCGTGAGATCGTCGACGGTGGCGGCCGGCAGCGTGAACGAGGTCGGCACCTTGCTCAGGCGCGCGGCACGTGCCGCGTCCAATTGATCGAAAGCAACGCGCGCGACGGTGATCTTCAGGTCGCGGCAGCTCCAGCGTCCGGTCCTGCCGCCGCGCAGACGTGCGACTTCCGCGCTCTTGAGCCCGCACCGCCAGCGAACGATCGAGTCGCGCCAGTTGCGCATCGTTTCCTGGAAAGCCGTATAGCTCGCATTGGAATTGGCCTCTATGAGAACGCTGACGACGGCGCCGATCAACTCCTTGCCGGCGGGGCCTTGCAGCGTTTGCGACCAATTGCCCGTCGGGCCTTGGCCGGCGTCCACGATCACGAACAGCAAGCGCCGCAGGTTGACGGCTTCTTCCGGTCGCAACGGTCCGTAAGGCGTGCTCGCCGCGGTGCGCACGATCGTCAACCCGCTCAAGCCGTAATTGTCGATCAAGCCGCCGTCGAACAGCTTGATGTATTTCACCTTGCCGCTGCGGATTTCCTCCAACGCCTTGGCGTAATCCTGGACCAGCGGCGACGCCGCCGGATTTTTCGCCGCCTCGGCGACCCAGGCGGGTAGCGGCGCGTGGCACTCTCCGGCAAACGCCTCGATGATGACTGGCGCGAACGCCGCCGGCACCGCCGCGGAAGCCGCGACCCCGGCCGCGAGCGGATATTTGGTGATGTCGCTGCACGCCGCCGCGAATGATTGCGGCACAAACAGAAAAGGCGTGCGGCTATAGATGTTGGTGGCGTTGATCAACACGATCGGCCGCGGCCGCGCGAGCAATGCGCCGAACGTGGCGTCATGGAAAAGATGGGCGTTGAACCAGTCGCGTAAGCGCGTATCGGTATTGATGCCGCCGCCCAAAGCACGGCCGAGATTGATCAGCGTGACGCGGGTGTTCAAGTCCGCCATCAAGTCCTGGGTCAGGAATTCCTGGCGGAAATCGGCCAGCGCCGCGCGCCCTTTCAGGCCGTAATAGGCAGCCGTGATCGAGCCCCCCGATACGCCGGAAATGATGCCGACGTGGTCGAGAAGATCGTGGCGATTGCGATCGCGCGAAGGCGTGCGCGCCAGTTGATCGAGCACGCCATAGGCAAATGCCGCCGCCCGCGTGCCGCCGCCGGAAAATGCCAGACCGATAATGGCGCCAGTGTTCTCGCCGTGCGCCTTTTCCGCGCCAGCCAGTCTCTCGGCGGCCTGCGCTGGCGTCACCAGAAGCGGGGTGGCGGTTGGCGTGTTGAGCGGCAGATTGTGAATGGTCGCGCAGGCGCCGAGCCCGAGCGCGATGGCCGCCACAAAAAGCACGCAACGCGTACGCATCTGCCCACCGAAGCCGGAGCGGTCCACCCGAAGTCGCGACCCTCAAATTTCCGGCCGTCCGAAAACCTATTCTACGGTGCGGCGGTTAAACTGTCATCAATCCGTGAGCTTGCGGCAACACGGCGCGGCTGCTAGGCAGCGTGCAGCCCACTACATCACATCATTGCTCATTCGATGATCCGCTGTCTCATATTGGCACTGGTCGCGGGCATCGCGTTTATCCCGCTCCCCGCCCACGCCGCGCCGGCGCTCGACGGCGCGCAGATGGGTTGGCCCTGGGCGCTGCCATTTGCCGGCATTCTCTTGTCGATCGCCGCCGGCCCGCTGCTGGTCCCGAAAATCTGGCATGACCACTACGGCAAGATCGCCGCCGCCTGGGTATTGCTCACGCTCGCCGCGCTTGCCGTTTATTTCGGTGCCACAACGGCGCTTGCCGCCTTCGTGCACGCCGTGCTCGCTGAATATCTCAGCTTCATCGTGCTATTGTTCGCGCTCTATACCGTCGCGGGCGGCATCCACATCACCGGCAATTTCGGCGGTCGGCCGCTGAGCAACGCGGCCGTGCTGCTGTTCGGCACCGCCATCGCAAGCGTGGTCGGCACCACCGGCGCCGCCATGATCCTGGTGCGGCCGCTCATTCAGGCCAACTCCGTGCGCAAGCACAACGTCCACGTCGTCGTTTTCTTCATCTTCCTGGTCGCCAATATCGGCGGCGCCTTGAGCCCGCTCGGCGACCCGCCGCTGTTCGTCGGCTTCCTGCGCGGGGTGTCTTTTTTCTGGACCACGACTCATCTCATCGCTGAGACGGTGCTGGCCGCCGCGATCGTGCTGGCGATCTTCTTTGCACTGGATTTCTGGTACTTCAGCCGCGAAGAGGAAGAGCCCGCGCGCATGGGCGGACCGCGGCTTTACGGCCTCATCAACCTGCCGCTGATCGCCGCGGTGATCGCCGCCATCCTGCTGTCGGCGATCTGGAAGCCGGGCGTGACGCTCGACATCTACGGCACCCATGTCGAATTGCAGAACCTGGTGCGCGACGCCGCGCTCGTGCTCATCGCGTTCGCCTCGCTGTGGCTGACGCCCGACGAGCATCGCGCGGCCAACGATTTCACCTGGGAGCCGATCCGCGAGGTCGCCAAGCTGTTCGCCGGTATCTTCGTCTGCATCATTCCGGTGCTGGCCATGCTGGAGGCCGGCCACGACGGGCCGTTCGCCTGGCTGCTTGATGCCGTCACCCGTCCGAGCGGCGAGCACCACGAGGTCGCGTTCTTTTGGCTCACCGGCATCCTGTCGGCCTTCCTCGACAACGCGCCGACCTATCTGGTGTTCTTCCAGCTCGCCGGCGGCGACGCTTCCGAGCTGATGACCAAGCTCGCGCCTACGCTCGCGGCCATTTCCATGGGCGCGGTCTACATGGGCGCGCTCACTTATATCGGCAACGCGCCGAATTTGATGGTCTACGCCATTGCCGAGGAGCGCGGCGTGAAGATGCCGAGCTTCTTCGGCTACATGCTGTGGTCGGGTGCCGTGTTGCTGCCCGTCCTCGGCGTCATTACGATCTTTTCCGTCTGGAGCCCTTGACTTTGCGCCTGTCGCGTCGCGCCGCGGATCTTGCCGGCGGCAGAACAGCGATCGCCTCGATTTCGAAGAGTCCGCCCGGCCGCGCGAGCGCCGGCACGCCGATCGTCGTGGAGGCGGGGGGCGCCTTGGCGTTGAGATAACGGACCCGTACCTCGCGGAACACCGCCATATTGGTCTCGATGCCGACGAGAAAATTGCTGATCTTCACGACGTCGTTCCAGCTGGCGCCGGCCGCCTTGAGGGCCAGCGTCATGTTCTCGAAGGCCTGGATGCACTGGGCGCGGAAATCGCCCGGCGCTCCGACGATCTTGTTCTCGATATCGATACCGAGCTGGCCGGCAAAATAGACGGTTCTCGCGGGACCCGCGGTTTCCACCACATTGGTGTAGCCCGGTGGCTTGGCCAAGGTTTTCGGATTGCTGAAGCGTATCGCCATGATGACCTCCCCATTCCCTTGAATACCGGCTCGCCTGCGAATTTAGGTCGCGGGCGGCTTCGTTGACAGGGCCTGCCGCTTGCTTGAGCTTGCGCGCTCCTTGGGGGGCATTCCAGCATGACCGCGCACGCGGCGTCTCACGTCTATTTCGGCCTCAATCCGATGTGGGTCTCGACCTGCATCCTGGCCACTACCTACGCCGTTATCATGTCGGAAAAGGTCAACCGCGCCATCGTGGCGCTGACCGGCGCCGGCGTCATGATCATCGTCGGCGTGCTCGGCCAGGAAGAGGCGATCAAGGGGATCGACTGGAACACGCTCGGCCTGCTCAGCGGCATGATGATCCTGGTCTCGGTGTCGCGCCGCTCCGGCATGTTCGAGTACGTCGCGGTGTGGTCGGCGCGCGCCGCCAAGGCGCACCCCGGCGGCATCATGATCCTGTTGCAGGTTGCGACCGCCGTGCTGTCGGCGCTGCTCGACAACGTCACCACCGTGCTGCTGATCGTGCCGGTCACCATCGCCATCACCAACACGCTGAAGGTGCCGCCCTACCCTTATCTGTTCGCCGAAATCATGGCCTCGAACATCGGCGGCACCGCCACCCTGATCGGCGATCCGCCCAACATCATCATCGGCTCGCAGGTCGGCCTCACCTTCAACGATTTCGTCTATCACCTGGCACCGGTGATCGTGGTTATCCTGGCGGTGCAGACCGTGATGATCCACCTGCTGTGGGGCAAGGACCTGCGCGCAACGCCGGAGGCGGAAGCCGCCATCATGAGCATGCACCCTACCGATTCGATCAAGGACTGGCTGCTGCTTAAGCAGTCGTTGGCGGTGTTGAGCGTGGTGATGCTGGGATTCGTGCTGGCGCGCCAGTTGCACCTGGAGCCGGCAACAATTGCGCTCACCGGCGCCGCCCTGCTGATGCTGCTCGACAACTGGGCCCATCACTCGGAGAAGGCTTCCCATAATATCCATTCCACCTTCGGCGACGTGGAATGGATCACCATCTTCTTCTTCCTCGGCCTGTTCGTCGTGGTGCATGGCGTCGAGGTGGGCGGCTTGCTGCATCTGCTTGCCAGCGAGCTGGTGAGCGCGACCGGCGGCAGCCTGCCCGCCACAGGCTATGCGGTGTTGTGGGCTTCCGCCTTCCTGTCGGCGATCGTCGACAACATCCCATTCGTCGCCACCATGATTCCGCTGATCAAGAACATGGCGCCGGCCTTCGGCGGGCCCGAGCACATCATGCCGTTGTGGTGGTGCCTGTCGCTCGGCGCTTGTCTCGGCGGCAACGGCACACTGATCGGCGCTTCCGCCAACCTGACGGTGGCTGGCATTTCCGAGCGCAACGGCGTGCCGTTCCGCTTTCTCACCTACACGCTCTACGCCGCGCCGATGACCGTGGTCTCCATCGCCATGGCCAACGTCTACGTCTGGTGGCGTTATTTCTGATTTGTCCGCAAAGCCGTCTTGACTTGATCGAGCCCTTTTCGGACCTTCCTGCACAAAAGTTGGGGGCAGGGGTGCGTAAGGCCGCAAAAGGCTGGGCGCCCGCGAATTGGGGGGAGCCCGGCAATGACCGCGCACGCGGCGTCTCAGGTCTATTTCGGCCTGAATCCGATGTGGGTGTCCACCTGCATCCTCGCCATCACTTACGCCACCATCATGTCGGAGCAGGTCAACCGCGCGATCATCGCGCTGGTCGGCGCCGGCGTGATGATCCTGATCGGCGTGCTCGACCAGGAAGAGGCGATCCACGGCATCGACTTCAACACCATCGGCCTGCTCACCGGCATGATGATCCTGGTGTCGATCTCGCGGCGCTCCGGCATGTTCCAGTATCTGGCGGTGCGGGCGGCGCAACTCGCCAAGGCACATCCGGCTGGCATCCTGCTGCTCCTGCAGCTCACCACCGCGGTACTATCCGCCTTGCTCGACAACGTGACCACGGTGCTGCTCATCGTTCCGGTCACGCTGGCGATCTGCAACACGCTGAAGGTGCCGGCCTACCCGTATCTTTTCGCGGAGATTTTCGCCTCCAACATCGGCGGCACCGCCACCTTGATCGGCGATCCGCCCAACATCCTGATCGGCTCGCAGGTCGGTCTCTCCTTCAACGACTTCGTCTATGAGTTGACGCCCGTCATCCTGGTGGTGATGGCGGTGCAGGCGCTCATCATCCACGTGCTCTGGGGCAAGGACCTCAAGGCCACGCCCGAGGCGGAGGCGGCGGTGATGAGTATGAAGCCGGTCGAAGCGATCGAGGATTGGCGGCTGCTCAAGCAGTCGCTCGCCGTGCTCACGCTGGTGATGGTGACCTTCGTGCTGGCGCGGCCGCTGCATCTGGAGCCGGCCACCATCGCGCTCTTCGGCGCCGCCGTGCTGATGCTGCTCGACAACTGGGCGCACCACGCCGAGAAGGCCGCGCACAACATCCATCAGACCTTCGGCGACGTGGAGTGGATCACCATCTTCTTCTTCATCGGCCTGTTCGTGGTGGTGCACGGCGTCGACGTCGGCGGCCTGCTGCGCCTGCTCGCCAACAAGCTGGTGGCGGCGACCGGCGGCAACATGGCCCACGCCGGCTACGCCATCCTGTGGGCGTCGGCCTTCCTGTCGGCGATCGTCGACAACATCCCATTCGTTGCCACCATGATTCCGCTGATCAAGAACATGGCGCCGGCCTTCGGCGGGCCCGAGCACATCATGCCGTTGTGGTGGTGCTTGTCGCTCGGCGCCTGCCTCGGCGGCAGCGGCACCCTGATCGGCGCCTCCGCCAACCTGACGGTGGCCGGAATTTCCGAGCGCAACGGCGTGCCTTTCCGCTTCATCACCTACACGCTTTATGGCGCGCCGATGATGATCGTATCGCTGGCGATCTGTAACGTTTACGTCTGGTGGCGATATTTCTGATTATCGCTAAGCACCTGTTAGGCATGGCGCACCGTATCCCGCCGCCAGGCGGCGGGGCACGCCGGCGCATAACCCGCCCTTTACCGCCACCCGCTTTGCTGCCGTGAACTTTTCGGCGCGCGGCCGTGACCAACATTGCGGGTGCAACTTTCCGCGTACCCAAACGTTGTTACCTGCGGCCCGGCATCTTCGGGTGGCCGCAAAGAGTTTGTGATGCTACAAGGCGGCAAAAACATGATGTTGCGCGCAGCGGGCGGCGTTCTCGCCGCCGGTCTGCTGACGCTTGGCTTGCCGGCGCCGGCTTCCGCGCAAGGCCTGTTCGAAAGCATCTTTGGCGGCCTGAGTCGCGCGCTGCAAGCGCCGGTGCGGGAGCCAGCGCCGATCCACGCCTTCGCCGAGCCATCCGTTCGTTTCGAGCGCGCGATCAATCCGCCGTCAGTGCATGTCGAAACCGGTCCGGCCAAGGCCTTCTGCGTGCGCACTTGCGACGGCCATTTCTTCCCGGTGCGGGCGCATGCCGGAATGAGCGCGGCCGAAGCTTGCCGCGCATTCTGTCCGGCAAGCCAGACGCGCCTCTATTCCGGCAGCACCATCGACTACGCGGTGGCACGTGACGGCAGCCGCTACGCTAGCCTCGACACCGCTTACGCTTATCGCAGACACTTGGTCGCCGGCTGTACCTGCAACGGCCGCGATCAGTTCGGGCTGGCGCATATCGACGCGGCCACCGATCCGACGCTCAGGCCCGGCGACGTGGTGGCGACCAAGGATGGCATGGTCGCCTTTACCGGGCGCACCAACAAGACCGCGAATTTCACGCCGGTTGAGTCCTATTCGCACTTTTCCAAGAGCTATCGCGACAGGCTCGCCGAGATGGAGATCCACAGCGCCCATCGTTAGCGGCACGTGGCGTTCCGTTTCGGCGGAACCGCATGCGGCGTTCTGTCTCGTTTGCGCCCTTCCCCTAAAAGCCGTCATGCCGCTGAGGCCATTGCCGCAATTGCCCATGGCGCGACCTTAACGCTGCGCGCGGATTCGACCTTGACCCGGCGCGCACGTTGGGCAGATTGGCGTTTGTCGAACAGGCGGATGGGACGATGCGCGAAACGGCAATGAAATGGACAGCAGTGCTGCTAACCGTGCTGCTGGCGGGACCGGCCGTGGCGCGCTGCCGCAATACCGGCAGCTTCGAGCATTGGCTCGCCCAGTTCAAGAAGGACGCGCTAGCGCAGGGCATCTCGCCGCGCGTGCTGGCGCAAGCTTCGCCCGACCTGACCTTCGACCCGACCATCATCCGCCGCGACCAGGGCCAGGCGATATTCAACCTCACCTTCCTCCAATTCTCAGACAAGCTGATCGCCGGCTACCGCATGCAGAACGGCCGCGCGGCAATGAAGAAGCATGCCGCGGTATTCGCCCGCGTCGAGAAGGCCTACGGCGTGCCGGCGCCGGTGCTGACCGCGTTTTGGGGACTGGAAAGCGATTTCGGCAGGGTCTTCGGCAAATACAATATTTTGCGCGCGCTCACGACACTCGCTTACGACTGCCGCCGTCCCGATTTCTTCCGGCAGCAGCTGTTCGACGCGCTGCGCATCGTCGAGCGCGGTGACCAGCACGTGTCCGATATGATCGGCGACTGGGCCGGCGAGTTCGGCGGTATGCAGTTTACGCCGACAGACTATCTTAAAAACGCCGTCGACTTCGACGGCGATGGTCGCCGCGACCTGATCAAGAGCATTCCCGATACGCTCGCTTCCGCCGCCAACTTCCTGGTCACGCTCGGCTGGCAGCGCGGCCAGCCCTGGCTGCAGGAAGTACGCGTGCCGCAGAAGCTGCCATGGCAGGAGGCCGACCTCAGCATCCAGCATCCGGTCTCGCAGTGGGCGGCCTGGGGCGTACGCGCCGCGCACGGCAAGCTGCCGTCCGGTGACCTGTCGGCATCCCTGCTTTTGCCGATGGGCCGGCACGGCCCGGCTTTTCTTGCCTATCCGAATTTCAAGGCCTTCCTCGGCTGGAATTCCGCCTATGTCTATTCTACCACCGTCGCCTATTTCGCCACACGCCTGGACGGCGCGCCGGTGGTCGATCACTCGGCGGCCAAGACCGTCGCGGCGCTGTCGACGCGGCAGATGATGGAATTGCAACGTCTGCTCAACAAGCACGGCTTTGAAGCCGGCGACGTAGACGGCAAGCTCGGCAGCGGCACGCGCGCAGCGGTGAAGAAAGCGCAGCTCAAAGTCGGACTGCCGGCCGATTCCTATCCGGACGCGGCATTGATCGCGCGCCTGCGCGGCGGCTAGCGCAAAGCCGCGACAGCTCTCCGATTGCCCTGGGTTCCACCGGCGCTTGCCGCCGTTTGCTGCGGTTTGCAGCTTGTGCATTGCGAAATCGCAATGCTTCAGGCGCGAAAGATTACCAATCATTCACAATCGCCTGATCGACCGCCGGGTTTGCAAGCCTCGTGCGTTTATTAGGTCAAGGGACGGCCGCTCGTGCAGCGGTGGTGGAGGATGCACGATGTTAAAACGCGTAGCATATTTGGCAGCGTTTTCGGCCTTATTGCTGGCCACGGCGATGCCGCTCAGCGCGGGTGCGAAAGATCAGTCGAAGAAACCGGCCGCAGCGCCCGCAACAAAATCCGCGCCTGCCAAACCGGCAGCCGCGCCGGCGCGCTCGCGCGCCGCCGCGCCGCATGTCGCGCCACATCCCGCGCCACATCGCGCCGCGGCACCTCGTCCCACACCGCATCGTGCCGCGACGCCGCGCCCCGTGCCACATCGCGCCGCGGCACCTCATCCCACACCGCATCGGGCCGCGACGCCGCGCCCCGTGCCACATCGCGCCGCGGCGCCTCGTCCTACACCGCAGCGGGCCGCGACGCCGCGCCCTGTGCCACACCGCGCCGCGGCTCCGAAGTCGACCGTGAATCGCGCCGCTGCGCCTGCGCGCAACCGCGCGGCCGAGCGCCAGCACGAGCGCGCGCCACAACGCGAGCGATCCCAGAGCAAGACACCGGCGGCGCAATCGAAGGTCCAGGCCGCGCAGCCCAGCGCGCAAGTAGAGCAGCAGAAGCTGCAAGCGCAGCAGCCTGCCACCACGCGCCAGCAGCAGCGCGACGAACAGGCGCTGCGCCGTCGCGAGGATCGCGCGCTGCGTCAAGTCCCGCGCAGCCAACGCGCCGCCAAGCGCGAGGAAATCCGCCGCGCCCGCGAGCAGCGCTCCCAGCAGCGGCTCCAGCAGACGCAGCAGTCCGACACGGCCGCGCGCTCCAATGCCGCGGTGCAGACCACAGGCACGGTGCAACGCGATGCGCGCGCGCAACGCCGTGCCTTGCGCCGGCACCGCGCTGGCGCCGTGACCGCGCATGCGGCGCGGCGCGGCCGTTTCGCAGCGCCGTTTACCACTCAGGCCCACGCCAATTGGCGCGCGCACCGGTATCACTATGCGGCGCGGCGCGCCTGGCGTCGCGGCTATCGTGCCGCCTTCGTGGCATGGTACGGGCCGGTGTTCTGGCCTTATGTTTATTCCGACATTTTCGATTACGTGTTCTGGCCCTACGGCTATGAGCAAGGCTACTGGGCTTATGTCTATGACGACTTCATCGACGGCCTGTTCTGGGGCGAACACGGCCCGCCCGCCGAATATGTCGAATACGCCGCGCCGCCGCGGCCGCGCCCCCGCTCCGCCGCAGTGCAGGACTTGTGCGAGGATCCCGGCACCGGCATCACCGCCTGGCCGTTTAGAGAGATCGAGCGCAAGGTCCATCTCGACAGCGAGCAGAAGCGCTTGCTTGACGAGGTGCGCGACGCCGCCAAGAAGGCAGCCGACGTGTTCAAGACGTCCTGCCCGGCGCGCTACGCCTTCCCGCTGACACCGCCCGGCCGATTGCGCGCGATGACGGCGCGGCTGCAAGCCACGCTCGAAGCCGTGCAGACGGTGCGTCCGCCACTGGAGGCGTTCTACAATTCGTTGAGCGACGAGCAGAAGGAGCGCTTCAACGAACTCGGTCCGAGCAAACTGCGCAGCAGCGTCGAGGTCACCGCCGCGCTGCCGTCGGACAGCGAGGCCTGCGCCGAGGCCAAGCCCGGCCTCACCAACCTGCCGATCGAGCAGATCGATGAGGTGGTCAAGCCGACCGATATTCAGGAGAAAGCGCTCGACACGTTGGAGGACGCCACGCAGAAAGCGGTGTCGATCCTGCAAGCGGCCTGTCCGGAGGACACGCCGCTGACGCCGCCGGGCCGGTTGGAGGCGATGGGGGCACGGCTGCAAGCCATGATCGATGCCGCCAACACGGTGAAGCCGGCGCTCGACGATTTCTACGGCTCGCTCACCAATGAGCAGAAGGCGCGCTTCAACCGCATCGGCCGCGAGCTGGCCGAGTCGAAAAGCTGAGCGCGCATTGCGCAAATAAAAAGGGCGGCCGGCGGGCCGCCTTTTCCTCTTTACGTCAGCCGCACGAAAGCAGGGGATCAGATAATCATTGCAAACATAGACATAAACTCACCTCGTGTTAGCATCAAAGCGGGGAAGATCTTCCGTCGAAGCGCGAAAGCGACTTTACATTCCGCAATGAGAGAGGTGGCAAATGCCCATATTCGTCGCTATTCATCGCCTCAAAGACTTTGACGAGTGGCTTAAGGTTTTCAAGGCCAACCCTCCGCCAAAGGTCGGCCGTTGGCGGCTGACGCGCGGGGTCGACGATCCCAATCGCGTTCACGTTGTCGGAGAGGTCGAACCATCGGACGTCAAGGAGGTCAAAGCCTTTCTTGCGTCGGACCGCATGCAGGAGGCGTTTCGCCGCGTGAACGCGATGTCGACGGCGCCCGTCGAATTCGTTTTGCTCGAAGAGGTGGAGCCGTAGCTCGCCGGCACGGCGGCGCGCGTCCTACTCTGGGCAAACAAGCAAAGCTTATTCCGCAGCGATTCTTACTTCCGGTGCCGCCGCCTTGATGTCGGGCGTGACGTGGCTTTCGAACTTGGTGAAGTTCTTCTGGAACATGCCGACCAGCGCGCGCGCGGTGCGGTCGAACTCGGCCTTGTCCTTCCAGGTCTTGATCGGATTGAGCAGATGCGGCTCGACGCCGGCGAGCGAGGTCGGCACCGAGAAGCCGAAATAGGGATCGGTGCGGAAATCGACCTTTTTCAGCGAGCCTTCGAGCGCGGCGGTCAACAGCGTGCGCGTTGCCTTGATCGGCATGCGGCGGCCTTCGCCGTATTTGCCGCCGGTCCAGCCGGAATTGACCAGCCAGCAGTCGACCTTGTGCTTGCTGATGTATTCCTTCAGCAGGTCGGCATAAACCGACGGGTGGCGCGGCAGGAACGGCGCGCCGAAGCAGGTGGAGAATTCAGGCTCCACCCCGAGCAGTCCCTTCTCGGTGCCGGCGACCTTGGCGGTGTAGCCGGAGAGGAAGTGGTACATCGCCTGGTTGGGATCGAGCTTGGCGATCGGCGGCATCACGCCATAGGCGTCCGCTGTCAGGAAGATGATGTTCTTCGGATGGCCGGCGCGGCCGGTGCGTGAGGCGTTCGGAATGAACTCGAGCGGATAGGCCGAACGCGTGTTCTCGGTCTTGGAGCCGTCATTGTAGTCGGGCACGCGGGTTTCGGGGTCGAACACCACGTTTTCCAGCACCGCACCGAAGCGATTGGTGGCGCCCCAGATCTGCGGTTCGGCTTCCTGCGAGAGCCTGATGCACTTGGCGTAGCAGCCGCCCTCGAAATTGAAGATGCCGTCCGGGCCCCAGCCGTGCTCGTCGTCACCGAGCAGCGTGCGGTTGGGATCGGCCGACAGCGTGGTCTTGCCGGTGCCAGACAGCCCGAAGAACAGCGCCGAGTCGCCGTTCGGCCCGACATTGGCCGAGCAGTGCATCGGCACCACGCCTTCGGCCGGCAGATAGAAGTTAAGCGTGGTGAACACCGACTTCTTCATCTCGCCAGCGTAGGAACTGCCGCAGATCAGCACGATCTTGCGGGTGAAATCGATGGCCACCATGGTGTCGGAGCCGTCGCGCCCGCCGTGGCGCTTGGCGTCGGGGCGGAACGACGGCAGATCGACGATGGTGAGCTCGGGAATGAACTTGGCGAGGTCGATGCGCTCGGGGCGGATCAGCAATTGACGAATGAACAGCGAATGCCAGGCGTATTCGGTAAAGACGCGGGTTCTAATGCGGTATTTCGGATCGGCGCCGCCGACCAAATCCTGCGCGAACAGTTTTTTGCCTTTGCAGTGCTCCTGGAAATCAGCGAGCAGATTGTCGAAATTCTCTTTCGACATCTTCCGGTTATTGTCCCACCAGACCGAATTCTCGGTGAGCGCGTCGACGACGGTATGCTTGTCCTTGGGCGAGCGGCCGGTGTGGTGGCCGGTCTCGGCGCAGAGCGCGCCGCTGGCAACGATCGTGGCCTCACCCGCCGCGATGGCGTGCTCGTAGAGCGCCGGCTCGAGCAGATTCCAGTAGACCGCGGCTAGTCCCTTGAAGCCGAATTTGTCGGCGCCGTATGCGCCATTACGCACACCAGTTTCCTGCACGCGCATTTCCTCCCAAACACAGGCCGGCCGCTTGACCCAAACTCCTCGCGGGCCGTGACGGCCCGTTGCGGCTAGAAAACATCAGTATAGCGCCTCGTATTAAGGCGCGCGACCATAGTCATCAAGCTCCTGAATGCCAAGATTAATTGGCATGCTTAGCGGGCCGGCGCCGTTGCGTTGCATCAATAGCGGCATCGCAGCCGGCACTGATGTTTCAGCAATCAACTGCCGCCGGATGCCGCCCTTTAAGGCCTTTTCCAGCCGCGTACATGTGCGGGCTGCAAGCATATTAACTATGGCCGCGTCGGCGGGTTCAGCCAGCGCGCGCCCGTTCGGCGAGGTCTTTCAATACCGCCCGCAGCGGTTTCGGCGCGGTCACGCGCTGCGGGAAGGCAAGCCATGAGGCTGTGCCGCCCTGCTGCAATTCAATGCCTTCGGGCGTGATCCCCACGCAGCGCCAGTCGCCGGCTGGCGCGCCCAAGAGTTTGGTCGCATAGAGCTTGAGCGCATCGGCATGGTCGGCATTCATGTGATCGATGGCCTCGCCTTCCATTTCGACCAGTGCCTGCGCGTCAGTGAGATCCGTCAGCACATCGGCTGCAGTTAGGTCGGCGGCACGGGCAAAGCCGCCGTTGAGATGTGCCGAGACGACGCCCATGCGCCAAAACGCAAAGTCGGCGAAGCCGGCATAGAGTTCCGACTTCGGATGGCGGACAAGAAACCGGCGGCGAATGCGGGGCTCGTCGGCGTCGTCGTGGCCGACCAGCGCAAACGTGCCCAGCACAGTAAGACGGGGGTGCGCCAATGCATCGCCCTTGCCGGTCTCGGCCAGCAGCAGCGAGGCACGGCCGTCGTATTCCAGATTGGCGGTGTGCGTGGCCAGCCGAGACACCAGGATCAGAGGCGCGCCATCGGCATCGGTCGCAACATTGACCAGTGAGGCGAACGGGTAACCGCTGTTGCGATCGAGCGTCGCCAAGGTGCCTGCGCGGGTGGCGCGCAACAGCGCCTTGGCCAGTTCGATCGGTGCGAAATCCGCCGGCGGCGACGCATTCTCTGGCGTGCGGCCCGGCATGGCGCCGGGGAGCGGCGGATTGGCGGCGGCCTTACTCATGCTCGCGCTCTAAGTCTTCCAATTCCTCCAAGTCGAGTGACCCGAGGGGCGTCCAGGCCGCCATTGAAGGCGAGTTCGATCTGCATGGGCTATGGCTCGGCGTTAACGATTGCAGGTTCGGGATCGCGATCTTGCGGTCCCCGGGCTTGAATTCGCTACCGAATCACATAGTTGTTGCAAAGAGGCCACATTTCAGACCCTGTTTATGGGCTTCAAACACGCGGGACGTACGCCAGAGAGGCTCAAGAGGGGTTCATGCCGACCATCGCTCTCGTCGACGACGACCGCAATATCCTCACGTCCGTTTCGATGGCCCTCGAAGCCGAGGGCTATCGCATCATGACCTATACCGACGGCGCATCCGCGCTCGACGGCTTCAAGACTTCGCCGCCCGATCTCGCCATCCTCGACATCAAGATGCCGCGCATGGACGGTATGGAGACGCTGCGGCGCATGCGCCAGAAGACCGACATTCCCGTCATCTTCCTGACCTCCAAGGACGAGGAGATCGACGAATTGTTCGGCCTCAAGATGGGGGCCGACGACTTCATCCGCAAACCGTTTTCGCAGCGGCTGCTGGTCGAGCGCGTGAAAGCGGTGCTGCGCCGCGCCAATCCGAAGGACGGTTCGCCGGTCAAAGAAACCGATGCCGCCAAGGTGCTCGAGCGCGGTCTGCTGCGCATGGACCCGGAGCGCCACACCTGCACCTGGAAGAACGAGCCGGTTACCCTCACGGTCACCGAGTTCCTGATCCTGCAGGCACTGGCAACCCGTCCCGGCGTCGTGAAAAGCCGTAACGCGCTGATGGACGCCGCCTATGACGACCAAGTCTATGTCGACGACCGCACCATCGATAGCCACATCAAGCGGCTGCGCAAGAAGTTCAAGGCGGTCGACGACGATTTCGAGATGATCGAGACGCTTTATGGTGTCGGCTATCGCTTCAAGGAATGACGCATTTTTAATAATGCGGCCGCTGCGGCGGACTGACGAGCGTCCCGGTTTGCGATAAAGTATCGGGGCAACGCGTCCATTAACAGCCCGGCTGGATTGAACGACGTGCTCGATCGAACCGTTGAAATCGTAACGCCGGCCGCCGAAGGGCGCGGCGCAGAGGCGCCGCCCGTCAAGCGCAAGCGCTTCGGCGCGCTGCGGGGCGTGGTTCGCTCCACTTGGGCTTTCTTCGTTTCGCAAAGCTTTTCCAGCCTCACCCGCCGAATCGTTATCCTCAATCTCGCCGGCCTGCTCGCGCTGGTCACCGGCGTGCTCTATCTCTCCCAGTTCCGCGCCGGCCTGATCGACGCGCGCGTGCAGAGCCTTCTGGTGCAGAGCGAAATCATCGCCGGCGCCATCGCCGCCTCCGCTACGGTGGAAACCGACGCCATCACCATCGACCCCGACCGCTTGCTGGAATTGCAGGCCGGCGAAAGTTACGGGCCACCGGACGCGATGTCCGCGACCGAGTTCCCGATCAACCCCGAGCGGGTCGCGCCGGTGCTGCGCCGGCTGATCTCGCCGACCAAGACGCGCGCGCGCATCTATGATCGCGACGGCGTATTGATCCTCGACAGCCGCAATCTCTACGGCCGCGGCGACGTGCTGCGCTTCGACCTGCCGCCGCCCAATGCCGAAAAGCCCGGCCTCATGGAACGCGCCTTCATCGCACTGCGCCGCTGGTTCGGCCGCGGCGACCTGCCGCTCTACAAGGAGCTGGGACCCGAGAACGGCAAGGGCTACCCGGAAATCACGCAGGCGCTCAACGGGCTGCACGCCAGCATGGTGCGGGTCAACGACCGCGGCGAGGTCATCGTCTCGGTGGCGGTGCCGGTGCAGCGCTTCCGCGCGGTGCGCGGCGCGCTGCTGCTGTCCACCCAAGGCGCCGACATCGACGACATGGTGGAGGCCGAGCGGCTGGCCATCGTCAAGGTGTTCCTGGTCGCCGCCGGCGTCATGGTGGTGCTCTCGATACTGCTCGCCGGCACTATCGCCGGCCCGGTGCGCCGGCTCGCCGACGGCGCCGAGCGCGTGCGCCGGCGCATCCGCAGCCGCATCGAGATCCCCGATTTCACGCGCCGGCGCGACGAGATCGGCCATCTGTCGGGCGCGCTGCGCGACATGACCAGCGCGCTCTATACCCGCATCGAGGCGATCGAAAGCTTCGCCGCCGACGTCGCGCACGAGCTGCGCAATCCGCTGACCTCGCTGCGCTCGGCGGTGGAAACGCTGCCGCTGGCCAAGACCGACGAGAGCCGCAAGCGGCTGCTCGAAGTGATCGAACACGACGTCAAGCGGCTCGACCGCCTGATCTCTGACATTTCCGACGCCAGCCGGCTCGACGCCGAATTGCAGCGCCAGGAAGCAAGCCCGGTCGATCTCGCCCCGATGCTCGACGCGCTGGTCAAGGCGGCCAACGAAATCCGCACCGACGACGTCACCGTGACGCTTGCCTTCGAGGGCGGCGCGCCGGACGACTTCAAGGTGCCCGGGCACGATTCGCGCCTCGGCCAAGTGGTCAGCAACCTGCTCGACAATGCGCGCTCGTTCTCCCCGGCGGGTGGCAAGGTGCGCATTACGTGTCGCAAGCTCAAGGACGAGGTCGAAATCATCGTCGACGACGACGGCCCCGGCATCCAACCCGACGCCTTGGACAAGGTTTTCGAGCGCTTCTACACCGACCGCCCCAATCAGAGCTTCGGACAGAATTCCGGTCTCGGCCTGTCGATCTCCAGGCAGATCATCGAGGCCCATGGCGGAACGATCCGGGTTGAAAACCGCACCATGCCCGCGGCGAGCACCGGCGCGGCGCCGAAGGTGCTCGGCGCCCGTTTCGTGGTGCGCCTGCCGGCGAAGTGAACGACGCCCCCACCATCCACGCCTCCGCCGTGCTGATCGGGCCCAAGGCGGCGCTGATCCGCGGGCCGGCGGGCGCCGGCAAATCGCGGCTAGCTTTCGCGCTGATCGAGGCCGCGCGGGCGGGCACCTTGCCCTTCGCCCGTCTGGTGGCCGACGACCGCGCCCATATCGAGGCACGCGCCGGCCGGCTGCTGGTGCGCCCGGCGCCGGCGCTCGCCGGGCTGATCGAAGTGCGCGGGCTCGGCATCAGGCGGCTGCCCTATGAGCCGGTGGCGGCGGTCGGGCTGGTAGTCGACCTGGCGGCCCCGGACGCCGACCGGCATCCGGCCCGGGAGGCGGCGGAAACCGTGATCTGGGGGGTTACCCTGCCGCGGCTCGTGGTCGCACCCGGCCTGCCCGCCCTGCCCCTGGTGCTGGCTTTCCTTGCGGCGCCCGCAGCGGGCATTTGACCGCGGGCCGGCGTCTGGGCTACCTCCGGCACCCCGCCTTGGTTTAAGAAAATTAACCGTATGCGGCCTAGGATGCCGCCGCCGAAAACGGACTTGTCGAGCTCTCCTTTGGCCCCACCTTTTCGCAGTGCAGCAGAGCGCTTATATAGCGGCCGGAGCCCTTGCAACCGGGCTCCAATTGGGCCTGAATGTGCGCCCTATCGTGCGGTGCAGCGTAGCGCCCGCCGGGAGTCCGGAATGATCGGCCTGGTACTTGTGACCCATGGGCGGCTCGCCGTTGAGTTCCGCTCGGCCCTGGAGCATGTGGTCGGGCCCCAGCGGCAGATCGAGGCGGTCACCATTGGCCCCGACGACGACGTCGAGCAGGCCCGCAAGCAGATCCTCGAAGCGGTCAAGCGAGTGAATGGCGGCGAAGGCGTCGTCATCCTCACCGATATGTTCGGCGGCACTCCTTCCAACCTCGCCATTTCGGTGATGAGCCAGCCCAAGGTCGAAGTACTGGCGGGCATCAACCTGCCCATGCTGATCAAGCTCGCCAAGGTGCGCGAGAGCGCCTCGCTGCAGGACGCCGTCGCCGCCGCCCAGGAAGCCGGCCGCAAGTACTGCACCATCGCCAGCCGCGTCCTCAACGGTAAATGAGCCCCGCTCAAGCGGACGGCAATTCTCCCGATGCTGGCGCGGTCCCGATCGTGCGCGAGGTCGAGATCGTCAACAAGAAGGGCCTGCACGCCCGCGCCTCCGCCAAATTCGTGCAGACCGCCGAGCAGTTCGACGCCGACATCACCGTCACCCGCGGCCACGAAAGCGTCGGTGGCACCTCGATCATGGGGCTGATGATGCTTACCGCCGGCCCCGGCGTGACCATCACCATCAGCGCCACCGGCCCGGATGCCGTTCCCGCCGTCGAAGCGCTTTGTGACCTGATCGCCTCCCGCTTCGGCGAGGACGATTAGCGTCAAATCCCACAGTTATTATACATAAAGAAATCTTTATATATGCGTTGCGGGCTTGGGCTGGGCCTGTTATAGCCACGCCAACTTCCATTCCCCTTTTGTCAGTTGCACAGGACCATCATGACCGCATCCGCCAAGGCCAAAACCCAGACCGGCGACTACGTCGTCAAGGATATCTCGCTCGCGCCCTGGGGCCGCAACGAGATCAGCCTCGCCGAGACGGAAATGCCCGGCCTGATGGCCACGCGCGAGGAATACGGGTCGCAGCAGCCGCTGCGCGGCGCCCGCATCGCCGGCTCGCTGCACATGACGATCCAGACCGCGGTACTGATCGAGACGCTGACCGCGCTCGGCGCCGACGTGCGCTGGGCCTCCTGCAACATCTATTCGACCCAGGACCATGCCGCCGCCGCCATCGCGGCCGCCGGCGTGCCGGTGTTCGCGGTCAAAGGCGAGAGCCTGCAAGACTACTGGGACTACTCGCACCGCATCTTCGACTGGTCCGACGGCGGCACCCCCAACATGATCCTCGACGACGGCGGCGACGCCACGTTGCTGCTGCATCTCGGCATGCAGGCGGAGAGCGATCCCGCCGTGCTCAATCATCCCGGCAACGAGGAAGAGGAAGTGCTGTTCGCCGCCATCAAGAAGCGGCTCAAGGAGCAGCCCGGCTGGTACACCAAGACCGCCAAGGCGATCAAAGGCGTCACCGAGGAGACCACCACCGGCGTGCACCGGCTCTATCAGATGGCCAAGGAAGGCCGCCTGATGTTCCCGGCGATCAACGTCAACGACAGCGTGACCAAGTCGAAATTCGACAACCTCTACGGCTGCCGCGAATCGCTGGTCGACGGCATCCGCCGCGGCACCGACGTGATGATGTCGGGCAAGGTGGCGATGGTCGCGGGCTTCGGCGACGTCGGCAAGGGCTCGGCCGCTTCACTGCGCCAGGCCGGCTGCCGCGTGCTCGTTTCCGAAATCGATCCGATCTGCGCGCTGCAGGCGGCGATGGAAGGTTACGAAGTGACCACCATGGAAGACGCGGCACCGCGCGCCGACATCTTCGTCACCTGCACCGGCAATCTCGACGTGATCACTATCGAGCACATGCGCAAGATGAAGGACCGCGCCGTGGTCTGCAACATCGGCCACTTCGACAGCGAGATCCAGGTGGCGGCGCTGAAGAACCTCAAGTGGAACAACATCAAGCCGCAGGTCGACGAGATCGCGTTCCCCGACGGCCACCGCATCATCCTGTTGTCGGAAGGGCGGCTGGTGAACCTCGGCAACGCCATGGGACATCCGAGCTTCGTGATGTCGTCGTCCTTCACCAACCAGACGCTGGCGCAGATCGAGCTGTGGACCAATCCCGGCAAGTACCAGAACCAGGTCTACACGCTGCCCAAACATCTCGACGAGAAGGTCGCCCGCCTGCACCTCGACAAGATCGGCGTCAAGCTGACCAAGCTCAGCGACAAGCAGGCGACCTACATCGGTGTGCCGCAGGAAGGCCCGTACAAGGCGGATCATTACCGGTATTGAGAGGAATCGTCTGACCAAGGCGTGCACAATTGGCCGGGGCTTGCCCCGGCCATTTTGCTTTGAGGGCAAAGCCGACGCCCCATTCACCGTTCGTGCCCGCGGAAGCGGGCATCCAGACTTTGCCAAAAAGCACTGGGTCCCCGCTTGCGCGGGGACGAACGGGGTTTAGGTGCGGCTCTCCTTGCCGCACCGCAATGCGGGTGTTATCTCCCCCGCCATGACGGCGGCACCGATCGACAATATTCGCAACTTCGCCATCGTCGCGCATATCGATCACGGAAAATCGACCCTGGCCGACCGGCTGATTCAGCTCTGCGGCGGGCTCGAGCTACGCGAGATGAAGGAGCAGGTGCTCGATTCCATGGACATCGAGCGCGAGCGCGGCATCACCATCAAGGCGCAGACCGTGCGCCTGAACTACCGCGCGCGCGACGGCAAAGACTACATCCTCAACCTGATCGACACGCCCGGCCACGTCGACTTCGCCTATGAGGTCAACCGCTCGCTCGCCGCCTGCGAGGGCTCGCTCTTGGTGGTCGACGCCAGCCAGGGCGTCGAAGCGCAGACGCTGGCCAATGTCTACCAGGCCATCGACAACGGCCACGAGATCGTGCCGGTGCTCAACAAGGTCGACCTGCCCGCCGCCGAGCCCGCCAAGGTCAAGCAGCAGATCGAGGACGTGATCGGGCTCGATGCATCGAACGCCATCGAGATTTCCGCCAAGACCGGCCTCAATGTCGAAGAGGTGCTGGAGGCGATCGTCACCCGCCTGCCCCCGCCCAAGGGCGACCGCGAGGCGCCGCTCAAGGCGCTGCTGGTCGACTCTTGGTACGACCTCTATCTCGGCGTGGTGGTGCTGGTGCGCATTGTCGACGGCAGCCTGACCAAGGGCCAGCGCATCCACATGATCGGCACCGACGCCTCCTACGAAGTGGACCGCGTCGGCGTGTTCAAGCCCAAGCTCACGCTCACCGAGGAACTCGGCCCCGGCGAGATCGGCATGTTGACCGCCTCGATCAAGGAGGTCGCGGATACCCGCGTCGGCGACACCATCACCGACGAGCGTCCGCCGCGCGCCGAACCCCTGCCCGGCTTCCGCCCGGCGATCCCCGTCGTGTTCTGCGGCTTGTTTCCGGTCGACGCCGCCAATTTCGAAGACCTGCGCGCCGCCATGGGCAAGCTGCGCTTGAACGACGCCAGCTTCACCTACGAGATGGAGACCTCGGCCGCGCTCGGCTTCGGCTTCCGCTGCGGCTTCCTCGGGCTGCTGCATCTGGAGATCATCCAGGAGCGGCTGGCGCGCGAGTTCAATCTTGAGCTGATCGCCACCGCACCCTCGGTCATCTACAAAATTTCATTGCGCAACGGCGACCATCTCGAAATCCACAATCCGGTCGACATGCCGGAGCCGCACTACATCGAGGAAATGCAGGAGCCCTGGATCGAGGCGACCATCCTGACGCCCGACGAATTTCTCGGCGCCGTGCTCAAGCTCTGCCAGGACCGCCGCGGCGAGCAGAAGGAGCTCACTTACGTCGGCAACCGCGCCATGGTGAAATATGACCTGCCGCTCAACGAAGTGGTGTTCGATTTCTACGACCGGCTCAAGTCGGTGTCGCGCGGCTATGCCTCGTTCGACTATCACCTCACCGATTACCGGCCGGCCGACCTGGCCAAATTGCAGATGCTGGTCAACGGCGAGCCGGTCGACGCGCTCGCCATGCTGGTGCACCGCACCCGCGCCGAGTCGCGCGGCCGCGCCATGGCGGAGAAGCTGAAGGAGCTGATCCCGCCGCACATGTTCCAGGTGCCGATCCAGGCCGCCATCGGCGGCAAGATCATCGCGCGCGAGACCGTGCGCGCTTTCCGCAAGGACGTCACCGCCAAGTGCTATGGCGGCGACGCCACGCGCAAACGCAAACTGCTGGACAAGCAGCGGGAAGGCAAAAAGAAGATGCGGCAATACGGCAAGGTCGACATCCCGCAGGAGGCGTTTATCGCGGCGCTGAAGGTGGATGTGTAGCGCCTAGCGGTTTGGCGCGATCTCGTCGTCGCGCAGCATCACGAAAACCAGCACGCCCAGGATGACCATCACGAAGCGGAAGGCGCTCGGCACGCCGTTCCACTGCTGTGATTGCCACATGCCGAACCATTCGCCGCCGATGGTCATAAAGCCGGCCTGCCAAATCAAGAAGCCAAGCGTCAGCCCGAGCACGGCGGACGTTTTGGCGCGCTGGAACGCGGCAGCACCGGCGCGCAAGGCGCGCAGCAGCGCCGCCGCGCCGATCCAGCACAGGACTGCGGTCAACGTCTCGGCGGCGATGATGAGCGCGTAGGCCAGGTGATGCAGCACCGGGCTGGTGATGGCGCGATAGCCGATCTCCGAATTCGGGAAAATCGTATCCATCGACAGTACGTGCTGGACGAACGCGAAGTTGGTCCAGTAGTCGGTCAGGTTGCCGAAGGAAACCAGCGTGGCGAACAGAGTGATCGCCCCGACCATGGCGATTTTCGCGGCGCGGACGACAATCATCGGCGGCTCCTGGATCGCAGCGCGACATGCATTCGCGCCGCCAGCATCGGTACTCATGGCGCTTTCGACAAGAGGGGCCAAGTCCACTTTCTCGATTGCCGGTCCAACAAAAAACTTATCCCCGCTCGCTTTGGCGGCCTTATCATAGTCGCGCCTTGTTCCGACATCGCGCGTCATCTCGAGTGGCGCGCGCTGAAAGGGCAAGGCGCGGCGCGCCGACAATGCGCGCCAGTCGGGTTTGCGCTTCGGCGCGGCCTGACGGATGGAGCGCCGGGGGGCGCAGCACCCGATCGCAAGGGTGCGCGCGCCCTCGCAAGGCGCGCGGGCTGCCCGATCGCAAGGGCGGCTCAAGGGGGCTTTCGCCAAGCCCCCGGACGCCCCCCGGCGCTCCATTCCCTCTGCGGAGGGAACGGAAAAGGGAACACCGGCGTACCCGGCGCCGTAAAGAATACGGGCGATGGCGTTTGCCTCTTGTAACGCTTGCGCCGGGGAATGTTTAATTCAGCCGCGGCACATGCATTGGGGGCGAACTATGACGGCATACAGTGTGGTGCGCATGCGCACGAAGCCGGAGGGCGAAGCGCAATTTCTCGAACTGACCCGCGAGCCGGGTCACGAAGTCAAAAAGGGCCTGCGCAAAGGTACTTTGGTCAAGACCGGCGAGCGCAGCTATTGTTTCGTCGCCGAATGGGACGATTTCGATGCGATCGTCGCCGCATGGCCCGACATGATCGAGGATCTGCATCGCCTGCGTCCGCTGCTAGAGGATCTGGGCGGCGGCCTGGGCGTGACGGATGCCGTGTCGGGCAGCGTCGTCGCGGAGCATATTCCCGCCGAGACCTTCGACTTCGCCGCATTCAAGCGCGCTTTCGAGAATCAGGACGTGGAAACGTGGCTGGACTTCTATGCCGACGACGCGGAATGGGTCGAGTATCGCCACAACGCGCCGCCGCGCGCGCCCAACCGCATGATCGGTAAGGCGCAGATCGGCGACTTCCTGCGGCACGTCAAGGCAAGCAATATCGGCCTGTCAATCAGCGACGAGGTCATCGCGGACGGGCGCGCCGCCTTCCGCGTCACAGCAGCGCTGGCGAACGACAAGCGGGTCATCGAGAACGTCATCGTCCATATCGAACGTGGCAAGATCACGCGCCAGACCGATGTTGAGGCGTGGGATCAGTGACCAGAGTTCGCGAGCGCCGCAGGCGCGCGCAGCTAACGATACCAGCCGGGTTCGACGTAATAGACCCCGCGGGCGTAGCGCGGCGGCGGATCGCCGAAGATTTCCTCGAAGGATTCGGGCGCGTGCCGGGTGCGGGCCCGATAATAGCGAACCGGCTGCTCCGCGCGCATGCTATGCGCCGAATGCACGGTGCGCGCCGAATAGACCGAGCGCTTCTGGCGTTCGCCGGTGACCACGATGCGGGTGTCGTCCCTGTTCTCGCGCACCAAGGCAAACAGCACGGCGGCGTGCCTGGGATGCAGGCGGATGCAGCCGTGCGAGGCCGGGCGGCCGAGATGGGAGATCTCGTAGGAACCGTGGATGGCGTAGCCACCGTCGAAGAAGATCGAATAGGGCATCGGCGACCAGTCGTATTTGCGCGAGTACCATTTGCGCGCGAGCCGCTCCGGCCGGTAGCTGCCGTTCGGCGTCGAATAGCCCGCGCGCGCGGTCGAGACCGGCCAGACGTAGCGCGGATCGCCGTCGACTGCGACCGAAAGCCGCTGCGTCGACTTGTTGACGGTGATGAGCACGCCGGCTTGCGCACAGGTCATGCCGCCCAGCAAGGCGGCGATGGCAATGACAAAGCGCCGTAACGGCGCGCCCAAGGCGGCGGCAGCAACGCAATACATGGAACCGAAGCCCTCGAATGCCACCGGCTCAGCATCCCGCGCAGCAATATCCTTGTAAAGTCTCCTGACCATGGAAACCCTTGATGGAACTCGGATATTGTGACATCAGCCGGCCGGGAACCGGGTCGCAGCGAACTAAACCATCAGGCCGCATTTTACCTGACAGGCGGCGGAGAAATCGCTAGACCCAGCACATCATGAACAGTCGCATCGCGACCTTGTTTGTCTTGTCGGCCGCCATGCTGGCCAGCCTCGGCATGGCCGCGCCGCGGGCCGCGGCAGCCGACGGTACGCCTGTGCCATCACCTTCCACGACTGGGCAGTTGGTTCCTGCCGCGACCGCCACGCCGACCCCGGCTGTCGGCAAGCCTCCCGCGGCCGACGTTGCGCCAAAAACGGAAGCGGCGAAGCCTGGCGAAGGGCAAATGCCAAACGCGTCACCCGCACAACAATCTACTCGGGTCGAGCTCTCGGCGGCAGTTATTGTCGCCGTGCCGGCGCTGCCGCCGGAGAAACCGGCGATTTCCGAAAAAGAAAAAGACAAGGGCGTGCCGGCGAAGTTTCTGTTCGCATCCAAGAAGCTGCCGAGCAAGGGCAAGTCGCAGGCGATCGGCTACTATCCGCGCGGCTGTCTGCAAGGCGCCGTCGAATTGCCGATTGACGGGCCGACCTGGCAGGTCATGCGGCTGTCGCGTAATCGCAATTGGGGTCACCCCAGCTTGGTCAGGTTTTTGGAGCGCTTCTCGTCGCGCGCCGCCAAGGCCACCGGCTGGCCCGGCATCATGGTCGGCGATATGGCGCAGCCGCGCGGCGGCCCGCTGCCCTCCGACCATATGAGCCATCAGATCGGCCTCGACATCGACATCTGGTTCATGCCGATGCCCGACCGTCGCCTGACCAGGAAGGAGCGCGAGGAGACCTCCGCTTTCAGCCTGGTGGCCGCTGACAAGATTCATCTCAATCCCAAGACCTGGACGCCGGCGGAAGCCGCTTTCATCAGGACGGCGGCCGAGCAGCCCGCAGTCCAGCGCGTGCTGGTCAATGCCGTGATCAAGAAGGAACTGTGCCGGCTCGAGGGCAAGAACCATTATTCATGGATGGCGAAGGTGCGGCCCTGGTACGGCCACGACGACCACATCCATGTGCGGCTGAAATGTCCGGCCGATTCACCGCACTGCCGTGCCCAGCCGCCGGTGCCGGGTGGCGACGGCTGCGGCGAAAAAGAACTCGCCTTCTGGTTCTCCGACAAGGTGCTGCATCCCAAGCCGAGCAAAAAGCCGTCCAAGCCGGCGAAGCAAATCATGCTCGCTGATCTGCCGACGGCCTGCAAAGCCGTGCTCGATGCGCCGGCCAATACCAAGGCGGCGCTGCGGTAACCTACGAATGCAAATCGGTTCTGCCCGGCAGACGCGGAATCCCATATTCTACTAGGCGCCAATCGACGTTCCCGAACGGTCACGTGAGCCTGTAAACCTAAGTTCATTGTTTAGGCAACGCGGATATCAGCTTGAAAGCGGTCTGGCCGCCGGCCTCCGGTTACAATGATGTCGACGAGTGCGAGTAATAGATTACGGTGACAAATGAGTATTCGGTCGAAGCTTATAAGCGCGCTCGACGCCATTGGACTGCTCGAGCCAGCCCGCAATTTCAAGCTGAAGCTCGCGGAAGAAAAAACCCGAAAGGCTTTTGAAACGGGCGGATTTAGAAAACTTCATTTAGGTTGCGGCGGACACCTATTACCAGGATGGTTCAATACTGATCTGCTCCCAAATTCTTCCGACGTAGCCGCGCTGGATGTGACCAAACCATTCCCATTTCCGTCTGGTTCGATTGAAGAGATCTTTAGCGAGCACATGATCGAGCATATCTCGTATACCGACGCGATCGGCATGCTCAAGGAATGCTATCGCATTTTGCAACCCGGGGAAAAATTCGTGTTTCAACTCCAAATTTAGCTTTTTTGGTAGCGCTGTACGAGCCGAAAACAGAACTACAGAAACGTTATATAAAGTGGTCTAGTGAGACGTTTATTCGCTGGGCTCCAAAACCAAGCAGTGCCTTTGTAATAAACAACTTTGTCAGGGATTGGGGTCACAAGTTCATTTTTGATGATTCGACCTTGCGCGAGGCTCTTGCAACGGCTGGCTTTGTGGAAATAGAGAGCTGCCCATTGGGGCCCCTCGAGAACGAGGGTCGAATGCCAGACGGCTTTTTGCAGCTCGAGACACTTACCCTGGAAGCCATAAAGCCGAAATCGGCCTGACAATTGATTTCTGTGAACGCAAGATCGGACGCGTTCTAGGCCCCAACTGCGCTTCCGCGGCCGGGTTGGAATGAGCGCGCACCTCCGCTTTTATGTATAAAATGCCGGTCATGGCCGACACCCTCGACATCCTGCGCGACCTCGAAAAAAAGGTGCTCTGGCTCGCGAGCTGGACCATCCACAATGCCAATCATCTGCGCAGCGGTACCGACGGGCTGAAGGTCGGCGGGCACCAAGCGTCTTGCGCCTCGCTCGCCACCATCATGACCGCGCTCTATTTCGACGTGCTGCGGCCGGTCGATCGCGTGGCGGTGAAGCCGCATGCCTCGCCAATCTTCCACGCCATCCAGTATCTGCTCGGCAAGCAGACTCAGCGAAGGCTGGAAGCCTTCCGCGGCTACAAGGGCGCGCAAAGCTATCCCTCGCGCACCAAGGATGCCGACGACGTCGATTTCTCCACCGGCTCCGTGGGCTTAGGCGTGGCGCAGACCTTATTCTCCTCGCTCACGCAAGACTACGTGCGCGCACATGGCTGGGGCTTGAACCGGCCGGAAGCACGCATGATCGCGCTGGTTGGCGACGCCGAACTCGACGAAGGCAATATTTTCGAGGCGATCCTGGAGGGCTGGAAGCACGGCTTGCGCAATTGCTGGTGGATCGTCGACTACAACCGCCAGAGTCTCGACGCGGTGGTGCGCGAAGGTTTGTGGCAGCGCTTCGAGACGCTGTTCCGCGATTTCGGTTGGGACGTGGTCATCCTCAAATACGGCACGCTGCTGGAGGCCGCCTTCAAGGAGCCGGGCGGCGACAAATTGCGCGTCTGGATCGACAGCTGCCCTAACCAGTACTACTCGGCGCTGGTGTTCGGCGGCGGCGCCGCCTGGCGCAAGCGGCTGAACGAAGATTTCGCCGGCGACAATGCCGTTCGCGAGCTGACGGCCAAGCGCACTGACGACGAGCTGGCGCGGCTGATGACCAACCTCGCCGGCCACGACCTGCCGTCGCTGCTTGATGCCTTCCACGCGGTCGATCACGACCGGCCGGTCTGCTTCATCTGCTACACCATCAAGGGCTACAGCCTGCCGTTCGCCGGCCACAAGGACAACCACGCCGGCCTGATGACGCCGGCGCAGATGGAAACTTTCCGTCAAGCCATGGGGGTGCGGCCCGGCCATGAGTGGGACATGTTCGAGGGCTTGTCGCTGCCGACGAAACGGCTGCAGGAATTTCTCGATTCGGTGCCCTTTGCCGCCGCCGGTGAGCGCCGCCTGAAGGCGCCGGAGATCGACGTGCCGGCCGAATTGCCGGCGCCGCACCAGGCCGTCACCTCGACCCAGACCGGCTTTGGCCTCATCCTCAACGAGATCGGCCGCGACACCGGCGAATTCGCCAGCCGCATCGTCACCGCCTCACCGGACGTGACGATCTCCACCAATCTCGGCGCCTGGGTCAACCGCCGCGGCCTGTTCGCGCACGAGGCCATGGCCGACATTTTCAAGCGCGAGCGCATCCCGTCCACCTTCACCTGGGAGTTTTCGCCCAAGGGCCAGCACATCGAGCTCGGCATCGCCGAGATGAACCTGTTCATCCTGCTGTCGGCGCTGGGCTTGTCGCACTCAATCAACGGCGAGCGGCTGCTGCCCATCGGCACGTTGTACGATCCCTTCATCGCGCGTGGCCTCGATGCGCTCAATTACGCCTGCTATCAGGACGCCCGCTTCATTCTCGTCGCCACGCCGTCCGGCATCACGCTGGCGCCGGAAGGCGGCGCGCATCAGTCGATCGCCGAGCCGCTGATCGGCATGGCGCAAGACGGGCTGGCCGCGTTCGAGCCGGCCTTTGTCGATGAGCTGAGCGTCATCCTGCGTTGGGCCTTCGCCTATATGCAAAAAGACGGCGACGCCGCGGAAGATTTTTCTTTGGTCGCGCGGTCGGACGCAAAACCGGTGTCCACTTTTGCTGACCACGCTCCTGAACCGACCTGGCTGCGCGACGAGACCGGCGGCTCGGTCTATTTGCGGCTATCGACGCGGCCGATCGAGCAGATCGAGCGCACCATGACTCCGGCGCTGCGCCAGGGAATCGTCGACGGCGCCTATTGGCAGCGCTTGCCAGGGCCGAACGCCCAGGTGGTCGTCGCCTATACCGGCGCAGTGGCGCCGGAAGCGATCGCCGCGGTCGGGCTGATGGCGGAGGACCGCCGCGACGTCGGCTTGCTCGCGGTCACCTCCGCCGACCGGCTCAATGCCGGCTGGACCGCCGCGCAGCGCGCACGCGAGCGCGGGCTGGTGCATGCCCGTTCGCATATCGAACGGTTACTGGCCGACGTCCCGCACCATTGCGGCATTGTCACGGTGCTCGACGGCCACCCGGCGACGCTTGGCTGGCTCGGTGCGGTCGCCGGCCACCGCACGCGCTCGTTGGGCGTCGAGCATTTCGGCCAGACCGGCTCGCTCGCCGAGCTCTACGAACATTACGGCATCGACGCCAACGCCATCGTCGCCGCCGCGCAGGCGATCGCGCCCGGCCGGCCGATCCGGCATCTCAAGGCATTGCCGTAACTAACCAAGTGCGCGCATGCCGAACATCAGGGCGAGAACGCCCATGATGACGAACCAGAGCACGAAGACGCAGGCGACGGCCGCGATGGTATAGATCAGCAGCTTCTCCGTCGGCGGCTTCATCAGCGCCGCCAGCCCGGTATAGAGCAGATAGAAGCTGTAGAGCCCCATGAGGGAAAGAAAAGCGAGCGGCGGTTGGATATCGAAGATGCTCGCGACCCAGGCGGCGGTCGGCGCATAGACTGCCACCTTCAAGGCGTTGCCGAAATTCCGTTGCCCGCCGAACACGCCGGCGAGGTAATCGATAACGTAGGCCATCACAAAGACGCTGACCAACATCAAGACATAGACGATTGCCGCCCAGATCAGCCCGCTCACAAATCCAAAGCGGTAACCGACAAATCCGGTCATCGACACGCCGATAAACGCAGCGACCGGCGGGATGGCGGCGAGGATTGCGACATAATTCGCAAACAGATAGCCGGCGCTGTGCTGCTCGCCTTCGATCACTTTCCATTCGGATTTCGGGTTTTGCAGGATCGCCTTGATGCGCTCGACGAGATTCATCTCACCATTCTTTCGATCCGGATCTCGAAGTTTAACGCTTGGCGTCTTCCAAAATTATCGCCGCGCCCTTCTCAGCGATCATGATGGTCGGCGAATTGGTGTTGCCGGATGTGATCGACGGCATCACCGAAGCATCGACGACGCGCAGGCCCTGCAGGCCCATCACGCGCAGACGGGCATCGACCACGGCGCGCGCATCGTCGTCGCGCCCCATGCGAGCGGTACCGACCGGGTGGAAGATGGTAGTGCCGATATCGCCGGCGGCATGTTCCAGGCCGGCCTCATCGTCGTCGCGCACCTGCGGGCCGGGCAGATATTCCAGCGGCGAATATTTCTGCAGCGCCGGCTGCGCCGAGATCGCGCGGGTGATGCAAACCGACTGCGCGGCAACGCGGCGGTCCTCCGGCGTCGCCAGATAGTTGGGATGGATCGCCGGCGCCGCCGCCGGATCGGTCGACTTGAGCTTGAGCCAGCCGCGGCTGGTCGGCCGCAGATTGGTGACACTCGCCGTGAAGGCGGGAAACGGATGCAGCGGGTCGCCGAACTTGTCGAGCGAGAGCGGCTGGATGTGATATTGCAGGTTCGGCCGCTCCAGCGAGGGATCGGATTTGGTGAAGGCGCCGACTTGCGAGGGCGCCATGGTCAGCGGCCCGCGCCGGAACAGCGCGAAGTCCAACGCCATCTTGGCGCGCCCGAACGGCGAGGCATACATCTGGTTGAGCGTGCGAATGCCGCTGACCTTGTAGATCAGCCGCAATTGCAGATGGTCGTGCAGGTTGGCGCCGAGGCCAGGCTTGTCGAGCACGATCGGGATGCCGAGCGCGGCGAGATCGGCGGCGGGCCCGACGCCCGACAGCATCATGATCTGCGGCGAGCCGAGCGAGCCGGCCGCCATGACGACCTCGCCGCGGCAACGCGCGGTGCGCGCCGTGCCCTGCTGGCGGAAACGTACGCCGGCGGCGCGCTTGCCCTCGAAGATCAGGCCCTCGACCAAGCAACCGGTCTCCAGCCGCAGATTCGGCCGCTGCAGCACCGGCTTCAGGAAGCCGCGCGCCGCCGACCAGCGCCAGCCGCGTTTCTGGTTGACGTGGAAATAGCAGGAGCCTTCATTGTCGCCGGTATTGAAATCGGCGATCGGCTTGATGCCGTATTGCGCCGCCGCCTCGCGCCAGGCGTCGAGGATGTCCCAGCGCAGGCGCGGAAACTCCACCCGCCATTCGCCGCCGGTCGCGTGGTGCTCGCTTGGCCCGAGGAAATGGTCCTCGTGCTTCTTGAAATAGGGCAGCACGTCGTCCCAGGACCAGCCGGGCAGCCCGAGCTGGCGCCAATGGTCGTAGTCACCGGACTGGCCGCGCATATAGACCATGGCGTTGATGGCCGAGGAGCCGCCGATCACCTTGCCGCGCGGGTAATTGAGGCTGCGACCGTTGAGACCCGGCTCGGCTTCCGTTTTGAACATCCAATCCGAGCGCGGATTGCCGATGGCGAACAGATAACCGACCGGAATGTGGAACCAGATCCAGTTGTCGCGGCCGCCGGCTTCCAACAGCAGCACGCGCTTGGCTGGATCGGCGGACAGCCGGTTGGCCAACACGCAGCCGGCCGAGCCTGCGCCTACGATGATGTAGTCGAATTCGCCCTCGATGGGTGATACATTCGCCATGGCCGCTTCCTCCCGAGAGGGGACTTTACCTGCCTCGCAAAGAGTTGCTAGGCTCTCCATCGACCTGCGGCGCACCGTGCGTGTGCCGCGTATGCCGGAACGGCGGTTCCGGCGCTCGGTCGCTTCCAAATCCGATCCGACGCACACCCGGCGCCTTTGCGGGCGCCCGAGGAGAACCGCCATGTTGCCACGGCTTTTCGCCATTCTCGGCTTATTCGCCGCGCTCGCCGCCGCGCCGCAGCAGGCCTCTGCGCAGGAGACTATCACCGTGTTCACGGCGGCGTCCCTGCGCAACGCGCTCGACGATGTCGATGCCGCCTTCGCCAAGGCGACCGGCGTCAAGGTCACGGCGAGCTATGCCGCGAGCTCGGCGCTCGCCAAGCAGATCACGCAGGGCGCACCGGCCGACGTGTACGTGTCGGCCAACATCAAGTGGATGGATTTTCTGGATCAGAAGAAGCTGCTCGTGCGTGGCACCCGCGTCGATCTTCTCGGCAACCGGCTGGTGCTGATCGCGCCCAAGGAGTCCAAGCTCAATCATGTGGAAATCGCCAAGGGATTCGACATCGCCAAGCTTGCCGGCTCCGGCCGCATCGCGGTCGCCGATGTCAAGGCGGTGCCGGCCGGGCTTTATGCCAAGGCGGCGCTGATCTCGCTCGCCGCCTGGAAGGCGGCCGAGCCCAAGCTGGCACAGGCCGAGAACGTGCGCGCGACGCTCGCCTATGTGGCGCGCGGCGAGACCCCGCTCGGTATCGTCTACGCCACCGATGCCAAGATCGAGCCGAAGGTCAAGATTGTCGGCACGTTCCCGGTCGGTTCGCACCGGGCGATCACCTATCCGGTGGCCGGCCTGGCGGCGAGCAAGAACGTGCATGTCATGCGCTATCTGCATTTCCTGCAGACGCAGGCCGCCAAAGCGATTTTCGAGAAATACGGCTTCAGCTTCCTGGTGCCGCCGAAGACGTCGTGAGCGTGCTCGAATTAACGCCGCAGGACTGGACCGCGATCCTCTTGTCGCTGCGGATCGCGCTCGTTGCGACGGTAGTGGCGCTGCCGTTCGGCATCGCCATCGCGACGCTGCTGGCGCGCAAGGATTTCTGGGGCAAGTCGCTGCTCGACGCGCTCGTGCACCTGCCATTGGTGCTGCCGCCGGTGGTGACCGGCTATCTGCTGCTCATCACCCTCGGCCGCAACGCGCCGGTGGGCGCGTTTCTGGCCGATCATTTTGGCATCGTGGTCGCGTTCCGCTGGACCGGCGCCGTGATCTCGTGCGGGGTCATGGCGTTTCCGCTGATGGTGCGCGCCATCAGGCTGTCGATCGAGGCAATCGACCGGCGGCTGGAGGACGCCGCATCCACGCTTGGCGCCAACCGCACTTGGAGCTTCGCCACGGTGACGCTGCCGCTGGCGCTGCCCGGCATCATCGCCGGCGCCATGCTGGCCTTTGCCCGCGCACTCGGTGAATTCGGCGCCACCATCACTTTCGTCTCCAACATTCCGGGCGAGACGCAGACTATCTCGGCCGCGATCTACACGCTGACGCAGATACCGGGCGGCGACGCCGCCGCACTTCAGTTGGTAATTGTCGCTGTCATCATCTCGGTCGCCGCGCTGGTGGCCTCGGAATGGTTGGCACGGCGCGCCACTGCACGATTGCATGGCGCATGATCCCGAAAAGTGGGAACCGGTTTTCGGAAAAGATCATGCGCAAACAAAAAAGAGCGTGACGAGATGCTGACGGTCGACGTCGAAAAGCAGCTCGGAGAATTCTCGCTGCATGTGGCGTTCGAAGCCGCAGGCGGCGCCACCGCTCTGTTCGGCGCTTCCGGCGCCGGCAAGACCGGCATCATCAACATGATCGCGGGTCTGACGCGGCCCGACCGCGGCCGTATCATGCTCGACGGCGAGGTGCTGTTTGACGACGCCGCGCGCATCGACGTGCCGGCCTGGCGCCGGCGCATCGGTTGCGTGTTCCAGGAAGGTCGCCTGTTCCCGCATCTGTCGGTGCGACATAACCTGGACTATGGCCGCTGGATGAGCGGCCACGTTGCCGATCCGGACGCTTTCAGTCACGTGGTCGCGATGCTCGATATCGGCCATTTGCTCAACCGCCGGCCGGGCAAATTATCCGGCGGCGAGCGCCAGCGGGTGGCAGTCGGCCGCGCGCTGCTGATGCTGCCTCGTTTGCTGCTGCTCGACGAGCCGCTGGCCTCGCTCGATGCCGCCCGCAAAGACGACATCCTGCCCTATCTGGAACGCCTGCGCGACGAGGCGCGGGTGCCGATGATCTATGTCAGCCACGATGCCGGCGAGGTGCGGCGGCTGGCGACGCGCGTCGTGATGCTGGACGGCGGGCGGGTGACCGCGACCGGCGGGGTGGAACTGCTCGACGCGGCGCGGGACGATGTGCTTGCCTGAGGCATGTTTCCGCCGAATCGAATCGTCTGCCTGACCGAGGAAACCGTGGAGACGCTCTACCTCCTCGACGAAGATCGCCGCATCGCCGGGGTATCGGGCTATGCGGTGCGCCCCGCCCGCGTGCGCAAAGAAAAGCCGCGCGTGTCGGCGTTCATTTCCGCCGACGTGCCGAAAATTCTGGCGCTGAAACCAGACCTGGTGCTGGCCTTCTCCGATCTGCAAGCCGACATCGTCGCTGAATTGATCCGCGCCAATGTGGCGGTGCACGTCTTCAATCAGCGCGACGTCGCTGGGATTCTCGCCATGATTCGCACGCTCGGTGCCCTGGTCGGCGCGGCCGAGAAAGCCGATGCCTTGGCGGCTTCGCTCGGCGCGCGCGTCGATGCCGCGCGGGTGCACGCCAAACTTCTGCCGCGCCGGCCGCGGATTTATTTCGAAGAATGGGACGCGCCGATGATCTCCGGCATCGGCTGGGTGTCGGAACTGGTGGAAGCGGCCGGTGGCATCGAAGTGTTCCCGGCGCTTGCCGCCAAGAAGAACGCCAAGGACCGCATCGTCTCTGCGGGCGCCGTCATCGCGGCCGCGCCCGATATCATCGTCGGTTCCTGGTGCGGCAAGAAATTCGTGCCGGCCAAGGTCGCCGGCCGGCCCGGTTTTGCGCGGGTTCCCGCGGTCGCAACCGGCTGGCTGCGCGAGGTCAAATCAACGCTGATCCTGCAACCGGGCCCGGCGGCGCTCACCGACGGGCTCGATGCGCTGAGCGCAATCGTAACGGAATGGGCGGGAATGGCGTGAAGGAGCGCCTTTTACCGACCGGCCGGACCGTGCTAAGAACCGGCAAAGCAAAGGACTAAGACGATGCAGCCGAGCAAGACCCGCGCCGACCTCATGATGGATCTGGCTCTGGTGGCCTTCCTAATCGGTTTCGATGTTACCGCCCGCCTGCTGCCGCATGTACCGGGGATCCTGCCGGTCGCCGCCAGCGGGCTGTTCGCCGCGCGCATCCTGCGCATGCCGGCCCTGGCCGTGATCGTGCCGCTCGCCGCCATGGCGCTGAGCGGCTTTGGGCTGGCGGGCGACGATTGGCGGATTTCGCTCGTCGTCTATGCCGCGATCGCCCTGCCGGCGCTGGCCGGCATGGTCTCGCGCCGCTGGCGCGGGGCGCTGCCGATCGTGGCCACCATGCTGTCGTGCTCGCTCGTCTTCTTCGTCACCACCAATTTCGCGGTGTGGGCGTTCAGCGGCATCTATCCGCTCACCATGCAGGGGCTGACGGCGTGCTACATCGCGGCGCTGCCGTTCATGGAAAAGACAGTGCTGGGCGACCTCGCCTGGACCGGCGTGCTGTTCGGCGGTGCCTGGCTGGTGCAGCATGGGCCGGCGCTGGCGAAACGCGCGCTTTAACCCAGATATTTTTTTAACCGCTCCAGCAACGCCTTACCGCGTCCGACCAGGTCGGTCGGCGCCTCCGGCTCGGCCAGCCTTAAGCCCACCGTCGTGACGGCGCCGTCATCGACCTGATGCGCCAGCAGCGCGATCGGGCCGAGTGCGACGATGTCGCCGGTTTTGGGCGTGCGTCCGAGTTGCTCGCTGAAATAGTCGGCCAGCCCCACGTCGTTGTGATCGGCGGCGACTTGCAATCCGTAAATGTCCGCCAGCGCGCCGAGCGTCGCGGTACCCGGTACGAAGAAGTCGCCGAGCAATGCCGGATCGGGCGCGCGCGGCGGCGGCATGTCAACGAAAAAGCGGTCGAGCGCCTGCGCCTTCTCGGGTGGCGCCAGCAGATAAAGGTAATCGCCTTCACACAGGGGTTGCGCTTCGGACGGCGTGAGAATTTCCTCATTGCGAATGACCAATGTCGGGCGCGCCCAGTTCGGGATCAATCCGCGGCGCAGGAACGGGCTATTGGCGGGCACCGGGTAGCCGACGATTTCGCGCGCGAGCTGGCCGGGCAGGTCGAGCTCGACGCGGCGCGGCTGCGGATCGGCGCGCGCAAACGAAATGTCGAGCCGGCGCGCCGCCGCGGCCACCGTCCAGCCCTGAACCGCCAGCGACGACAGCACCACGACGAACGCGACGTCGAAATAAAGATGGGCCGCCGGCAGACCGACCAGCAACGGGATCGAGGCCAGAAAGATCGCCACCGCGCCGCGCAGGCCCACCCAGGAAATGAACAGTTTCTCGCGCCATTGAAAATTGAACGGCGCCAGGCAGAGAAACACAGCAGCCGGCCGCGCGATCAGCATCAGCACCAGCGCCACCAGAACCGCGGCGAACAGGCTTTCGGTCAGCCGTTGCGGCCACACCAGCATGCCGAGCAGCACGAACATCACGATCTGCGCCAGCCAGGTCACCGCATCGAGAAACACGACGACGGAATTATGCGCGCGGGTCTGCCGATTACCCATCACCAGGCCGGCAAGATAGACCGCCAGGAAGCCGGAGGCGTGTACCGCGTTGGCGAATGCGAACACGACCAGGGCAAACACCGCCACGAACGGCGCGTGCAGGCCTTGCGGCAGATCGAGCCGGTTGAGCACCAAGGTGATGATACGCCCGCCCGCGTAGCCGATGACGCAACCGAACACGGCGTCGCGCGCCAGCGTCAGGAAGGCGTGCGACCAGCCTTGCCCGCCTCCCGTCATAATCTCCACCAGCAGCAGCGTCAGGAATACCGCGAACGGATCGTTGGTGCCGGATTCCACTTCAAGCGTTGCGCGCACGCGCGGGCGCAGACGCAATCCGCGCGCGTTGATCAGGAAGAACACCGCCGCGGCGTCGGTCGACGCCACCACCGCGCCGGCCAGCAGCGACTCGGTCCAGCCGCCGCCAAGCATGAATTTGACGACCGGCGCCACCAGCAGAGCCGTGATCAGTACACCGACAGTCGCTAGCGTCAGCGCCGGCGCCACGACGTTGCGGAAAGACGCAAGCCGCGTGCGCAGCCCGCCATCGAACAGAATCAGCGCCAGCGCGATCGATCCGACCGTATAGGTGGTGGTGACGTCGCTGAACTTGAGCCCGCCGGGGCCGCCCTCGCCGGCCAGCATGCCGACCAGCAGGAACACCAGCAGCAGCGGCGCGCCGAAGCGCAACGCGATCAGGCTCGACAGGATACCAGCGAGCACCAGCAGGCTGCCGAGTAGGATAGCGATGCTGATGATGTCGAGCGAGGCCATGGCCGCTTTGCGAATCCTCCGGCGCTATTGGAGGCATTCGCGCCGCCAAGAGCAACGGGAATAGCGTCGCAACCCGGTCCGGCCGCGTCCGCGTCTTGCGCAGGCAGTGCCGCCTAAAACGCCAAGCTAGGCAGCCTAGGTGGCGATCTTGGGGAACCAGACCAGCAGCACCACCCCGATCAGCATGATCGCCCAGTAGGGTGTCGAGCTGTGGAAAATCCGCAAGACCGAGATGTCGTCGTCGACCGCCACCTTGACAGAATGGTCGATCACCCCGACAGGCGGCCGTCGCTCAGCCTAGCTCCCCGGATTCATCGCCTGCCAGCCGTTGGTCGTGTTTTCGCCGGACAGGTAGTCGTGATGATAGCTCAGGCATGACCGGAGGTCGGACATCACGCCGGTGCGCAATGTCTCGCGGCAGTCCTTAACTGCGTGCTTCAGGAATTTCTGCGTTTCGTCGGCAACATCCTTGCCCACGGTTTGCTGCCAAAGCGTAGCCACTTTTTCGATCCCGGCGCTGCTTTTTTCAGGCAAGCGGTTGACCATCTGGTTGAGGATGCGCGTGGCGTTCACGCGTGCGCCGTCGCGCTCGAACGCCCTTTCGGCCAGAGCGCGTAGCGGACCGGTATAGCGGGCGATTTCGCCAGCGCTCAGCGGCTTGGGGTCGCCTTTAATGGCGACGGGAATAACCGACGCCATCGAGCCGACGGAAATTTTCGCTACGCCGTCGCCCAGCTGGCGAACCGTCGCTTCGGGCAGGCTGACTTTGACCGCGCTAAACTGCCGAAGCGATTTGAAAGTGAGCGCCGCCGCAACCGACAGCCGATGATTCACACCGTCCGGTCCCGTGACCGTCAAGGTGATATGGGTGCCCTTGGCGGGCCGGTAGACCGTGCCCGTGGCCGGCGTCGGGCGCTGTTGCTGCAGGCAGACGGACGAAAGCTCCGCCGTACATGTCCCGCCCACGCAGGTCATCGGTACCGGCTCGTTGAACGCGATCAAGCCCAGGATCTGCGGCGCAGCCTGTGCAGGCGCCAAGGCGATGGCAGTCAGCGGAAGGGTGGCGAGGAAAGCGAGGGTTTTGAAGCGCATGGGTCTATCCTTCGTTTCAATACCGGCGAAAACGCAACGGCACACAAGCGACCACATGAACTTGGGTATTCTAGAGGCAATAGGTGTTCGACGGAAGAGTAAACTCAACCCCCGAACAGCTTGCCGGGAAGATAAATGGCTATTTGCGGGAAATTGATGATGATGACCATGCCGATCAGCATGATGATCCAATAAGGCGTCGAGCTCTTGAAGATCGTCATCACGTTCATGTCCGGTTCGATCTCATGGATCGCCGCTTTCACCGTATAAACAAGCAAGCCGAAGGGCGGCGTATAAAGACCGGCCTCGATGGCGATGATGCCGATGATGGCGAAGGCGATCGGGTCATAGCCGAGATTGACCGCGATTGGGGCAAAGATGGCGGCGGTCAGCAGCATGATGGAGATGGAATCGATGATCATCCCGAGCAAAAACCACACCAGCACCATGACGGAGATGATCATCCAGGGCGCCATGCCGGAGCCTAGGAACAGGCTCTCGATAGCGTTCGCCATGCCGGTCATGGCGAGGGTCCGGGAATAGAGCGCCGCGGTGACCAGCAGCAAGAGTATCGGCGCGGAGGTCCGCCCCACCGACAAAATGGAGTCGATAACATCGCGTAACCGCATGCCTTTAATGATGCCCAACGCCAGGCCGATCAGAGCGCCGGCGCTGGCGCCCTCGGTTGGCGTAAAAATACCGAACCAAATACCACCCAAGACGGCCACGATGACGAGCACGATTCCGGCGAGGCTGATCAGAAACTGGATGGTTGTGACTTCTTCCTCATCATCCGCCACCTCGGCACCGCCAGTCGCGGGCGCTTGTCCGCGCCCCGTGCCGATGCCGACAACATCCGGTCGCCACAGCGAGTAGCCAAATACGTAAAGGACGAACATGCTCGCCAACATCAGGCCTGGAAAGACGCCGGCGGCAAAAAGCTGACCGATGGATTGTTCCGTCAGAATACCCCAGACGATCATCAGCACCGACGGCGGGATGAGCATGCCGAGGCAGCTCGAGCCAGCGATCGCGCCCAACGCGAAACCTTTGTGGTAGCCATGGCGTTTCATTTCCGGATAGGCGATCCGCGAAAAGGCCGCGGCGGAGGCGATGCTGACGCCGGTGACGAAGGAAAAAAGCGCGTTTCCGATCACCGTAGCGATGGCAAGACGGCCGGGTATCCTGTGCAGCAGCCGGTTGATGCCGCGGTAGACGTCGGTGACGGTTCCCGACTTGCCGATGAATTCACCCATCAGCATGAACAGCGGGATGACGGCAAAGACATAGGCGCGAATGGCTTCGTAAGCCGTGTCCGCCAGCATGGCCTGCACAGTGTGGAAAGCGTTGGCGTCGGTACCGGTGACCAGAAAAATGCCAAGGGCACTGGTTATGCCGAGCGCAACGGCGATATGAACGCCGATGGCGACCAGACCGACGAGGCTGACGACCAGCAATACCGCGGTGTTTACTTCGAACACTGGACTAATCCTGCGTGTTTTCGAACGCGGTCAAGGGATTGTCCGGATCCGATTCGGAATTCAGCATTTTGGGCTTGAAGACATCGAGATAGGCCATAACCAGATAATTGATCACGGCCAGGCCGCTGCCGACGAGCACCGTCCAACGCGCGGGCCATGAGGGGACACGCAAAGCGCCTTCGCCTTCGTACTCGCCTTCAACAAATGACTTGATGCTTTCTTCCCAACCGCCGGTGATGATCATAACAAAGAAGGCAACGCCCAGGAGATAGCCGATGGCCAGCAATACCCGCTGCACCTTGTCCGGCAAAAGGACAACTAGGAAATCCGCCCTGAGCATTGAGCGCGAGCGAATGGCGTAGCCAGCCTGCAAAAACACGATAATGACAATGGATGCGGCAACCATTTCGGCGGTGCCGTAAATCGGCGCACTGAAAAAAGTCCGCCCAATGACATTCGCCATGACGAGAAACGCCAGCCCAAAGGCCCAGGCCGCTGCAGCAACCATCAGAAATTTGGACAATCGATCACTCAAAGTAATGAGCGACATCGCTTTTCCCTCATTGAACGCCGATTGTAACTAGAATCAAAAATACCGGCTGAAAATCATAGAATTGGATTCTCAGCCGGCAAATTTGAATGATCGACTAGATCCCGTTCGAGCCAATCATTTGACTTGGTAGCGCACCGGCCACTTGTAGCCGTGCCGTTCAGCCGAATCCAAGGTCTCATTCAGAATTGCCTTGGCCGGGTAGCCCTTCTTCTCAAGTTCGTCGGCTATTTTTTGCGGCCAATGTGCGAGCTTCTGCGCCCACTCAAGGCGAACGTCGTCGGGCAGGTCGCTCACCGTAATATGCGCACGCAACCAGTCCATATCCTTCTTGTAGCCTTTTTTGTTGAAGACCCCGGTTTGGAGTTCGTAACGGTGGGCAACCTCTCTGATGATCGGCTGCACTTCCGGCGGCAGGTTCTTCCAGAAGCGGTTGTTGACGGTCAGGCCGTGCCAGGTGATCGAGCCGAAGCCTATCGTGGTGTAGTACTTGCCGACTTCATGAAGCTTGAAAACCGGTCCCCAGGCGCTGGGGAACATGATGCCGCCTTCGGCAACGCCGGTTTTGATCTTCTGGTACCATCCCGGCAATCCGTCGGTCACGGGAATGATGCCGATATTGGCTTCCCTCATCCAATTCAAGTTGAGCCCGGCGCCAAGAATCTTGTGGCCCTTGAGGTCGGACACTTTCTTCCAGGGGAAGTTGGTGCCGAGGTTGTAGCCGCCGTCGCCGATGTGCGCGATCAGAGTCTGGTTGTACTTTTGGAACACGTCCTCAAGAATCGGAAACTTCTTGTAGACGTCGAGGGCGATGGCCACGCTCATTTCCGGGTCCATGGTGCCGAAGGGCAGCATGATCTGGAAGGCGTGCATGGGCAGTTTGGAGCCTTCGAAGCAGAAGCAGAAACCGCCGATATCGAGGACGCCGTTCTGAACGCCTTCGAAGGTATCGAACACCTTCACGATGGAGCCCGAATACCCTTCGATGAATTTGACCTTATGTTTGGTTTTGGATTCGATCGCCTTTTTAAGTTCGGGCTCAAAGAAGTTTTTCATCAAGCCCGCGTAAACGACGGTCGGCGGATGGCCCGAGCCGATCCTGATGACGATCTCTTTGGCGCCAGCATGGCCGACGCTGCCAAGCATCAGGGCGGCTGCAAATCCAAGGACCGTCATCCCGGACACGACAGCAGCAACTATGCCTGATTTCCTTTTTTGCATTTTTTCCTCCCTTTCTAGGTTTTCACTCCCGCCCTTACATTATGCCTGAGTATCGGCATGTGCGGTGCGCGCTCCCACGCGCGTCTTCAGTTCCGGTTCGAAGAAATTTCGCCCGTCGCGATGTGCAACGTGAAGGTATCGGCTTGCGCGGCGGAACCGATGTCCCCAAGCGCCAGAGCTGACAGGGTGGCTGCCAACGCAAGACGCAATCCAGACATTGCTTTTCCCCCGTCGTACGATGTCCTTGATGGACATTTCGTATGGCGAAATCTCTCAATTCCAGCCACGCAAAGTCTTTCACACTTCCAAGGAGGTGCCTAGACCGCCGCCGAAGTTGCGACGCAACAACGCGATCAGAAGTTGACCTTGTCGCCGCCCTTGAGCGAGAGAATCTCGCGGGCCTCGTCGGGCGCGGCGATTTCGAGGCCGAGACCTTCGAGAATCTGGCGCACCTTGGTCACTTGCTGGGCGTTGGATTCGGCCAGCTTGCCGGCGCCGACCCAGAGAGAATCCTCCATGCCGACGCGCACATTGCCGCCCATGGCCGCCGCCTGGGCCGCGACCCGCATTTGATTGCCGCCGGCGCCGAGTACCGACCAGCAGTAATTGTCGCCGAGCAGGCGGTCGGCGGTGCGCTTCATCATGATGACGTCCTCGGGATGCGTCCCGATGCCGCCAAGGATGCCGAACACCGACTGCACGAACAGCGGCGGCTTGACCACGCCGCGATCGAGGAAATGCCGCAGCGTGTAGAGATGGCCGATGTCGTAGCACTCGATCTCGAAGCGAGTATTGTTTTCTGAGCAGGTGGAAAGGATGTATTCGATATCGGCGAAGGTGTTCTTGAACATGCCCTTGCGCGAGCCCTCCAGATACGGCTCTTCCCAATCGTATTTGAACTTGCCCTTGTAGCGCGGGATCATCGGATAAAGACCGAAATTCATCGTGCCCATGTTGAGGGAAGCAACCTCCGGCTTGAAGGTCGCGGCCGGCCGCACGCGCTCCTCGGCGGTCATGGTCGGGGCGCCGCCGGTGGTGATGTTCACCACCACGTTGGAGCGCTGCTTGATCACCTTGAGGAAGGGCGCGAAGGCTTCCGGCGACTGGTCGGGCCGGCCATCCTGCGGATTGCGCGCATGCAGGTGGACGACCGCCGCGCCCGCTTCGGCCGCGGCGATGGCGTTGTCGGCGATCTGTTGAGGCGTCACCGGCAGGTACGGCGACATCGAGGGCGTGTGAATCGAGCCGGTTATGGCACAGGTGATAATGACTTTGCGCGGTTTCGCCATGAGCGTTTCTTCCCGGTGATGTTTGTTATGCGTGCTCGTTATTGGACTTCGAGGGCAATCCTAGAGTATCAGGCGGGCCGAAGTCACCTGCGCAAAGCTTGAGGAAGTCGCCGTGGATGGTCCGGGGCAAGCTGCGGCGGCGCGCTCTTCCGGCATCTTGATCGGGATCTTGTGCGGCACCGGCGCCGCGCTCGGCTGGGCGGCCGGATTCGTGGCGGCCAAACACGGCGTCGGTGTAGGCTTTACGCCCGCCGACCTCGCTTTTCACCGCTTCTTCTGGTCCGGCCTGCTACTGATGCCTATCGCCTTCCGCGACGGGCTGATCGACCTTGGTGGCATCGGCTGGGGCCGCGGCCTGGTGATGAGCGTGCTGTCCGGCCCGCCGCAGGCCATCACCGCCTACACCGGCTTTATGCTGGTGCCGCTCGGCCACGGCACCACCATCCAGCCGGCCTGCGCGGCGCTGTTCGGGCTGATCCTCGCCACCGCCATGCTGCATGAGCGGGCGACGATCCCGCGCATCATCGGCGGCACCATCATCATCGCCGGCCTCATGGTGTTCGGCGCCGAGTCGCTGACCACCATCGGCCGCGAGGGCGTCGGCGGCGACCTCCTGTTCGTCACCGCCGGCTTCTTCTGGGCCATGTTCGGCACCCTGCTGCGTTACTACCGCATGTCGGGCACGCGCGCGGTGGTCATGGTCGGGGTGCTGTCAGTGGTGGTGTATGCGCCGCTCTATGCGGCGTTCATCGGCTTCGACAACATGCTGCGCATGAGTCTTACGGAAAACCTGGTGCAGGTGGTGGTGCAGGGCATTCTCGCCGGCGTCCTGCCGATTTATCTGTTCGCGCGCGCGGTGATCCTGATCGGCGCTGGTCGCGCCGCGACATTTCCCGCGCTGGTGCCGGGTTTCTCGCTGATCATCGGTTATCTCGCACTCGGCGTGATCCCGAGCGTGCCGCAGCTGATCGGCCTGGTGATCGTGCTGATCGGTT
>Ga0307417_10000044_pt1 | contig 49087 bp, 42 predicted proteins | sample SalMarWE160210MG_2_FD_202514 | JGI IMG/M metagenome (GOLD analysis project Ga0307417, IMG submission 202514) | Salt marsh sediment microbial communities from the Plum Island Ecosystem LTER, Massachusetts, United States - WE1602-10 | ecosystem: Environmental > Aquatic > Marine > Intertidal zone... | reverse complement strand
CAACACTAGACGAATCGTTGGATAATGCCCTAGCTCAAAGGAGCTTATAGCTGGGAAAGTAATTCTCCTGCCTGGCTCTGATGATGTTCCTGGTATGTGCAGCTAGCGTTCAGTGAGCTCCGCCACGAAAGATTCCACTATGACCGTTACTACCCCACCATCACGCCACACCAACGCTTTCGATGAAACCGTCGACGTGGTCGTCGTCGGCTACGGTTTCGCCGGGGCCGTGTCGGCGATCGCGGCTCATGACGCCGGAGCAAAGGTTCTGCTAGTTGAGAAAATGCCAGATGTCGGTGGCATCTCGGTCTGCGCCGGGGGCGGGCTTCGATTGTCGCGTGACCGGAGCGCCGCCTTTGCCTATTTGAAGGCGACCAATGACGGAACCACGCCGGATGATGTTCTGCATGCCTTCGTCGATGGCATGTTCGAGCTTGAGGAATTCGTCACTGAGCTGGTCACGATCAATGGGGCTGAGATTGTTCGCATCGAGCGGCCTGGCAACTACCCATTTCCGGGCCATGATTCCATGTACTTTTTAGAAATCAGCAAGGTGCCTGGCTTCAACCGGGAAACTGGATACCCGCACGCACGCTCGCTTCGCAATGGCACCAATATGATGAAGGTGTTGGAGGACAATATCGCTGCGCGGCCGGGCATCGAGGTGCGCCTCTCCACTGCGGCGCAACGGCTGATTACCGCGCCGGACAATGCCAAAGTAGGAGAGGAGGTGCGGGGGCTTTGGGTCGAAGGACCAGCCGGGCGGCATGCCATTGCCGCGCGCAAGGGTGTCATCCTCGCCTGCGGCGGGTTCGAAGCAAACCCGGCGATGCAGCGGCAGTATTGGCAGCTCAATCCGGTGCTGTCGGCAGCATTCCGCGGCAATACGGGCGACGGCCTCCGCATGGCGGTCGATGTCGGCGCGGACCTCTGGCATATGTGGCACTTCCACGGCTCCTACGGCTTCCGTCACCCGGACCCGGACTTTCCTTTCGGCATCCGCATGAAGCGGCTGCCCGACTGGGTGCCGGAAGTGCGGGAGACCGAGGCGGTGATGAGCTGGATCCTGCTCGACCGACGCGGAAGGCGCTTCATGAATGAGTACGAGCCCTATCTTCAGGATACCGGGAGCCGGGCGCTTAACGCGATGGATCCGTCGACGATGCAGCAGCCTTTCATCCCCTGCTTTGCGGTCGTCGACGAGAATGGCCGGCAGATGTACCCGCTCGGTGGCGTCGTCTTCAACGACCGGGACGTGACGGCCTACGAATGGAGCGCCGACAATCTGAAGGAAGTGCAGAACGGCCTGCTGAAAAAGTGCGAGACGGTGGCCGAGCTTGCCGCGGCGATCGGCTGCGCAGAAGATGCACTGCAGGCGAGCCTTGATGCGTGGAACGAAGCCTGCGCGGCCGGTCGGGACGAGGCGCATGGACGCCCGCCGCAGACCATGGCGCCGATCAGGATGCCGCCCTTCTATGTCGGCGAGATCTGGCCTGTCGTCTCCAACACGCAAGGCGGGCCAGTGCACGACACGAAGCAGCGCGTCCTTGACCCTTATGGCGAGCCGATCCCGCGTCTCTACGAGGCCGGCGAGATCGGTAGTATCTGGGGCCACCTCTATCTCTCCGGCGCGAACCTTTCCGAATGCTTTATCGGCGGAAGGATCGCCGGGCGAGAGGCGGCGGGGTTGGCGAGTTGGGAGACGGGGTAGGGTACAAACATTAAACTGTCCGACATTGAGGCGGACCAAACGTCGAGGGGGCGGTATCAGAGCAAAATCTTGACATCTCGCTAGCTGCGACCTTGTCGCTAGACGTGTGGTGCACCGAAGACAGGTTGAGTTGGTTGCGGGCCCCCGCAACCAACTTTACTTGCTCGATCAGCCCGTCGCTCAACGCGGCGGGTTTCTTGTTTGCCGAGGCAAGCGTCAGGATGTGCGCGATGTCACCCTGGAGGTCGATCTTCAGCTCGCCCTTCACCGGTGTCAGCACGATCGCCGATATCAGCGAGCGTATGGCTTCGAAGGCCTCAGTGCGGGTCTCCGTGTCCTCCAGCGCTTCATGCAGTGCCGCGACCTTGCGGCGATAGATCTCTGCCAGGTTGGGGTGGATCAGCGGCGCCGGCTCCGGAGCGTTCCTGAGCGCTGTGTGCAGCGCCATTTGGCGGTCCTCTAACGCGAGCAGTTCGTCTTTGAGCGCCCGTGCCTGCGCACCGTCAGCGATGGCATCGACGATTCGACGGATGCGCTGTTCAATACGGGCGAGTTCCTGGCGCTTGGCGTCTTGTGTTGCCGAGCGCTGCGAGCGCAGTCGGTTGACCTCCTCGTAGAACGCTTCAGCGAATTCCTTGAATAGGACTGGGTCCATGAGGTGTTGCTGCAGGCCATGCAGGATCGTCGTCTCGAGCGTGTCGCGCCGGACGTTGAGACGGTTGTCGCAGGTGCCCTTGTTGCGCGCCGTCGAGCAGCCAAGCAGGATGTTGCTGATCATCGCGTAGCCGCCGCCACAGGTACCACACTTGACCAAGCCGGAGAGCAGATAGCGCGACCGGCGCTGGTCCCAGAAGGGACGGGGCGTATTATGGCGGCTAGCGCCATGGGCCAGTGATGCTTGGCGTTCTTTCGCGGCATTCCAGAGTTCCTGGTCGACGATGCGGAGCTCGGGCACGTCCTGAACGACCCATTGACTTTCCGGGTTGAGTCGCGACACGCGCTTCCCGGTCGACGGATCCTTGATGTAGCGAAGGCGGTTCCAGACGAGACGGCCGACATAAAGCTCGTTGTTGAGAATGCCCGTGCCCCGCTGCGCACTGCCGTTGAGCGTACTCTGGCCCCAGCCCCGACCGCTTGGGGCGGCGATGCCGTCCGCGTTCAGGTCGAGCGCGATCGCTCGCGGCGACCGGCCGGCGGCATATTCGCGGAATACCCGTCGTACGACCGCGGCCTCGGCGGGGTTGATACAACGGCCCCCAGCGATGGGATTGCCTGCCGCGTCGACCTCGCGGACGACATTGTAGCCGTAGCAGAGGCCACCACCGGAGCGCCCCTGGCGCACCCGGCCTTCGAGGCCACGCCGCGTCTTCTGCGCCAGGTCCTTGAGAAAGAGCGCGTTCATGGTGCCTTTGAGACCAATGTGCAGCTCGCTGACCTCACCCTCGGCCAGCGTGACGAGACGGACGCCGGCGAAGCCGAGCTGCTTGTAGAGGGCTGCGATGTGTTCCTGGTCTCGGGACAGGCGATCGAGCGCCTCCGCCACGACGACCTCAAAGGCGCCCGTACGCGCATCCTCCAGCAGCTTCTGGTAACCCGGCCGGAGGCTGCTCGCGCCGCTCACACCGTGGTCGGTGTAGGTCGCGACCGGCGCCCAGCCTTCCGCCACGATCCGCGCCGTACAGAGCCGCACCTGATCCTCGATCGAGGCGTCGCGCTGCAGGTCGGAGGAGTACCGGGCATAGATAGCGGCCTTCATTCAGCATTCTCCTTGTCGGGAAACAGCTTTCCCCTGCGGTTTGCCTTCAGCGCGTCCTTGCGCAGCTCGACGAGCAACTTGTTGAACCGGCGCGAGGCGCTGATCTGGTCCGCCTGATTGTAATACTCCCGCGTCGTCCGTGTCTGCCGGTGATGGAGAAGAGGGGACGCGATGCCGATCGCTTCCGGATGCTTCTCGGCAATTACCGTGATCGCACTGTCGCGGACCCGATGTGGCGGCATAGCAATGCCGAACTCCTGCTTGGTTGCGGCCTTGAAGCGGAGAGAGAAGGTCTGGCGCGCCATCGGCCCGCGATAGGCGGAGATGAAGAGCTCCGGGTAATCGTTCGTGCCGAGCAGCTTCGCGCGATGCCGCGCGATGTAGTGGTCGATGTAAGGCGTCAGGGTCTCCGGCAGGTCGGAGGCATGCGGATGGCCGCCCTTAGTCTCGCTGCCGGCGAAGGCCAACCGGTAGAAACCGCCCACCTTGCGGAGGTTCTCACCAATACGGATGCTGACGAGATTGCGCAGGCGGTCGACCGAGCAAGCGACGAGTGCCATGGCGAGCCCGTCTCCGAAGTGCAGGGCGCGCACGTCCTCCTTCTCATAGTCGTCCGTCTCGACGCGTTCCATCCGGGCAAGCCCGGCGAGGTAGAGGGCGTCCGGATCGATATGCTGCTTCCGCTTGGCGCGGGTTGCCCTAGCTTTCCGGCCAAGGCGGCGGGTGACCATATGGATAAGGCACCTATCGGCCGTCGGGTCGATCGCCCGGATGCCGATCATCAGATCGCGGAGATATCCCGCTAGGGTCACCGAGGCGACCCGGGTCTCCAGTTCCTTGATATAGGGACGGAGGAACGGTTCCGTCAAATACGCGCCAGGGTCTCTGGAGCCATCAAGACAGTCCGTCCGGCGAAGAAAGCCGAAGAACTGCTCGAGGCGTTTCCGGATCTCGCGTTGCGTGTCGGGCGCCCAGTGTGCGCCGGCGCCATCGTCATCGAACGCGTCCACGGCCGGGGCTATGGCTGCCTGCCACCTGGCCTGCCAGTCGGCAGGCCATTCGTCGAAGGGGAGACCGAGACGGCGGCTCATTTGAACAGCCCGATCGTCTTGAGGGCCTTGTCGCGCTCTTCAACGAGAAGCTGGACATAGACCTTGTTGGCCGCGCGCGATCGCGGGTCGGCATAGTGCTTGAGGCGCGTATCCGGCGAGCGGTGCCCGAGCTGGCGGCGCATGACCTCACCGCCCTCGGGATGGTGCTCGCTGTAGAGCATGTCACCGAAGCTGCGGATCAGGTGCGGCGTCGCCTCGATGTCGGCCCAGTCGCGCAGGAACCCCTTGTACTGGGTCGAGAGCGTATGCGGCCGCTTGTGCTTGCCCTTGCGGCCCGGGAAGAGCCAGGGCGAGGCCTTGTCGCCGGGCATATGGCGATAGTCCTTGAGATAAAGCTCGAGCAGTTGCACCACATACGGCGGCAGCTCCTTGTGCAGGGTCTCGCCGTTCTTGACCTCCGCGCCGGGGATGCGGATGAGGCAGCGGCCATCGTCGCCCCGGATGAAGTGACGCTCGAGGTCGAGCGCAGCGAGGTTGCCGCAGCGGAGCGAGGTCACGAGAAACAGCTCATGGGCGAGCGCGAGGGCGATGTCGACAGGGTCACGGCGGCTCGGCGTCTTCCGCGCCCGCACCGTGCGGACCACATGATCGCTGAGGACCAGCATGCGATTGACCGCCGTCGGGCTCTCGAACTGGCGCAGGCGCTCGAGCCGCCGGGAATCGTCGGCGGTCTTCCGGGAGCGGCGGTGAAGCTTCCCGACCAGCTGCTCCAGCGCGGCGATCTCCACATCGCTGAAGCTGCACGTTCGCCGCGCCATCGTTTGTGCCTGGACCGCGAGCATCTTCACGTACTCGTTGAGGGTGGCTCCGTGCTCATTGACATGCCAGCGCAGCGCGCGCTCGATGGTCCGGGGATGAAGCAGGTGCTCCAGGGAGGGGAGATTCTCGAATGCCAGGCCGCTGTGGACGGCGGCAGACGCGAGGACGCGGAGCCATTCCCACTGCGTCTTGATCGTGCTCGGACGCAGAACCGCATCGGGCGCCGCCGGGTCGAACAGGTCCCCGGCCTCGCTATGGCGCTGGAAATAGCCCTCGATCGCATCGACCAACGACCGCGGGAAGGACGACCAGGGAAATGCCCAGCCACGCCGGGCGACGGGATAGGCGAGGGACTGGAGCCCGAGCTCGGGCCACCGCCCGGCGATTTTGTTCCACTTGCGCAGCATCATTCGCCAGGTGGTCTCGGGGTCCTTGATCAGGCCTTCGTCAAGCAGCGCCTGGCGATAGGTCTCCGAAACGGCGTCGTCCACGTCCGTGAGCGCGATGCCGAGCTTGCACGTATAGCGCAGGAAGCGGGACAGACCGGAGCGTTCGTGCTTGTCCGTGAGTCGGTCCATGAGCATGGCATGCTCACCGCCGAGCGAGATGCGATACTGACGCAGGCCGCCGAGGTCGAGATGGCCCAGCAGGTAGCGAATATTGCTCCAGTCGTTCTGCAGGCTCTTCTTGGAGAGGCCGGTCGCCACCGGCGTCATGCGGCTGAAGAAGGTGCGCAGGATGGGCGCGGTGAAGGGCACGCTGTCGGGATGCGCGCCGCAGTGGCGGGCGAGGCGACGGACCGAGGTCAGCAACTGCGGGCGGCGCTTGGCGATGACGGGATCGGTGCTGTCACGCACGAGCGATTCCACGTCGGACATGCTGGGAATGCGCTCATCGTGAAAGGCGTAGCGGGTCTTATGACGGGACATGATTGTTGGTATCTCCTCATGACAAGAACAGAAAAACACGACTTAGGAAGACAGGACAAGAATTATTGCGACAATTAGGAAGATGTATTCAATCAATCTAATCTTTATTGAATGAATACATGTTCCCAAACTTGACGAACACTTCAGATCTCACAGTAATCGATCGCACGCTTCGATCAGCCGGAACGGCCGTTGGCGATGAAGGTCTCGAAGTCTTTGCTGGCGATGCGCACGGCGCGGCCGAAGCGATGCACCGGCAAGGCGCCGGACGTAATCCAGCGCTGAACGGTGCGGGGCGTGACCTGGAGCGTCTTGGCGATCTGCTTCGGCGTCCACCAGCGTGGTACGGAAGGGGTGGGATTGGGACTATTCTGCATCGGGCGACTCCTGCACAAGCTTTGTCTCGGAGAACCACGCGCGGGCAGCCTGACGGCCGAGAAGACGAGCGAGAGTGATCAGTGCCTGATCAGCAGAGCCCAGCCGGTCGTTGGTGGGTCCTTGCGGACGGCAGGCAGACGCTGCTTCTTGCTGATTGTTGGCTTCTTGCGACGACATCGGGCGCCCACGTGTTTGCGTATGGGGGCACCCTATGGCGGTGCATGTCGCAAGCTTTAGTCAGAACCCCCACGAAAACTGGAGGGGTTTTGACGAATATGCGGCAATGTTAGGTGCTGTTCTTCTTCAGGATTCGCTGAACGGCCGTCTCTAGGCCATCGGCGTCTTCGCCCAGTTCGTCCAAAACGTGGTGGCAAAGGGTGCAGAATAGGCCCTCGGGACTGCCGGTGGGGCGCTGGTCAAACAGCGTCGGAAAGGCCCTGGCGAGCGTCTCGACGGTGAAATTGCGGTCCGGCCGGCCCTTGGAGCCACCTCTGTTGTGTTTACGACTGAGATCCCGATAGGCGTCGAGCCGCTCCTGCAATTGGCGGAAAAGGCCCTCGAGAAGGTCTGGCGTATGGTGCCGGGCATAGGTCGCACGTACAGGTCCATAGTGTTCCCGCTCCAGCACCTCGTACGGCCCATCGTGCGACTCTGCCTCGCGGCTCTCGAGAAGTCGAAAGGAGGGAGCCGGCCACGGAATATTGCGATCCAGGCTGGCTTCGAGACCGCGATTCGAAAGCTGGCGTGCCAGCATCGTCGCGAAGATCCCAGAAAGGAGACCGCCATCGCGTCCCGCGAGCAGCGCCAGGTCTCTTTCCAGCCGCTGTAAGGCACCAGACATGTTGCTCAGTGTCTTCCTGAGTTCATCGGAGGACAGGAGACTTGCTTGCGCGTCACGCCGTGCTTGGATCGTCTCGTTGATATGCGTCACGACCATAAGAAGGTCGTGCCGTTTGTCCCTGCTGAGGCCGAGGCGTTCCCCAATCTCGTGGATCGTGTCGATATGTATAGCGTCCACCATCGATGCTTTGCTGTCTCCTTTGCGGAAGGAAGTGCCGCATGAGTATGTTTGCCAAGTAAGTTCGGCGTAAACTGCTCTTTCACCCAATAGCGCGCAGGCGGTTGGATATCCACACCTCGAACTTGTGGACGTTTGCCCGAAATGAGACGGAGTGGGACGAAGACGACGGCATTCTCCGAATGGTTCCGATGCCGCGTCTGGAGCGGCGCGGACGGGACAGCCGATCGACACGCGGACGCAGTCACGCCGCGCAGCGAATGACGGGTAGGTAGATTCCGATTCTATCGTGGCGCCATCGCCGGTTGCTATGCTGCACCGCAGTCCCTGGTGAGGCTACAGAAAGCCCACCTTGCCGCCGGGATAGGCGCTGCGGCGCGAGGCAAAAGCAATAGCACCGCGCGGCCGTCATCGGGGGCTTCATCATCACATAAAATTTGGCTGTCCGGCTGACGGCCAGACCATGGAGCGCCTCATGCAGGCCATTCAAGTCTATCAAGTGCCGAAACACCGTCTGAGAATATTCTACAACGACACCACCCTGTCGCTCGGGCTTGCTGCCGGCGCGACATTCGAAGACATCGCGCGAAAATTGGATGAACTTCCAAACCTGGGTCATGGCGATCCGGTTGCGATCGACGTCACCCTGCGCGCAGCACCGCACCCCGTCCTATTCATCTGAAGTGGAAATGTGCAATGACCAATAAATCTCGCCCCTCCCTGAAAGCAGGCGTTAAAGCGGCCATGGTCCTGGCAGGGCTGATGGTGACCTCATGCGCGCCAATAATGGATACGTCGCCGGAGCAGGTGCAGGCGAGCAATCCGACGGTCACCTACAAGTACGGCAGTGATCAGGATCTCGTTCAGGCCAACCAGAATGCGGGGATATTCTGCAACCGGTATCAATCGGCGCCGCGCCCCGTGAATTTCTCGAACGATCCGGACGGCAACAAGGTCGTCATCTTCGAATGTATCCAGTCTTCGGCTGCGGTTCCGACGCCACAATACAATCCGAACCTCGCCTACAACTATCGCTCCGACCAGGAGTTGCTCGACGCGTCGCGGAATGCGCAGACCTACTGCATGAATAACGGGTCGCAGCAGGTTATTTCGAACATGACCACCAATTCGAACGGTACCAGAACAGTTACGTTCCGGTGCAGCCCGCGGTAGGGCGCGGCCCAATCTGACGAACTAATCAAGGCGACAGGCGCTTTGACCCTCGTGTTCGAAAGCCGAAAGACCGGCGCAGCTGCCAGTCGACCCGGAAGCACTGTTTTTTTACGTGGAGATAGCCGTGAACCTCGGAACCATCCTGATCATCGTATTGATACTGTTTCTGGTCGGCGCTTTGCCGACATGGTCGCACAGCAGCAGTTGGGGATATCTCCCAAGTGGCGGACTGGGCCTCGTTCTTGTCATCGTCGTCGTTCTTGTGGTGCTCGGGCGAATTTAGGCGGAAACCCTGGCCCAGGGGCGCGGCGCGCCACTTGCGGGCGCAGGAACGCGATCGCACCGGATGTGCCGGAAAGAATAAAGAATAGAGCCCCGGCGGTGTGGGAGGGGTGCCGAGGCTCTACAAAGATCTAGGGAAGGAAAAATCTCTTGGGGTACATCGCAAAGATGCTGGCAATTGAGCGCGTTAACAAAGCGCCAGCTCAATCCAAGGATTGATTTGAAGAAAGTACCAGTCGCGCGACCGCGGCGGTAGGTTCGGAATCTACGCATATCGATTTTGTCATGTCTGCATCGGCTGCTGCATGTGCCAGGCGTAGTGACATAACGATCGTAGACGTGAGCTTGATCAATGCCGTTCGAGAAGCTGGTCGCTATGATTGCCGATCGCAGGGGGACCTTCCAAAACGGTTCCATGCACTGCGGAATGGGAATTGCCATGGCAATACCTTCCGGGATCATCGAACGTTGAGGCCATCGTCCTTCTCGCGGGTGCCTCGGGTAGGGAAAAGTGACCGTTCCACGCCGCACCTTTGTGGTGACCGGGCTTGCCAGCGCTCTCGTCGGCGCTTGTCCGCGCATCGTGAATGCCGCGACAGCCATTGTCATGCCGGTCCCTGCGGGAGACCGGCGGTTTTCGGTTCTGTACGAAGGTGACAGGATTGGCACCCACACGATCTTGTATTCGTCAGAAACCGGCGTGACGCGGGTCGCGACCGAGATCCATCTCTTGGTCAAGATAGCCTTCTTCACGATGTTCGCATTCAGCCACCGCTCCGAAGAAACTTGGCGCGCCGGGCGCCTGATTTCGCTGAGTAGTGAAACGATCGAGCATGGCGAAACCCTTCACATCGAGGGCGCCGCGACGCCGCAAGGATTTCGCGTGGTGAGCAAGGGCGGTCCTTTTATTGCTTCCGGCGCGACCTTGACGTCCAACAGCCTGTGGACACCGGCTGTCCTGGAACAGGCCACGGTGGTCGATGCGCAACATGGCGGCATCATCGGCGTCAGCGCGCGCAAGCTTGCCGACGAGCAAATCGTGATTGGCGGCCGCCTGATTCGCATCACCCGTTATAGATTCATCACGCCCTATCTGGCCGGCAGCATCTGGTATGACTCGCTGAACCAATGGGTGCGCGGCGAGTTCGAGCGCGACGGCGCGAAGATCCAGTATGAGCTTGACACGTAACGCCTGCCGTCGTGGCGGGCAGGGAAGCACTTGAACATGCCGCTTAAACGACCGCTCTGTCTCGCCGTGGCGATGGCGGCGTGCGCCCTTGCCGGCTGTATGGAGGTGTCCGTCGCCCTCGCTCCCACGCCTGTTACCCTTGCCACCGGGACGCCCGGCGGCGTCTACCATCCCGTCGGCAATGCAATCTGCCGCATGTTCAATCTTTCGAGCGAGCATCAGGCCGTGCCATGCGTGGCTGTAAGCTCGGATGGCTCGGTGGCGAATATCCGGCGAATTGAAGACGGCACATCGACGTTTGGCCTTTCCCAGACCGATGTTGCCTACGGCGCCTATCATGGTGAAGGACCGTTTGCCGCCGCCGGCCCCGACCCGAAGCTGCGCATGTTGATCGCGCTCTACCCGGAAGCCTTCACCATCGTGGCTCGTGCCGAATCCGGCATCCGCAATTTCCCGGATTTACGCGGCAAGCGGGTCGGAATCGGCAAGAGCGGCGCCGGCTACACCTTCACGCGCGATGTCGTCCTCGGGTTTTATGACTGGATGGTTCTGGACCCGGAACGACTGCTCGAGCTTGGACCCGCCGAACAGAACCGGGCGCTTTGCAGCGACAAGGTCGACGCGATCATTTTTCAGGCGGGGCATCCCAATGGGCTGACCCAGGAGGCGACCACCGGTTGCCGGGCAAGGCTGGTGCGCGTCGCGGGTCCGCCCATCGATCGGCTCCTTGCAATGCATCCCTATTACGTTGCCACGATAATTCCAGGCGGCATGTACGCCGGAAACCCCGACAACGTCCCGACGATCGGCTCGCTGGCCGTGCTCGTGACGTCGAGCGACCAGCCTGATGAACTGGCCTACGCCGTGGTCAAGGCGGTGTTCGAGAATTTCGCGGATTTCCGGCGTTTGCATCCTGCGCTGGCAAAGCTGAAGATCGAGGATATGGTGCCCAGCCAGAGCGTGATGCCGATCCATCGGGGGGCGCTCAGATATTTTCGCGAGGCCGGGCTCCTGCGTTGAAGGCGCTGGAACCCTCAGGTGCTCGGTCCGACCGCGTCCGACACGTACGCCATGTACCCGAATCTTTGCGAGGGGTTACTGGTGCGGTTGCGCCTCGGGTGGCGGCCCCAGATAGAGCCGCGCGATTGGCGGCGCTTCGAGCCAAATGAAGCTCTCGATCCGGTCGGTCTCCGTCGCGCATCGGTCGAGCGAAAATATTGCCATTATCTCCGACCCTATCCCGACCGCGTCGCCATTGATGCGGCGCGCGGCGACGCTGCGGAGCGGCGCACAGACGTCATGCAGCTGTGTTTCGGCAGCATAGATCGTATCCAGCTTGACCGGGTTTTTTGCCTCCGCTTCGATTGCCATTGTGGCCAGGGCAGCGGCGGTTTGGTTTTGATGTGTAAAAACGGATTCGACGGAACCGGCGCAGCCCGAGACCGCGGACGTCACGAAAAGGAGGAAAGCGTTGCGCGCAAACCTGTGCGGGCAATTCAGTTGCATCGGCTCCTCACACTTGCACGATCGTCCCTCGGACAGTTTTCCAAATCGGCCAAGGCGGTTCAAGCGGCCAATCCATCGCGGGTGCGTTCCGATAATTACCGGCGAGGAAGCACATCCGCCGGACCGGGGCAACGACGACCGGTATCGTTGCGGGCCCGACCCGGATAAAGCCGCGGTCTTGTTCGTACAAATAGGAAGGCGGTTGCTCATTCGCGGCCGTCGTTATTTCACCGCCAAACGGGTTTCCCGAGATCGATCTGGTCAGAGTCGGTGAGGGCGCCGGTGCCTGCGCCGAGCGCGCCGCCGATGAGAGCGCCCGTAACAGGCGAGCCGAAAAGCAAACCAGCCGCCGCGCCGCCGCCGGCGCCGATCGCGCCGCCGCTGAGCGCGCGGTCTCCGGTTGTGTTGCCGCAGGCTGCCAGGCTCAAAACCGATAATACGAGCGCAGCGGCGAGAATGGTTCGTTTCATTGTCTGTCTCCTGGTGAGCGTTTACGGCGCGCGAGAGGCGCCGAAAGTGTTTACTTCACGATAAGATCGTTCTGTACCGACGTGACGCCGTTCACTTCTTTCGCGACAGCGCCGGCGTGCTCGACCATCTGCGGCGTGTCGACGAAGCCGCTCAGTTGGACGACGTTCTCATAGGTGGTGACGTCGATCTGCATCACCTTGAGCGCCGGATCCTGCAAGATCGCTGACTTGACCTTGCCGGTGATCGCGGAATCGTCGAGATACGCGCCGGTGCTCTCGTGTGTATTCGTCTCGGCGCAAGCGCTGAAGGCGAGAACGGATGCGAGAGCGATTGCGGCCATACTTAGTTTTCTGTTCATAAGGTTTCTCCAATCAAGTCGGGTGAAGGTGATTGCGGCGTCGGCAGGCTAGCGTGCCTGCTCAAGATCGAAGCGGGGGAACCGGGGACGATCTTGCTTCTAGCTCTTTCTCATCAGAGACCGGCGCCGCTACAGTATCCCGGGTCGGCAAATCCACAGCTTGCGGGGATACGGAGATCGCGAGCGCAGCATCCGCGGGCGTCGCGAAATTGATCCGGATGGCTGTGTGTTTCCAGTCCAGCCAGCGGCCTATATGCCACTCGCCAATTTGGCGGCTTGCCGTAAGGGCGGTCAGGCGTGTTGCGAGGCGGCCGACGCCGAAAATTCCGCTTTTGACGGGGAAAAGCACTTCACGCTGGTTCTGAGTCGACATGTCGATCTCCTGTATTGGCGGGGCTGAGATTGGCCCAGCTGGCGCTATTGTCCCTGGCGGTCCAACAATTCGTATTGGATGGAGTGAATAGCGAGAGCGAATACGTAAGATGTCGGGAGCCGCATGCGCGGGCGGTAGGGCTGGAATATACTTAGCAGCCAAGGTCGCTGGATGCCTCGGCGGTTATTCATGGGCTTTTGTGATCGCAACTGTGTTGTTGGCTGCGTAGTTTCCGAGTCTGTCAGCGTGTGATTCCAGCCCCATTTTTAAAGATGCGTACCGATGCACCTAAACGGGACGTTCGGATTCTCAATTCAGGATTCAGGAGATGGATACTCACATTCTGCGCACAACAGTGTTCGTCAAGAAAACCTTGGAAACGGCACTCTCCTGTTGGAGGGACTTAGCGCATTCGGCCGCATCCGCTTTGCGGCAAATATCGGACTCTGTCCACCTGCGCTCGTTCCTCGGTCGCTCGACGCCCAGACAGCCACTGACAGTGGGACCCAACGCGCGAGACGCGGTGGTCAAAGGCGACCTTGCTCCGGCGGGAAAGACGGCCCGCCACGGCGTACATCAAAAGGCGTCGAGAAGTAAGACAGGACGTGGGCAGGTAAAAGCCAATCGCGAAGCGATCGAACGAGGCGAGAACGAAGGGATGATGGTGCCGTCGGAACATATGATGGCTCCACGTCGCGAGTCTGGGACCGCGTCGTGAGCGTTTTGCCGCGTTGCTTGCAACAAGCGTCGATATTGCAGGCGCCTGGCAAGCGCGTAACCTTCGCGCGACCGTTCTTCGTGAAGGGGCTGGACGGGATGCAACCCGCCGGCACCTATCGTGTGGTGGCCGGCGCGAGGCGGGAAGGGTTCCTTTCGCTCCTTATGGGCGAACGAACGACCAAGCCGAGACGGGGATTCGGAATTCAGGGAGTCGTCGGGGTTCTCCGACCGGATAACATTGACCCTCTCGATCTGGCGGTCGTCCTGATACGGGATGCCCTGGCGGCCGAGGCGGCGAGAACAAGAGTGCCGTCAGATGACGCCGAATGATTCTACTGTGACGGAGAAAGGCGTCCTGTCTCGCCGCACCGTTGCGGAAAGCGCCACAGGAAACGAAGCCCCGCCGGCAGTGTCGGATCCATCGACCGAGGGTCGCCGAGATGGCGCCACCGTGGCGCATGCGATTTCATTGGACGGCCTGGGCAGGATTATGTCTTCAGGGCGCCTTCCGAAATTTCAGAACGACGGCGCTGCCGCGGAGATTCACATTGGAACGAGAGAGTTCAACTGCATCGGCGTCTCGCCGCCGCATGACCATCCGCATGTCTACATCAATATGGGCAACGCGGACTCTATCCTCTGTCCTTATTGCGCGACGCGGTATCGGTACGATCCGAGGCTGAGCCCGTTCGAAGCGGATCCGCATAACAGCCTTTTCGTCGAGGCGGTCGGCGGTATCTAGGAAGCGGAAGCCGGATTGAGCGCGACCTGATCCGGGTCAGTGGTTTACACGGCGCACGCCGTAGACGAAGCGCGGCTTTCCAATATCTTCGGCTTTTTTCCCGGCTGGCGGCCGACAGAGCGTCTTGTCCGTCGGCCGCATTGCCGGGCTCGGTAGAGCTTGTCGAGCTGGTCACCGACGGACGGTCAACCAGGCAGTTTCACGACCGTGATATCGACCACGCGATCCCGTATCTCGGCCGTGGTGTTGGCCGTTGCGACATCTTGATGGCCTTCGCCGGTCCAGCTCGTATCGATGCGGTCGGGCTGTACGCCGGCCGCGAGCAAGGCGTCGCGGACCGCATGCGCTCGCCGTTGCGACAAATCCATGTTCGCGGGCGGCGCGCCGACACGGTCGGTCTTGCCGATCACGGTCACGCGCGTCGTGTCATTGTTCGCTACGATATAGGCGACGCTTTCGATGATCCTCTGACCTCTCGTGTTGAGCTTGGCGCTATTGGTATCGAAATAAACCTGATACCAGGCGCCTGCCAGCTCGGGACTATTTTCCGCGGCGGTTTGCGGCGGCGGCGCGGTAAGTTCGGCGCATCCAACTGCTGTGGAAAGCGCGAGGGTCGCGACGAGCGCTCGTAGGATTTTTGTGGATTGAAACATGGTGTCCTCCATTGGTTGCCGGCGTTGTCCGGTGGGTATCCGGCGCACGCCGGGGCGCCGAAGCTTCGGCCTTCACTGAGTTCGCGATGACGGCGGTAAGAAAAACGGCGCGCCCAAAGGGTTTTTATCCGTCTGCCAGCCCACTCGTGGCCGAGCCTCGCGGATGTCTGTTGGTCCCCAACGCGGTCCCGATGAAACTTAGGGCGCCGGAACTGCCGCTCGGGTCATAGCCACAATTTGTGACGTGCGGCCACCTAGGCCAGCTGCCGGCCACGATACGAAACACCGCGATCAGCGAAATAAGCCGAAGTTCATGGTATGGCCCTTCGATCTGGGTCGGGTAGGCTCGGATACTACTCAAAACTGCCGTGCAGCTATCCATGCGGCCACCGCCGCCGCCGATCGCAACGATTGCAGCGGTCCGAATCGCCGCGGCCGTTGACCGGAAATTCTCGTCGACTTATTCGCTCGGCGGCTGCGGCCGAACATCTCCGGGATGGGGCGGTTCGGAGGTGCCATACTCGGCGGCAGCAAGGGCCAATCGGGCCAGGGCCGGAACCGACTTCGAGCCCGTCTTCTTCATGATCAAAGCGCGATGGTTTTCGACCGTGCGCTGGCTGATGCCGAGATCGGCGGCGATATTTTTATTAGGATGGCCGGCAAGGATCATATCCATGACCTGGCGCTGCCTGCGGCTGAGATTTGCGACGTGTTTGGCCGCGTCTTCTCGCCAAGCCATTAGCTTGGTTAAATCCCGTGATTGTTCGAGGGCCCGCTTGACACTGGCGAGCAGCTCGGTGCGGTTGATCGGCTTCTCGATGAAGTCGGACGCGCCCGCCTTCATGGCTTGAACCGCCATCGGGATATCGCCAAAGCCGGTGATCATGATGACCGGTAGCCGATCGCCTGCCGCTCTCAGGCGCTGCAGCAATTGAAGCCCGCTCATACCCGGCAGGTACGCGTCGAGCAAGAGGCATGCTTCTCTACCTCGATGATGGGCTTCAAGGAACGCCTCGCACGATCCAAAGTCCTCGACCGTCCGCCCATCGTCCTCGAGCACGCTGCGAAGCGCCTCGCATATATGATTGTCGTCATCGACGACAAATATGACGGGTGCCGCCGGATCGCTGGCTACCTCGAGCAGGGGTGCGCCTTGTAAAGGTGGCCTCTCCCGTAAAGGTGGCCCCTCCTGTTCCGGCGGGAGGAGACGCTGGATCGTTTGCGTCAGCTCTTTCAATTTCACCGGCTTGTTGAGCTGTATGCATTTCTGGAGCGAGATATCGCGCAAGGTGCCGGTCGATATATCGCCGGTCAGAATGATGACCGGAATCTGTCGTTGAAGCCTTTCGCGCAGCTTTGCGGCGATATCAAGACCATTCATGCCGTTCGGCAGATTGTAGTCCGCAAGAATGACGTCCGGACGAAACGTCTTGCGTTCTGCCAGTTTCAGTGCTGTCTCGCCGTCGGGCGCGGCTTCTGGGCGATGTCCCTCGTCCTCGAGGAGAAGCTCCAGGAGGTCGCGCACCTCGGGATCGTCCTCGACGACCAGAATCGTGCCGGTGCGGTGTATTTCCTCGAACGCCGGCCTACTTCTTCGCTGCCGCGGGTTTTTGCGTTGCGGTGCTGCTGCGCTCGCCGGGAGCGTGACCTCAATGGCGAAGACCGAGCCCTTGCCCAGACGCGAGCGGACGCTGACCCGATGGTCCAGCAATATCCCCAACCGTTTGACGATCGAGAGGCCGAGGCCCAAGCCGCGGCTACGCTCGCGTGCGGCATTGTCGACTTGATGGTACTCCTCGAAGATCGCGTCTAGTTCCTCGTTGGGGATGCCGATCCCGGTGTCCCAGATCTCGATGCTTAACTTTCCCTCGCGCCGGCGGCAGCCGAGCAGCACCTTGCCGCGGTCGGTGTATTTCAGGGCGTTTGCAAGCAGATTGCGGATCACTTGTTCGAGCAGTACCGGATCGCTGTGTATCGACAGGCCGCACGGGACCACATGCAATTCGAGCCGCTGCGAATGTGCCCGATAGCCGAATTCTTCCCGCAGCCGGTCGAACAGATCGTTAAGCGGGAAGGTGACCATTTCGGCGCGGACGGTGCCGGCCTCGATCTCGTTGATATCGAGCAACGCGTTCAACATTGCCGACATGGCGCTTAACGTCTCGTCGAACCGCGTGATCAGTTTCTGCGCCTTTTCCCCCTTGAGGGTCTTGGCCAACAACCCCTGTAGTAAGGCCAGCGTTTGCAGCGGCTGGCGGAGGTCGTGGCTCGCCGCGGCGAGAAAGCGCGATTTCGCAACATTGGCGAGCTGCGCTTGCCGCTTGGCCGTCTCCAGTGCCTCCGTCGCCAGCTTCTTTTCAGTGATGTCGACGAAGGTGATGACGACACCCTCTACCCCGCCTTCGAGTGTACGGTAAGGCATCACGCGACGGACATACCATGCGCCGGTGCGGGCTTCGATCTCCCGCTCGATCGGCGCGAGCGTGCGCTGGACCGCGAGGGCATCTGCGGCAAGGGCGTCGTCGGCGGCCCAGGATCTGAGATCCGCGATTGGCCGCCCGATGTCGCCGGGGATGATATTGAAAAGCAGCTTCGTGGCCGGCGTGAAGAATCGAATGTTCAGACTGGTATCGAGGAAGAGCGTCGCGACATTGGTGCTGTACAGGATATTTTGCAGGTCATTCGACGTCGTACGTTGCTGCTCCAATGTTTCATGCAGCTGGCTGTTGAGGGACGTCAGCTCCTCGTTGAGCGACTGCAACTCTTCCTTCGAGGCAAGCAACTCCTCGTTCGTTGCCTGGTATTCCTCATTGATGGACAGGGCTTCTTCGTTGATCGATTGTTGTTCATCGCTCGATTTCTCGAGGCTGCGGATGGCGTCCTGTAACTCCGTTGTGGTCGCGTCGAGCTCCTGCTCGAGTTCGGCAACCCGCGACGCGTCCTCCGGTAAGGTCGGGCGTCCGCCTTTGACTTCTGGCGCCGGCTCGTCGATGAAGCAGATCAACATCAGATCTTCGCCTTCGCTCGGTGCCGGCTGGACGGCGATGCTGAACGAGAGCTCCTTACCGTCACGATTGATCCGGCCGCCGGCAACGGCAATTCGCGTATTCTCCTTAAAGGCCCGCTGGACCGCCGATCTGAGCTTGGTCCGAACGTCGTCGCGCGCCATGGCGAGCACATCGTAAGCGGGCAGGCCTGGCGCCACTCTCAGGTAGCGGTCTATCGGTCCCAGCGAAAAAAGACACTCGTACTTGCGATTGACCAATACCGCGGCTGGCGCGTAGTCCTCCATGACCAATCGCCGACAGAGGTCGGCAAGAGCCGCCGGCCGCGAGCTTGCCAGGCCCGGGTCCTGCCGCCGAGGCGCGTATGCGCCTTCAGTGGGGGCGGCGGCGATACGAACATACTCGGGCCGGCCGTGACCGATATGCCGATAGAGCCGCTCAGGTTTAGAGATCACCTCGAAGCGGCCGTCGAGATTGCCGATCGTCTCTGTATTGCCAAGCAGGAGGATGCCACCGTCGCGCAACGCGAAATCGAAGAGCGCGAGCACCTTCGTTTGCGCCTCGGGGCGCAAATAAATCAGAAGGTTCCGGCATGAAACCAAGTCGAGGCGTGAGAATGGCGGATCGGTCAGCACATCCTGGACCGTGAAAACCACCGCCGCGCGGATTTCGGACGATACCCGGTAGCCGTGGTACTCTTTGGTAAAGAAGCGGGCAAGCCGTGCCGGGGTCACATCTGCTTCGATCGTTTCAGGATAGAGTCCCTCACGTGCTTGCGCGACGGCATCCGGGTCGATATCTGAGGCGAGGACCTGGAGTTTGATGCTGCGTTTTGCCAGCGTGATCTGCTCGCGGAAGAGCATGGCCAGGGAATAGGTTTCCTCGCCCGTGCTGCACCCTGCAACCCAGATGCGCAAAGGTTGATCGAGCGGATGGCTGCGGATCAGGTCCGGAATGATCGTCGCCGCCAGGAGGTCGAACACCTTCGTATCCCGAAAGAAGCTCGTAACATTAATGAGCAGGTCCTTCGAAAGAAGGTCGCATTCGACGGGGTCGCTCCGCAGGAATTCGAGATACCGGTCCATGTCAGCGGTCTCGAACGCTGCCGTCGCCATGCGCCGCTCGATCCGGCGTTGCAGCGTCCCCAGCTTGTAGAGCGTGAAATCGTAGGCAGTATTCGTGCGAAGGTGTTTGATTATCTTGAGCAGCCAATCGCTCGGCAGGTCCTGTTGGCTCGACCCGTTCTTCGTGTGAATTTGGGCCATTCGCCGATCGTACCGGAAAAGTACCTGCGGAATTTCCGCCACCGGAAGCACATGGTCGACCGCGCCCGTCGCGATTGCGCTCCGCGGCATGCCGTCATAGGCGGCCTCGTCGGGATCTTGTGCGATGACCAGGCCTCCTTTTTCTTTTACGGCCTTCAGCGCGTGGCTGCCGTCGGTCCCCGTTCCCGACAGGATCACGGAGATGGCGCGCTCGCCGATCTCGGTGGCCATCGAGTTCAGGAGAAAGTCGAAAGGCATGCGGGAACCGTGACGCTCCCGGGGCTCGGAAAGGTGGAGCGCGTCGCCCGATATCGAAAGGTAGACGCCGGGCGGTATGACATAGATGCGGTCGGGCTCGATCTTCATCCCTTCGGCAGCCTGCTGCACCTTCATGGCCGTGTGGCCGGCCAGCAGCTCGACCATCATGCTCGGATGTTTCGGTTCCAGATGCTGGACCAGGATGAAGGCCATGCCGCTGTCCGGTGGCAGTGCGTCGAAGAATTTTTGGAAGGCATCGAGGCCGCCGGCTGAAGCACCGATCCCGACCACGGGAAAACCCGTGGCGTCCGGCAAATCCGCACGCTGCGGCGCCACACGCCGACGCGGCCTGGGTGCGGTCGCTCCGTTCCCCGAGCGACGGCGGCTTTTCGTCATTTTTTCACGTTTTCCTGCCATTTCTCCTCGCGCGAGGGCCGCAGGATCCAATAAAAGTAGCACAAAGAGGGGGCTTTCCCACCCCCATCAACCCTTGATCGTCCGGAATAGCCACGGCATACGGTCTAAAACGGCCAAAACCGGTGTCGTTGGCGGCGTGCTTCGTAGGAATTGGCCCCCCTACCTTTGAAAACGCACGCGCGAGACTTTCTGCCAGCAATCCGTCGTTGGCCTTCGCCACGGTTATTTCGCGATGACGAAACAGTCGTCGTTCGTGTCGATCAGGCGGGTGCAGGTGGCATTGGCGCTACCGGCGTCGGCGAACGATCCTGCGCGCAACGCATCGTATATGCCCAAATTGCCCAGATCGACGCGCACAAATTCAGGCCGTAGTCCTTTGAGGAAGGTATGGCGATGCTTCAGTTGCGACCACATCGACTGAAGCGTCTTCTGGTAGCCGCTTTGAAGGGCGGCGAGTTGAATCTGATAGCCGTCATCGATATCCGCGCGTCCGTTTGTATGGATCCTTGTCGCTTTTGGCGCATTGCCGGCCCGGAGAGAAGCGGCCCCCGGTATGCTGCGCCGATTGCGCGAATAGTGCGCCGGGGCGGATTCCAGGATAGCCGGACCACTCAGGGACATCGGCGAGGCCAATAGGACGGTCGACCTGAGCGTCGCCTGTGCCACTTGCTCTCGCGTCATATGATTTTTCAAAAAATCCCGATTGACGCGGGCTAGGGTACGAACGACCCAATGCTCATTTTCCGCTCTTTGAGCCAGGTCGAACCATGAATACGACCCGATCATATCCTCTTTCGTGCCTTGGCCCCTGGCGAGGAGGAGGCCAAGCCCGATCTGCGACTTGGCGTCTCCTTGAAGGGCTGAAGGCAGGAATTCGTCGAAGGCGATAACGTAGTCCCCGCGGTAATACGCCGCGCGCCCGTTATCGAAGTCGGCGCGGCTCTGATTGCATGGAACCAGAAGAAGCGCCAAGGCTGAGAAGCCGAGCATTGTCGGGCGAACTGGGAACCGCCTGCGATGTGTCATATGCAAATCCGTGGATTTCCTGACGCGGACCGGCTCTGAGCGACTTGGCCCGGTTTCCTGCTTTTCCCGGAATTGCCGGGACCACCGTAGAAGAGGGATGACCTCATAATGAGGCAGGAAACAGAATGCTGGTGTAATGGACGTATTTCCAGACTCGGAAATTACCTAGGGACATGCAGCCGGACACAATCTGATGGCGCCGGCGGCCCGGCCCTTCGTTTCGCGCCGCACAAGGCCGCCGGAAAACACGCTTTCCGCCGGAATATGGGTATATCCCGAGGCTGCTTCAGCGCCCCGCTTTAACTTACGGTTAACCAATCGGCGTGCGACGCCTGAGATCCGCCGATCAGTGGATCGCTTGAGAACGCCGCATTCAGCTCGCTTGTCACTGTCGCGTGAGCGGCATGTCTTGAATCGCGCGCAACATGAGGTAATCGACAATGAATTTGAAACAGCACTGTTTGGCCGCCGTATCAGCCATCGCCCTGGTCATGGCACATACATCGGGCGCTTGGGCGATTGTCGACAACAGTCAGGCACCTACCGCCGTCTTGTGCTCCGGTGCCTGCGGTGTCGGAAGTTCGGTCGCGTTTTCCCGCACCGTCACACAAATTTCTCCGGATGATGTAACGTCCTTTACGGACGTTTGGAATATCACCCTCTCGGAAGCCGGCAAGATAAAGGGCGTTCTATTCGGTAACAATACGCTCGATGCGTTCACGGTTACCAATTTGAAAATCACGCTGGAGAACGGGGGCACCCCGGTCGATCCTGTCGCCGGTTTCTCTGTTCCCAATCCGCCGCCTTTCAACAGCGTTATGCAGACCGCAGTGACCTTCGCAAACCTGTCCGCCGGCGACTACCAGTTCATGATCACCGGCTTCGTGCCGAACGATCAAAAAGGTGGCCAGTATCAGTTCCAGGGAAAAATCTCCGAGGTTCCGTTGCCGGCCGCGGTGTGGCTGTTCCTGTCCGCTGTCCTGGGTTTGGTTTCCGTGTCCCGGCGCCGCTTTAGACAAATCCGCGTCTGACGACGCCGCCGCGCAGCGTTCGTCGCAGGGTGCTGATCGATCGGGAAAGAGTGATATCGGCTTTGCGAATTTCGGTATGGGGCCAGATGCCTCGCCGCGCCTTGGTGTAATGACGTTCATGTTAGTCAGGAATCGATGAATCAGGTCTATGAAGAAATCGTTGGGATAATCCCGCAACTGCGCCGGTATGCGTTGAGGTTGTGCCGTAATTCCGCGGCGGCGGACGACCTAGTGCAGGAAAGTATCGTGAGGGCGCTCACGAAATCCTCACTTTTTACGACCGGTACCAACCTCCGGGCCTGGGTCTTCACGATCATGCACAATGTTTTTGTGTCGTCGCTTCGCCGGGGGAAACGGATCGAGCTCCCGATGGATCCGGAGATGGTGGCCGCGGCACTTTCGGTCAGGCCGACGCAAGAGCTGACGTTGGAGGTAAACGCGCTCATCAGGGCGATGAAGGGTATACCCGAAACGCAGCGCGACGCCGTGCTGATGGTCGGCTACGAAGGAATGGCGTACGAAAATGTTGCCGCACATTTGAATATACCGGTCGGCACCATCAAATCCCGTGTGTCGCGCGGGCGAACCGCTTTGCGGCTCGCCATGCATGGCTGATAGACACGGGGCGGCCTTCAAGACGACGCTATTCGCGCGGCCGCCCCGGCTTGGGGATACAGATCCGCATCGGAACAGACCATGTCACTGATCGAATCGCTTCTGCTCACCACCACGCGCGTCGTCACCTACGACGGGCAGCGGTCGTTGACCAATGCAAGCGCCTTTTTCTTCGAGCGCGATGACCGGTTGTTTCTCGTGACGAGCCGTCACGTCCTGATCGACAAGCCGAGCGAACACTTTCCGGACCGAATTGTCATAGAGTTGCACACCGACCCGGAAAATATGGCGAGTTCGACCGGGTTCTCAGTGCCGCTCTACCGCGACGGCAAGAGCCTGTGGCGCCAGGGCCTCGATACCGCCGGCGAGATTGACGTGGCGGTTATCGAGATCGAGCGGGCGGCGCTGCCCGAGAATGCGAGCTATCGCGCCTTCACGCCCGATCACCTGCACGATCCTCTCGACCAGGTCGAGGTCGGCACGTCGCTGCTGGTGGTGGGGTTTCCGCTCGGGTTTCACGACACGCTGCACCATATGCCCGTGGTGCGCCATGCGGTGGTTGCGTCTTCGTTCGGTCTTCGATTCCAGGGCAAGGGATACTTCCTCACCGATGCGCGCACGCACCGGGGCACGAGCGGCGCGCCCGTCGTGATGCGCGACCCCAGGCAGGATCCGGACCTGGGGGAACTGCACTGGATTCTGCTTGGCGTCCACTCGGCGCGCCTCGATGTCGGCACACGCGACCTGACCATTGACGAGGCGCTTGGGCTGAACTGCGCCTGGTATGCCGACATCCTGCTGACGCTTACCGAGCGCTGACGAGGGACCTAAGTATGGTGTCCGTTTCCGGGCCAACGCACATGAGAAGCGATTGGCGCGCGGTATATGCAGACCCGTATCCTCGGACCGAGGAACGGTTGAATGCCGCGACCCATGCTTTCGGGGCGTTTCTGAGTGTCGTTGGGCTGGTCTTTCTGGTCATTCAAGCTGATAGCGTGGGACGTCCCGCCAGTTTGCCTGCAGTGATTGTCTATGGGATTGCGCTGGTGCAGCTGTTCCTGTTTTCGGCGCTCCATCACGCGGTCTTGCGCCCTCGCATAAAGCATATATTGCTCGGCCTCGATCATGGTGGGATCTATCTGCTCATCGCCGGGACCTACACGCCGTTCTGCCTTCTCATGCCACGAGGGAAGGAATGGACGTTATTGTCACTCGTCTGGGGACTGGCCATGCTGGGCATCGCCATCCAGGTGGCTTCGTTCCTGGCGAGACGAAGTGGCGCCTACGAGCGGTTCGCCTTCGTTCTCTATCTGGCCTTGGGATGGATACCCATGCTGTGGGCCCGCGAGGCCGTGTTCAGGGCATTGGCGCCGATGGGGCTCGCGCTTCTGGTTGCGGGTGGCGTCGCCTTCACGATCGGCGTCGTCTTTTATCTGTGGAAGAATTTACCCTACGGCCATGCCGTATGGCACCTGTTTGTGGTTGCCGGCTGCAGTTTTCATTTCTTCGCCATATTCCAATATGTGGTTCCGGAAACGGTCTGAACGGCAATTTATATGTGCCGATTGTCATTGAATTTTTTCATTTAATCGCCATGTAATATCCGAGGCTCCCAAAGAAACGTTGCAAAAAGAATTAAATTAATCGGTCTTTGGTTGCCGGCTCTCACGGAAAAATAATCGTGCTCGGATCCCAAGGTGGCGAAAGCGCCGATGTTGTCGCGCGCAATAGCGGTCGCATGAAGGATCTTCAACATACTGGTGTTTTTGACCGGTTGCGATTTCCCGCCGATCAAGACCGAGAGCCAGCGCCGCAGAGAAGACGACACCGCACGACGCCGATGCCTGGGTGTAAGGAAATGCGATCCTGACAGGCGGTCACCCCGATATTTCCCCCGCAGGAGAGCGTCATGACAACGACAAATCGAAAGAACCGGCGCCTCGCGGCGAAGCCTGAGGCCAAGGACGAAATGGCCAAGTATGGCATTACGCGCGTTCCCATAAATTATTTTCACTATAAGCAGTATCGCTACACGAATCTTGCCGATGCTGTTGCACAGGCAAAACGGGCGCAGACGTTGGATTTAACGGGAAAGACCGAGTGATTGTGATTCCCGGTCGATGGGGCCGGGAATTTGAGTCGAACTCGATGCTGAAGACCTCATGATCCTGAAAGTATCAGCCATCATGGGCGTGGTCGACGTGCCCCCACGAAAAAGAAAGCCGCGTGACGATAGGAGCGGACAATGAGTTCCAAGGAAGTGAAATTTAATGGCGACGCGCGCGACGCGATGATGCGCGGCGTCGAAGTTCTCGCAAATGCGGTGCGGGCGACCCTCGGCCCCAAAGGCCGTAACGTCATCCTCGATCAGTCCTACGGCGCCCCTCGCATAACCAAGGACGGCGTGACCGTCGCCAAGGAGATCGAACTTGCCAACCGGTTCGAGAACATGGGCGCGCAGTTGGTCAAGGAGGCAGCCACCAGGACCAGCGACCTCGCCGGTGACGGCACGACGACCGCGACGGTGCTTGCCCACTCGATCGTACGCGAAGGCGCGAAGGCGGTTGCCGCCGGCATGAACCCGATGGATTTGAAGCGCGGCATCGACATGGCCGTGAAGTCGGTCGTGGCGAACATCGCGCTGGTCGCCAGGAAAGTCTCGTCCAACGCAGAGATTGCCCAGGTCGGGCGGATCTCGGCCAACGATGACCGAGAGATCGGCGATATGATCGCCAAGGCGATGCATAAGGTCGGAAACGAGGGCGCGATCACGGTCGAGGAAGCAAAATCCCTCGAAACCGAACTCGACATCGTGGAAGGCATGCAATTCGACCGCGGCTACATCTCGGCTTACTTCGTCACGAATGCCGAGAAGATGCTCGCCGAGCTCGATGACCCCTACATCCTTTTGCACGAAAAAAAGCTTCCGGGCATACAGGCAATTCTTCCGCTTCTCGAAGCCGTCGTGCAGAGCGGGAAAGCCTTGCTGATCATTGCCGAAGATGTTGACGGGGAGGCGCTGGCAACGCTCGTCATCAACAAGCTCCGTGGCGGGCTCAAGGTCGCGGCGATAAAGGCTCCGGGGTTCGGCGACCGGCGCAAGGCCATGCTGGAGGATATCGCGATCCTGACCGGCGGGCAGGTCGTCAGCGAGGACCTGGGCATCTCGTTCGAGAAGGTTACGCTCGACATGCTGGGCAGGGCCAAGAAAGTGCGCATCGACAAGGACAGCACCACGATCATCGATGGCGCCGGCAAGAAGGCCGCCATCCAGGGCCGATGTGCGCAGATCCGTGCGCAGATCGAGGATACATCCTCGGATTACGACAAGGAGAAGCTGCAAGAGCGTCTGGCAAAGCTGAGTGGCGGTGTCGCGGTAATCCGCGTCGGCGGCGCGACCGAGGTCGAGGTGAAGGAGCGCAGGGATCGCCTCGACGACGCGATGCATGCGACTCGCGCCGCGGTCGAGGAAGGCATCGTTGCCGGCGGCGGCGTTACGCTCCTCTACGCGGGGAAGGGGCTCGATGGGCTCAATCCTGAAAACGACGACCAGAAAGTCGGGATCGATATCGTTCGCCGTGCACTCCAGGCGCCGGTCAAGCAAATTTGCGCGAACGGCGGGGAGGAAGGTTCGATCATCGTCGGCAAGCTGCTGGAGAAGGGCGACGCCACCTACGGCTTTGACGCTCAATCCGGCGAGTATGTCGACATGATCAAGGCCGGGATCATCGATCCGGCCAAGGTCGTGCGCCTGGCGCTGCAGGGGGCCGCGTCAATTGCCGGCATGATGATTACCACAGAGGCGATGGTCGCTCAGAAGGCCGAGACGGGCGGGCAGGACATACACGGCGGCATGAATGGCGCGGGTTATTAGACTTTTGTTGTCGCTGGCCGGCTCGATTGTCGGGCCGGCCAATTCCTCGGCTAATTGCAAGCGGTCGATCCTTAAGGGGAAATGAGATGGTTCTGCGGGCGGAATTTTCGCTTGGTCATTCCGAGTTCAATGAATTTCTGTATTCGGTCGTGGGCGAGGAGAAAACCGGAATACGGCTTACCGTCCTTTCCGCTCTGGCTCGGATCGGCCTAGACCCGTGGCAAGAGGCTGCGCGCCTGTCCGATTTACCAAAGGAAGCGGCTAGGCGTGCGCTGACGGCCATCGTCCAAACTTTGCCCGAAGGGGATTGGAAAGTGTCTGACTCGGGGGCAATCGCCGATCGTTTGGTGGACCGCTTGCCCAGGCGCGGGTCGCGGGCGGCCGGGTCGCCGCAGGAAAAGTACGTCAGCGAAAAGCGGGCGAAGGTCCACGTGCCAAATTGGCTGTTTTGGATCGCGATGGGCGCCGCGGTGTATTTTGCCCTGTCGCGTCTGGATGCGGGCCAGCCAGCCCAGCCGGCCCAGAGCGACGCCTGGTCGCAATCCCGGAATGTTGCAGCCGTTGCAATGGTCGATAGTGGCCAGTTTGTCCGAAGCGGACGTGTTCCGACGCCCTTGTTTCGCCGCTCGAAACACTTTTTAGACGGCGCTGTAGGCTGACCGGCGGGATCGCCCGGAGAATCGGCCGCCGATCAGGACGGCGTGACTTCGATTTCTAAGCGGATTTGAACATTCGTCGGGCGCAACAAGGCGGGCCGGCGTATTCAACAAGTCCACAACGTTGATGACAACGATAGCGCTTGGCCAGCTCTTGGATCGTTGGTCCGGTTTGAATGCGAGAGCCTGGCCAGTTTCGGTCATCACGTGGAAGAAAGTGCTCATGCTCCAGTTGTTATTGCGGCTCCTTCCGGAGATTCCGCTTTTTCTTGCGACCGCCGTCGCGACGCATTTGGTGATGTCCTTCGGGCAGACGGTGATGCACTACGGGCTCGGCCACCGTCGGATCGGCGGCAGGCTGTTCCGTAACCACATCAACTTCCATCACACCTATTATTCCAAAGATCACCTCGTCTCACAGACCTACCTCGGCGAAGAAGGCAACAATACGCCCTTCTTCCTCATACCCATCGGTCTCGTGGGCGCGATCACATATTTCGTATTGCCCATCGATCTTTTCGTCGTTCAAATCGCCGCATGTGCGGCGTCGTTCTATGCACATGTCTTGTTCGACAAGGAATATCATGTGGCGGGGTCGCGGTTCCTGCGATTCGCGTGGTTCAGACGCAAACAGGAGCAGCATTTCGTTCACCACCGACATGCCCGCTGCAATTTCGCGGTGATCCATTTCTTCTGGGACAGAGTTCTCGGCACTTACAAAAGTCCGGATGCGGGATGAGCATCTTTCGTCAATCTTACGGTTCCGCCCTATTTCCCGCCCCGAAGGGGTATCGTCATTCAGCAGTTCGCGGATCTGCCGGTCGCATGCTGCGTCGACACCACCAGCGAAACCGCAGCGCACGGATGGAACTGGCGTGATTCGCCGCTGAGCGTGCAGTTCGGCACAGCGACTGGCCTTCGCATGTGTTAACATCAAAAAAAGCCGTCGACGCCGGTGAATTCGGTGTCTCGACGATTGCATCTGAGCCAACCGGCTCAACGCGCACGGCGCGCGCTAGAAAGGACCATTTGGAAAAATTCTTCCGCGTTGGCGGCGGTCGTGCAACGACGGCGCCGCCTTGGGACAATGACGATTCCATTCGCGAAGAACTTTTCAGCGTCGAGCGCCTCGAGGAGCACGCGCGGAGCCTCGCCATCGCACAATTGGTGACGCCGAAGCCGGCCAAGGGCCGTCCGCTCATGGGTCGGCTTATCGACAACGCGGCGGTGCTTCTCGATGCCCATCGCACCATTGCCAAGGCGATCGACGAGGGGCACGCGATCACGCCGGCGGCGGAATGGTTGATCGACAACTATCATCTCGTCGAGAGGCAGATTCGTGAAGTTCGGTCTGACCTGCCACCCGGCTATTACTGGCAACTCCCCAAGCTCGCCGACGGGGCGTTCGCGGGATATCCCCGCGTGCTTGGCGCCGCCTGGGCCTTCGTCGCTCACACCGACAGCCGTTTCGACTCCGGGATGCTGTGCCGCTACTTAGGGGCCTACCAGGAGGTTCAGCCGTTATCGATCGGCGAGCTCTGGGCGGTTGCGATCACATTGCGGATCGTGCTTGTCGAGAACCTCAGGCGCATCGCCGCGCGGATCGTGCACAGTAGCGTTGCACGGGCGGAGGCGGACCGTCTTGCCGACCGCATGTTGGGCGTGGGCGGGCGTACTGCCGAACCGGTCGCGGTGGTGCTCGCAGGTCACCTACACGCGCCGCTGCCGGGGGCGCTGGCAGTGCAACTGGTGCACAGACTGCACGACCACGACCCCAATATCATCCCCGCGCTGACATGGCTCGACGAGCGTCTCGCGGCGCAAGGAACGACGGCCGACGCGGCGGTGCGCGAAGAACATCAAAGGCAGGGTGCCGCGACCGTCACGGTGCGTAACATCATCACGAGCATGCGGCTGATCTCCGAGGTCGATTGGACGGAGCTGTTCGAGCGTATCAGTCTCGTCGACAGAGAGCTTGCAGCCGGCGACAGCTTTCGAGACATGGATTTTCCGACGCGTAACCTCTACCGCAGCGCCGTCGAGGAACTGGCGCGTGGGTCGAACCGTACGGAGCTCGACATTGCGCGCAGCGCCGTTCTGGCATCGAAGCGAGATGCGACTGGCGACGCGGGCGCGGAGGGCAATCGGCGGGGCGATCCGGGTTATCACCTCCTCGCCGGGGGACGCCGTGCATTCGAAGCAACGGCCGGTTTCACGCCGCCGCTGCATACTTGGTTTGGACGCTGCATCCAAGCACTCGGTATCGGCGGCTACGGGTGCACCATATCAGTCATTGCCGCCGCGCTTATCGCGCTTCCGCTGTTGGCTCTGGCTGCGGCGGGGCTCGGTGGGGCATGGCTGGGCTTGCTCGGCGCTCTGGGTGCGATCCCCGCCATCGACGTGGCGGTCGCGCTGGTAAATCGCGGCGTGACGTGGGGCTTTGGTGCCGCGCTTCTGCCTGCTTTGGAACTTCGCAATGGTATTCCGTCTCAGCTGCGCACGCTCGTCGCCGTGCCGACGCTGCTTACGAACCAAGATACGATCGAGGAACAGATCGAGCGCCTGGAGATCCACCACCTCGCGAGTTTGGGGGGCGATGTCCATTTTGCTCTGCTCTCCGATTGGATCGACGCCGCGACCGAGCATGTCGAGGGGGACGGGACACTCCTCGCGGTTGCAATGGAGGGGATCGCTCGACTCAACCGGCGCCATGGTCCGGCGCCCGGCGGCGACCGCTTCCTTCTGCTCCATCGCAGACGGGTCTGGAACGAGGGCGAAGAGCGGTGGATCGGCTGGGAGCGCAAGCGCGGCAAGCTGCACGAATTGAACCGACTCCTGCGCGGCGCCGACGACACCACGTTCCTGAATGTCAATGGGCAGCCGTCCGCCGTACCCGTGGACGTCCGCTATGTCATAACGCTCGACGCCGATACCAAGCTGCCGCGCGACACAGTCCGCCGACTGATCGGGAAGATGGCGCATCCCCTCAACCGGCCGCGCTTCGATGCCGTCGCGGGCCGTGTCATGGAGGGCTATGCGGTGTTGCAGCCGCGCGTCACGCCGTCGCTGCCCGTCGGCCGCGAGGGCTCGCTCTTCCAGCGCGTCTTCTCGAGCATGGGCGGTATCGATCCCTATGCCGCTGCCGTCTCCGACGTGTACCAGGATTTATTCGGCGAAGGTTCCTATACCGGAAAGGGCGTTTACGATGTCGACGCTTTCGAAGCCGCTCTTGCTGGTCGGGTGCCGGACTCGACGCTCCTCAGCCACGACCTGTTTGAGGGTGTCTTCGCGCGCGCCGGACTTGCCACCGATGTCGAGGTCGTCGAGGAGTTCCCCGCCCGCTACGACGTCGCCGCCTTGCGTCACCACCGCTGGGCCAGAGGCGACTGGCAGCTCGTGCCGTGGATCATAGGCTTTCCACCGACCGGCGCTGCCGGCGTTGCGCATGGCGGCCTGCCGGTGATAGGCCGCTGGAAGATGATCGACAATCTGCGGCGGACGCTGTCCGCGCCGGCAGCCATTCTCGCCTTGCTGGCCGGGTGGGCATTGCCGCTGGATGCCGCGGTTCTCTGGACCGTCTTCGTCCTGTTGACGATCGTGGTGCCCACCTTGATCCCTGTCATCGGCGCCATTGTGCCGCGGCGCGTCGGGATCACGTTTCGCAGCCATATCGGCGCACTCGGCACGGATTTCCGCATCGCTTCGATCCAGTCTGTTTTGCTGATCACTTTTCTCGCCTACCAGGCATGGCTGATGGGAGATGCAATCGGACGAACCTTGGTCCGGCTGATCGTCACCCGCAGACATTTGCTCGAATGGGTTCCTGCGGCCCAAGCGACGATCGGTCGTCGGCTCGACTTTTTCGGCTTTTATCGTCGGATGGCCGGCGCGGTCATCATCGTCATTGCTGCCGCGGTTGTCGCTTGGTCTTCAGAGCACGGGACATGGCAGGTGGCGGTGCCGTTCGCAGCGCTGTGGATCGCGTCGCCCGCGGTAGCACGCTGGGTAAGCCGGTCTCCCCTCATTGCAGGCCGGCTTTCCATGTCGGATTCCGACGCTCTCGCTTTGCGGCGGATTGCGCGCCGGACCTGGCGATTCTTCGAGACCTTCGTTACGCCGAGCGATCATATGTTGCCACCGGACAATTTCCAGGAAGACCCGGCACCGGCGCTCGCCCATCGCACCTCGCCGACTAATCTCGGCCTCTATCTCCTGTCGGTGGTTTGTGCCCGCGACTTCGGATGGATAGGAACCGTCGAGGCGACCGAGCGGCTGGAGGCGACGCTCGCGACCATGAGCGGCCTCGCGCGTTTCCGGGGCCATTTCTACAATTGGTATGATACGCGGGATTTGCGGCCGCTCGAACCCCGGTACGTCTCCTCCGTCGACAGCGGCAATTTGGCCGGGCACCTGATCGCGCTCGCCAACGCGTGTCGGGAATGGCGCGATCGGCCGCTTGCGGATGCACGGCGTCTTACCGGCGTTGGCGATGCGCTCGATCTTACCCGCGACGAGGCGGATCGCCTGCGCGATGGGCGCCGAACGCAGACGGTGACCTGGCACCAGTTCGACGACGCGCATGCTCTGCTCGCGGCCGGCGTGCGACAGCCTCTCGTGGATGGGGAGGATATCGCGGAATGGTTCGCTGGCCTTGCCATCCAGGCCGAGACTGTTGCCGATATCGCCCGCGCGCTTGCGATCGAACGAGGTGACGATACCGGCGCGGACATGCTGTTCTGGGCGGAGGGAATCCGGAGCGCGATCGAAACCCATCGCCGTGATCTCGGTCAGTCGGCAGACGCCGCCGCCGCGATGGAGACGCGTTTGACGGTCCTCGAAGAGACCGCTCGGGCGGCAGCGCTCGCAATGGAGTTCGGCTTTCTGCTCGACCGCGACCGTAAGCTGCTCTCGATCGGCTACCGGGCGCCGGAAGGGACGCTCGATCCGAGCTGCTACGATCTCCTGGCCTCCGAGGCGCGTCTCGCAAGCTTCTTCGCGATCGCCAAGGGCGACATTCCGGTCCGCCATTGGTTCCATCTCGGCCGCGCCGTGACGGCGGTCGCCCACGGCGCAGCGTTGATCTCGTGGTCTGGATCGATGTTCGAGTATTTGATGCCATCGCTCGTCATGCGCGCGCCGGCCGGCAGTTTGATCGAGCGAACGAGCCGGCTGATCGTGCGCCGCCAGATCGACTATGGAGCGATGCTTAGCTTGCCCTGGGGAATATCCGAATCTGCGTACAACGCGCGTGACCTGGAATTTACATACCAATACTCGAATTTCGGAATTCCGGGTCTAGGGCTGAAGCGCGGCCTCGGCGAAAACGCCGTCGTCGCTCCCTATGCAACCGCGCTTGCCACGATGGTCGATCCACACGCCGCGGCCCGCAATTTCGAACGGCTTGCCGATGTCGGCGCATGCGGCCGCTACGGCTTCTACGATGCCCTGGACTATACGCCGATCCGATTGCCGGAGGGGGGTGAGAGTCCCGCCATCGTGCGAAATTTCATGGCACATCATCAGGGCATGACGATCGTCGCCATTGCCGATGCGTTGCTGGATGGCGTGATGCGGGCGCGGTTCCATGCCGAGCCCATCGTCCAGGCGACGGAGTTGCTCCTGCAGGAGCGCACGCCACGTGACGTGGCGGTGGTCCGTCCGTGGGCAGCGGAGGTAAAGTCTGCGGCCAAGATCCGCGAGACCGCGCCACATGGCGGACGGCGTTTCGTCACCGCGCACGAAGCAACGCCCGCCACGCATATACTTTCGAACGGACGCTATGCCGTGATGCTCACGGCCGCCGGCTCGGGCTACAGCCGCTGGCAGGACTTGTCCGTGACCAGGTGGCGCGAGGATGTCACGTGCGACGACTGGGGCTCGTATGTTTTCCTCAGAGACGTCAGCAGTGGCGACGTATGGTCGGCAGGCTTTCAGCCGAGCGGTTCGGAGCCTGACGACTACGCCGTCGTATTCGATGAAGGCCGCGCCGAGTTCACACGTCACGACGGAACGCTGAACACGATGATGGAGGTGCTCGTATCGGCGGAGGACGATGGCGAGGTCCGCCGCGTCTCGGTTTCGAATTCCGGCAGCAATGTGCGGGAGATCGACATCACATCCTATGCCGAGCTCGTATTGGCGCCCCAGGCAGCCGACGTTTCGCACCCGGCCTTTTCCAAGCTGTTCGTCGAGACCGAGTATCTCCCGGTCGTCGACGCAATTCTGGCAACGCGCCGACGGCGTGCGCCGACTGAGCCTTCAATCTGGGCGGCGCATCTCGCTGTCGTCGACGGTGACGTCGTGGGCAAGCCGGAGGTCGAGACCGACAGGGCTCGTTTCCTCGGCCGTGGCTGCGGCGTACAAACGCCGATTGCGGTGATCGACGGCCGACCGCTCTCGAACACGGTCGGCACGGTGCTCGATCCAATCTTCGCCCTGCGCCATCGCGTGCGCATCGCACCCGGCGCAATCGTGCGCATCGCCTTCTGGACTCTGGTTGCGTCATCCCGCGAGGCGATACTCGACCTCATCGACAAGCATCGGGATATCGCTGCTTACGAGCGGGCGGCCACGCTGGCCTGGACCCAGGCGCAGGTGCAACTGCATCACCTCGGCATCGATGCGGGGGAAGCGGGACTGTTCCAGCGTCTTGCGGGGCACCTGCTCTATACCGCACCGACGTTGCGCCCGTCCTCGGACACGATCCGGCGTGACGGCGGCGGACAGCCGGGACTCTGGACGCAGGGCATTTCGGGAGATTTGCCGATTGTGCTCCTGCGGATCGTCGACGCCGAGGACCTGACCATCGCGCACCAGCTGCTGCAGGCCCACGAGTATTGGCGTATGAAGCAGATCGCTGTCGATCTCGTCATCCTGAATGAGCGCGGGACCTCCTATGTTCAGGACCTCCAGGTCGCGCTCGAAACCCTCCTCCGCGCGAGCCAGTCGCGACCGCAGGTCGGTGTCAAGGCACCTCCGGGCGGCGTCTTTATCCTCCGGGCCGATCTGGTTTCGGCGGAGATTCGCGCCCTTCTCGCGTCTGTGGCACGGGTGGTGCTCGTCGCCCAGCGCGGGCGCCTTTCCGACCAGCTCGACCGGGTGCCGGAGACCGGCGCATATGCCCGACCGGCTTCGAAGCGCGTTCTCGCCAGTCCTCAGTCTCGGATCGCGCCCCCCTTGCCGGATCTCGAGTTTTCCAATGGACTAGGCGGCTTTGCTGACGGAGGACGGGAGTATGTGACGATCCTCGGCCCCGGGCAGTCGACGCCCGCGCCATGGATCAATGTCGTCGCCAACCCCGCCTTCGGATTCCAGGTTGCGACCGAAGGCGGCGGCTTCACCTGGTCCGTCAACAGCCGCGATAACCAGCTCACGCCCTGGTCGAACGACCCGGTCTCCGACCGCTCGGGCGAGGCGTTCTATCTGCGCGATGACGACACGGGCGAACTGTGGAACCCGACCGCTCAGCCAATTCGCGACGAGGCGGCGACCTACGTTGCTCATCATGGCTGGGGGTATAGCCGGTTCCAGTATGAAGCCCAGGGAATTGCGACCGATTTGCTCCAATACGTGCCAGTTGACGATCCGATCAAGATTTCACGCCTCGGAATACGCAACACATCGGATCGCATGCGGAATCTGTCGGTGACGGCCTATGCCGAATGGGTCCTTGGTCCATCGCGGACAGCTTCGGTTCCCTTTGTAATGACGGAGATCGATTCCGACAGCGGCGCGATGTTTGCTCGCAATCCATGGAATTCGGCCTTCGGGTCGCGCATTGCCTTTGCCGATTTCGGTGGCCGCCAGACCGATTGGACGGGTGATCGGCGGGAGTTTATCGGCCGCAATGGAACGCTCGCGAGTCCGGCAGCGCTTGCCGGTGCGACGCCGCTCTCCAACAACGTCGGGGCCGGTTTCGATCCCTGCGGCGCGCTGCGGACAACCGTCCAGTTGCCCCCCAATGGAACCGTCGAGCTCGTCTTCTTCCTCGGCCAGGCCGCGAGCGTCGAAACCGCACGGGACTTGATTGCGCGCTACCGTGCGGCCGATCTCGACGCCGTTTTGTCCGAGGTTGGCAAATTCTGGGACGACGTCCTTGGCACGATCCAAGTGAAAACACCCGATCGGTCGATGGACATCATGCTGAACGGCTGGCTGCTATACCAGACGCTCGCATGTCGCATCTGGGCTCGCTCCGCGTTATATCAGGCGAGCGGTGCCTACGGTTTTCGCGATCAGCTGCAAGATGGCATGGCGCTCGCCACCGTGCGCCCGGCGATGACGCGCGAGCACCTGCTGCGGGCGGCGGCCCGGCAGTTCGTCGAGGGCGACGTCCAGCATTGGTGGCTGCCGCATTCCGGCCAGGGCGTACGCACCCGGATCTCCGACGACCGCGCATGGCTCGCCTATGCCACGGTCCACTATGTCGGCGCTACCGGAGACGCCGCTGTTCTCGACCAACTGGTACCGTTCTTGGAAGGCCAAAGCCTCGAGGCGGGTGAGCACGACAGCTTTTTTCAGCCGTCGATTTCCGACGAGACCGCGACCTTATTCGAGCACTGCGCCCGGGGCCTCGAACAAAGCCTCGGGGTCGGTGGCCATGGCCTCCCGCTGATCGGCACCGGCGACTGGAATGACGGTATGAACCGCGTCGGCGAGAGAGGGCAGGGCGAAAGCGTCTGGCTTGGTTGGCTGCTCCACGCGACGCTCATGGCCTTCGCGACGCTCGCCGATGCGCGCCGCGAGACCGCCCACGCCGTGACATGGCGCGCGCACGCCACGGCATTGCAGGCATCATTGGAGCGCGAGGCGTGGGACGGCGGCTGGTACCGGCGTGCCTGGTTCGACGACGGTACGCCGCTCGGCTCGGCGGCGAGCGATGAGTGCCGGATCGACTCGATTGCGCAATCCTGGGCGGTGATTTCGGGCGCAGCGGACCCTGAACGCGCCGTGCGTGCCATGGCAGCGGTCGATCGGGAGCTGATCCGCCCCAAGGATGGACTGGCTTTGCTGTTTGCGCCGCCGTTCGACAAGACGACGCTCGATCCTGGCTATATCAAGGGTTATCCGCCGGGGATCCGTGAGAACGGAGGTCAGTATACCCACGCCGCCTTGTGGTCGGTGATGGCGTTCGCGGCGCTCGGTCAGGGCGGCCATGCCGGCGCACTGTTCTCGCTTCTCAATCCCATCAACCATGCCCGCACACGGACAGAGGTGCACCGGTACAAGGTGGAACCCTACGTCGTTGCCGCCGACGTTTATGCGACAGCGCCGCACATTGGACGTGGCGGCTGGACCTGGTACACGGGATCGGCGGCATGGATGCAGCGCGCCGGCGTGGAGAGCATTCTTGGTTTGCGTGTGCATGGCGAGGTCATGGAGCTCAGTCCCTGTATTCCCCCGGAGTGGCCGGGCTTTGAAATATTCTTCCGGCACGGCTCGGCTCGGTATGAGATCCGGGTCGAGAATCCGGACGGCGTTGCGCACGGCATCGCGTCTGCTGATGTCGACGGGGAGGCCGTCACGACACGGCCATTGCGAGTACCACTCAAAAATGACGGCGCCACGCACCAGCTGAGGGTGCAGCTTGGCTGAGCGGTATGTGCCGCGCAGCAATATTGCGTCGTATCTGAAGCTATCGGCGTGGGCAAGTCGGTCGGAATGATATCCGGCATCTCTCGCTGGTTCGGGCGACGATGGATCCTTTGCGCCACCATTCCGAAGAGAGGGATGGAGTCCGGCATGCATCGCCGTTCGAATGGGGAGGGGTGGTTTCAGTCGCCTCTGCGTAGATTCCGATGCTATCGCCAACGCATGCCCGAGATCAGATTAAAAGAATGCTCGCGGTCGGATAAGAAGGCCGAAATCGCGCCGATCGAATTTTCCGGGTTTGGGCGTCACGCCTGAAATCCCAGGTCGACGCGGCGCAACGATCCGGTTGAGGGCACATCGCCGATCGCAATGTGAATGGCGCTGGCTCTCGGCCGATGCGACAGGCCTGGTTCACCGGTGAGTAAATTTTTCTATTCGATGGAACCCGATACCCGAGGAGGGCATCATGCTTCGCCGTATCATCGTTTCCCTATTCCTTCTGTCGTTGGCTACCAGCGTTGCTGCATGCAGCGACTCTTGGAAGGGCGCGAAAAAAGACACAGGCGATAACCTGCGCACAACCGGGAATGCGATCAGCAAATAGGCGTGTGCCGTATCGGCAAGCGCCTTGCATTTTCTTGACAAGGTCGAAACAAACCTGCGCTGAGGCAGTCTGATTTGGCACGTTAAAGATGTCCCTGAAAGCGGACAAACCTTACGGTCACGCGTGCGGATACGATCGGCTATGCGCGGCCATGACTCGCGCCGCTCAATAGCTTTGAACCGCCCCCTATCATAGAAATCGGGCGTCGTCACCTCGTTTTATCGAGCGTCGCCCGCCATTCGTGCGCCCAAGGTCGTTGGCAACTATGTCGCTGTCGAAGCCAGAAGCGCTGGATCCATGTTAATCCGAAAAATATTAGAGAGTGCTTATGAATAGTATCATATGGATGGTCGGTGCCGTCGTTATCGTTCTCTTCGTACTTGGATATTTTGGGATCAGATAAGGGCACGCCATTCGTGACGCCGCAACCGTCTGGATCGTTTTCCGCACAAAAGGCTTGTGTTTGATTTGATCCTGTCGGCCTCCGGTCGCACTTGGTTGCAAAAATGTTGACGCCGCGCACCGGCTGAACGTGCGGTGTGGCTGAATTGTATGCGTCGCTCAGCAATAGTGCGTAGTTTCCGAAGCTATCGCCATGGCAAGTCGGCCGGTAGTCTTTCCCGCGATTTGAAGAAAATTGCGAGATCTTTCGGATGCCGAAGGGCCATCCCTTTACATTCGATCAGCGTTGGATTTTCGGATCAAATCATGCCGTCGGCTTCCGTTTGATTTGCGACAGTCATTCGGCGGCCGATGTAATTTCGGTCATCGTTCAACGGCGACCGGTTCGAAACAAAAATAGGGGCACTTTTGATGAAATGGAAAGCGATCGCACTCATATTGGTTTGTGCGGCTCTGCTCGTCGGATGTGCCGGGCAGGCCAATCATGATCTATCGATGGCGGAAGGGTCGACGCCCAGCGGGTCAGCGTTCAACAATGACCTGCGGCTCGAATACATAACAATCGCTAAGCGAGAGCTGGACGAGGGCGACCGGGCGAACTCTCGGCATTTCTCGGAGAAAGCGTCGATGGCGGCAGCCGGGAAGGCCGTCGGGCCGGACGACTTCTCGACGCAACACGTTTTACCGGAATACGAGAGTGAATTGCGCAGTGCGCGAAGCAGGTTGCTGACTGCTCTCGGCGGACCGGGGGCGGCTGCGCGGCCCGACCTCGCGGCCAAGGCGCAAGCAAGCTTTGACTGCTGGATGGAAGAGTCGGCGGAGCCATGGTGGCAGCCGGCAGATCGGGCATTTTGCCAGAACAATTTCGAAACCGCGATGGCGGGACTTGGGGACATGAAGGTTTCCGAGAAACCCATGGCACAGCCGCAACTGCCGCGTCCTGAGGAATTCCTGGTGTTCTTCGACTTCGACTCAGCCAAGTTGACGCCGGAAGCGCTCGATATTCTTAAGTCCGCTGCGAACGTGGCGACAAAGGGAAACTACAAGCGCTTCGTGCTGACGGGGCATGCGGACCGGTCCGGGTCGACAGAGTACAATCTCGCCCTCTCGCAGCGCCGCGCGGACGCGGTCAAGAAGGAGTTGCTGGCGCTGGGCTTGCCCGGAGGCGAGATCGCCACAGAGGCGAAGGGCGAATCCGTACCCCTCGTTCCAACGGCCGATGGCGTGCAGGAACCCCAAAACAGGCGCGTCGAAATTGATATGCGGTGACATTGATATGCGGTGACAATGAAGAAAGCGCCGCATCTCTGGCACTGCACCCACCGCCCACGTTGAAATAAGATGTCCTGGTGTCGGATGGATGCGCGTAGTCCATCCGACAGGCCTGCTTTCAGGCCAGCGCTGGGGTGCCATGTAGCGCTGACTTGGAAGGCGGCGGTTGTCGCAGGTTTCGTATGCCGGTCAGATCCTCCCCAGGTTCCCATGGATTCGCCTAGCGGAGTGCTCCGGAATTACTTGAGAAATGTCCGGTATAGGTGGTTTCGAGCGCCTGCAACTAACCTTAAATCGCTCGCTTCAGACCGAGATCCTTACCTTCCTGAACCAACTCTGCCTCCGATTTGAACCTCCGTTTCACTGTATGCGGAAGCTCCTATGGTGCGTCGCCTGTGTTGTCGGCCAGTGATTTTGCGGCCTTTGACAAGGTCTTGCGCAGGTTTGGGCTGAGGCGGCTATAGGCGTTGACCAAATCCAGTGAACCGGCTTGGGGCAGGTCGCTTTGTTCCGCTGTGCCGCTTTCGTCATCATTGAAGCCGGCAAAGAACGCTTGAACGGGCGTACCGAGGACAAGACTGATTGCGTAAAGTCGGCTGCAGCTCACCCGATTATGGGCGTTTTCATATTTTTGCAATTGCTGGAAGGTGATGCCAATCATGTCGGCAAGGGCCGTCTGCGACAGTCCTTGAAGGATTCTGGCTTCGCGTATTTTCTTCCCGACGTGAACATCAACGGGATTCGGCTGCTTAATTGTCATTTTTATCCTTTAGGCTGGTGCGCCTTAGATTATCATTTTACGCGCATTAGATACAAATCTTTGCCGGGCTATTCTACCTTCAGTTAGCAACACTTGCTCTGTCGAATATTGTCGCAGCGCCTTCCGTGCATCGGGCAGCGCGCCAACGGCGCGAGGTCAAAGCGGTGGGACACGTGCTGCAAAAATCTTGGAAAACTATGGGAAAGTCATGTGTCCCATTTTCGGATAAATCTTTGAAATCACTTAATTGGCGCAGCCTACCCCTGGGCAACACGCCGGAAGGCCAGACACGATACAACGAATAGCAAGTTAAGATGGTTGCGTGCCCCCGATTTGAACCTGCGCACTATCGAAATTTCAAAAGAAGCCGCTTATTGCGGTAAAGCGGGTATCGGCCCCTGTAACCAAGCAAAAGAAGGGCTTAGCCATAACCGGCTAGGCCCTTTTGCTGTTCCTGGCAACGCATTGGCAAACAAAACGCAATAGGCATTGCGATTCCCATGGTGAGTCACCATGACGCAGCACCGGCACGTCACGGGGGACTTGGAACAGAGCCGATCGGGTCGCGTTCGGCAAATCGATACCGGCGCCGTGAAATAAGCTTGGCGGCTCGCACCCGCAAGCTCACGGAGAACAGTTCCCTTGAAAATTGAAAGCTCTATCCTTCACCCGTATTTGGCCCCTTGCGAAACCGCGAGTAATCGGCCTTTCGCTTCTCGAGAAACGCGCTTGTCCCTTCCTTTTGTTCGGTTTCCCAAAATTCGGGTGGTACGAGCCATCGCCGAAGAAGGTCCGCCTGACCGAGAAGATCTTCGAATTCCTCGACGAAGGATGCTTTATAGACCTTCAGGCAGGTCGGCGAGACCGACAACAGTTCGTCGCACCATCGTTCCACCTCGGCATCCAGTTCCGCCATCGGTACGACCGCATTGACCAAGCCCCACTCCATCATCTCCTTTGCGCTGTAGCGGCGACCAAGCATCCAGAGTTCGCGGGCGCGTTTGTGGCCGACGATGCGGGCGACGTAATTCACCACGGGGCCGCTTGCCGGATAGGCCACGCGAGGTTCGCTTTGCCCGAAGACGGCATGCTCTGCTGCGATAGTGAAGTCACAAAAATAGGCGAAATGATTACCCCCACCGATCGCATAGCCGTTTACCCGCGCGATCACAGGTTTCGGGCAACGGACAATCTGCATATAGGGTGGCGAATACATAGCGGCGCCCGTTCGGCCCATTTTCCCCGCCTTTTGCCAGCTAACGTCGGCGCCGGCGCAAAAGGATTTCTCGCCGGATCCGGTCAGCACGACGACACCGACGGACGGGTCCTTGCCGGCGTCATCCAGCGCGACTTCGATTTCCTGCAATGACTGTGCGGTAACTGCGTTTAATTTACTGGGCCGATTAATGGTGATCGTCGCGACCCCACCGTCGACCGTGTAAATGATGTCTTCGAAATCGTAGTCCATGAAAACTCCCCAATATGGCTGTATTTGCCGACCGGCCTCCATCCCATTCAGACGAAAATTTCTTTGTCTTCCAGAGGAGACGTTGTGAGGGCCGAATTTAGGCGGCAATCCGGCTCTCTGCTAAGCTTCATTGTTTGCAGATTGACCTCGAATTGCCAACCGAGGTCCGCCATCAGATCTGATACGAGCAGACGTGCATCGCCGATTTAGCCAACGGCAGAAAAAATCATGGATTTTGGGAATGACAGATAATTCGAAGCCGCAATTTGACGTGCGGAGGCTCGATCATATCTTCAAGGCTCGGAAAGTGGCCGTTGTCGGCGCGTCACCCGAGCGCGGCACACCTCGCAACTCTGTTGTCAGGGTATTGCTGCAGACCGGTTTTCCCGGAACCGTCTACCTGATTCATCCGCGACATAAGGAGGTCGAGGGCCTGAAATGCTATCCGGACCTCGCCTCACTGCCGGAAGTGCCCGACGTGGCTCTGGTGATCACGCCGTCCGGGACGGTCCCGGGCATCATCAAGGAATGCGGAGAGAAGGGTGTTCCGACGGCCGTCGTATTCAGTGCCGGTTTCGAGGAGATGGAAGGGGGAAAGGCTCTAGCGTCGGAACTACTGGAGACCGCGAACCGCCATGACGTCGCTCTCCTTGGGGCGAACTGTCAGGGGGCATGGTCTATTCGCGAAAAGGCCGTGCTGTCTTTCGGCGCCGCCGCCCTGCAGCTCAAGGAACTGCACCATTCACCCGTCGCCATCTTGAGCCAGAGCGGCGCTCTCGCCGGTGCAATCGGGTTCCAACTCCAGTCCAGCGGGATCGGCTGCTCTTACATGGTCAGCGTTGGCAACGAGACGCAGCTCGATATCCTTGATTACCTCGGCTGGATCGTCGAACAGGACGATGTCCGGGTCGTCGTCCTTTATGTCGAAGCATTCAGGGATGGCGGCCGGCTTCTGCAGATTTCCGAGCGGGCGAGAGAGAACGGCGTCCAGATCGTTGTGCTCAAGTCCGGGAACTCCTCGCTGGGACAATCGGCGACAGCCTCCCATACGGGCAAGATCGCTTCGCCACATTCGATATATCGGGACGTGTTGGATCAGGCAGGCGTCATCGTGATTGAATCGCTGGCCGACGTGCTTGCCGTCATCGAGGTACTGACCTACCTGCCGCATCCTCTTGTAACCGGGGATATCAAGGGAGGGGTCTCTGCGCTCAGCATTTCCGGCGGTGCCTGCGCGCTGCTCGCGGATCATGCGGAGCAATACGACGTGCCGATGGCGGAGTTCAGTCCCGATATCGCGAAATCACTGCAGAAGCTGTTTCCGGCCTTCGCGCGCAGCGCCAATCCGGCAGATATGACCGGAGCCGTAAGGTCGCAACCCAAGCTTTTGGACGATAGTCTGGCGCTGATGTCCGACGATCCGCGGACCGAAGCCTTCATCATGCAGTTCTCGAGCAGCGGGCGGCGTGATCTGGAGGAGAAGGGCGCGCTCTTCAAGGCGGTGGCTCGGGAAAAACGGTTGCCGGTAATCATGAGCTTTGCCGGTGAACAGCCTTCGGCAGACTTGCGGAAGGAGTATCGCGAAAGCGGCGTTCTCTTCTGTCAGGATCCAATGGCAACCATAAAGGCACTGAGCTGGCTCTATCGCCGAAAACGGTATTCCGCGAGGCCGCCACCAGAAAAACGCAAGCCTTTGGCTCCTCACTCGGCTCCCGGCGATTGGGCGGAGACGATGTCAGTGCTTTCGGCTTCTGGCATCAGCGCGCCAGCTTGGCGAATACTGAAATCCGGGGAACGTGCAGCGGAGGCGTGTCGAGACCTCGACTATCCGCTGGTGGTGAAGGCACTTCCATCCGATGCCGACCACAAGACTGAACTCGGCCTCGTGAAACTGCGCGTTTCGTCGCCCGATGAGGTGGATGCACATGCGGGTGCTTTCAGAAGGGTCCTGAACAAGCCGAGCGCGGGAATTCTGGTTCAGGAAATGGTCGGCAGTGGTGTCGAGACTGTACTCTCCTGCCTCCGCAACACTGATTTTGGACCGGTCATGACGATCGGCCTCGGCGGCATGGGGATCGAACTCTTCCGCGATGTTGCGCACCTTGCGTTGCCGACCGACGGAACGCAGGTGCTGGATGTGCTCCGAAAATTGAAACTGTGGAGTCTGCTCCAAGGGTTCCGAGGAACACCGCGGGCAGATATCGATGCGCTGGTGAAGGCGGCAGTCACATTCGGCGACATGTTTCTGACGATGTCGGAGGTCACCGAGTTCGAAATTAATCCGCTGATGGTGCTGCCGGAAGGGGAAGGCGTCTGGGCTGTGGACGCTTTGGTATCGGTCAACCGTGACAGATAAGATATGAGTGCAACGAAAAATTATCGAATGCCCAGGGTGCTAGAACGCTTTTAAAAATGGATTTTGTCTGATGGACGAGCTTCTGCCTAACGAAATCACCGCGATACGTGACAGCGTGATCCGCTTCATGGAGACCGAAGTGAACCCGGTCATGAACGAGATCGAAAAGAGCGGCGTCTTCCCTCGAGCTCTCGTGAAGAAGGCTGGGTCGGCCGGATTTTATGGTGCGGTCTTCCCGGAATCCGTCGGGGGCACGAATCTCGGCTACATAGCGGCGGCCGTAGTATCCGAAGAGTTGGCGCGCAACGACGTCCGTTTTGCCGCCTGCAACAATCAGCAAGGTTCGACGTGCCCGCAATGCATATACTCCGCCGGCACGGTGGAACAGGTGATGAAATATGTGCCGCCGATCCTCAGGGGAGAAACCATCGGCATGATGGCCCTGACGGAAGCGGGCGGCGGATCGGACGCCTTGGGCGCAATGAGGACAACGGCTGTTCGCGATGGCGATGTCTACCGGCTCAACGGCTCGAAGATGTTCGCCTCAATGGCGAACGAGACGGATGTCGGCGTCCTGCTCGCCAAGACCGATCGGAACGCGGGCGCCAAAGGCGTCACGGCTTTCATCGTGGAGCCCAAGAAGTATCCGGGCTTCGAAGCGCAGCCGGTCGAGATGCAAGGCTTGTCGAAGGCGCTGCGCACCAACGCCGTCTTCCTCGACGACTTCATCGTGCCGGTCGAGAACCGGCTGGGCGACGAGGGCGACGGCTTCAAGATCGTGATGCGGGCGCTTCAGCCGGGCCGGATCACCGTGGCGGCGAAGGCGCTGGGTGTTGCCAGAGCCTGTTTCGAGGACGCGGTGCGTTATGCCAATGAGCGAGAGCTGCGCGGGCAGCCAATCGGCAAGTTCCAGATGATCCAGTCGGATATCGCGGAGATGGCGGTGGCGATCGAGGCGAGCCGGGCGCTGGTCTACAAAGCGGCCCAATACATGGATGCCGACCTGCCGTCGAACCGGATCGCGGCGCTTGCCAAGTTCCACGCCTCGCAGACGGCAAAGATGGTTGCCGACAAAGCGCAACAGATCTTCGGCGGTTATGGTCTCTCCACGGAATACCGGGTCTCCTGGCTCAAAGCCTACGCCGATCTGTTCTTCACTGGCGAGGGGACCGCCAACGTGCAGAAGATCGTGATCGCGGAAGACGCGCTCGGCTACAAAGTCGCCGACCGCCACCATGGCGCGACCGGTCTCCGTGATCCGCGCAAGGACGATATTGCCAAGGAACTCGACGCGGCCGTGTAGCGCAACCGGCAGACGCCGTCGAAGGGAGGGAACATTGCACACCGGAATCATGAAAATGCTCGACCTCGATGCACCGATTTTTGCGTTCTCGCACTGCCGGGACGTGGTAGCCGCGGTCAGTCGGGCCGGTGGCATGGGTGTTCTCGGTACGACCCATATCACGCCCGAGCAGCTTGAGGTCGAACTCAACTGGTTGGATGAGCACACCGAAAACAAGAATTATGGTGTCGACCTCATGTTTGCTTCGGACGCGCGTTCGGAATACGAAAACATGACGATCGACGACTTCGACAAGTACATCCCGGAGGAACACCGCAAATTCGTCAATGACCTGATGAAGAAATACAACGTTCCCGATCTGCCCAAGGGGGAACGCGAAAAGATCTTCGCCGAGTACATGCGCGGCATGGTCCGGACCCACAAGTCGGCGGAAGCTCGCTTGGATGTCCTTTTTAACCATCCGAAGGCCAAGGTGATGGCCAGCGCCCTCGGCGTTCCGCCCCAGCACGTAACGGATGGCTGTCACGAGCGCGGCATCAAGGTTATCGGCATGGTCGGCCACCCAAAACACGTTCGCCGTCACAAGGATGCGGGCATGGATATCATTGTTTCCGCCGGATACGAGGCGGGTGGCCATGTCGGCGAAATCGCGACCATGGTTCTGACCCCGCAGGTCGTCGAGGCGGCGGACCCGATCCCGGTGTTGCACGCGGGCGGTATCGTGCGCGGCAAGCAGATTGTGGCAGCGCTGGCGCTCGGCGCGCAGGGCGTGTGGACGGGGACGGTATGGCTTGGCACGTCGGAAGCGGAAACCACGCCGCTGGTAAAGGAGAAGATTTTCGCAGCAACCTCGTCCGATACACTTCGATCAAAATGCGGGACCGGTCACCCGGCGCGGCGGTTGCGATCCGTCTGGGTGGAAGCCTGGGAAGCCGAGGGGGCGCCGAAACCGCTCCCTATGCCGCTGCAATCGATCCTCGTGAACGAGGCGCTGGAGCGGATGGATAGATACCAGCCGCGGGAGCTGGTTTCTTACCCAGCGGGGCAAGGCGTAGGCATGATGCACGAACAAACGGACGTTCGCTCGGTCTTCCTGGAGATGCTCACCGAGTTTGACGAGACTATGGAAAGTCTTTCCAAGTCGTTCGAGGAGATGAATAAAAGGTAAGCGCAGATCGCTAACCCGAGATCGACAATTCAGACCTTTGATGATTGGATTTTCGGAAGAGTGACGAGTGATGGGAGGCGAATTGCGCCTGCCTCGATGTTACTTTTCGGCTAAACGTAGTGTTCTAGGACCCTGCAAACTGAGTCCGCTTTGTGGTCTTAAGCCGACATTCCGTTAAATGTGATTTGGTTGGTTGATGCGGGGAGATTCGAATGGCAAGTTAAGATGGTTGCGAGCCCCGGCAACCAAATAATCGATCAAGACAAATGCAAACGCCGCCAGTGAAACGCGCTGGCGGCGTTTTTGCGTTCAGGGGAGCAGGTTAGCGCCAAGGTTAGCGACCTATTCCGGGATACCCGCTCTCCGCAGTCCCTCTACATAGTGGTCGACATGGTCTCAATGTCGGTCCAGATAGTCTTCTATCGATAGGTTGAATTGGGACAGCCCCTCCTGGAGGTAGTCGCTGACCAATGGGATTTCAGCGACGTAACGAGGGGTTCGTTCCCGACCAATATCGCCCGCCGCCCGCCGCGTCTCGTTCCATTCACCCACTGTGAAATCACCCCGTCCCAACCAGATCAGTGCGATGAGGTCGCGTTGTTCGTCATCATTGAGGTCACGGATCGCTGAGACGAGTTCATGGCGGGTATCGTCGGAGGGACCAAATTCAAGCACCTCCACGCTGTTGTCGTCGCTCGGGTTAGAGCCACTGTCAGGGTCGGTCTCGGCGACTTTTACATCGAACTGTCGGGCCTTGAGGAGGATCGCGAAGGCGCTATCGGGTGCGATTGTCAGCGTCGGCATGAGTGGTTCCATTAATGTGCGAGGGCACTGTCAGAGTAAACGGTCTGCGCCAGTATCTTTAACCCTTAGCATGGCATTGTCACTGTGACGCGGATCAACTCGGGTGAACTGTTGAAATAACAGAAGGGGCTTTGCATCGACGGAGGCTATGAAACTTCGCTTCCCGGCTCAAGCCGAGTTGGTCTGACAATGCCCCGGTCTATGCTTCGTTGTCAGCTTTAGATCCGGCGTCCGGTTTGATTGCCGCGATGATCGCCGCCTGAACGGTCTTGTCCTGCGCGGCCACGGCGGCTGTCAGTGACAACAGGCGCTGACGGGTGTTGTAGAGCTGATCGACCAGCGACAACACGACCGGCAGCGTATCCACATCGATCTCGAGCTCGTAGTGCAGCGTGCAGATCAGGCGAACTCGCGCGCACTCCATATCGGTGAAGCGCGGCGTGCCTGTCTCCTGCCGCGGGACGACCAGTTCCTCGCGGATCCAGGTTTCGAGATCGCCGCGCTGGAGCACGGTTATCGCCGCGACAAGATCGTCGATGCTCATCATTTCACAAGTTCCTTACGCGGATCCTGTTGAGATTTTGGCTGCCACGCCTCCAGGAACGCAACCAGATCGGGCTCTTCGTCCGCCGGCAGAACGACCTTCAGCGTGATGAATTGATGTCCGCGCTGCTTGGTTTTGCGATTGCTGATGCCCTTCTCGCGCAGCCGTAGCGTTGTTCCGCTGTTCGACCCCTTGGGGATTGTCACCGTGACCGGAGCGCCGATGGTCGGCACTTCGATCCGCGCGCCCAGCACCGCCTCTTTCAGGGTAACCGGAACCTCGATATGAATGTTGTCATCCTTGCGGCGGAAGAACGAATGCGGCTGAACATGCAGCTCCACGTAGGCATCGCCGGCCGGTCCGCCGCCAAACCCAGGCATTCCCTGGCCCTTAAGCCGCAGCATCTGACGATCTTCGGCGCCTTCCGGTATCGTCACCTGCAGCGTCTTGTCCTCGGGCAGCGTGATCGTTCGCGTGGCGCCATTGGCCACATCCAGAAATCCTACCGGTAGCGCATAGCTCACATCCTGCCCGCGGGCCTTAAACGTGCCTTCTGACCGCCGCCCACCGGCTGCAAAGGCGCGTGCCAGAAACTCTTCAAGATCCTCGTTGCTGGCAAATCCGTCCTGCGCTGCATGTGAGGTGTAAGCAGGACCGTTCGCGAAGTCGCGATAGTACCGTTCCTGGGGACGCTCAGCTCCGCTGGCATCGATCTCCCCAGCGTCGAACCTCCGGCGTTTCTCCTTGTCCTTTAGCAAGTCATTGGCGACTGAGATGTCCTTGAATTTCTCCTCCGCGGCTTTATCGTTTGGATGTAGATCGGGATGGAACTGGCGCGCCAGTTTCTTGTATGCCTTCTTGATTTCTTCGTCGGTCGCAGTCCTGCTTACGCCGAGCGTTTTATAAGGGTCTTTCATGCAATTGATCCCATCGCAGCTGAGCCACGGCTACTCCTTGCGCCACCGGCAGAACGTCACCTCGCTCACGCCCAGCTGACGGATTGCATCAGCCATCGACATGCCCTGGCTATGCAGCACGTCGGCCTGACGCAGCTTCGAAACAATTTCCTCGGGCTTGCATGCCTTCTTCGCCATAACGGTCCTCCTGGCTTTCAATAAATATCAGGGTGGACCAGTTCAATGGGGGATGGATCAGGCCAATGCTCTACTTTCTTTTCCCTCGGCGCCCCGGAAGGCTACGATCCCGGCGATTTTCAAATGCGTCCTGGCCAAGGCCCAGGCCTGTTCCCGCGCTCGTCTTTCCGGTTGAACCACCCAGATCGAAGCCAGGTCGATCAACGGCGACGGGTTCGGGCTTGGGGACTGCGGCTTTGTCTTTGGGTTTGCGCTGATCGTGCTTACTTATGGAACTATTTTTCGGGGCGGGCGCCTTAGGTTGTTTCTCAACCATGATCTCGTTCCTCCTTGGCACGTTAGTTTGCGTGTTTGACGGCAGGCGATCTCTTACAGATTGCCGGTCCGTATGGTGTCAGCGCCCTTCAAATGACTGAGTTTGCCGAGGGTGGTCTCGATTGCGCG